>Ga0306920_100003379_pt1 | contig 20216 bp, 18 predicted proteins | sample flu12Cox44000170_FD_204666 | JGI IMG/M metagenome (GOLD analysis project Ga0306920, IMG submission 204666) | Lab enrichment of tropical soil microbial communities from Luquillo Experimental Forest, Puerto Rico - flux4day.12C.oxic.44.000.170 (v2)... | ecosystem: Environmental > Terrestrial >... | reverse complement strand
CGATCTCGTCGTGCACTCTACGACCAAATACCTCAATGGTCACAGTGACGTCGTCGGCGGGGCGGTGGTCGCACGCGATCCGGCGCTGCACGAGCAGCTCCTCTGGTGGGCGAACTGTCTCGGGGTCACCGGTGCGCCTTTTGACAGCTTCATGACGCTGCGGGGGTTGCGCACGCTCCATGCGCGGCTCGATCACCACGGCCGCAACGCGCAGGCGCTCGCGCACTGGCTCGATGGGCAGCCGAACGTGCGGCGCGTCTGGTACCCCGGGCTGCCGCAGCATCCGGGGCACGAGCTCGCGAAGCGTCAGCAGCGCGGCTTTGGCGCGATGGTCACCCTCGAGCTCGAGGGCGGCCACGACGCGGTGCGCGAGTTCGTGGCCGGCCTCGAGTGCTTCTCGCTGGCAGAGTCGCTCGGCGGCGTGGAGAGTCTCGTCGCGCACCCGGCCACCATGACGCACGCGGCGATGGATCCGGCGGCGCGCGAGCGCGCCGGACTCACCGACGGGCTGATCCGGCTCTCGATCGGCATCGAGGCACTCGAGGATCTGCGGGCGGATCTCGTGCGTGCGCTCGCACGCGCGGCACGGGCTCTTGCGCCGCAACGGCTGCTCAGACAGGCCGTCGCAGCCTGCTGAGCACGGCCTCGCCCGCCTCGTGCGTGGCGTACGCGCGCTCCCCGTGCCGCACGAGATCTGCGGTTCGTGCACCGGCGGCGAGGGCGTCGGCAACGGCCTGCTCGAGCGCCGCCGCTTCTCCCTGCAGTCCGAGCGAATGGCGCAGCAGCAGCGCGACCGACAGGATCGCACCGTAAGGGTTGGCGATACCGCGGCCGGCGATATCGGGCGCCGAGCCGTGAATGGGCTCGTAGATGCCGCGCCGCCCCGCGCCGAGGGAGGCGGATGGCAGGAGCCCGAGCGAGCCGGCGAGCATCGAGGCCTCATCCGTGAGGATGTCGCCGAACATGTTCTCGGTCACCAGCACGTCGAACTCGCGCGGTCGACGAATGAGGTGCATGGCCGCGGCGTCCACCAGCATGTGCTCGAGCCGGACGCCGGGGAACTCGCGCTCGATGATGCGCTGGGTGACCTCGCGCCACAGTCGCGAGGTCTCGAGCACGTTCGACTTGTCGATCGAGGTGAGTCGGCCCTTCCTTCCGCGCGCGAGCTCGGCCGCGACGCGTACGATGCGCTCGATCTCCGCCGCGCTGTAGCTGCACACGTCACTCGCGCGCACGGCGTCCCGGTGTTTCTCGCCAAAGTAGATGCCGCCGGTGAGCTCGCGCACGAACAGCAGGTCGACGCCGCTGACAACCTCCGCTTTCAGCGTCGCGGCGTCGGTGAGCGACGGATGCACGCGCACCGGGCGCAGGTTGGCAAAGGTGCCGAGCTCGCGGCGCAACCGCAATAGTCCGGCCTCTGGCCGCACAGGCGCATCCGGCGCCGACCACTTGGGTCCGCCGATCGCCCCGAGCAGCACCGCATCGGCCTCGAGACAGCCGTCGAGCGTCGCGAGCGGCAACGGGTCGCCGCTGGAGTCGATGGCGGCGCCGCCGAAGGGCAGAGGGGTGAGCTCGACCTCATGGCCGAAGAGCCGTGCGACTGCCGTGAGGCAGCGGGTGGCTTCGGCCGTGACCTCAGGCCCGATCCCATCGCCCGCGAGCACCGCGATGCGCGCTCTCATGCGCGTCGTTCGTAGGCGTCGATCTCGCCTGCGCGCGCGAGGAGAAACCCGAGCTCGTCCACGCCCTCGAGGAGGCGATGCCGGGCGAAGGCCTCGAGCGGGAAGCTCACGGTCGTCCCGTCGGGAAGCGCGAGCGTGCGCCGTGCCACATCAATCGTGAGCGCTGCGCCCGGATGCGCGATCAGCCACCCTGCCGTGGCTCCCTCCACGATCACCGGCAGCAGCCCGTTCTTCAGGGCGTTGTTGGCGAAGATGTCGGCGAACTCGGTACTGATCAGCGCACGGAAGCCATGGTCGATGAGCGCCCACGCGGCATGCTCACGCGAGGAGCCGCAGCCGAAATTGCGGCCGGCCACCAGGATCTGGCAGCCCGCGGTGGAAGGTTGGTTGAGCGCGAACTCCGCTCGCGGCACGCCGTGCTCATCGTAACGCCAGTCGGCGAACAGGCGCCGCCCCAGCCCCGCGCGCGTGGTGGTCGTCAGAAAGCGCGCCGGGATGATCTGGTCGGTGTCGATGTTGGCCGCGGGCAGCACCACAGTCCGCGAGGTCAGTGTCGTGAAGCGTTCCATCGGTGTCAGTTCGCGGTCAGGTGAGCTCGCGCGGGTCGGTCACCCGCCCGCGCACGGCGCTCGCCGCGGCCGTGAGCGGGCTCGCCAGCAGCGTGCGGGCGCCCGCTCCCTGGCGGCCCTCGAAGTTGCGATTGCTCGTACTGATGGCGTACTGGCCGCGCCCGACCACATCGCCGTTCATGCCGAGGCACATGGAGCAGCCGGATTCGCGCCACTCCGCACCGGCATCCAGGAACACCCGGTCGAGACCTTCGGCCTCCGCCGCGCGCTTGACCTGTTGCGAGCCCGGCACGACCAGCATCGTGAGACCACGGGCGATGCGCCGGCCGCGCAGCACCGCAGCGGCGGTGCGCAGGTCCGACAGGCGCGCGTTGGTGCAGCTGCCGATGAAGACGACGTTCACCGGCTGGTCCTTGATCGGCTCACCGGCATTCAAGCCCATGTACTCGAGGGCGCGGGCGAACACGGGATCGTCCGGCCGCTGCGGGATGTGCGCGCCGATCGGGATCACCATGCCGGGGTTCGTGCCGTAGGTGATCATCGGCTCGACCGCCGCGGCATCGAGGTCGACCTCACGATCGAAGCGCGCGCCCGGGTCACCCGGCAGCTGCCGCCACTCTTCGAGCGCACGTTCCCATGCCTCGCCGGCGGGTGCGCGCGGTCGTCCCTGGAGGTAGGTGAAGGTGGTGTCGTCCGGGGCGATCATGCCCGCGCGCGCGCCGGCTTCGATCGACATGTTGCACACGGTCATGCGCTCTTCCATGTCGAGTCCGGCGATGGTGTCGCCGCGGTATTCGATCACGTGCCCGGTGCCGCCGGAGACACCGAGTTGCCCGATGATGGCGAGGATCAGATCCTTGGCGGTGACGCAGGGGGCGAGCGGCCCGGAGACTCTCACCGCGAGAGTGCGCGGCTTGCGTTGCAGCAGGCACTGCGTCGCGAGCACGTGCGCGACCTCGGTGCTGCCGATGCCGAAGGCGAGCGCCCCGAGCGCGCCGTGGGTACTCGTGTGGCTGTCGCCGCACACGATGGTCTTGCCAGGCTGCGTGAGCCCGAGCTCGGGGCCGATGACGTGAACGATGCCGCGCTGTCCGTGCTTGAGGCCGAGCAGCTCCACGCCGAACTTCGCGCAGTTTTCCTCGAGCTCACGCACCTGGCGCGCGGCGGCATCGATCGTGATCGGTGCGCCGCCGAAGACCTGCGCGGTGGTGGTCGGGGTCGAGTGGTCCATGGTGGCGAGCGTGCGCTCCGGGCGCCGTACCGGCAGTGCCCGCTCGCGCAGCAGCGCAAACGCCTGCGGGGACGTCACCTCGTGCACGAGGTGCAGATCGACGTACAGCACCGCCGGGGTGGCGTCACTCTCGGCGCACACCTCGTGCCGCTGCCAGACCTTTTCCAAGAGGGTTTGCGGGGTACTCGCCATCAGCCAGACGCCGCAACGCGCGGCGCGGACATGTCGACGTAATCGAGCCAGCCCCACTTGTCGGCGGTCTTCCCGGAAAACAATCCGTAGAACGCGTTCTGCAGCGACTCGGTGATGGGGCCTGCCTTGCCGGCGCCGATCTGGATGCGATCCACCGAGCGGATGGCGGTGATCTCGACCGCCGTGCCGGTGAAGAACGCCTCATCCGCCAGGTAGAGGAGCTCGCGCGGGATGGCGCACTCGCGCACCTCGAGGCCGCGCTCGCGTGCGAGTCGCATGACCGTATCGCGCGTCAGGCCGCCGAGCACCGAGTGGGCGAGCGCCGGGGTGAGCAGCACCCCGTCCTTCACCAGGAACAGATTCTCGCCCGAGCCCTCACTGAGCGTGCCATCGGGGGCGAGGCCGATGCCCTCGGCGAAGCCGAGCCGCCGCGCCTCGCCGGCGATCAGCTGGCTCGAGAGGTAGTTGCCCGCTGCCTTGGCAAGCGCCGGCAGGGTGTTGGGAGCGACGCGATTCCAGGACGAGATGCAGACATCGACGCCGGCTTCCTCCTCCTCGTGCGACGCGAGGTACTTGCCCCACTCCCACGCCGCCACCGCGACGTCCGTCGGCGGATCGTTCTTCGGGCTCACACCGATCTCGCCATAGCCTTTGAACACGATCGGACGCAGATAGGCGCCACGCTTGAGGCTATTGGCGGCAATCACCTGGCGGCAGGCGTCGTTCACCGCCTCGGCGGAGTAGGGCATGTGGATGCGATAGATCTTCGCCGAATCGAACAGCCGCCGGGTGTGATCGCGCAGGCGGAAGATGGCGACGCCGCGCGGGGTTTCGTAGGCGCGCACCCCTTCGAACACCGAGGAGCCGTAGTGCAGCGCGTGCGAGAGCACGTGCACCGTGGCCTTCTCCCAGGGCACGAGCTTGCCGTTGAACCAGATGAACTGCGTGGCCGGAATAGGCATGGAGGCTCCTTGCTCCTCAGGCAGACGTCGCGGCGCTGCGCTCCTCGCGCGTTCGCGTCCCGGCCTGCGCCAGCTCGATGCGATTGATCACCTCGAGAAACGCGCGCGTGCCCGACTCGACGATATTGGTGCTTACGCTGGCGCCCCGGTAGCTGCGGCGATTGTACTCCACGTACACCCGCGCCTCGCCCTGGGCGTCCTCGCCCTCGGAAACCGCCTGCACCTCGAACTTGCGCAGCGCGACCGTGATGCCGGTGGCCGCCTCAATCGCCTTGAAGGCGGCATCGACCGGGCCATCGCCGTTCGCGGTGCGCTCGACCCGCCGGCCATCGCTGTGCCGAAGCTGCACGGTGGCGCGCGCAACGCCCCCGCTGCGGGTTTCGGTGGCGAGCTCCACCAGCTGCCAGGGACCGGCGGCACTGCCTTCCGCGCGCAGCACCAACGCCTCGATGTCGCCGTCGAACAGCTCCTTCTTTTTGTCGGCGAGCGCCTTGAACTCCTCGAACACGCGGTTGAACTCGGCCTCATCGAGCTCGAAGCCGAGCGCCTGCACGCGCTCGCGGAATGCGTGCCGGCCGCTGTGCTTGCCGAGCACCAGATGGCTGCGCGAGAGACCGACGTCCTCCGGTCGCAGGATCTCGTAGGTGCTGTGGTGCTTGAGCATGCCGTGCTGGTGGATGCCCGCCTCGTGCGCGAAGGCGTTCTCGCCCACCACCGCCTTGTTGCGCGGGATCGGCATGCCGGTGATGCTCGAGACGAGGCGCGAAGTGGGATAGAGGCGGTTGGTGTTGACCCCCGTGGCGACGTTGAAGAACGCAGCACGCGTCTTCAGCGCCATCACCACCTCCTCGAGCGAGCAGTTGCCCGCGCGCTCGCCGATGCCGTTGATGGTGCACTCGATCTGACGCGCACCCGCGACCACGGCGGTGAGGCTGTTGGCGACCGCCATACCGAGGTCATCGTGGCAGTGCACCGAGAGCCGCACCCCCTCGATCCCGCGCACGTTCTTGCGCAGGTAGCGGAACAGCTCCGCGAACTCATCCGGCACCGTGTAGCCGACGGTGTCCGGGATGTTCACAGTGGTGGCTCCCGCGGCGATCGCCACCTCCACCACCTGGGCGAGGAACTCGAGCTCGGTGCGCGAGGCATCCTCGGGCGAGAATTCCACGTCCTCGCACAGCTCGCGTGCGCGGCTGACACCGGCGGCCGCGAGCCGCAGGATCTCCTCCTGCGCCATGTTGAGCTTGTACTGGCGGTGAATCGCGCTCGTGGCGAGGAACACGTGCAGGCGGCGGTGCGGCGCCGGCGCGAGCGCCCGCGCGGCGAGCTCGATGTCCTCGTCGTGGCAGCGCGCGAGTGCGCACACGATGGGTCCCTGCACCTCGCGAGCTACCGCCGTGACGCTCTCGAAGTCCCCGCGCGAAGCGGCGGGAAATCCTGCCTCGATCACATCCACGCCGAGCTCGGCGAGTGCGCGCGCCACCCGCAGCTTCTCGGGTTGGGTCATGCTGCAGCCCGGCGACTGCTCGCCATCACGGAGTGTCGTGTCGAAGATCAGTACGCGGTCGGGATCGGAGATCATGGTACTTTCCTCGTTCCTGCCTCAGGCGGCGTGCCGCACCGCGGCGACGCTTTCGGCTCGCGCACGCTTCAGCGCCTTTCTCTTCGACGGCTTCGCCGCGACACGCTTCGGAGCCGCGTGCTTCGCGGCGGCGCGCTTCTGCACCGCACGCGTGGTCGCGGCCGCAGCGGCGCCGCGGCGTCTCTCCTGCAGCCACGGCATGCGCGCGCGTAAGCTCGCGCCGACCCGCTCGATCTGCCGGTCGATATCCTCCGCAAGGAGCTTCTGGTAATTGGGCCGGCCCTGCGCGTTCTCGCGAATCCACTGCCGTGCGAAGCGGCCGCTGCGCACTTCCTTCAGCACCTTGCGCATCTCGTTCTTCACGCGCTCGTTGATGATGCGCGGCCCGCGCGTGAGATCGCCGTACTTGGCCGTCTCGCTGATGAACTGGTGCATCTTGGCGAGCCCGCCCTCGTGCAGCAGGTCCACGATCAGCTTCAGCTCGTGCAGGCACTCGTAGTAGGCCACCTCGGGCTGATAGCCCGCCTCGACGAGGGTCTCGAAGCCCTTCACCACGAGCTCGGTAGCCCCGCCACACAGCACCGCCTGCTCGCCAAAGAGATCGGTCTCTGTCTCCTCCGCGAAGGTGGTCTCGATCACTCCGCCGCGCGTACCGCCGATGCCGTGCGCGTAGGCCAGGGCGCGTGCGTGTGCCTTACCCGTCGCGTCCTGCGCGACCGCGAGCAGACACGGCACCCCACGGCCCTCCTGGTACTGGCGGCGCACCAGGTCGCCGGGGCCCTTGGGTGCGATCAGCACCACATCGAGGTCCTTCGCCGGCTTGATCTGGCCGAAGTGGATGTTGAAGCCGTGGGCGAAGAGCAGTGTCGCGCCGGACTTCAGTCCCTTGCGGATACCCTGGTAGAGCTCCTTCTGCACCGGGTCGGGGATGAGCACCGCCACCAGGTCCGCACCCTGCACCGCCTGCCCGGGCTCGGCGACCTCGAGTCCCTCGCGGCGGGCCTGCTTCCAGCCGGCACCGCCGCGGCGCACGCCGACGACGACGTCGAACCCGGAGTCCTTGAGATTCAAGGCGTGTGCGCGTCCCTGGCTGCCATAGCCCAGGATGGCGATGCGCGCGCCCTTGAGCGCTTTGCGGTCGACGTCTTTCTGCGAATAGAGCTTCATCGCGATCCCTCCTCGGTCGGCCCGCGGGCCGTTACCAGCCATATAAAAAACCCCGCAGCGGCTTGCGCCGGTGCGGGGTCTTGGTGTCTGCGTCGCTCGTGCCTGGTGGCTGATCAGGCGTTCGCGAGTGCCCCGCACCGCGCTCCCGTAAGGAGCAGCAGCAGGGGCAGTACCGGCAGCAGCACCCGCGCCGCGCTCTCGGGCGCGGAGTCGAAGCGGGTAATCGCTGCGTCGGATGTCATGGAGTGCGAACCAAGCCTGATGCGCCGATGGGAGCATACCGGCGGCGAGATTGTCAACGAACGCCCGCGCGACGTACGCCCGCCCGTTGTCGGCGGCGAGCGATTAAGCTGCGCGCCGTGCCTGATACCCATCCCGTTAGACCGAGCGCGCTCGCCGAGGGGATATTCCGCCGTGAGATCGTGCCCTGGGGCCTTCTCGGGCTGGCACTCGGACTGGTGGAGGGCGCCACCGCCGCCGTGCTCGTGAAGCAGCACTTCAGCGGCGTCGCACCCGCCTTTGCCGTCAATCTGGCGGTGGCGCTGGTGTCGGGCGCGCCGGCCTTCTCCAACGTGCTGAGCTTCGTGTGGGCGAACGTGGCGCACGGGCGTGCCCGCGTGCAGCTCATCGTCGCCCTGCAGGCGGCCTTTGCGCTGCTCGTCGGCTGCGTGTCGTTCGCCTCGCGGGCCGCCGGGGGATTGGTGGTGACCGTGCTGTCGGTGGTCGCGGCACGGGTGCTGTGGGCCGGCATCCTCACCGTGCGCGCCGCGATCTGGAGTGCCAACTACCCGCGCAACGTGCTGGCCCGCATCACCGGGCGCCTCGTGATCGTCAATTCGATCGCGGTCGCGTGCTCGGCGGCGCTCGTCGGCTGGGCGCTCGAGGCGCGGGCGGTGGATGCGCGCTGGCTGTACGGCGGGGGCGCACTCGCCGGGCTCTTCGGCGCCTGGCTGTATCGCGCCATGCGCGTGCGGCGGGAGTTCCGCCTGCTCGCCGAGGAAGCCGCGAGCGGTGCGCGCAGCGAACCCTTCAGCCTGCGGATGCTGACGCGGATCCTGAAAGAAGATCCCGCCTACCGCGAGTACATGCTGTGGATGGGCATCTTCGGCGGCGGGACGCTCATGCTGACGGCGCAGCTGGTACTGCTGTTCTCCGAGCGCCTGCACCTCTCGAGTGGCACGCAGATCGGGTTGCTCGCGGTGGTGCCGCTCATCACGCAGCCGATTTTCCTGCCGTGGTGGGCGCGCCTCTTCGATGCCTCGCACGTGGTGCGCTATCGCTCGCGACAGGGTTGGGCGATCGTGCTGGCGAGCGCGGCGATGTGTGCGGGAGTGTTCAGCGCGTGGCAGCCGCTGCTGTGGGTTGGCGCGGTGTTGCTCGGTGCGGCCCAGGCCGGTGCTAATCTTGGCTGGAACCTGGGTCACAACGATTTCGCCTCGGTGGGACGCGCGCAGCACTACATGGGAGTGCACGTCACGCTCACGGGGCTGCGGGGCGGAGTGGCGCCGCCCATCGGGGTGCTCGCCTACATGGGCCTCGAAGCGAGCCATCCGGGAGCGGGGCAATTTGCGCTGCTGCTCCCGCTCGCCATGACGCTCGCTGGAGCGCTCGGCTTCAACCGCATGCGCCGGCGGGCCGATGCACAGCAGGCGGCGCAGCGCGTTGGCGGGTGACCGAGGGTCCGACGATTCCGGCCGTTTGAATCGGCCACTGCCAGGGGAAGCACTGTGAAACGCAAGACGGATCCACGCCGCTACTCGCGCGTGGTGATGGACGGTGACAAGCAGGCGCCGGCGCGCGCCATGCTGCGCGCGGTGGGCTTTCACGATGAGGACTTCGGCAAGCCGCAGATCGGCGTCGCCTCGACCTGGGGGAATGTGACCCCCTGCAACGCCCACATCGGCGAGCTCGCGCGCGAGGCGTGTGCCGGCGTCGACACTGCCGGCGGCAAGAGCGTGCTCTTCAACACCATCACGGTCTCCGACGGCATCTCCATGGGGACGCCCGGGATGCGCTACTCGCTCGTCTCGCGCGAGCTGATCGCGGACTCCGTGGAAACGGTGGTCGGCGCCGCAGGCTTTGACGGCTTCGTCGCGCTCGGCGGCTGTGACAAGAACATGCCCGGCTGCGCCATGGCCATGGCGCGCCTGAACCGCCCCTCGGTCTTTGTCTACGGCGGCACCATTCGCCCCGGGACTCAGCGACGCGACATCATCTCGGTATTCGAGGCGGTCGGCGCCCATGCCGCGGGAAAGCTCACGGACGAGGGACTGCTCGACATCGAGCGGACGGCCATCCCGGGACCCGGCAGCTGTGGAGGAATGTACACCGCCAACACGATGGCGTCGGCCATCGAGGCCTTGGGCTTGTCCTTGCCCGGGAGCTCCGCCCAGGAGGCGGTCGGTGAGGACAAGCGCAGCGATTGCCGACGGGCGGGGGAGGCGGTTGTGCGCCTCGTAAGCGCGGGCTTGAGGCCCCGCGACATACTCACCCGTCGCGCTTTCGAGAATGCCATCGCGGTAGTCATTGCACTCGGCGGCTCGACCAACGCGGTGTTGCATCTGCTCGCCATCGCGCACGATGCGGACGTTCGCCTCACGCTCGATGATTTCACGCGCATCGGTCGCCGGACGCCCGTGTTGGCCGATCTAAAGCCGAGCGGGCAGTACCTCATGTCGGAGCTCGTGGCGATCGGTGGCATCCAGCCGCTCATGAAGATGCTGTTGCAGGGCGGCCTCCTGCATGGCGAGTGTCTGACAGTGACCGGCCACACCCTGGAGCAGAATCTGGAAAACGCCCCGATGTACATGAGTGGACAAAACATTGTTCATCCGCTTGCGGCTCCGCTCAAGAAGGATAGCCACCTCGTGATCCTCTACGGCAACCTCGCCCCCGAAGGCGCCGTGGCCAAGATCACGGGCAAGGAAGGCGAACGCTTCGAGGGCCGCGCACGCGTCTTCGAGGGCGAGGAGCGCGCGACCGCCGCGATCCTCAGCGGGGCCGTAAGGGCCGGCGATGTGGTCGTGATCCGTGGTGAGGGCCCCCGTGGCGGCCCCGGGATGCGGGAGATGCTCAGCCCGACGAGCGCCATCACCGGGCGTGGGCTCGGCGATAAGGTCGCGCTCATCACCGATGGACGCTTCTCCGGAGGCAGCCACGGCTTCGTCGTCGGTCATATCTCCCCGGAAGCCGCTCAGGGCGGCCCGATCGGTCTGCTGCGCAGCGGAGATCGCATCCTCATCGATGCCGTCAGGCGCGAAATCCGCGTCGAGCTTTCGGCGGCAGAGCTGCGCCGGCGCCGCGCGGCCTGGAAACCGGCCCGGCCGTATGCTCAAGCCGGCGCACTCGCCAAGTACGCAGCCCTCGTTGGCAGTGCCTCGTGCGGGGCTGTCACCCAACCGATACAGCCACGTCGGCGCACTTCTTGAGGCTCCGATGGAGTTGTCAGTGCGGAGGGCAGCGGTTACAGTTCGCGCAGCATTCGTCGCTGCGCATGCTGCGACCACCGTCCAGGGGGATTTCGAAGACCGCCGCGCCCGTCGGCACGAATGCCGGGCGCGTTGATGAAGTTCTGGGCAAGGAGAGCGGCAGGGCATCTGCCGCGGACGTTGGCTCAAGACCCTTGGGTGGGGTAACGATAAAAGAGGCTGGTTAGCTGCCGCTCACCGGCGTGGTGTGTTCAGACAAGCTCGCAACTGAAACTCATGGCTGCTTACGTACACGATACCGAATTTTTCACGCGGCGCACCGCCGTGCTCGCCGTGATCATCTCGCTGCACGTGTTCATCCTGTGGGCGTTGGCGACCGGCCTCGCGCGCAAGGCGATCGAGGTGCTCGCGCCACCGATCCAGACCGACATCGTGCAGGAGGAGAAGACGAAGGCAGAACCGCCTCCGCCGCCGCCGCCGGAGCTGCGCAAGGAAGTCGTGGAAGTGCCGCCGCCCGACATCAATATCGCGATGCCGGAGGTCGGCCCGTCGACGACCGCCATCACCGCGCGCGTCGCGGAGGCGCCGAAGGCCGCAGCACCCGTTGCGAAGGCGGCTATCGCCGCTACCGCGGTGGGCCTCGGCAAGGGATTCCCCAACGTCGACGATTATTATCCGGACTCCTCGCGTCGGCTGGGCGAGGAAGGGCTGACGATCGTCGATATCTGTGTCGGACCGGATGGCAAGCTGACCGAGGCGCCGAAGGTCGGCAAGAGCTCAGGCCACACCCGGCTCGATGAGGCGGCGGTCAAGGTCGCACAGGTCGGGTCCGGCCGTTTCAAACCGGCTACCGAAGAGGGCAAGCCGGTGACCAAGTGCACACAACTCCCGATCCGCTTCAAGCTACACACTTGATTCAACGCCGCAGCGCCGAGCGCGGCTTTTGTCGTCCCGAGGAAAACTATGGAAAACCAAGCCACCACCACCGTTTCCAATCCTTATGGCCTGGCCGCCTTGTGGGCGAGCGGGGACATCATCGCGCGCTCCGTGCTGATCCTCCTGCTCATCATGTCGCTCGCGTCCTGGTACGTCATGCTCACGAAGCTCTGGGACCAGCGTAAGCTCAAGCAGTCCGCGCGCGTAGTCGAGAAGCAGTTCTGGACGGCGCCATCCGTCAAGGACGGCGTCGATCGCCTGAAGAAGGGCGATGACTTCCGTGCGATTGCGGAAGACGGCCTGCGCGCCGCTTCGCACCATGACGGCCGCCTCACCGACCGCATCGACCTCAACGAGTGGATCACCATGTCGTTGCAGCGCGCGGTGGACGGCGTCACCAGCAAGCTCAACAACGGCCTCGGCCTGCTCGCGACCGTCGGCTCGACCGCGCCCTTCGTCGGTCTGTTCGGCACGGTGTGGGGCATTCTGAACGCGCTGGTCGGCATCGGCATCGCCGGTCAGGCGAGCATCGACAAGGTCGCGGGCCCGGTCGGTGAGGCGCTGATCATGACGGCCATCGGCTTGTTCGTGGCAGTGCCCGCGGTCATGGGCTACAACTGGCTGCTGGGACGGAACAAGTCGCTGCAGGATGCGCTGCGGAACTTTGCGAGCGACCTGCACGCCTATCTGGTGAGCGGCGCCCGCGTGGCGGATACCGGCGCTGCGGTCGGCGGGGTGCGTCCGGCTGCCGCGAAGGCGTCGCCGCTCGCCAAGTAAGCGAAGCAGGTTACGCAACGTTCGCGAGTGACTGGCCGCGCGAGGCGCAGTACGGGGTGCCGAGGGCACCCCGATTTGTTCCCTGAGGCGCAGGGTGTGAGGACCGAAAAATGGCAATGAGTGTCGGTAGCGGTGAGGAAGGCGGCGCAATTGCCAGCATCAACACGACGCCGCTGGTGGACGTGATGCTGGTGCTGCTCATCATCTTCCTGATCACCATCCCGGTGATCACCAAGACGGTGCCGGTGACGCTGCCGAAGGCGGTCAACATCCCGACGCAGACCAAGCCCGAGAACATCACCATCGCGGTCGACAAGGAAGGCAACATCTACTGGAACGACAAGAAGGTGAGCAACCGCAACGAGCTGCTCGGGCTCGTCGAAGGCGCGGCGGTCAGGAAGCCGCAGCCCGAGCTCCACATCCGCGGCGACAAAGAAGCCCGCTACGAAGACATCGGGCGCGTGATGTACGCCATCCAGCGCGGCGGCATCGTCAAGGTCGGCTTCCTCACCGAGCCCGACCATGGCGTGCGCGGTTACCGCTGATCTGCTGTTAGGAGTTCAAGGCAATGTCAATTCCCGTCGGTGGCGCCTCAGGCGCAACCTTCTGCGACATCAACACGACGCCACTGATCGATGTGATGCTGGTGCTGCTCGTGACGCTCATCGTCACGCTGCCCATCATGACCCACGCGGTCAAGCTCGACATGCCGAACCCGAACGCCCCGCCGCCCCCCCCGGACCAGCCCCCGGAGGTCATCGATCTCGAGATCGACTACGACGGCGCGGTGGTGTGGAACGGCACACCCGTCGCGAGCCTCGATCAGCTCGAAGGCTTCTTCCACAGCGAAGCGGAGAAGGACCCGCAGCCGGAGATTCACCTGCGGCCCGACCGCCGTGCCAGGTACGGCATCGTGGCGAGGGTGCTGGCGGCGGCGCAGCACAACCACATGAAGAAGATCGGCTTCGTCAACGTGGCCCAATTCAGCGACTAACTTTCACCAGGTAATGCGAAACCACACTATGAAGGTCCCTGCCAGATTCTTTGCAGCTGCTCTCCTCGGCGCCGTAGTTGCAGCCGGCGCCGTACTCGCACCCGCAACCTCCGCTTTTGCGCAGGAGAAACAGCCCAAGAACAGCGCGGCGCTCGCCAAGCCGCTCAGCGAGGCTAACGCCGCCCTCAAGGCGCACAATTACTCCGACGCAATCGCGAAGTTGAAGGCGGCCGAAGGCATTGCGGGCAAGACGCCGGCAGACCAGTACATCATCGATGAGATGCTGTCGTTCGCCTACATCAAGACACAGAACTATCCGGAAGCCGCCAAGGCGATGGAGGCCAAGCTCGATAGCGGCATGACGCCACAAGCCGAGCAGCCGACCCTCATCAAGCAGCTGGCGACGATCAACTACCAGAACAAGAACTATGACAAGGCGATCGATTTCGGCAACCGCGCGATCAAGGGCGGCTTCGCCGACGATCAGATCAAGACCATCGTGGGCCAGTCCTATTACCTCAAGGGTGACTGGAAAAACACCCTGAAGTTCGAGGAGGACATCGTCAACAACCAGATCAAGGCCGGGCAGACGCCGACCAACGAGTCGCTCTCCCTGATCTACAGCGCCTGTACCAAACTGCAGGATGAGGCCTGCCAGACGCGCGCGGTGGAAAAGATGGTGACGTATTACCCGAAGCCCGATACCTGGGCGCAGCTGCTCTACTCGATCCGCAAGGACACCTCGGGCAACGAAGCCGACCTCTTTCAGACCTATCGGCTGATGCTCGATACGGATGTGCTGAAGGACCCGAGCGACTACACCGAGATGGCGGAGCTCGCACTCGATGCGGGCTCGCCGGGTGACGCTCAGAGTGTGCTCGAGAAGGCACAGTCCAGGAACGTATTCACCGACCAGCGTAGCAAGGACCGCGCCCAGCGGCTGCTCGACAGCGCGAAGAAACGCGCAACGGCGGACCAGGCGGGCCTCCCCAAGCTCGAGAAAGAGGCCGATGCCTCCTCGACCGGCGACAAGAACATCGCGGTGGGCCGCGCCTACCTCGGCTACGGCCAGTACGACAAGGCGGTCGATCAGCTCTCGAAAGGCCTCGGCAAGAGTGGCGTGAAGAACGAGGCCGATGCGCGCCTCACGCTCGGCATCGCTCAGCTGAAGGCGGGTCACAAGGACGACGCGATCAAGACGTTCAAGGCGGTGAAGGGTGAGCCGGCACTCGAGCGGCTGGCGAACCTGTGGAACCTGCACGCGAAGCAGGCGAATGCCGCGACGGCAAGCAGTCAATCGCCGAAGCCCAAAGGGTCGAAGGTCAGTCAATCCCAGAAGGCGGCGCGCGCTCGAGGTGCCTGAGCTCAGGAAGGAGACCCAGTATGGCCATCAAGGCAGGCGAGCGCATGCCCGCAGGCAAGTTCAAGCGCATGACCAAGGAGGGACCGAAGGACATCACGAGCGATGAGCTCTTCAAGGGCAAGACCGTGGTGCTCTTTTCCGTGCCCGGAGCCTTCACGCCGACCTGTGACGCGAAGCACCTGCCGGGCTTCGTGCAGCTCGCCGATCAGATCCGGGCCAAGGCCGTCGACACGATCGCCTGCATGGCCGTCAACGATGTGTTCGTCATGAACGCCTGGGGCAAGGCGCAGGGCGTGGGGGATAAGGTCCTGATGCTCGCCGACGGCAACGGCGAATACGCCAGGGCGCTCGGCCTCGAGCTCGATGCGAGCGGTTTCGGCATGGGCCGGCGTGGCCAGCGCTTCGCGATCGTGGTGCGCGATGGCGTGGCGACGCGCGTCGCGGTCGAAGAGCCGGGTCAGTTCAAGGTGTCGGCGGCCGAGGCCATCCTCGGGCAGCTGTAGCGATCATCGCGGCGTTGCTCGCGCCGCGTCTGGCCCGACTCCATCGTTCTGCGGTGCCGGTCAGCTGATCAGCCGCTCGATCTCCGGAATGATCTGGAACAGATCCCCGACGAGGCCGAAATCGGCCACCTCGAAGATCGGCGCTTCGCCATCTTTGTTGATCGCGACGATGGTGCGCGCGTCCTTGATACCGGTGAGGTGCTGGATCGCGCCTGAGATGCCGACCGCGACGTACAGCTCCGGCGCGATGATCTTGCCGGTCTGACCGACTTGCATCTCATTCGGCGCATAGCCGGCATCCACCGCCGCGCGCGAGGCGCCCACCGCCGCCCGCATGCGGTCGGCGAGGCGGTAGAGAATCTTGAAGCCGTCGGCACTGCCGAGCGCCCGGCCGCCGGAGATCACCCGCGCAGCGGTCTGGAGGTCCGGGCGGTCCGTCTTGGCGGCCGAGACCGAGATGAAGCGCGTGTAGGTCGGGAGCGGAACGCTGACGGCGGCCTTCTCGATAGGCGCCGCGGCTGCGCCGGTGGCTGCGGCCTCGAACGAAGCCATGCGGACCGTACCCACCACCTTGTCTTCGCCACTCGACTCGACGGTGAGGATGGCATTGCCCGCGTAGATCGGCCGGCGAAAGCGCGTCGCGCTCTCGATGGCCATGATGTCACTCACCTGCGGCGCTTGCAGCAGCCCCGCGACGCGTGCCATCAGGTCCTTGCCGAAGGTCGTCGAAGGTCCCAGCAGGTGAGTAAAGGGTGGAGCGAGCGCCACGATCTGTGGCGCGAGCACCGCTGCGAGCGGCTGCAGGTTGGCGGCGTTCTCGACCGTGAGCACCCGCGCGACGCCGGCGAGCTGCGACGCCTGGGCGGCCACCGCGGCGGCATCGGGCGCCAGCACGACCACCGTGATCTCCGCGCCCGCGAGTGCGCGTGCGCAGCTGACGCACTTGGCCGTGCTGGGATTCAGCTTCTTGCCGTCGTGCTCGGCAATGACGAGGATCCTGGCGCTCACAGCAGTCCCTTCTTTCGCAGTGCATCGACCAGCTCGGCGGCATCCTTGACGCGGATACCTTTCTGCCGCTGTGGCGGCGGCTCGAAGCGCACCAACTTCAGCTGCTGACGCGGCTCGACCCCGAGCGCCGCGAAGGTGAGGGTATCGAGGGGCTTCTTCTTCGCCTTCATGATGTCCGGGAGCTTCACGTAACGTGGCTCGTTCAGGCGCAGGTCGGTGGTGATCACCGCCGGCAAGTCCACCTCGATGGTCTCGAGCCCGGCGTCGACCTCGCGGGTGACACGCACGGTCTCGCCGGAGATCTCGAGCTTCGAGGCGTAGGTCGCCTGCGGCCGGTTCCACAACGCGGCGAGCACCTGTCCGGTCTGACCGTTGTCGTCATCGATCGCCTGCTTGCCGAGGATTACGAGAAACGGCTGCTCACGCTCGATGAGCTTCAGCAGCGCGCGCGCCACCGTGAGGGGCTCGATCACACCATCGGCCTGCACCTGCAACGCGCGGTCGGCCCCCATGGCGAGCGCGGTGCGCAGCTGCTGCTGACTGTCGGCCGGCCCGACGGTGGCCACGATGACCTCCTCGGCGGCACCTCGTTCCTTGATGCGCAGCGCCTCCTCGAGCGCGATCTCATCGAAGGGGTTGATGGCCATCTTCACCCCATCGGTGACGACGCCACTCCCATCGGGCTTCACGCGGATGCGCACGTTGGCGTCCACGACGCGCTTGATGCCGACCAGGATGCGCTTCATTCCTCTTGGCCTCTTGGCCTCTTGGCTCTTGATGCGCCCGGACACGGGCAGGAGGGGCAGTATAGCGGCACGCCGCCTGCGATGTTGACGGGACGTGCCACGGCGTCGACGGATTGCGCACCGCCTCGGCACCCCGTGAAATGCTAGAGTCCTTCGCATGCTGAAGCTCGCGTTGCGTCGCGTCGCTGCACTCGTTCCGACACTGCTCATCATCGTCACCGTCTCCTTCGCCATCATCCGTCTTGCCCCGGGCGGCCCGTTCGACGAGGAGCAGGGCGTGAGTCCCGAAGTGCGCGCCAATCTCGAGCGGCTGTACGGCCTCGACCAGCCGCTGCCCGTGCAGTACCTGCGCTACCTGCGCGCCCTTGCCCACGGGGACTTCGGTCCCTCGCTTCGCCAGCGGGATTTCACGGTGAGCGAGCTCATCGCGCGGGGACTGCCGCTCTCCGCCGCACTCGGGTTGTGCGCCATCGCGCTGGCGCTCATCACCGCGATCCCGGCGGGTATCGCCGCGGCCCTGTGGCGTGGGCCAGGGGCCGACCTCTCGATCGCCGCCGTCGGTGCGCTCGGGGTGGCGCTGCCGAGCTTCGTCATCGGGCCGCTGCTCGCGCTCGTCTTTGGCGTGCACCTGCGCTGGTTGCCGGTGGCGGGCTGGCAGGCAGGGGCACCGCGCTACCTGGTGCTGCCGGTGCTGACACTCGCACTGCCGCTCGCCGCGGCGCTCTCGCGCCTGACACGTGCCAGCCTCCTCGAGGTGTTGCGCACGCCCTTCGTGCGCAGCGCCCGGGCGCGGGGTCTCGGTGAGGCACGTGTCCTGTGGCACCACGCACTGCGTCCGGCACTGCTGCCGGTGGCGAGCTACCTCGGCCCCGCCATCGCCTTCGTCGTGACCGGGTCGCTGGTGGTCGAAGCGGTGTTTGGTCTGCCCGGCACCGGGCGTTACCTGGTGCAGGGCGCCATCGACCGCGACTACCCGCTCGTCATGGGCATGGTCATCGTCTACGGCGCACTGACGCTGCTCCTCAACCTGCTCGCTGATCTCGCCTGCGGCTGGCTCGATCCGGGCACGCGACATGAATGAGCTGTACCACCCCACGAAATCCAGCTCGCCATGAGCGAAGAACACTCACCGCCAAGCAAGATGCGTGATTTCGCCGGGGCCGCGGTCGTCGCCCCAGCGCGCCGCGGACTGTGGAGTGACGCGCGCCGGCGGCTGCGGGGCAACCGCGCGGCGAGCGCCGCGCTCGCACTGCTCGCGGCCATCGCGCTCGCGGCACTCATGGCGCCGGCACTCAGTCCCTGGGGCTACGACAGCCTCGACTGGCAGCACCTCGCGCAGCCGCCCTCGCTCACGGCCGCCCACTGGCTCGGCACCGACCGGCTCGGGCGCGATCTGCTCGTGCGTACGCTGCACGGGGTGCGTCTGTCGCTGGTGCTCGCCGTGCTCGCGAGCGCCGTCAGCCTCCTGATCGGTGTGTTATGGGGAGCGGTGGCGGGACTCGCCGGCGGACGGATCGATGGGGCGATGATGCGCTTCGTCGACGTGTTGTATTCATTGCCGTACCTGTTCGTGGTCATCATTCTCACCACGCTGTTCACGCGCGGCAGCCTCATCGTGCTGGCACTCGCGCTCGCTGCGGTCGGCTGGCTCACCACGGCGCGCATCGTGCGCGCCCAGACCCTCGCGCTGAAGCGGCGCGAGTTCCTCGAGGCGGCACGCGCCCTCGGCGTGCCCCCGCACTCGATCCTGCTGCGGCACATCGTGCCGAACGTGCTCGGCCAGGTGGCGGTCTACGCGACGCTGATCGTGCCGCAGATGATCCTGTTCGAGAGCTTCCTCTCGTTCCTCGGCCTCGGTGTACAGGAGCCGCAGGCGAGCCTCGGTAATCTGATCTTCGCCGGCGCGCAGGAGATGGAGTCTGCGCCCTGGATGCTGCTGGTGCCGGCGGCGGCGCTGGTGCTGCTGCTGCTGTGTCTGAATCTGTTCGGCGACAGCCTGCGCGATGCCCTCGATCCCCGCGAGCACTGAGCCTGCCGGTGCGACGCCGGTGCTGACCCTCTGCGGGTTGAGCGTTACCTTCGACACGCCGCAGGGGCCGCTGCGCGTCGTGCAGGAGGTGACGCTCTCGGTGTCGCGCGGGGAGTGCCTCGGGGTGGTCGGCGAGTCCGGTGCCGGCAAGAGCCAGCTGTTCCTGGCGGTCATGGGACTGCTCGCCGCGAACGGCAGGGCAGCGGGCAGCGCGCGGCTCGGCGCCGAGGAACTCCTCGGGCTTCCCGCGGCGGCGCTCGATCGGGTGCGCGGGGCCAAGGTCGGGATGGTGTTCCAGGACCCGCTGACCTCGCTCACGCCGCATCTCACGGTCGGCGAGCAGCTCATCGAGGTGCTGCGCCGCCACGGCGGACTTGCCCGGGGCGCAGCGCGCGAGCGCGCACAAGCCCTCCTCGAGCGCGTGCACGTGAACGATGCGGGGCGGCGCCTCGCGCAGTACCCGCACGAGCTCTCCGGCGGCATGCGCCAGCGCGTGATGATCGCCATCGCACTCGCCGGCGAGCCGCAGCTCCTCATCGCCGACGAGCCGACCACCTCGCTCGATGTGACCATCCAGGCGCAGATCCTGGCGTTGTTCGCGGAGCTCAAGCGCACACGCGCCCTCGGCCTGGTGCTCATCACGCACGACCTCGCAGCGCTCGCCGGCGTCGCCGACCGTGTCGCGGTGCTGCGGCATGGCCGGCTCATCGAGAGCGGCCCGGTCGCAGCGGTGCTGAAAGCCCCGCGTGACCCTTACACCCGCGCACTGATCCGGGATGCCGAGGGCGAAGCTGGTGGCCCGCCCGCCACGGGTGCGGCGCTCGACGCGCCGCGACCGCCGGAGCGCACCGCGGCGCTCACCGTGAGTGATCTCGGCGTGCAGTACGACATCCGCCGCGGCTGGCTCGGCGCGTCCGCGCGGCTCGATGCCCTCACCGCCGTGAGCCTGACCCTGCGCGCCGGGGAGGCGCTCGGCATCGTCGGCGAATCCGGCAGCGGCAAATCGACACTCGCCCGTGCCGCACTGCGACTGCTCGAGGCGAGGAG
>Ga0306920_100003377_pt1 | contig 20222 bp, 16 predicted proteins | sample flu12Cox44000170_FD_204666 | JGI IMG/M metagenome (GOLD analysis project Ga0306920, IMG submission 204666) | Lab enrichment of tropical soil microbial communities from Luquillo Experimental Forest, Puerto Rico - flux4day.12C.oxic.44.000.170 (v2)... | ecosystem: Environmental > Terrestrial >... | reverse complement strand
AACGTCCATGTAGAAAGGACGAGGGTTGAGGGCGTGCACGTCGACCGCGCTTTTGACTTCGTCACGGCCCGGGCGGTGGGAGAGCAACACAGATTGATTGAATGGGCGGCTCGCTCACTTGGCCGATACGGAAAGCTCCTGCTTTGGCTCGGTCGGGAAGACGCACGGAGGATTTCTTCTACTGTCGGGTGGATTTGGAGAGCGCCGCTTCAGATTCCCAACTCAAGCAGTCGCGTTATTCTCGTTGGCTCACCCGTCGACCCTACTTGAGCTTCTGTTCCACGTGGAACAAGGCTGCCCACCACAAGTCGACAACAACAGCAATGTTTCAGGTGAAACACTGATAGCGTTGGCCTATCACCGATCTCATCTGTTTCACGTGAAACATCTTGCAATTGCTTTCCTTCCTCTGCTAACGTCCCGACTTACTCACTGGGGGACCATTTGGCACGAGTGATCGCCGTCGCCAACCAAAAGGGCGGCGTCGGAAAGACTACGACCGCAGTGAATCTTGGCGCCTCGCTCGCCGCTTCAGAAAAGACGACTCTCATCATCGATTCTGATCCTCAGGCTAATGCCACAAGCGCCCTCGGGTTCCCAAAGGACCCTGCAAGACGGACTCTCTACCAGACCCTAATTCTGGGCGAGCCACTGGAGAGGGTTACGATTGGTGCCAAGGTCGACCGGCTCGAGCTTGTTCCCTCAGACAAGAATCTCGTCGGAGCGACGGTCGAGCTGGTCTCGCTCGAGAGTCGGGAATACCGTCTAAGAGGCGCGATATCCCAGATTCGAGAGCGATACGATTACATTCTAGTCGACTGCCCACCTTCGCTAGACCTTCTTACGGTCAACGCCCTGGCGGCGAGCGATTCGGTTATTGTGCCTATCCAATGCGAGTATCTCGCTTTGGAAGGGGTCTCGGAGCTCCTGGATACACTCATGCGATTGCGTAGGACCATCAATCCGTCGCTCGCTATCGAGGGCATCCTTCTGACCATGTATGATGACCGAACCACCCTGTCACGACAGGTGGCGGCGGACCTCAGGAGCTTTTTTGGCTCCCAGGTGTTTGAAGCGGTAATTCCCAGGAATGTCCGTCTAGCTGAGGCACCCAGTCATGGAGTTCCGGTGCTATTATACGACATTCATAGTAAAGGGGCGGAAAGCTATATCCAACTCGCCAAGGAGGTTATTGCCAATGCCCAGAAACGCCTTGGGCAGGGGATTGAGCGCACTGATCAGAGAGCCGGAGCCGCAGCCAGTGCCGCCGCCGCAGGTGCCAGTAGCCGAGCCGCCAGTGCCCCGGCCGGCAGCGGCGAACCTGAGCCCGACAACGCTGGCGACGGCAACAGCAGCCGCGCCAGCTCTGAGCCCAGCTGAGGGACTTATCCAGCTTGACATCGACCTAATCGATCCGAGCCCCTTTCAGCCACGAACACGCTTTCGTGAGGAGGCGCTCGAAGAACTGTCACGGTCGATTCGGGCTAGCGGAATCGTGCAGCCGCTGGTGGTGCGCAAAGTGGGCGGGCGCTACCAGCTGATTGCGGGTGAGCGACGCTGGCGGGCCGCGCAGCGAGCGGGGATAAACCGGGTTCCGGCAGTCCTTCGCGATGTCCATGACGAGATGGCGCTTGAGATGACGCTGATCGAAAATCTTCAGAGAGAAGATCTCAATCCGATCGAGCAGGCTCGGGCCTTTGAACGCTTGATGGATGAGTTCCACCTGACACAAGAGGAGGTTGCCGAGCGCACGGGCAAAGATCGCGCGACGATTGCCAATTCGATCCGGCTTTTGCGCCTTGAGCACCCAATTCAGGAGCTGCTCGAGGAGGGCCGGCTCACCGCTGGACATGGGCGCGCGCTACTGGCCATCGCGGAAGCGAAACAGAGGGTTGAACTTGCGCGGCGCATCGCGCGCGGCGGCATGACCGTTCGCCAGGTTGAACGCTTAGCGGCTCGCGCTGGGCGCGTAAAGCCGGAGCGGCCGCCAGTCGTAGTTGACGCCAATACGAAATGGGCAATCGAACAGTTACAGCACAAATTCGGAACAAGGGTGACCATTTACCCGCAGCGGCCTGGGCGGCCGGGCCAGTTAGTCTTTGAATACTACGATGCCAGCGACCTCTCCCGGCTCTACGACCAGCTCATGCGAGAATAAGGCCAATCTCTCTCGGGGTTAGGCAATGACGTGGAACTGGTTTGACCGCAGGAAGCAAGAATCGTCCGAGTGGACGGGCTTTCTCGAGCGGGGCGTGAAGCTGGAGGGCAAGCTCGAGTCGAGCGGGACGTTGCGCATCGATTCGGCGATGAAGGGGACCCTGCTCTCTGAGGACACCCTGATTCTGGGCGAGCACGCCGTGATCGAAGGCGAGGTTCACGGAAACCGGGTGCTCATCGCAGGTCGGTTCGATGGCTTGATCCACGCAAAGAGCAAAGTGGAGATCCAGCCCAGTGCCATCGTCACCGGAGAAATCCATTGCCCCTGCGTGGTGATCGAGGCCGGGGCGATTTTCGACGGGCACTGCCACATGCCCGCACCCGCCGAGCCACTGGCCAAGCCAGTTACGATTCCGATCCGTTCCGCAGCCAATCAAACCGCGCGCTGAGGCTGGTCGAACCACTTCCTGCGCTTAAAGACAGGCTAGCGTGCTGTTAGCTGATGATCAGGCGGAGGAACTTCTTTTTACCTGCCCGGACCCAGTACTGAGCGGGGCTGGAGAGGTGGAGTTCCCGTTTCACGTCCTCGACGCGCACGCCGTCGATCTCGACGCCGCCTTGCTTTATCAGACGATCTGCCTCGGCATTCGATTCGACTACCTTCAGCAACACCAAAAGCCGACCCCATTTTATAGGGTTAGGAATGTCGGCCGAACTGGGGCTGCGCCCCGACCGGCTGTCGGTCTGCGTGTCGGTATAGGCTCGTGAGATCCGGAAGTTGCCCTGGGGGAGTCGCTCAATATGGCACTCCGGGGCAAGCTCGGGAGTTTCTCGCTTGCTGAACATTCGGTCCCACTCGAGGGCAGCCCCTTTCGCCCGAGCCTCGCCGCAAAATCCTGCCACGATGTTGTGAGCCAGTTCCATTTTGGCTTTCTTCGGGTGCAGAACGCCGGTGCGAACTTCATCGCGCAAGCGCAGGATCGTCGGCCAGGCGAAATCCGTGAGCAATTCGTAGTAGGACCACATCAGCTCGTCGGAAATGGACATCAGTTTGGCATACATCTCGCCGGGCGGGTCACTGATGGCCACATAGTTGTCGAGACTCTTCGACATCTTCCGCTGCCCATCGAGTCCCACGAGGATGGGCATGGTGAGCACGGCCTGCGCTGAAGCAAGGCCGTACTCGCGTTGAATATCGCGATGGACAAGCATGTTGAATTTTTGTTCGGTGGCGCCCAGCTCGACATCGGATTTCAGCATGACGGCGTCATAGGCGGTGAGCAGCGGATAGAGTAACTCGTGCACGGAGATGGGCTGATTCTTCTCCAGACGCGAGCGGAAATCTTCGCGTTCGAGCATGCGCGCCAGACGATAGTGTCCGCACAAGCGGACTACCTCGTAGCTGGACAGTTTGCCGAGCCATTCGCTGTTGTAGCGGACCTCGGTTTTTTCGCGATCAAGTATTCTATAGACCTGCTCGAGATAGGTCTTCGCGTTGGCGTCGACCTGTTCCCGCGAGAGTGGCGGACGCGTCTCCGATTGGCCGGTGGGATCACCGATCATCGCGGAGAAATCGCCGATTAGGAAAATAGCGGTGTGCCCCAAGTCCTGAAAATGTTTCAGCTTGCGCAAAACGACGGTGTGGCCGAGATGGATATCCGGCGCTGTCGGATCTACGCCCAAATAGACGCGCAGCGGCTTGCCGGTTTTCAGAGAGTTTTCGAGTTTGGCCTTTAGCTCATCCTGGCGAATGATCTCCGCGGAGCCTCTCTTAAGATAAGAGAATTGTTCGTCAACGGGCTTGAAGGCAGCAGGCACCTAGTTGGTCTCCGGTCATTGGGAAAACAGGCCAGTCTAAATGGTAGAAAGCCGCGAGTCAAAGAATCGGCGGGTATGCGGGTACGGTGGTGAAAAAGGGACCACCCCCACGGCTCACCGAGTGTCCCCCGGCAACTTCAAAACGGATGCGAACAATCGGCCGATTTTTGCGACGGCCCCTGAATGTTTCGCTGCTGGGTCTTACATTCTCGATAAATTCAGGGGGTATAGGGCTCAAAAAGGCCAGACGCTAAGTTCGCGTTGTCGGAGCCACTACACGGCTTCTGATGATTCGAAAAAGACATACTGAAGCGTTAGCCGCCGCGGCGTAAGTGATACAGCTCTTTCCTCGCTTCCCGCATAGTCCGCGCGGTTCAGCGCGCGACGGTTCTGCTGCCCCGCAACGAAAACAAGATCAACGATGAAGTGATGCGGAAGCTCGACGTGGAACTGTGAAGGTAAGTTGTCATTATCTCAACTATCGTTTCTAGCGAACACGAAATCTAATAAAGCTAACATCCAGAAAGGGCGAATGGACCTATTTTTTCGGCGCGGCCGAGCCACGGATGACCAATCAAGAGGGGCGGGACGTTTTTTTTCTTTTCTCGGCAACCTCTTCAGAGATTGTCGGGTCATATATAGACGCTCGAGATCATCATGACTCATTGATGCAAGCCACCGGATCAGCCTTACCAGCATCACCGCACCGCCAACGAGCATAAGCAAACCCACTAGCGCGAGAATCAGAAGGCATGCAAAGCCCAGCACTGTCTTGATCATAGAGCACCGCCCGTACGCCAGGATGGCCCGCCTTCGCGTTCCTGAGCATGCACAGCCCTATTCCAGCCGCGTCTGAATTTGCCACAATCGCTGTGCCCTGGACTCCACAGCGCATGTAAGAACGCAAAACGGCGATCCGGAACGATGGCTGGCGAGGGCTTGTGTTTTGATCCTCAGTGACGTACAGTTTTCCACAGCTTTCAGCAGTTTTGAGCCTAACCGGCCTTGTCAGGCGAGGTTTCAGAGATGATCAGCCACGCGCTTTGCGAGTGCCACTGCCTTGTCCTGGCCAGGCCAGGCGAAGAAGGCCATTTGGAAGCAGGCATCGCCTTTTAAGACCACGACCTCGATGCCTTCGGGCAAGACGTACGCTTTGTCGCCCAGACCCTCGACAGGAGTCATGCCGATCTGACTACCAGGTATTGTATTCGCGCCGGTCTGCATCTGATCGAACTTGGCCCACGCCTCCGCGCCTCGCTTGCGCACGAACCGAATGTTGATACCATCATTTGCGTCTTTGTCGCCCGCCGGCACCTGCAGATTGGCCAAAGAATTGATGAAGCCTGCGAGCGCCCGTTGCACTTCTTTCGGGTCGGCCTGGTCGTTCTTCGAGTTCGATATCGCATTCAATCCCGCCTTGAACTGACGCTGGCCGAAGCGCTCGCGCTCCTGAGGAGTGGTGGTGAAACTACATAAGCCACCACCGTCCTCGCCGAGCGAATAAGTCACGCTCTCCCATGCGATGTCCAGAATTTGCGATGCCTCCTGCCAGGACAGGATCGGACAGCCGTTTCCCGTTGGAGCTTTCATGGTTGCCACGGGTCGATTAACCTCGGAGTCCGACGTTGGGAGGTACTCTCCCTTAAGCTGTGTAATCTTTTGCTTGCTGCGGTAGACAACATACACCGCGCTTGCAATTCCCAGTGCTCCCAGCAGCATGAAGGCGCCGACAAGAACCAATAGGATCTTGACGGTTCGGCCCGTTGTCGCTGTGGGTGCGGGCGTGTGAGCTTGAGGAGAAGGAGGCGAAGGCGGCGGGGCAGAAGCTGAAGCGGGCTTGCCGCACTGACCGCAGAATGCGTCGGACGTGGGACTTCCGCAGAATCTGCAATACTGGGTCATGTGTCACCTCCGCACGTTTGTCAGAGAGGAGTGGATAGCCGCCAAAGTCTTTTTCTGGCCCAGAAGAGAGAGATCGGCGTGACCGGCGAGGCGCATTGGCGACAGTAAAGGAGGTCCGCTCAGACTGATTACTGCCGTCGCGCAATGAAGACGCCCAATAGCCCCGCACCAACTAGCAAAATAGTTGCAGGCTCAGGAACCTCGCTTTGGGTCAACTGAAAACCCCGCGCATTAAACTCCGAAAATACGAAATCGGAACCCGGCGGGAATGAAGAATTGACGCTCGTGGCAACCTCCATGAAATTAATGCCACCCACTGAACTCGGTACGGGCGAAGCCCCTTCATTCCAGTCGAATGAGCCAGAGCCGGTGCTGAGCACGAGGAAGTATTGCCCAGGGGACAAAGTGAGATTAACAGGAAACACGTCGGTCGTTCCCGAGGGAAGGGCAAAGGAGAAAGTAGTGATGGCGGTAGTCACAATTGACCCCAGATTATTGGTCAGGTCAAGCCGAGCAGTGCAAGGACAAGACACGGGGCTGAGCCCGAGGATTTCAATGTCGTTCAGGGTCACAGTAGTGCCTATCGTAAAGGCTTGAGCGAAAAAGGTGCTGCTATTCACCTCGGCGGGCTCACTGGTATTGAATCCCGTAAATCCTAAGATTACGGTATCGGCTGTTGCGACTGGAGAGAAAATCGCGGCGAACAGCATCACAATCAATGCTCTAAAAAGCTTGCGGGGTTTCATGGCTCCTCCAAGCTCATGGGCTCCACGACCAGGGAGTGCTCGGTGGTTCTTTTCACCGCGGCCCCAAGCCAAAGCCAATCGCGGCGCACTCCTCGCCTAACTTAGCCTCAAAATCTCCTTCGCGGCGCGCCCACCACACCCATCAGTCCAGCAACGAGCAGGAGTAGGCTCGATGGCTCAGGAACGGCGCTCGCTTCCACGTTCGACTGGAACTTGATCTGATCCACGGTGCCGTCGCTCCAGGTGATTGTACCGAGTGTTTGAACGCTTCCGTTTTCTAGGATGCTGCATCCAGCGGGCACCGGACAGGTCTCAAATATAGGATCTTCAAGAGAAACGAAATCAACCAAGAAATCAGGCGAATTTTTGACAGTCTCTGCTAACAAAAAGTCGCTAGCGTTAACTCCGGCCGAGTCCTCCGCGATAAAAGTAAACTGACTCAAGGTTGTGCTGCTGATGGTAGCGCCGACAGACGGGGGAGCTAGAAAGAGTTCGCAGTCCTCCTCAATAGTGTTGGCGGGGTTCGGACAGCTTAGAGAACCTGACCCACTTGGAATTCGAGAAGCTGGCACCGATACCGAGATGGTCTCACCGGAATCATTGAACGTGATCACATCACATTTGGCTAATCGAGGTACCACAAGAACGCTGCACAAAACGACCAGCGCAAGTGCACGGGGTATCGGGCCAGGATAGCGTCTGCAAGGCGCAAAAAGCGCGGCCCTTGTCATGACCACCTCCAATCCCCCGGCTTCAAGGAATGGACTTCGAGTGCTTTGTGCGCAAGCGCTGGGCCAGTTCCGCACCGATAAAGTAATGAACTTAATACGGGCTAGTGCGTTATATAAGCAATGTTTTTCACAGAACCTGCCATATTTTTCCCTGCCGCTCTAACGTTTGCGCGTCGCTCAGGCTCGCGCACTGTTGCCGAAATGGTCTCGCGCTTAGCTTACGTAGATTTCCTCTGAGCGCTCACCGGCTAGTGCTGCCAGCACAAATGCAGGAGCCCCTCGCATAGAGCCTTCCATGAAAAGGGACGGCCGGATCAAGCGGAAAAATGAGAAAGGGATTAAGCTATCCTTCCACCGGGCTCAATGGGGTGGGGCCCATGTTGTCGGCTCAGCGAACGCGCCCGATCTCCTAACGGTCTCCAAGGGACCAAGGCTCTATGCGGGCTGCGTTCATCCCTCGATGTCTTTTCCTGCCTGTTTCGGTCTCCCCGATTTTCCCGCTGTGATTCCCTGAATCAGGCCGCAGCCTGCCTCAGCCGCAGCGGTTGGTACCGCGTTCCATCCCGCAAGAGATAAAACGCTAAACTCAGCATCTTTCGCGCCAGCGCCACGATCGCTGTGCGAAAGCCTCTGCGCCGCCTGAATCCACGCGGCCCGCACCTCGCTCCGCCCCCGCTGCGTAATCGAACCTTGCTGTTCGCGCTCCCCGCTCGATCGCACCGTGGGCACAATCCCGCAATATGCGATCAAGCACGATGCTAGTCGCAGTCGATCCACGGGGGGTTGTCCCTTTTCATGACATCTCCTTGGCAAGCTATTGCTTTTTCAGCAGCGCCGGCCAGTTGGTCACCAGAGTGAGCGGCGCGGTGGCTTGCTGTGGGCCCTGGCTGACGACTACGAATTTCTTGCCATCTGGCGAGACATCATAGAGCCAGCCTGGGTTGTCTGGAGAATTCACCGCAAACAGCGGCTGTACTCTGCTGATGGTCAGACTCGATCCCGTCTCGACAATCTGCGCGGCCATGAGTTTATCGTCCAAGGAAAGATAGAAAAGCTCCTCGCCGTTGCGTCGCCACCGCGGCTGCCTTCCTCCGTTCGTCGAGACCAGCCACTTGCCGCTGCCGTGGAGAAACGGGACCACATACACTTCCGGCCGGCCCGTTTCATCCGAAGTGTATGCCAGCCAATGGCCATCCGGAGAAAGGGCGTGCCAAAAGACGTCAAACTGGCCCTGCAGCACCGGAAAATCTTTGCGATCCCCGAACAGCGGCAACGCCCAGATCTCTTGACGTGCCTTTGGCTGCATCGCGACGCGCTCGAAAATCAGGTAACGCCCGTCCGAAGACCATGACGGGTAGGATTCCGCGGCATCGTCCACGACCAGAGGCGTCGTGCTTCCTGTTCCGTTAGCGGCTTGCTCGTAGAGGTGAGCTACCCCGCTGCTCGATCTTGAGAAAAAGCCTACAAATTTGCCGTCGGGCGACCAGGAAGGCTGACCGCTGGGGAAAGAGCCAAATGTAAGGCGCGTTTTAACATCCCGCGCAACATCATGAATCCAAATGGTGCCCGCCACCGTCCCGATGACAGCGGTTGCCAGCTTGCTGCCATCTGGTGAAACGCTGATCGTCGCATAGTTGTCCGGGCTCCCCGTTTTACCGATCTGTTTGCCATTGCGGTCAAACCACAGAAGCTCGATGTTTCCTCCGGGAGCGTTTTCTTTCTGGTACACCAAAATGCCGTTGTCCGAAACCGTGAAAAGCCCCCGCACTGCACTCCGATATACGCCCACATGCTCGGCCACCGGCACAGCGTCGCTCGCGAGTTGCAGCTTGTTCGCATCGAACCGCTGCGCCATAAGCGTTCCGTCGCGGACGAACAGGAGATACCCTGGCGGCGCGTAAATCGCGTCGGAAAGGTTCCGGAGAATCAGTCTCGGTTCGCTGCCCTCCACGGACGCGGCATAGATCGTCCCTTGGTCGACCACCAGAAGACCGGGCAAAAAAAAGAGGAAGTGCCTCCCGTCTGGAAGAAACTGTGGCCATGCGTTGATCGGCTGCCGCAAGGATTCATAGGGTTTGGCCACGGGTTGGGGCGTGCCGCCGAAGGCCGGAACACGAGAAATCGGTTCGGAAATGTTAGGCGTGAACAAGATCGTGCCGTCGGGACCCCAGCTGCCGCCAAGACCAATCGCCGCGTCGCAGAGGGTCATCGGTGGCCCGCCCGAGGCGTCAATGCGATTCAGTTTGCCATTGGCGAAATACCCCAAAGTGCGGCTGTCGGGCGACCAAAACGGACGCTCTGCTCCGTCCGTTCCCGTCAGTGGCTGTGCCGTGGCTCCATTGAGTGGTCGCACCCAGAGGAGCTGGCGGCCGTCGTCACCGATGGCGGAGAACGCCAAACGTTGGCCGTCGGGCGAAAGCGCGGGTGGACCCCCGGCAGTCGCGCCAAGGACCCTGACGCCCAGAGGCGGAGAAATTTCCGAGACAGTGGTCGGCGCCGTTTTCGGCGCGCGCACGAAATACGCGACGCTGAATAAGGCCGCAACAGCGACCGAGATGGCCGTTACCGCCCATGGAAGCGCGCGGCGCCAGGGCGGCATGGAAATCTGCGGAACACCCGCAAGCGCTTCTGGGGCGCCCGAGAGGACCTCGTCGAGCGAAATCCGCGCGTCTCCGATATCGCGCAATCGCTGTTTCGGGTCCTTCTGTAAACATCGCTGCAAAAGCACTCGAACTCGGATTGGCGTTCCGCCAGGAAGCGCCGACCAATCAGGTTCGGCGCGAATCACAGCAGCGAGTGTGTCGGTCACAGCCTCGCCATGAAAGGCCATTTTGCTCGTCAACATCTCATACAACACGCAGCCACAGGCCCAAATATCCGCGCGACGATCGACCGTTTTCCCCTTCGCTTGCTCGGGCGACATGTACGCCGCAGTCCCGAGCAAGACTCCCTGCATCGTCGCCAGCCGGCTCACGGTGGGCGACGTGGAAATATCGAGCGAAGGGCCTTCGTTTTCCAGCGCCTTCGCCAAGCCGAAATCGAGCACCTTCACGGCGTCGTCATTTGTGACTTTGACGTTTGCAGGCTTCAGGTCACGGTGGATGATTCCACGCTCGTGTGCATATTCGAGCGCATCGCAAATCTGCTTCGCAATCGGAAGAGCTTCGTCGATTGGAATCGGACCGGCCTTGATGCGATCAGCGAGCGTCGGCCCTTCCACCAACTGCATCACCAAGGCGCGGGTGCCGCCGGAGTCTTCTACTCCATAGATCGAAGCGATGTTGGGATGATCGAGAGAGGCTAGAACTCTTGCTTCGCGTTGGAACCGCGCCATACGCTCAGGGTCGCGTGCAAAGGCTTCGGGTAGGACTTTGATCGCTACATCGCGACCTAATTTGGAATCGCGGGCACGGTAAACTTCCCCCATTCCGCCCGCACCGATAGCTGAGAGGATTTCGTAGGGGCCCAAGTGGGTGCCGGGCTGAATGGCCATAGGTCCCCGCCTGCTGGAATCTACTGAGTATAGACGAAGAGCATTTAACGAATTGTTTCCGAGGCACGCTATGTTAATCGATCTCGATGGCCAACGTGCCTCTTTCTCGAAGTCGGACATGTTCAGGAGTGCCAATCAGTATTCGGTGTGAGATTCACCAGTTCCGCCAAAGTCTTCCAGTGCCGCGTATGTGGAACGCGCTTACCCTTGCGAATTTCTGACGCGGTACGGGATCGAAATACCGAAAAATAACCGCTGGTCCATAAACGGCGCACAAAGGGCGCGCCAAAACGGGCCCGCCTATCTGGCTATCTGGCTTAAGGGCTTGCGCTAGGCGGGATTTGCTGCGAAGATTTGCGCTCCACCCGGTTGCTCATCTCGATGATTGATACCGAGATTAAAGTCACCCCCCAGATTGCTGCTGAGCATGGGCTGAGCTCTGCGGAATACGCGCGGATACGGAAAATCCTGGGCCGCGATCCGAACCTTACCGAACTCGGAATTTTCAGCGTGATGTGGAGCGAGCACTGCTCATACAAGTCGTCGCGCGTGCATCTGAAAAAATTGCCGACGCGCGGTCGACGCGTTGTGCAAGGGCCGGGGGAGAACGCGGGCGTCGTGGATATAGGAGAAGGCTGGGTCGCCGTATTCAAGATCGAGTCGCACAATCACCCGAGTTTCGTCGAGCCGTTTCAGGGCGCGGCGACGGGTGTGGGCGGAATCTTGCGCGACATTTTCACCATGGGTGCGCGGCCGATTGCGGTGCTCGATTCGCTGCGATTTGGGCCGATTCTGCCTGAACAGAAAATCGCGAGCCGCGGTACTTACCAAGCTACGGCTGACATCGATAGGCAAGGTGATCGTAGACTAACTGCGGAAGAAATTGGAAGTAACCGACGGATTCTGGACGGCGTGGTGCGCGGGATCGGATTTTACGGCAACTGCTTTGGCGTGGCGAATGTCGGCGGAGAAGTGGGGTTCGAGCCTTGCTATTCGAATAATCCGCTGGTGAACGCGCTGGCGCTCGGAATCGCGCGTCGCCAAGAGCTTTTCTTTGCGCGCGCGAGCGGGGTCGGCAATCCGGTCATTTATGTTGGCGCGAAAACGGGGCGCGACGGCATTCATGGCGCCTCGCTGCTGGCCTCGGCGGAGTTCAGCGAGCAGTCGCAGCAGAAGCGGCCGAACGTGCAGGTCGGCGACCCATTCATGGAGAAGCTACTGCTCGAAGCGTGCTTGGAAGCGATGCGAACGGGTGCGGTGGTGGCGATTCAGGATATGGGTGCGGCCGGGCTGACGAGTTCAAGCTCGGAGATGGCCTCGCGGGGCCGCCTGGGGATCGCAATCGATCTGGATCGCGTGCCGCAACGCGAGTCGGAAATGAGCGCGTATGAAATGATGCTCAGCGAATCGCAGGAGCGCATGCTGCTGGTGGCCCAGCGCGGTCGCGAGCGCGAAGTCTTCGACGTGTTTCACAAATGGGGACTCGATGCACTGGAGATTGGACGCGTGACGGAAGATGGGATGCTGCGCGTAGTGCACCAGGGGCGGGTGGCCGCCGAGATTCCTGCACATGCGTTGGCCGAAGAAGCGCCGTGCTACGAGAGGCCGATCGCCGAACCTGCCGCCCGGAAGATGGAGACTCCGGCTCGGGCAATCAGTTTTTCGCGCGAGGGCAGTGACCTCACCGAAAACTTCAAGCGGCTGCTTTGCTCCCCGGCGATTGCGTCGAAGGAGTGGATCACCGAGCAGTACGACTCGATGATTGGCACCAACACACGGGTCGGACCGGGCGCGGGAGACGCAGGCGTATTGCGAGTGAAAGGGACCAAGCGCGCACTGGCCATCAAGACGGACGGCAACGGCCGCTGGGGATTCCTTTCGCCGCGGCTGGGCGCGATGCATGCGGTCCTAGAGGCAGCGCGCAATGTGGCCTGCACGGGCGCACTTCCCATTGCGGCGACCAATTGCCTGAATTTTGGCAACCCGGAAAAGCCGGAGGTCATGTGGCAATTCAGCGAGGCGATTGAGGGAATCGCGGAGGCCTGTGGTGCTCTCGAGACGCCCATCACGGGAGGAAACGTCAGCTTCTATAATGAAACGCTCGGCCAACCGATCTATCCGACGCCGATCGTGGGCGTGCTTGGGCTGATCGAGGACGCCGATGGCGCGGTGGGATCTGCGTTTTCTCATGAGGGCGATGCGATCGTGCTGCTCGAGGGGGCGCAACTGAGCGAGCAGAACGCTGCCGGGCCTCCCGGTGAATCTGTAACCGGCAGGCCAACACCGCGCAAGCCCGGCCCTGCATGGGAATCTGAATTCGCATCGTCCGAGTATGCCAAGACGATTTATGGCCTTGTTGGGGGCTCGCCGCCGGCCATTGATCTGGCCGCGCAGAAGAGTCTGATTGGCTGTCTCGTCGCGCTGGTAAGTGAGAAGGCGATTCGCTCGGCGCACGACGTGAGCGACGGCGGCCTGGCGGTCACGCTCGCCGAGTGCTGTTTCAAGAGCAAGGTGCTTTCTGCGGATTGTCGATTGGACGATCGGACTCTCAGCCCCGATTTTTCACCGCACAAACTTCAAGCAGTTTCAGCCTCTGAAGCAAGACCCGCGGAAGTGGCCTTATTCGGCGAAGGCGGCGCACGCGCTGTGGTTTCAATCTCACCTCGATCGCTTGCTCGCCTCCAGGCAATTGCGGCAAAATGGAACGTGCGAGCTCAGCCGATCGGCACCGTCACGCGCGCGAACTTTCGCATCCAGTACAATGGGACTAGCGTGATCCAAGGGAGCCCGGAGTCGTTTCGCCAAATCTGGTCGGAATCTCTCAGGAAAGCCGTCGAGGGAGAGTGAAAAATCTAGCCCAAATCACGGACGATCATTTCCGCGATCATTGCGGGGTGTTCGGTATTTTCGGGCATCCCGAGGCCGCCAAGCTCGCTTATCTCGGCATTTACGCGCTGCAGCACCGCGGTCAGGAGTCATCCGGCATCGCTGCTGCCGATGGATTGGAAGTTCGCAATCATCGCGCACTGGGGCTGGTGCAGGAAATCTTCACCCCCGAAGTGATCTCGCGCCTTCCTGGTTGGGCGGCCATTGGCCACACGCGTTATTCGACAGCGGGTGATACGACGCTGATCAACGCGCAGCCGATCATGATCGACTGCAACAAAGGTAAGCTTGCGCTGGGACATAACGGGAATCTCACGAACGCGCTCGAGCTACGCCGCAAACTCGAACATCGCGGATCCATTTTTCAAACAACCAGCGATACGGAAGTGATCGTGCATCTGGTGGCACGCAGCGCGGCGCGAAATCTGCCGAGCGCTCTGGCCGACGCCCTGGGCCAGGTGGAAGGCGCGTATTCGCTGCTTCTCCTCACGCGCGATGAAATGTACGCGATCCGCGATCCGCGCGGCTTTCGGCCTCTGGTGCTCGGGCGTCTGGAGGGGGCCTGGGTGGCGGCCTCGGAAACGTGTGCGTTCGATTTGATCGACGCGGAGTACGTGCGGGAAGTTGAGCCGGGCGAAATGGTGCGCATCTCGCGTAGGGGAATTGAATCCATACACTTCGCTCCCGAGAAGCAGCATCAGTACTGCATTTTCGAGCACGTCTATTTTTCCAGACCGGATAGCGTAATCTTCGGGCGGCCGGTGAATGCCAGCCGCGAACAATTGGGACGCTTGCTCGCGCGCGAGCATCCCGTCGAAGCGGACATGGTTACGCCGGTGCCCGATTCAGGGGTTCCTGCGTCGGTTGGCTATGCGGCCGAATCCGGCATCCCATTTCGTATGGCGCTGATTCGCAACCATTACGTCGGGCGCACGTTCATCGAGCCGGAGCAGGCCATTCGCGATTTCGGCGTGAAGCTGAAGCTGAATCCGGTGCGGCGCGTGTTGGAAGGGCAGCGCGTGGTCTTGGTCGACGATTCCATTGTGCGCGGTACCACGAGCCGCAAAATCGTGCGCCTCGTGCGCGAAGCGGGGGCGGCGGAAATTCACGTTCGCATCAGCTGTCCGCCGACGATTTCGCCCTGCTACTACGGCGTCGATACACCGCGGCGCGATGAACTGATCGCTGCGCAGCAGTCGGTCGAAGAAATCCGCAAATTCCTAGGCGCCGATTCGCTCGGCTATCTTTCTCTCGAATCGCTGCGTGCTGGGGTGGAAGACCGGGATCAAAAATTCTGCACGGCTTGTTACACGGGCAGTTATCCGACCGAGCTGGTGCAACTCGAAGTGGAGGCTCATCGTGAAAGCTGACCTAGAAGGCGCGGACGTTCGCGTCGTAAAAGTAAGACGGGTCGTACGCCCCACCGCGGGAGACCGCGTCTGGCGGGAGGTGGTGTCCTGGTTTTGGGTGATTGTTGCATTCATGCTCATTGAAGGAACACTGGTGCAGGCGCGGGTGATTCCCAGCGGCTCGATGGAAAACACGGTGCTCGTCGGCGATCATCTGATCGTGAGCCGCATCGGCTACGACGCGGGAATTCCCTTCACCAATATTCACACGCCTCTTTGGCGGAATCCCCAGCGGCAGCAAATCATTGTTTTTCGTGCCCCGTTGGAGGATCAGGGCAATCCGGACTTCATTAAGCGCTGCATTGGGGTTCCCGGCGACCACATCAAGATCGTCGAGGGGCAGGTCTACATCAACGATGTGCCGCTCAAAGAACCGTATGTGCTGCACACGCCAGGCTATGCGGATTCCGCGGTCGAGAATTTTCCCGCCCGATTTGCGGAATTGCCTCTCAACGACCGTCCCGAATGGGCCAACGAATTGCGCGAGAATCTGGCCAATGGCGAGCTCGTGGTTCCGGCCGGCGAGTTTTTCATGATGGGCGACAACCGCGATAATTCAAACGACGGCCGCTTCTGGGGCTTTGTGCCTCGCGACGATATTATCGGCACGCCTGTGCTGATCTACATGTCGATCAATGCGCCCGAATCCGTGTGGGGCCCGGGTTTCGCGATCGAGCGATTTGAGACGTACGCGAACGCCCTCATCCATCCGAGCGAGATACGCTGGCGCCGGCTGTTCCGCACGTTCTAGAATGAACGGGCCAGCCGGGGGCCCCGGCGCGCGTACTTTGGGTGATCGGGTGGCGGGTCCTGCCCCTCCAGAAGCGAGCCACGTCCATGCGCTATTCTGACGCCGGTGTTGACATCTCTGTGGCGGACGAAGCCAAGCGGCGCATTGCTGCCATGGCCGGCAAGACGTTTCGTCGCGGCGTGCTGGCACCGATCGGCGGGTTCGGCTCGGTATTCCAACTCGATCACAGCCGCTGGCGCGATCCCGTGCTGGTGGCGAGCTGTGACGGGGTTGGCACCAAGCTGAAAGTCGCTTTCGCCACCGGCATTCACTCGACCGTGGGGGCCGATATCCTCAATCATTGCGTCGACGACATTCTGACGCAGGGGGCCGAACCGATTTTTTTTCTCGACTACATCGCCATGGGCACGCTCGATCCGCGTGTGATCGAGCAGGTAATTGAGGGCATGAGCCGCGCCGCGAAGCAGGCCGGTTGCTCACTGATAGGTGGGGAAACGGCCGAGATGCCGGACATCTACGCGCCGGGCGAATACGATCTTGCCGGCTTTATCGTGGGCGCCGTTGAGCGCCAGAAGATGCTTGACCCGCACCGCGTGCGCCCCGGCGATGTGCTGCTCGGGCTTCCTTCCAGCGGCCTGCACACCAACGGATACTCACTGGCCCGTAAACTCGTTTTCGGGACCGCCAAGCTGGGGCCCGACAGTTACGTCGCTGAGATCGGCAATAAGATCGGCGCCGAATTGCTAAAGCCGCACCGCCCCTACTGGCCGCTGCTCAAGAATGTTCTCGGGCACGAATGGGTCGCATCCATGGCGCACATCACCGGCGGCGGCATCACCGGGAATTTGCCTCGCGCGCTGCCGCGCAATGTGCGTGCGGTCGTGGAGCTGGGTTCCTGGCCGGTGCTGCCAATTTTCCGCTATCTTGCGCATCTCGGACGTATCGAGCGTGACGAACTGTTGCGGACGTTCAATCTCGGCATCGGGATGATCCTCGTCGTGCCGGCGAAGGATATTTCGCGTGTGGAGTCCGAGCTGAAGCGGCGCCGCGAAAAGTTCTTTCTGATTGGGCGTATCGAGCGCGCCGCGCGCGGCAAGCCCGGTGTTGTGTATTCCGGAGAACTGCCTGTCTGACCGACCTGGTGGACCTTGGCCGCATGCGCAAAGGCTGCGGTGAGGATTCAGACGACCTTATCCTTCATTTGCACTGGTGTCCGCGGCGACTTTCCACGCGCCGTCGGGCTGCTTGTTCCCCACGATCGCGAACCTTCTGCCGGGTCGGCTTCCCTTTGGCGTCGGTCCCGGTGATCTCAAACGACCCCTCGGTCTCGGTGAGATCGCCCGAACGCGGCACATCGATGTGCACATCGGAGAATGTGAAGTGCAGGCTCGGCCCGGACAGCAGGGGCTTGAAATAGTTGGGGATGTTGTCCTTGCCAACCGTGGCCGGAGCGCCCGGGGCAAACAGCACTCGATCGTCGATATAATGCGCGACGGCCCTGTCCAGATCCTTAGCCTCCGCAGCTTTGGCAAGATCTGCGTCACTTGAGCGAATCGTGGACTCCTCCGCAGCACGCGGGTCAGGCGGCGGAGCCGGTGTGCCCGTTCGGTTCGAACACCCTGTACCCAGCAGAGCAGCTAGACAAAACGAGCCACAGGGAACGAGTTCGCCACACGGTCGCCTTCTTGGGATCCCGATTTTCTCGAGACGATGTCTCGGCCAGGACCTGCTGTCTAGGAACTAGAATTCACCGTGCGATTGCTAGCGCAGTGACGAAGATGATGAATGCGGCCCCGCTCAGGAGGCTGCGAACAGCGTGAAGCTGTCCCCATCGCCGCAGAAGGTGCTCGGCCTCGCTGGAGGAGACGTCGATTGTCGAAAGGCCCTTGTTGGTCGGCAGAATAGCGATGACCGTGAACGGTATGAGGAACAAGAGCAGCAGCCCACCGGTCAGCCATCGCAGATCGCGATCAAGCCACCACGTCCACAGCGCCGCGCCAGATCCGGCTAGGGCAAGCGGTGCCTGCATCCGCGCCCCTCGCCTGTAGCTCGGCCGCCACTGCGTTACGGCGAGCTGTGTTCCGCAGGAAAGCCGGGCAGGATGTTCGGCAAGGCTTACATAAAGCGCGGCACCGAAGAAGGTGCCCGCCGAGAGGACGGCAAGGATCTGCAGGATCACGCGCCCAGTATACGCCCTAGTGTTTTGCCGCTCTCTCGATCTGTGCTAATTTCCCTTGCACATGAAAAAACGCATTGGCGTGCTGGTCTCCGGGCGCGGGTCAAATTTCGAGGCGCTCGCTGATAGCACCGCCCAAGGGCGCATTCCCGGGGCAGAAATAGCGATCGTCGTGAGTAATCGTGAAGATGCGCCCGCACTTGAAAAAGCGCGCGCACGCGGCATCGAGGCTTCTGCGATTGCGTCGAAAGGCCTCGAGCGCGAAGCGTATGACCAACTGGTCGTCGCTCGGCTGCGCGAGAAACAGGTGGATCTGGTCTGTCTGGCCGGATATTTGCGGCTGCTTTCGCCCTATTTTGTCAACGCGTTCCGCGGACGTATCCTCAATATCCACCCCTCGCTGCTGCCCGCCTTTCCAGGCCTGGAATCGCAGCTTCAAGCGATTGAACACGGCGTGAAATTCTCCGGCTGCACCGTGCATTTCGTCGATGAGAATCTGGACGCTGGGCCAATCATTTTGCAGGCGGTCGTCCCGGTCGAAGACAACGACACGCCGGAAAGCCTCGCGGCGCGGATTCTCGGCGAAGAACACCGCATCTACAGCGAAGCGGTACGCCTCGTGCTGGAAGGTCGCTTCCGCATCGTCGGCCGCAGGGTCCTGCTCGCAACCAAAAGCGAATCACCTTGCTGACATCGTTGAGCGACAGGAGCACGGCTCGGCGCCCACCAAAACGGCGCGCCCTTTTCTTTTCGCCGAGCAATCGTCAGTCGATTTTCAGATCCGCACGGCTAGCTTAGGCGGCCGCCACGGCAGGTTTCGGCACGCCGTTGATCGTCTTCAGAATGCGCGAAACGATCTGGTAGGGATCGCCCTGCGAATTGGGCCGTCGATCTTCGAGATAGCCCCTATAGCCGTTCTTCACAAAGTTGACCGGCATGCGAATGGAAGCGCCACGATCGGACAGGCCGAAAGTGAACTTATCGATGGCCTGGGTTTCGTGCAGGCCGGTCAAACGCAGGTGGTTGTCCGGACCGTATACGGCGATGTGCTCGAAAATATTCTTCTCGAAAGCCACCATGAGGGCTTCCAAGTATTCCTTTCCGCCCACTTCACGGATGTATTTTGTGGAGAAGTTGGTATGCATGCCCGATCCGTTCCAGTCGCCCTTGATTGGCTTGCAATACAACTCGACGTCCACCTCATACTTCTCGCACAGCCGCATCATCAGGTAGCGAGCCGTCCACAGATCGTCCGCCGCTTTGGCCGAGCCTTTGGCGAAAATCTGAAATTCCCACTGCCCCTTGGCCACTTCCGCGTTGATGCCTTCGTGATTGATGCCGGCAGCGAGACACAGATCCAGGTGTTCCTCCACGATCTGCCTGGCCAAAGAACCCATGTACTTGTAGCCGACGCCGCAATGATAAGGCCCTTGTGGGCTGGGATAGCCGCTTTCAGGAAAGCCAAGCGGACGCCCGCCTTGATAGAGAAAATACTCTTGCTCGAAGCCGATCCATAGATCGGGATCGTTCTCGATGGTGGCGCGCGTGTTGCTCGGATGCGCTGTGCCATCTGGGTGCATGACCTCGCTGAGAACGAGAAAGGCGTCCTTGCGGCTGGCGTCCGGATAGAGCGCCACAGGCCTGAGGATACAGTCGGAGCTGTGTCCTTCCGCCTGCATCGTGGAGCTGCCGTCAAATCCCCAAAGGGGGAGATCGCCAAGCGTGGGAGCTGCCGCAAAAGCCCTGATGGTCGTTTTGCCGCGCAGCTCGGGAATGGGCCTCTTGCCGTCCAGCCACAGATACTCAAGTTTGTATTTCTTCATCTTGTTCGTTCCCTGCTCCCTTCGAATGATTGCGCGCAGAAATCGCGGCTCGATTTATCCCTGGCCTGCCTGATGTAGTGCAGCTAGAAACAGCGCATCGACGAGGCTTCGGCCACCTGCAAATGCTTCTGAATAGTGAAAAACCTCTGAGGAGGCTACGCCCGCTTTACAAACTACGTGGCCATTGACGAGAAGGCCAATGCAACGTTTGAATCGGCCCGATTTGAAATTCACTCGAAATGTCAAAAGAACAGCGTGCCAGCCAGGGAGCGACACACCCAGCGCAGGCGCCGGGCGTCTTAGGCTGAGATGCGAACGGCCGATTGGCCT
>Ga0306920_100003376_pt1 | contig 20225 bp, 17 predicted proteins | sample flu12Cox44000170_FD_204666 | JGI IMG/M metagenome (GOLD analysis project Ga0306920, IMG submission 204666) | Lab enrichment of tropical soil microbial communities from Luquillo Experimental Forest, Puerto Rico - flux4day.12C.oxic.44.000.170 (v2)... | ecosystem: Environmental > Terrestrial >... | reverse complement strand
ATCCGTCGAAGCGTCCCGGTCATGATGAATTTCCGCAAGATCGCGGCCGCCTCCAAGGGCCGTCTCGTTCTGCGCTACTTCACCGAGGACAAGCCCGAGCCGACTCATCCGCCGGCTCTCGACGAGGCCAGCCGCGAGCTCGAGGAAGGCGGGCGCCTTGTCGCCTATTACACCGGCCGCGACAGCCGGGCGAGCTGGCGGCCGGATATGCCGGTTCTGGTGGCGCGGGCGATCGGGATCGACCCGCACAAGATGCCGCGGGATGCGGAAATGTCGCGCCTATTCGAGGCGCGTCGCGCCGACACCGGCGAGCCCTGGTCGCAGCACAAGCGCAAGCTCAGCGGCTTCGACCTCGTGTTCTCGCCGCACAAGTCGGTGAGCCTCGCCGCCGAATTCGCCACCACGCCGGCGGAGACCGCGGCGATCTGGAACGCGGTCGACCGCGCGAGCGACAGAGCGATGCGGTATGTCGCGCACGTCCTCGGCTGGGCGCGCAAGGGCGCCGGCGGCGAAGACGGCGCCGACCCCGGTGCGGTTGGCTGGATCAGCTTCCGCCATCACACGGCGCGGCCGACCCTGCCGATCCAGGACGGTCCCGGCGGCCAAACCTACCTGTTTGACGCTCCGGTCGCCGGCGACCCGCACATGCACATCCACAATTTTCTGATGAACCTCGTCGTCACCGCCGAGGGACGGATCGGGTCACTCGACTCCAGGGCGCTGACCGATGCCCGCGTGAAGGAGTTCGGGGCTTATTTCCAGGCCGTGCTGGCCGACGAGCTGCGGCGGCTCGGCGTCCGTATCGGCTACGACGCGGACGAGCAGGCCGTAGTCGTGCTGGCGATTCCCGAGCATATAAGCAAGGCGTTCAGCAAAGGGCGCCAGCAGATCCTCCACAAAGCGAAGGCCTATGCGACCGACCATGGCCTCGACTGGAACAGCCTGCCGGCCGAGGACAAGATGGACATCTTGCGGGACGCCGGCGCCGAGGGGCGTCTCTGCAAGATGAAGACCGACGAACGAAACATCTGGCGCGAACAGGCCGCCGCTCTCGGTTGGCAGCACCATACGGTCATGGAAGGCGTTGCCCACGAGCGTCTGAGTGAGGGGGAGCGCTTCGACCGCGCGTATGAATTCGCCGCCCGCCGCTTGGCCGAAGAGTTCAACACTGCTGCCGTCATCGAGCATGAGAAGCTCGGCATGTACGCCGCACGCGGGCTGATCGGCACCGGTATCGCGGGCGGGCCGGGCGATATCATGCGCGTCGTCGAACTCCTCGAAGAACGGGGGATCCAGCTCAAAGGCGAGCACGTCGCCCTGGTGGTGGGGCTCTTCGACGAGAAAGTGCGGGTCACTAATACCGCACAGATCCGCATCGAGCAGAGCCTGGCGGAAAATGCGAAAGCGGCTGCCCGAGATCTCGGTGGCGCGCTGTCGGCTCAGGCGATCGCCCACGCGATCGCCGGCAGCGGCGTCGCCTTCACGGAGGAGCAGCGGGCCGCCATCTACGCGCTCGGTCGAGGCGCCGGCCTGACGATGCTCACCGGGGTCGCCGGCGCCGGCAAGACAACGCTGCTCGAACCCTTGGTGGCCGCGTGGCGAGCGGATGCGCGGTTCAGCAAAGTCGGCCGCGAGGTGATCGGCGCGGCGATGGCCTGGCGCCAGGCGGAGGCTCTGCAGGACGCGGGCATTGGCCGCACCTACGCGTTGGCGCCGCTGCTGCGGATGATCGAAACCGGAGAGCTCGGGGCAAGCCGCAATACTGTGCTGGTGCTGGACGAGGTGAGCCAGATCGCTCCCCGGCCGATGCTGAAGCTGCTCGAGCTACAGGCGCGCACTGGCATGACGATCAAAATGCTGGGCGACCGCGAGCAGGCGCAGGCGATCGAGGCTGGCGATGCGATCGAAATCTTGCGTCGCGCGCTGCCCCCCGAGGCCCTGCCGGAGCTGCTGACCACGATGCGCCAGGTCTCCCGACGCGGCCGCGAGATCGCCGGGCTGTTTCGCGAAGGCGAAGCCGCAAGAGCGCTGGCGATGAAACGCGAGGACGGCCACGCCATGCTGATTGGGGGAGACCGCGACCAGGTGGTCGGCAGTATCGCCGATCTCTACATCGCGCGGCGCGACGTGCTGAGGGCGTGCGGCGCGAAAGATGGGATCACGGTCAGCGCGCCGACCAACGACGATGTCGCCGAGATCAGCCGCGCAATCCGCGAGCGGCTGAAGCATCGCGGCGAAATTGGCGATGACGAGATTGTCTACCGAGCCATCGACCAGGACGGACGGACCTATGATCTGCCGATCGCCACCGGCGATCGGGTGCGCTTATTCCGCCGTACCTGGGGCACCGTCGATGGGCGGCCCTGCCACGTCGGCGACAATGGCGACATCGTCGAGGTGCTCGGTCGAACCGATGACGGCCTGCGGCTCCGCACAAAAGACCGACGCGTTGCCGACCTCGAATGGCGGCGCGTCTGCGACAGCGAGACGAACCGGCTCCTGCTCGGTTTCGGGCACGCGCTGACGATCAACGCTGCCCAGGGGATCACGTCGGACGAGCACATCAACGCGCTTCCGCGCGGCACGTCCGGCGTCACCGCATTTACCACGTACAGCGCCGAAAGCCGCAGCCGCGGCACGACCTGGACAATCATCTCCGAGGCGGCTGTCTACGAAACCGAGCGGTACCGGCAGGCGCTCGGTGACATTACGCCAATTACCCGGGACGACCTCTGGGCTCGCGTCGCCGACGACATGTCCCGCAAGCCTTACAAGGCGCTCGGCATCGACCTGCTGGCCGCCGCCCGCCGGGACCGCGAACGGGCGGTCGACACCTTCATTGCTTGCCACCATGCGCTCGAGACGGCGCAGCTCGACAACCCACGCTTCGGGCGCGACGCCATAAAGCGCCTTCAGGCGCTTGCGATCAACAAGTCTCTGTCCCGCCACCTCGCCGCGCTCGACCGGGCGGTGGCCGAAAATGCCGAACTCATCCGCGACATCGTGCGGGAACAAGAGGCCGACACTCACCTGCGTGCGCTACGGGCCGAGGGAGCCGCTGCCAAAAGGCAGATGAGCCTCACCGCGGACGCGTCTTCACCTTCGACTGGACCCGGCCTCTGAGGCGCGAGTTCGCCGAGACTGGTACTCGAGCCGCTGCGTACGGCCGGCGAGTCGCTATAGCTCGCCAAGCCTTAGCTGTCTGCCCCGCTTGCGGTTTCGATCCGGTTACGGGAGCGCTCCTAAACTCTCCTGCTCCCGGCGCGGAGGGGCGATTGGGAAGATGGGCGAACCCAGCCGTCGAGATCGCGGTGCCCTAAAGACAATCGAGCCCCATCTCGTTGCTGAGCCCCGATAGACGCCGATCGCACCCGCACTGGCCCTCTTCGACATTGTTACGTTGGCGACGGTCTCAGGCTCGGAGCTGCGGGAAGGTAAAAACCCGCGCGCAGGAGAGCAGAGTTCCTTAATCGTTCTGGCCGATGATGCCTGGGCCGGCCTATTATCCGGGGCTGACGAAAGTTGAGTGGCATAAGATCATGCTCACTCGGGATTGAATGAGAAACGCATGGGGATCTTTGGCGAATTACGGGCGCAGCTGGATCCTTGGCAGGTCGATTACGGTACCGAGTTGCCGCTGGCGATCGCCGAGCAGCCGGTTTCCGACGAAACGGTCGCGCTCGACATCGAGGTCGCTCCCGAAGAGTGGGATCCGATGCAGCCGAGTGCGTTGGTGGTGCCGTCGCAATTGATTTTCGTGGACGGCGTGCGGCGGATCGAGGCGCGACTGATCATCAGGCGGAAACAGCGGCTCTTTCATGGCGCCTTCGGAAGCCATGCAGTCGGGGCGGCTAGGGTCGCGGATCGCACGGCGTCCTGTAACGAGCCGCGCGTCCGACGCGTTGTAGTCATCGGGTCAGGAGAAGCTCTCGATGATCCGGTGATTGTTTCACATGGGCTTGTTTATGAGCCCGTGACAACTTTGGATGGCGACCCGGATGCTCCGCTCCGAACAATCCAAGAGGGCATGCGGCTCGCGGAGGAACGGCTGGGTAGGGAGCTCGCCGATGCCGACGACACTCTTGTCGTCGCCGATGGCCCACTTACGTTCGAGGAGGCGACGCGGGGAGCAGTACTCGGCTACATAAAACGCATTTTCAAGCTCTACCTGCCGACCGAGCATTTGGACTTGCTGGCCCGCCTGAAAGCCGGGGAGCGAGCCGACCTCTACCCCGGCTGCCTGACGAAAGCTGGGCTGTCGTCTTCGAACGGACTCGGTTGTGGGTGGGCAGGCGGTAAAACTCAAACCTCGAAGGCTGAACCGCATCGCGCCCTTGCTGATATGGCGGCCCAAATCGGTTGGAACGTTACCCTATGGTTACCTGAAATGAGAAAGGGCCCAGCGGTCTCTCGCTAAGCCCTTGTCTTTATTGGTGGAGCCAACCGGGATCGAACCGATGACCTCTACAATGCCATCGCCGCGATCTGCCTTCGGTCGGCCTCGGCCCGCATCCGGGGTTGCCCTTGCCCATCCGTCAATTCCTTAAGCATCGTAGCGTCCGCGAAAATTCACTCGCCAACGTTCGACGAGGGCATCGGAGGTCGAAATTCGAAGGCTTCGACATGCGCGCTCCAGAAGTGGGCGTTACCGATGGCGGCAAGACGCGGCGTCGGCGCACCGTTTCGCGTGGGTGCGATCCTCCTCGAAGGATCTGAAAAGAAGGGGAACTGCTACCTCGTCAGTTTTGATTGGCGCCAGGCTATATGCGGCGCTCGGCTCCGTCAGCCCCGATGACCACCCAACTCGAGAGTACCGGAGCTAGGCCTGAGCAGTCAGCAACAAGGTCGGCAAACCAAGGCCGTCGACGCGCGCCTAAGCGAACCGCCCGCAGGTCCGGGACCTGCGCGCAGACAAGGGTGGTGCGTCGCGCCCACTTGCAGATGCCGAACGCCCCCGGAACGCGTGTCAGAAACGTGTCAATGCCGCATTCACGTTCCTGCGGCGTTCTGCACGATCTTGCAGGATATGGCCGGCCGCTATCGCGACAACTGTCTTACAACTCCTTGAGAAAGAACACGAAAAATGGTGGGCGCGACTGGGATTGAACCAGTGACCCCTACGATGTCAACGTAGTGCTCTCCCGCTGAGCTACGCGCCCTTTTCCAGCGGCCGAGGGATGGAAGCTCAGGATGTAGCGAAATCGCGGGCGACAGGCAAGTGCGGCCCCTTTTCGCAAATCGGTCAGTCTGGAATTGGCGCGCCTTTGCCGTCGGCAGTAGAGAACCCGGTTCTCGCCGCTAATATCGGCCGGTCGGCCCGTCCGATCTGGATCCAAAGCGTTCGCAATTGCGGTGGTAACCGTCATAAAATTACCCAATTCACATTTCATAATCCCGACCGATCACGGGAAGGAGCTGAGATGGCGACCCAAGCCGCTTCGGCTCGGCGCCGACCAGCCGTTTGAAAAGGGTCTGATTAGTAATCCCGCCGACCCGGCGGACTAAACGGGCTTACAACTCTAAGGAGAGGCTTTGCTGTAGATTTGCTGCAGGTGCAGCGGCTGGTAATAATTGACGCAACTGTTTCTTGCAGCTGAAGCCGACTTGGACGAGGAGATCGGATGGATACGCCCACTCCCCGGGAACTCGCGATCGAACGCGACCTCTGGGTGCCGGCGCGGGACGGCGTCAGGCTGGCGACGGACGTTTACCGGCCGACCGGCGGCGGGCCGTTTCCGGTCCTCCTCGAGCGCACCCCGTATAACAAATCGGCGCCGAGCCGCTCGGAGCGAACCGCCGCTGTGGCGGCGCCGCGTTCGCGCGCCGAGGTCGCTCATTACTTTGCGCAGCACGGCTATGCCGTCGTCTATCAGGATTGCCGCGGCCGGTACTGGTCGGAGGGCCGCTTCACGAAATATCTGAGCGAGGCCGAGGACGGATACGACACCCTCTGCTGGCTGATGCGGCAACCCTGGTGCAACGGTCGGATTGGCACGTTCGGCCTCTCTTACGCGGCGCATACCCAGGCGGCGCTCGGCTGCCTCGACCCGCCCGGTCTCGCCGCGCAGTTTCTCGACTGCGGCGGGTTTTCGAACGCTTACCGCAGCGGCATCCGCCATGGCGGTGCCTTCGATCTGAAGCAGGCGACCTGGGCCTACAACAACGCGCTCGCCGACACCAAGGACCCGGCCGTCAAGGCGGCACTGGAGGCCGAGGACATCAGGGCGTGGTTCGCGCGGATGCCGTGGTGCAAAGGCCAATCGCCGGTGTCGGCCGCGCCGGATTACGAGGACTACCTCTTCGAGCAGTGGTCGCACGGAATATTCGACGATTTCTGGAAGCGCCCCGGGATCTATGCCGAGGGTTATTACGAGCGCTATGCCGATGTGCCGATCGCCCATTTCTCCGGCTGGTACGATCCCTATGCGCGGACCGCAACCGAGAATTATCTTGGTCTCAAGCGCAAGAAGCGTGCTTCGATGCGGCTGATCCTCGGCCCGTGGACCCACGGCGACCGCTCGCTGAGCTATGCGGGCGATGTCGATTTCGGCCCGACGGCGCCGGTCGACGGCAACCTCGCCGAGGATTTTTTCGCGCTTCGCCTCGACTGGTTCGACCGTTGGCTCAAGGACGGCTCGCACGGCGCCGCGGCCGACCCGCCCGTGCGCGTCTTCGTGATGGGCGGCGGCTCGGGGCGGCGCAATCCGGCCGGACGCCTCGATCACGGCGGCCGCTGGCACACTGCCGCGGATTGGCCGCTACCGGAGACCCGATGGACACGGTTCTATCTGCAGCCGGACCGCAGCCTCGGGCGCGCCCTGCCGCCGCAAGGGGCCCGACCCCTCGAATACGCCTTCGATCCGCGCGATCCGGTGCCGACCATCGGCGGGGCGCTGAGCTCGGGCGAGCCGGTGATGCGCGCCGGCGCCTACGACCAGCGTACCGGACCCAACGTGTTCGGTGCGAGCGAGCCCTATCGGCCGCTCGCCGAACGCCCCGACGTGCTCGTCTTCGCGACCCCGCCGCTCGACGGCGCCCTGGAGGTAACGGGCCCGGTGACGGTGCGGCTGTGGATCGCGTCGGATTGCCCCGACACCGACTTCACCGCCAAGCTGATCGATGTTTATCCGCCGAACGAGGATTACCCGGAGGGTTTCGCGATGAATCTGACCGAGGGGATTTTACGCGTGCGGTATCGCGATAGCTGGGAGCGACCGTCGCCAATGGTGCCGGGCGAGGTCTACGCGATCACGATCGAGCTGTTCCCGACGGGCAATCTGTTCGCCTCGGGCCACCGCCTGCGCCTCGACATCGCGAGCAGCAACTTCCCGCATTTCGACGTCAACCCGAATTCGGGAGAGCCCGAAGGCCAGATGCGGCACCCGCGCATTGCCAGAAACCGGGTCTTTGCCGACGCGGCGCATCCGTCTCACATCGTCCTTCCGGTTATTCCGTAAGAGGCTGCGGCAGTTGCGACAGCTCCGCGGCGGCGATAGTCTCGGCCCCAGTGCGGCGGCGAGGTGCGCGATGTGGAAGGGGGTGGTACTGCTGGCGGCTGTGATCGCCGTCGGTGCGGATCTGGCCGCGACAGCTGCGGGAGGATCGGGCAACCCTGCTAATGACAGCCTTCTCGCAGCGTCACCGGACCAGCAAGCGAGAATGCTCACACAAGGGATCAAGGGCTGCGTCGGTGAATCGCCCTTTCCCATGGGCGTGACGACGACAGGCAAAGCAAAGGGGTACGCTTATTGGAGCGTGCGCTGCAAGGACGGCAGAAGCTTTGCCGTTCAGATCACACCGGCCGTCAAGGCGAAGGCGATCATCGTTGATTGCCGCGCACTGGAGGGCACCGGTAAGGAGTGCTTCAAGAAGTTCTGAGCCGGGCGTAAGGCTGGGAGCTTGGCGGGCGGTCACCAGCGCAGCGGTTGGCGGCAAACGGAGTACCAGAGGCCGAGATTCTCCTCCTTCCACTTCGGATCCTCGCAATCCTTCTTGAGGAGCGCGGCAGATGCCTGCGGATCGGAGGGCGGCACGGGCGTGTCCGAAGAGCACGCCGCCAGGGCGATCGCCAGGGCCAGAATTCCCGATCTCACCAGCGCCACTCCTTGATCCTGATCGGCTCGAAAGCCGTGGATTCATCGATACACAGGATTCTCGACTGCTCCCGCGGTGAATGCAAGGCGATGTGGCGGCACCCCATGCTAGTGCTGTCCGATAGCCTTAAAATGATTATAATGTTTAGAATTGCGAGCGCCTATCGGTCCTGAAGCGGCGCTGGAAGGTGGAGTGCACCTCATGAAGAGTGATGGTGGGCCAAGGAATTACCGCAAGGACACCCTCCTGGCCCATCTCGGCCGCCACCCTGAAGGCCAGCACGGTGCCGTCAACCCGCCAGTCTATCACGCTTCGACGATCCTTTCCTCGAACATGGCCGAATGGGAAAGGAAGCGCGACCCGAAGACGCGCTTCGATGTGGTGCGCTACGGTCTGCTCGGCACCCCAACCACTTTCGCGCTCGAAGAGGCATTGGCGGCGATCGAAGGCGGCCATCGCGCGATGCTGATGTCCTCGGGTTTGGCCGCAATCACCGCACCTCTGCAGGCCTGCCTCAAATGCGGCGACCACCTGCTGATGGTCGATTCGGCGTACGGGCCGGCGCGCAACTTTTGCGAACGGGTGCTAACCCGCTGCGGCGTCGCCACGACCTATTACGACCCGCTGATCGGCGACGGCATCGCCCGGCTGATGCGCCCGAACACCAAGGTCGTTTATGTCGAGTCGCCCGGCTCGCTGACCTTTGAGGTGCAGGACGTGCCCGCCATCGCCGCGGCGGCGCACGAGGCCGGCGCCAAGGTGCTGATGGACAACACCTGGGCCTCGCCTTACCTCTTCCCGTCCTTCCTCCACGGCGTCGACGTTTCGATCCACGCGGCGACCAAATACATCGTCGGTCATTCCGACGTGATCCTCGGCGCCGTGATCACTACCGAGGAGATGTATCTAAAGGTACGCACGATGGCCGCCGATCTCGGCCACTGTGCTGCACCCGACGATGCCTATTATGCATTGCGCGGCTTGCGGACACTGAGCGTGCGGCTCGAGCGGCACGAAAAAAATGCGCTCGCCGTGGCGCGCTGGCTGCAAACTCGGCCCGAAGTCTCGCGCGTCCTATACCCGGCCTTGCCGGAGGACCCCGGCCACGCGCTGTGGAAGCGCGACTTTCTCGGCGCCAGCGGGTTGTTCGGGGTGGTTCTCAGGCCAGCGCCGAAAGCGGCGGTCTACGCGATGATCGACGCGCTCGACTTGTTCGGCATCGGCTCCAGCTGGGGTGGTTTTGAAAGCCTGATCCTGCCCACCAATCCCGAACGTATCCGCAGCGCGACGCGCTGGACGGCGGAGGGCCCGACCCTGCGGCTCCACATCGGGCTCGAAGACCCGCAGGATCTTATCGAGGATCTCGAAGGCGGCTTTCACCAACTCCATGTCGCGATCGCGGCGTAAACCGCGAGTCAGGTGACCGCGAACCGCCTGATCGTCTCCTCGTTGAATTTGAGCCCAAGCCCGGGGGCCGCGGGCATGACGAGATCGCCGTTCTGCGGCACCGGGACTTCCTCGAACAGGCGGAATAGCCGGGGCATGTACTCGACGGTCAGACCGTTGGGGACGGCCCCGACCAGGTGCACGTGGATCTCCGGCACGCCGTGGCTGACCACCGGCAGGTTAAAGGCTTCCGCCATGCCGGCGATCTTGAGCCATGGAGTGATGCCGCCGGAGCGCACCTGATCGATCATCACGATGTCGACCGAACGGGCCTCGAGCATGTGGCGGAACGGCACGATGCCCCAGAGGTATTCGCCGCCGGTAACCGGCGTTGCGAGGGCCTCGGCCACCCGCGCGAGACCGGCGTAATCGTCGTGCGCCGTTACATCCTCGAGCCAATAGAGGCCAACACCGGCGTCTTCGACCCGCCGACCGATATCGATCGCCTGCTCGACCCGCCAGCGCTGGTTGATGTCGCACATCAAATCCATGTCCGGGCCGACGGCCTCGCGAATGAGGCGCGCCTGCTCGACTTCGCGAGCCGGTGAGGTGACGCCCGGCAGGCCGAGCTGCATCTTTGCCTGGCGATAGCCTTTTTCGCGCAGTCTCCCGGCTGCGGTGACCGCTTCCTCGAGTTTGAGTCCGCGCCGCAATGCGCCGCTCGCGTAGGTGGCGATCCGATCGCGCCCGCCGCCCAGCAACTTCCACAACGGCAGGTTCAAAGCCTTGCCCTTGATGTCCCACAGCGCCACGTCGATCGCCGACAAGGCCATCGTCAGAATCCCGCCGGGACCGGCGCCGCCGGCCGCCGCGGCCAGTTTTGTCGCGGCCGCCTCGACCCGCAACGGATCCTCGCCGATTGCCAATGCCCCGAGCTCGTTGACGGCTTGTTGCAGGGTGTTGGTCAGCCGGCCGCCGAAATAGGTCACGCCGATCCCTTCGACCCCTTCGTCGGTGCCGACTCGCAGGGTCACGATCGGGTTGGTCGCGTTCGGGTTCTCCGAAAACCCGGCGAGCGGCTCGTCGTTCGGCAATGCAACGACCTGCGTCCGAATGGTGGTGATCTTCATGACACAACCTTGAACCGGTTGATCGTGTCCTCTCGGAAAGAGAGGCCGAGACCGGGGCGGTCGGACAGAACGAGCTCGCTGTTTTGGAGGGCGGCGGTCCCTTCGAACAATTGCAGCATCCAGCCCATGTATTCGACGGTGAGCCCGTTTGGCACCGCCGCCACGAGATGGGCGTGGATTTCGGGAATGACGTGGCTGACCACCGGCAGGTTGAAGGCTTCGGCCATGCCTGCGACCTTGATCCACTGGGTGATGCCGCCGACGCGGATCAGGTCGATCATCACGTAGTCGACCGAGCGCGCCTCGATCATGTGGCGGAACGGGACGATGCCGTAGACGAGTTCGCCGCCGCAAATCGGGGTCGCCAAGGCGGCGTTGACCCGCGCGAGCCCGGCGTAATCATCGTGCGTCGTGACGTCCTCGAGCCAGAAGAGACCGACCCCGGCATCTTCGACGCGCTTGCCGATGTCGATCGCCTGCTCCACCCGCCAGCGCTGGTTGATGTCGCACATCAGCTTGATGTCGGGCCCAATCGTCTCGCGCACCCGCCGCATACGCTCGACCTCCTTGGCGGGTGAGGTGTCGCCGGGCAGGGCGAGCTGCGTTTTCATCTCGCGGAAGCCCTTGTCCTTCAGCCGCGCGGCCGCAGCCACGACTTCGTCGAGCGACAGGTTGCGCCGCAACGCGCCGCTGGCATAGGTCGGCACACGCTGCCGGGCTCCGCCGAGCAATTTCCACAGCGGCTGGTTCAAGGCCTTGCCGCGAATGTCCCACAGCGCGATGTCGATCGCCGAAAGCGCCAAGGTGAACATACCCGCCGGCCCGGAGCCCCCGGCTGCGGCGCGCAATTTGGCGATGATCGCCTCGACCCGCATCGGGTCTTCGCCTACAGCCAGCGCACCAAGATCGTCGACGGCGCGCTTCAGCGAGGCGGTGATGGCACCGCCGTAGAAGGTCACCCCGACCCCTTCGATGCCGTCATCGGTGTCGAGCCGCACGATCACGATCGGCCGCGCGGCGCTCGTATCTTCCGGCGTGTTGGCGAGCGGATCCTGTTGCGGCATCACCAGGATCTGAGAGCGGATGCGCGATACCTTCATCGGTGACCTCCCGAGACAAATTCCGCTGTCGGCAGCGAAAAACGCCATTCAGCGTCCGCGAAGCGTCCGCCCGTCGCCGAGAACTTGCTGTTTATCAGAGACTTAGACATAATTTGGCGTACCTGTCGACAGCGGAATTTTCGGCCCCAAAACCGCAGTCGGCAGCGGACCGGCAGCGGAACTTGCAAGAGCTTCGAAGGCTTGCCTTAATATCACCAAATTTACCATTGGATAATTGACTTTACCGCATGGTAGGTTTACATAGGCCCAAACCTGATCGTTGCAAGGGCGCGGGCGCTGTGACCTCTAAGCAGCGCGGTAGCGATCGAGCGTGGCTTGGTCGAATTTGAGGCTGAGCCCCGGCGTGGTCGGCATCAGGAGCTCGCCGCTTTGCGGCCGTGGAACCTCTTCGAAGAGGCGCATCAGCCACGGCATGTACTCGACCGTCAGCCCGTTGGGCACCGCCCCGATCAGATGGACGTGGACCTCGGGGATCCGGTGGCTGACGACGGGCAGGTTGAAAGCCTCCGCCATGCCGGCGACCTTAAGCCACTGAGTGATGCCGCCGACCCGCACCAGGTCGATCATAACGATGTCCACCGAGTGCCGTTCGACCATGTGGCGGAACGGGACGATGCCGCAGACGTATTCGCCGCCCGCCACCGGCGTCGACAGCGCCGCGGTGACGCGGGCGAGCCCGGCAAAATCGTCCGCCGTCGTCACGTCCTCGAGCCAGAACAGGCCGACCCCGGCGTCTTCGACACGCCGGCCGATGTCAATAGCCTGCTCGACCCGCCAGCGCTGGTTGATGTCGCACATCAATTTGATGTCGGGCCCGATTGCCTCGCGCACCCGGAGCATGCGCTCGACCTCCTTGGCAGGAGTGGTGTCGCCGGGCAGCGCCAGCTGCGTCTTCATCTCGCGGAAGCCGCGTTCTTTCAGCCGCGCAGCGGCGGCGACGACCCGCTGGAGCGAGAGCCCACGCATCAAGGCGCCGCTGGCATAGGTAGGCACCCGCTCGCGCGCACCCCCGAGCAATTTCCACAACGGCAGGTTCAACACGCCGCGAATGTCCCACAGCGCCATGTCGAGCGCCGAGTGGGCGAGGTTGAAGATGCCGCCGGGCCCGGCCGAGCCCGCGGCGGCGCGCAGCTTTGCCGCGACCGCCTCGACGCGCAGCGGATCCTCGCCGACCATCAACGCACCAAGCTCGTCGACCGCGCTGCACAACGTGCCGGTCAGCGCGCCGCCGAAATAGGTCACCCCGAGCCCGACCACCCCCTGGTCTGTCTCGACCTGCAACGTGACGATCGGCCGCGTCCCATCCGGGTTTTCCGCCGCGTCGGCGAGCGGTTCGTCAGCCGGCAGGGCGACGATCGAAGAGCGAATACCCGAGATCTTCATCACACCAGCCTCGGCCGTGGAAACGACAAGATTTGCACCCGGCGCGATGCAAGGGAAGCGCGATCAGCGTCGCGTTCACTAAGTCGCCGGGCTCGCCGTGATATGGGTGCGAAACGTCAGTGGATCGCCGATATTGCGGATCGGCTCGAGGCTGCCGCCGGTGCCGCGCACGATAACCGTGCCATAACCAAAGATGCGGCCGAGCAGCGATTGGTCGACATCGACGCTCTCAACCTTGTCGCGGTTCATCTCGATCGTGTGCCGCGAGAGCAGACCCGACTTATAGATGACCCGGTGGTCGGTTACCGCCAATTCGGTTGTCGCCCGCCGGATAAACGCGCGCAGCCCGGCCGAGAGCGCCAACAGCGCAAATATGACCGCCGCTATTCCCAGGGCCAGGCTGATGTTCGGATTGTCGCTGGTGTAAACCGCCGCGCCGGCGAGAATAATGCATGCAATCGCAAGCAATATCGTGTGGATATAGATCCGCCAATGAAGCCTTGTCGCATAGACAATCGTCTCGCCCGGCTGCAATACCCGTCTGACATAGCGCATCACTGGTACCCTGTCGAAGCCGCACCGTCACGCCGGGCGGGCACCGCTCAGCGCAGCTTTGTAGGCGCGCACCGCCGCAGCAAAGCCCATCACCAGCGCATCGGCGGTCAGCTCGTGCCCGATCGAGGCTTCGGCAAACCCCGGCAAAGCCGCGGTCAACGCGGGCAGATTATCGAGGTTCAAATCATGGCCGATGTTCACGATCAAGCCCAGCTCGGTGGCGCGCGCCGCGGTCGCGGCGCAGGCCTGCAATAGAGCCTGCGGACTGCCGGCGCGAAAGGCCGCGGCATAGGCGCCGGTGTAGATTTCGATGCCGTCGGCGCCGATGTTGCGCACCGGCGCCACCGCGGCCGGGTCGGGATCGACGAACAGGATCACGCGGCAGCCGAGCGGCTTAAGCTCGTTGAGCGCAGCATCGACAAGGCGGTGCTGCGCGGCGTCGAGCTTCCAGCCTTCTTCCGAAGTGAAGGCTTCGGGGGCGTCGGGTACCAATGTGCATTGCTCCGGCCGGATGTCGGCCACGAGATCGAGAAAGCGGCGATCGGGATAGCCTTCGAGGTTGAGCTCGAACCCCGGCCGCCACGGTCGCATCAGCTCGGCTAGCGCGAAGACGTCGGTGCGGCGGATATGCCGCTCGTCGGGCCGCGGATGCGCGGTCAGCCCATCGGCGCCGGCATCGTGCGCAATCCGGCCAAAGCGCACCACATCTGGCACCCCGGTACGCCGCGAGTTGCGCAGTAGCGCAATCTTGTTGAGGTTGACACTGAGTCTGGGCATGGCTGCGAGATTACACCCGCACCCTCGCCGCGGTCAGCCCTATCATCACCTCGCCCCGCAAGCGGGACGAGGGGAAAGAAGAGAGGGCGAACGCATCACGCGGCGAACACCGGCACTCCGAGGACACGCGCGCTTGACGCGGCGGCGGGCGGGTCATGATATTGGTCGATGCAGGTTCAGGCACAGGAGGAAAGGCCATGGCGGTCCGGCTCGTTGTCACATTCCATGCGACACAAGGCAAAGGCGCCGAACTCGCGCAGGCGATGAAGGCGCGCTGCGAGGTTTCGCGGCAGGATGCCGGCTGCGAACAGTTCGAGGTGTTCCAGAGCGCCTCCGATCCCGACAAGCTGGTCCTGCTCGAATTGTGGAAGGACCAGGCGGCACTCGACGCGCATGCCAAATTGCAGGCGCAGCGCCCGGCCTTGCCGGAGGGGCTGCGGCTCGGCGCCGGCGAGCGCGAGGACTATACCCACAACCGTACCCGCTGAACGGGGGAGGCGCGGCAAAATGCAGGTCTCTTATTTCGAAACCGGCCGCTACTACGCGCCCTCGAACCTGCCGCGGCAATGGCCGATGCCGGCCGGCGCCTATGACCGCGATGCGGGCTCGCGCGCCTTTCGCGGCATGGTCGAGCGCTCGCGGTATGCCGAGGAGCTGGGGTTCGACTGGGTCAGCGTCTCCGAGCATCATTATTCGCCGCGCATTCTGACCCCGTCGCTGCCGATCGCCGCGGCCTACATCGCCTCGCAGGTGCACAACATCAAGATCGCGCTGCTCGGACCAATCGTGCCGCAGAGCAACCCGGTATTGCTCGCCGAGGAAATGGCGATGCTCGACACGATGGCCGAGGGCCGGCTGGTCGTCGGCATGCTCCGCGGCACCACCAACGAGATGATGACCTACGACCTCAACCCCGAGGAATCGCGCGAGCGCACCGACGAGGGCATGGAGCTGATCCTGCGTGCCTGGAAGGAACCGGAACCCTTTGGCTGGCAGGGACGGCATTTCCATTACCGCACCGTCTCGGTGTGGCCAAAGCCGCTGCAGCAGCCGCTGCCGCCGATGTATGCGCTCGGTACCAGCCGCGAGGCCAGCGACTTCGCGGCGCGCAACCATATCGGCCTCGGCGTGTCGTTTGGCCCGTTCGACGCAATGGGCAGGGTGACCGGCTACTACAAGCAAGAGTGCGCCCGCTGGGGCTGGCAGCCGGAGGCGCCCCAGATCATCTACCGCGCCAACATCCTGATCGCCGAGACCCAAGAGAAGGCGCAGCAGGCGTTCGCACAGTATCCGCGCGAAGCAGTGTTCCGGCTCAAGGCCGGGGTCGCCGCCGAACTGTTGCAACTCGACCAGCGCAATGTCGCCGGCGAGGGGCGGCGGCCGGCCAATGTCAACCGGGCGCTGCCGATCAACTTCTGCGGCGGGCCGGACGAGATCGTCGCACAATTGCAAGAGGCCCGCGAACAGATCGGTTGCGGCGTCGTCGATCTGTTTTTCCACACCCCGGGCTCGGAAGATCCCGACGAGCTGATGGAAGCGCTCGAACTGTTCGGCAAGAAGGTGCTGCCGCACATCCGCGACATCTGACCCCCGGCGGGCAATGGCCGCTGGGTTCCGCAAGGGTTCGTCGCGGCGGAGGGGCTCCGCGTCCGCCATTATGGAGGCGGAGGAGATGCCGGGCTTCGCCGCCTAGTAGTACCTCGTTGCATAAACCGGCAAATATGACGAGCGCATTGGCGTGTCAGAGTCGCGCGATGTTCCCTCTCCCCGCATTGCGGGGAGACGGGCTGCGGTGAGGGTGCGCCCGAGGAAATGGCACGCCGGCTCCTTGCCCATCTGGAGCGATCAATGGACAAGTCGGCGGCCACCCCCTCCTAACCTTCCCCGCGCGCGGGCCGCTCACGAGAGGGACGGTCACGGATGATCGGTTTGGGCGTTCATATACGCCCGCAAGATCGCGTTGATCCGCGTTTGGTAGCCGCGCTCGCGGCGGAACCATTCGAGAAGATCCGCGTCCAGCCGCATCGTCACGGTTTCTTTCCGTCGGGGCATGACCACGCGCGCTTCCTTCCAGAAGCCCTCGTCGGTAGCCTTGGCGTCGGGATCTTCGATGATCGCGGCATGTATCTCCTCGTCCGTCATCGAGCGAAGCCGCCGCCAATCGGTTTTGGGATCAGTCTTCGAGATGGTTCCAGAAGTATCGTCGTTCATGAGGCTCCGACCTCCATGCTGATATGATGTGGCGCTCATCCGGGTCGCGGTCCGAATAGATCACTGTAATCTCGATGCCGCTGACGAGGCCAATCGCGAAAATGTGCACTTCACCGTAGTCGTAACGATCGTCGGTTCGCTCCACAGTCGGTCCGTCGAAGATCCGCGCCGCGTCCTGAAAGGCGATACCGTGTCTGCGGACATTTGCGGCGTTCTTGCCCGGATCCCACGTGAACCGCATCCCGCATCTTTGCGAAATGTATTCACCGTTGTCGAGATGTGGAGTCTGAGCACGATCGAGGTCAGCACTGGTCAGCCCACCCGTCATTCTGGGGCGCGCTTGACGCGGCAGCGGGCGGGTCATGATATTGCTGGAGACAGATTTCGGGTACGGGAGAAAGGCCATGGCGGTCCGGCTCGTCGTCACGTTCCACGCAGCACCCGGCAAGGGCGCCGAACTCGCGTAGGCGATGAAGGCGCGCTGCGAGGTCTCGCGGCAGGATGACGGCTGCGAACAATTCGAGGTGTTTCAGAGCGCCGCCGATCCCGACAAGCTGGTCCTGCTCGAACTGTGGAAGGACCAGGCGGCACTCGACGCCCACGCCATACTGCAGGCGCAGCGCCCGCTGGAGCCTGTCCTCGGGCCGCGCATAGCGCGGACCCGGGGCCGGAGGGGCTGCGGCTCGGCGCCGGCGAGTGCGAGGACTATACCTACAACCGCACCCGCCGAACCCGGGGAAGCGCCAAAATGCAGGCCTCGTATTTCGAAACCGGGCGCTACTACGCGCCCTCGAACCTGCCGCGGCAATGGCCGATGCCGGCCGGCGCCTATGACCGCGAGGCGGGTTCGCGCGCCTTTCGCGGCATGGTCGAGCGCAGCCGGTATGCCGAGGAACTGGGGTTCGACTGGGTCAGCGTCTCCGAGCACCATTATTCTCCGCGCATCTTGACTCCGTCATTGCGATCGCCGCGGCCTACATCGCCTCGCATGTCCACAACATCAAGATCGCGCTGCTCGGACCAATCGTGCCGCAGAGCAACCCGGTGCTGCTCGCCGAGGAAATGGCGATGCTCGACACGATGGCGGAGGGCCGGCTGATCGTCGGCATGCTGCGCGGCACCACCAACGAGATGATGACCTACGACCTCAATCCCGAGGAATCGCGTGAACGCACCGACGAGGGCATGGAGCTGATCCTGCGCGCCGGGAAGGAACCGGAACCCTTCGGCTGGCAGGGACGGCATTTCCATTACCGCACGGTTTCGGTGTGGCCCAAGCCGCTGCAGCAGCCGCTGCCGCCGATGTATGCCCTCGGCACCAGCCGCGAGGCCAGCGACTTAGCGGCGCGCAACCACATCGGCCTCGGCGTGTCGTTTGGGCCGTTCGACGCAATGGCAGGGTGACCAGCTACGACAAGGAAGAGTGCGCGCGCTGGGGCTGGCAGCCGGAGCTGCACCAGATCATCTACCGCGCCAACATCCTGATCGCCGAGACCCAAGAGAAGGCGCAGCAGGCGTTGGCGCAGTATCCGCGCGAGGCGGTGTTCCGGCTGAAGGACCGGGTCGCCGCCACGCTGCTGGAAGTCGACCAGCGCAACGTCGCCGGCGAGGGGCGGCGGCCAGCCAATGTCAACCGGGCGCTGCTCAATTGCAGCAGGCCCGCGCACAGATCGGTTGCGGGGTCGTCGATCAGTCGTTTCAGACCCCGGGCTCGGAAGATCCCGACGAGCTGATAGAAGGCCGGCGCAAGGTCGGCACGTGATGAGCGCCGCGCTGTCACTGGGGGAAATCAGGGTCGAAGTCAGCAAGCGTTTGAGCAACGCCCGTCTTGATTTCCTCAAGCGTCTCGGCGATGGGGGATTTCTTGCCGAGCAATATATCGATGGAGACGGCAACATACACATTTGTTTCCCTGCGGGAAGAAGAAATTGGTGCGCTAATGATGTGTGTCGCGCCAGGAATGGGATCTGTACTTCTTGTTATCGGGGCGCGAGCTCTAACATTGACGAAACGATTATGCTTATCGAAATCATTATAATCTCTCAGATTGGCTGCCCATAGGCATCCGCTATAAGGTTGACACCTCTCGATCATTGCTACGTGGGCGCAACTGACACCCTTGAGATAGGTATTTCTCCGACTATTAAAGCTCTCTTTACTACTTTCGATAGGAAATTGAGTACCAGTGGGCTGTCTGTTGGTGTTGAGTACTGCAAGAGCATAAACGAGATAATCGAGAGCACAGCGGAGATTGTAGGAAAACTCCCCTACAAGGACAGCGATTTCTCCAGGAATACGGATTACCGGAGGCTTCCCCATACGCGACCTTATGACGAAATCGCCTGTATCGGGGTGATGATCGGGGAACAAAGCATACTGATATTCCTGCGCGACAGCCGCGATTCTCTGCCGCAGATCAGCAAGGTGTTCTTCGGCCCGATGCACACGAAGGAAGCTGCTATGAAGGCAGTGACGGGCTGTGATACCTTTCATGGGTAAAGTCCGAAGATCAATACAGCGACGAGGAGGCCGAGCGGCGCATGAACCAGGCGCTGCGGCGAGCGCTCACCACGCCTCCGAAGCCCCAGGCTACCGTTCGTCATCCTCGCCAAAAAAGCAACGCCAACTGGCGCTCGTCGCGCGAACCGGAAACGCGGCGGCGATGCGGGTTCTTAAACGTGACTTCCTCCGCTCCGCGACCAACTCGTTGATAGGTGAACCGCTCCCCGGAAGAGTCTTCAATCGCTCTTTTGCGGCCCGCTCGGTATCATCGACGCCGTTTGCGGTTCGCTCGTCGCGGGCCGCAGTACGTACCGTTCGGCCAGCGGATCGCCTCGAAGGGCCTCGCGCCTTCAGCGCCCGGGTTCGGGCCTGCACTGAGGCTTGAAAAAAATCCTTGCTCGACCCCGCCGCTCTGGCCCGACACCGTCACCATACCGTGCATTCCCGGCTGGGCTATGGCTCAGCCCGGGGGTACATCCTTTCCCGACCCGTCGCGTGTCCGGTTAAACGGGGTGAACTCCAGGAAATTACGAAAAATCTCTTGGAGAACCGCACCTCAAAGAAATCCAAGTTCGTCCAGCTTTTTGCGTCGCTCAACAATCATCTTCCTTCTAAGTGCACGCTGGTGTTTTACCCACTGACCAAGGTTGTAATCTCCCTCCATGTAGCTGCGTGGTACGCGGCAATGACCCTCGCGTTGCTTGAATTTCACCAAGGCGGCAAAGCCGCTTTCCCAATCCGCGCCGACGGGATCCCAGACGAACCCAGCCCCATCGAGCCGCCTCCTGCGCTCGGGCAACATCTTGCCGGCGGCAGCACGTTGCTTATTCACCCACTGCCCAAGCTTGTAGTCGTTCTCAATATGATGGACTGGAACGCGGCAATGACCTTGGCGTTCCTTGAACTTAACTAAGGCGACGAAGGCGTCTTCCCAATTTGCCGTGCTGGCGTCCCAGACAAAACCGAGTTGATCGAGCCGCTTTTTCCGGTCAGGAGGCATCTTGTTAGCGTCGGCGCGTTGATTTGAGACCCATGTGCCAAGCTTGTAGTCGCCCTCGATGTGTGT
>Ga0306920_100003375_pt1 | contig 20231 bp, 19 predicted proteins | sample flu12Cox44000170_FD_204666 | JGI IMG/M metagenome (GOLD analysis project Ga0306920, IMG submission 204666) | Lab enrichment of tropical soil microbial communities from Luquillo Experimental Forest, Puerto Rico - flux4day.12C.oxic.44.000.170 (v2)... | ecosystem: Environmental > Terrestrial >... | reverse complement strand
GCGGCGACCAGGCCGTCACGGACGGCTCCGCGGGGCCGGCGCCGCCGCTCCGCCTGGTGTTTCTCCACTGCTGATGGGATGGCGGTCACCACGGCAGAATAACAAAGTGGACAGCGTCCACCAAACGCGCTAAAGTGTACACCGTCCACTAAATGACCGGCGTCGGCACCCCCGGCCGCCGCCAAGCGATAACAGACCCTCTTGCCCAGGAACGGAACCGCCATGACCAGGATCACCCCCATGCTCGAGCACAACGAGCAGTTCGCCCAGACCTACACCCCGGCCGCCCTCGGCCTGCCCACGGCGCAGGTGATCATCCTCACCTGCCTCGATCATCGGATCGACCCCGCGCTGGTGCTCGGACTCCAGCCCGGAGACGCTCCCGTCATCCGCAACGCGGGGGGACGCGTCACCGAGGCCGTCATCGACGACCTCGCCTTCCTCGCCTTTCTCACCGAGCAGCTGTCCGGCGGCCCGGGCGCGCTTGACACGCTGTTCGAGGTCGCGATCATTCACCACACGCAGTGCGGAACCGGCTTTCTGGCCGACCCCAACTTCCGGCATCAGGCCGCCGAAGCGACCGGCCTGTCTGAGGTGGCCCTGGAGGCCTCCGCGGTCGCCGACCCGTACGTCACCGTCAAGGCCGACTTCGAGCGCCTGCTCAACTCACCCCGGCTCTCACCGAAGGTCAGCGTCTCAGGCCACGTGTACGACATCGCCACCGGACGCGTCACCACCGCTCTTGACGCCCGGTACCCATAAGGGACGCATCCGCCGGGCATCAGAGGCGAACAATCCGTCAGGCCGCCGCCGCCCCGAGCCCCGTCTTTGGCGACCGTCCCGGCGGAACGTATCCCGAGCACGGGCAGCGGGTCCACACGTTCAGCGAACCCGACCGGACTCTACAGGACGTTGACGTGCGGTGCGATGCGGCCGTGTGCGCGCACCGCACGCACATCCGCGCCGTCGGCAAACCCATGCTGAACCATTGCCAGAGCATGTCGGCCCCGACCGAGAGCCAGAACACGAAGTAGCCGGATGCGATCACGAAAGCCACAGTCGCGTACCGGCCAGCACCGGGTACGGACGCGAACGCGAAGGCGCCGGCGAGAATGACTGGCGTAACGAGCCCAGATGCGGCCCACCGGGCTGCGTTGCCGACCCGCCGCCGGGGCAGCCCGAGCGGCTGCGGGACTGGGGCCGGCCCGGCGGGGATGTCGGCGGTGACCGCGGTAACCCCCTCGGATGGCATTTCCTCGCCCGCTGTCAGCCGCGTAAACGTGGCTAGCATCGCGGCTAGTTTGGGCGTGGAGCCAGCGAGGCCGTCTTCAATACCATCGAGAGCCTGCTGGTCTCGTTCGCTGAGGCTCATCGCGGCCACCTCCATAACCTTGCCGGGGCGTCGAGTGCTCTGACGGACTCGCGCGTCCCGGCCGCCATGGCGCCCTCCCACCAGGGACCAAGGGACAGCGTAACCCGGCCCGCCGCAAATCAGGACCGTCCGGCGGCCGGAGAGCCTGGCGGCTGTCCCGCCCGGCGTCCGGTCAGAGTCGAAGAGGCGATGGGTGCCGGGGTTCGTAGATGGGCAGCTCCGAGCCGTCCGGCAGGCGGATCGCCGCGAGAAGCCCCCAGCCCTGATCGGAGACCTCCCGTGCCACCTCGGCTCCCTTTCCCTTCAGTTCGGTGAGGGTGGCCTGGAGGTTGTCGCACATGAGGTAGAGCTCGTGATGACTCTCGCCATCGGCTGGATGAACCGCGAGCTCGGCAGGGGGCAGGGCGAAGATGAGCCAGCCTCCGCCGGCGTCGGCCGAGTGCATGCCCAGAACGTCCGCGAAGAACGCACGAACCTTCTCAGCTTCCGGGGAGAACACGATCGCATGCATTCCGGTGATCACGCCGCGATCCTAGCCCCCGCCCGCCCGGTACCGGGCTGCGGTCAGGAGGGCGGGAACGCCCAGCCCACTCCGGCCCGCTCGACCGTGACGGTGGCACCGGGCGGTGCCTCCTGCCGTATCTGTCCGGCTAGTTCCCGGGCTTCGTCCTCGTCAGCGGCCCCGACGATGAGGAACCTCCAACGCCGGACGACCGCCCGTCCTTCGCCTTCCAGCTTGCGCGCCAGCGCGACCGCCTGGCGGTGCGAGCCGAGGTCGGCCCGGACATCCCACTGGTCGAGGCCCGTGGCCTGCGCGTCGGCGGCCTCTTCGTCCACCAGCCGCTGGTGCTCCGCCTCGCGCTCGGCCTTGGTCTGCGGTATCGGGACGTCCGGCGTCTCCCACCGCTCCTCGATCGGGTGCCAGCGGTGCACGGCGGTCTCCGCCATCATGCCGTGTCCGGCCAGCACGTCGCGAGCGATCCGCTCGGCGTCCCCGGCGGCGGTCTCGGTGTCTGCGTACAGGAAGATCTGCGCGTCGCCCGCGCCGACGGCGATGCCCCGGCCGACCTGGCGACGGATGTCGTCTTCTACCTGACCCAGGCCGGGGGGCTGCTCCGCGGACTGCTCCGCCTGTCCGGCTGGCGCAGAGGTTACCGAGAGGGTGACCCGCCAGTCATCGCTGTCTGCCACGGCATGACCCTAGCGCGCGGCCGCAATGGCCACATCCCCAGGGGGCGGACAGCGCCTACAGTTGGCCTACGTCGGTGATGCGCAGCACCGCCGAGCCCGCTTCGTCGGAGGCGGTCAGGTCGACCACGGCGCTGATGCCCCAGTCGTGGTCGCCGGACGGATCGTCGAAGATCTGCCGGACGGCCCAGCTGCCCGGGCGCTGGTCGATGATCAGCATCCCGGGACCCCGGGCATCCGGCCCGGTGCCGATCTCGTCGTGCACCTCGAAGTAGCCGTCCAGCGCTTCGGCCCACGCGTCAGCGTCCCAGCCACTGTCCGCGTCCAGCGCCCCCAGCTCGTCGTAGTGCTCGAGCGCGGCCAGCTTGACCCGGTGGAAGAGCGCGTTGCGGACCAGGACCCGGAACGCCCGGATATTGGTGGTCACCGCGGCTGGCTGCGCGGACGCGCCAGCCGGGGCCGAATCCGCAGACCAGGACGGGTTGCGCAGCCGCTCCCACTCGTCCAGCAGGCTGGAGTCGACCTGGCGCACGATCTCGCCCAGCCACTCGATGAGATCGGTCAGGTCCTCGGTCTTCGCCTCGTCCGGCACCGTCTGGCGCAGCGCCTTGTACGCGTCGGCCAGGTAGCGCAGCACCAGTCCCTCCGAGCGGGACAGACCGTAAAACGCCACGTACTCGGGAAAGGTCAACGCCCGCTCGTACATGTCCCGGACCACTGCCTTCGGTGACAGCTCGTAGTCCAGAACCCACGGGTGACCGCGGCGGTAGATGTCGTACGCGGCCTCCAGCACGTCCGCCAGCGGCTGGGGGTAGGTCACGTCGTCCAGCAGTTCCAGCCGTTCCTCGTATCCGACGCCGTCCGCCTTCATCTGGGCCACCGCCTCGCCGCGGGCCCGGAACTGCTGGGCGGACAGCACCTGCCGCGGGTTATCGAGGGTCGACTCGATCACCGACAGCACGTCCAGCGCATACGACGGAGAATCCACATCCAGCAGCGAGATGGCGGCCAGCGCGAACGGCGACAGCGGCTGGTTCAGCGCGAAGTCGTATTGCAGGTCCACGGTGAGCCGCACGAAACGACCCTCAGCATCAGGCTCAGGAAGCCGTTCCACCACGCCTCCGGCCAGCAGCGCCCGGTAGATCGCGATGGCCCGGTGGATGTGCCGCCGCTGGGCCGCCCGGTCTTCGTGGTTGTCGGTCAGCAGGTGCTTCATCGCCGCGAACGCATCGCCCGGCCGGGCGATGACGTTCAGCACCATGGCGTGGGTGACCTTGAAGCTGGAGGTCAGCGGCTCAGGGTCGGCCGCCACCAGCCGCTCGAAGGTCGGCTGGCCCCACGACACGAACCCGGGCGGCGGCTTCTTCCGCACCACGCGCCGCCGGGCCTTCGGGTCATCGCCCGCCTTGGCCAGGGCCCGCTCGTTCTCCACCACGTGCTCCGGGGCCTGCACGACCACCCGGCCGGTCACGTCGAATCCCGCCCGCCCGGCGCGCCCGGCGATCTGGTGGAACTCGCGGGCCTGCAGCAGCCGGGTCTTGCTCCCGTCGTACTTGGACAGCGCGGTGAACAGTACGGTGCGGATCGGCACGTTGATGCCCACGCCCAAGGTGTCGGTCCCGCAGATGACCTTGAGCAGCCCAGCCTGGGTGAGGGTCTCCACCAGCCGCCGGTACCGGGGCAGCATCCCGGCGTGGTGCACGCCGATGCCGTGCCGCACCAGCCGGGACAGGGTCTTGCCGAAGCCCGCGGAGAACCGGAAGTCGCCGATCAGGTCGGCGATGGCGTCCTTCTCGGCCCGGCTGCAGACGTTGACGCTCATCAGCGCCTGCGCCTGTTCCAGCGCCGCTGCCTGGGTGAAGTGCACCACGTAAACCGGAGCCTGCCCCGTGCACAGCAGTTCGGCCAGGGTCTCGTGCAGCGGCTCAACCGAATACGAGAACACCAGCGGCACCGGACGTTCGGTCGAGGAGATCACCGCGGTCGGCCGGCCGGTGCGCCGGGTCAGGTCCGCTTCGAACCGCGAGACGTCGCCCAGCGTCGCCGACATCAGCAGGAACTGCGCGTGCGGCAGTTCGATCAGCGGGACCTGCCAGGCCCAGCCGCGCTCGGGGTCGGCGTAGAAGTGGAACTCATCCATGACCACCTGGCCCACGTCGGCCGCCGCGCCGTCGCGCAACGCGATGCTGGCCAGCACCTCGGCGGTGCAGCAGATGATCGGGGCCTCCGGGTTGACACTGGCGTCCCCGGTCATCATCCCGACCTCGGCCGGGCCGAACGCCGCGCACAGATCGAAGAACTTCTCCGACACCAGCGCCTTGATCGGCGCGGAGTAGAACGTCCGCCGGCCGTCCGCCAGGGCGGCGAAGTGGGCTCCGGCTGCGACCAGCGACTTCCCCGACCCGGTGGGCGTGGACAAGATGACGTTCGCGCCCGAGACGATCTCGATGAGCGCGTCCTCTTGATGCGGGTACAGGGCCAGCCCGCGCCGCTTCGACCACCCGGCGAAGGCATCGAACACCGCGTCCGGGTCGGACGTCTCCGGCAGGAGGTCAATGAGGGTCACAAGCACCCAACCAAAAATCAAAATCATTTATGCCGAACGGACCGTGGTTCATCTCCCGCCGCCTTCTGCCAGCGTGCCGTGCCCAGGTCATGGCTATTGTCGCGCGCGTAGTCCTGTCCGATCTCACCAAAGGAGGACTACGACCGGGTCCGCGAGGCGGTCGGCTGGCCGGAAGCACCTCCCGGTTGGCGGGTTCCCGCACCTGACGTGGTGGGACGCCGCCCGCCTCGGCCCGCACGGCGCCGCTACCCGCGGCCCCGGCCTGAGCCGCCGCCTCGGCCCGCACGGCGCCACTTCGCTAGGGTCGTGCCGTGCGGACTGTATTGATCACCGGCGCGAGTTCTGGCTTCGGGACCGCCGCTGCCCGCCGGTTCGCAGCCCTCGGGGACCGGGTCATCGCCGCGGCCCGGCGGACCGAACGGCTCACCGACCTGGCCGCCGAACTCGGCCCCGACGTCGTGCTCCCGCTGACCCTCGACGTGCGCGACCGCGCCCGTGTCGAGCGGCTCCCGGCCGAACTACCAGCGGACTTCGCTGAGGTCGACATCCTGGTCAACAACGCCGGCCTGGCTCTCGGGCTGGAGCCGGCCCAGGCCGCCGACGTCGACCAATGGGAGCAGATGATCGAGACCAACTGCACTGGCCTGGTCTACATGACCCGCGCGTTCTTGCCCCAGATGGTCGCGCGCGGCCGCGGGCACGTGGTCAACCTCGGCTCGATCGCCGGCACCTACCCGTATCCGGGCGGCAATGTCTACGGCGCCACCAAGGCGTTCGTCCACCAGTTCAGCCTGAACCTGCGTTCCGACCTGCATGGCACCGGGGTCAGGGTGACCTCCGTCGAACCTGGGCTGGTCGGCGGCACCGAGTTCTCGCAGGTACGCTTCGGCGGCGACCGCGAGCGGGCCGCGGCCATGTACGCCGGTACCCAGCCCCTGACCGCCGACGACATCGCCGCCGCGATCGAGTGGGCGACCAGCCAGCCCCCTCATGTGAACGTCAACATCATCGAGCTGATGCCGGTCAGCCAGAGCTCCGCCCCGCTCCAGATTCACCGCCAGTCGCCCGATAAGCCTCCTACCACCTAAACCGGGACGCTCGTCTCATAGGTCCCACAGCCATCGCCAGCCAGCCTCCGCGCCAGCCAGCGTGGTCCTCGTCGGTCAGTGTGGTCCTCGTCGGTCAGCGTGGTCCATGTCGGTCAGCCTCCGCATCAGTCAGCATCAGCGTCCTCGGCAGCCAGCGTCCTCGTCAGTCAGCGTCGTCCGCGTCAGTCAGCGTCCGACGATGCTGCATGGGGCGCGTGTTCCCGCGGTCCCGTCTACCGGGCCGGTGCGGCCACTCTCGTCTCGGGTGCATGCGGATCCGGTGCCGGTGTGGTACCTGGCGGTTCCCGGTGCGGACGGGATCCCCAAACGGTGGCCTTGAAGGGAGTGAAACCCGGGTTTCACTGCGATAGGGCGTAGTGGATCCGGGGTTTCACTCCGTTGCGCGGACCGGTCAGAGGTTCAGCGTGGCTGTGATGGTTAGCCGGCGAGTATTGGCACAGTTGGCCTGGTCCCCTCTTGCGGGCCTGTGTGCCACAGGCCCCAACCGGCTGCGTCTCTCGGCCCGTCATAGCCAGGGTTCCTGAGTTAACTTCGTGAAGTATCGTTTAACGAATCCCCCGGCTTGCCGAGGGCGCGCCGGGGGGCCAGGACCTGCGCCAGTAGGATTGCACCCGTGGCCCCACGGATGTTCGCGGATGAGAACGCACCTCCCGAGTCGCTCGATCGCGGCGCGCTCATCGGGGCGAGGCTGCGCCAGCGCCGGATCGAGCTCGGCATTACCGCCCGGGAACTGGCCCGCCGGGTGGACTGCTCGCCCAGCCTCATCTCCCAGGTGGAGCGGGGGCGGGCGGTCCCGTCCGTGAGCACACTGTGGGCCCTGGTCACCGCGCTGCGGATCTCGATGGACCGGCTCTTCGACCCGGCCCAGGAGGATCCAGCCGGCTCGGGGGGCGACCCGGCGGCCGCCGCTGACAGCGCAGCAGACCGCGCCACAGGTCCTGTGCTCCGGCGATACGGTCGGCCGCGGATCACCCTGGAACGCGGCGTGGTCTGGGAGCGGCTCACCGCGGCGGCCGAGAAGGACATGGAATTCCTCGAGGTGTGCTACCCCGTCGGGCAGAGCGTGCCCGAGGCTGAGCACGCCATCCAGCACACCGGGCAGGAATACGCGGTCATCATCGAGGGCGCGCTGTCGACCCAGATCGGCTTCGAGCAGTACGTCCTGGAGGAGGGCGACTCGCTCACCTTCGACTCCGCGATACCGCACCGGTTCTGGAACGCGGGCACCGTTCCCGCCCGGGCCATCTGGGTCATCCTGAACCGGTCCCGCTGAGGCGCGCCGGGGGCCAGCACCAGCCGCCCAGCAGCCTCGGCTGATTCCCGAGAGAACACCCGAAGAATTAGCGTTACTTACCCGTGTCTCCATCGTTGTGCAGTGATCTTGACCACGTTGTTTAGTATTACTAAACTCGTGCCTCACCTGGACTTACTCGCCGAAGAGGGCGGATGGACAGGAAGGAGGCGCGGCATGCACCACGTCGGCCACGTCGACTGGGACTTCTCGGAGCCGCCCGACGGATATGCCGGATCGGCGGAGGGCTACGCGAGTTCCTGCCTGGTCGGCAGTCATACCGGTGCGGTGCACACCGACCTCAGCATCAGCAAGCTCGAGCCAGGCGGCTGGACGGGCGTGCACCTGCACTCATTCGAGTCCGCCGTCTATGTCCTGGCCGGCACCCCCGTGCTCAACATCGACGGCCACCAGAATCAGCTGCGCGCCGGCGACTACGCGCTGCTGCCCATCGGGATGCCGCACGGCTGGGCCAACCCCGCCGACGGAGGCGGCCAGGCCCGGATGCTCGTCCACAGCACGCCCCAGCGCCGGCCGGCCGGCCAGCGCCCCGCCGACACGTTCTTCCTGCCCGTCGACGCCGCGGCCTCAAGGGTCCCACCCGGCCCGGTCAGCCGTCTTCTCGGTCACTACGCGGGCACGCCGCCGCAGCAGGAAGCGCTGCGTGTGGACGACCGGGTGCGGGACCGGGAACCGGCCGGTATGGACACCGCTCTGCTGGCCTACAGCGGGATCTCGGTCAAGATGATGGTCGACCGCGGCCTGGGGGCCGAACTGCTCGTGATGTTCATGGTCGACTACGAGCCGGGCGGTGCCGCGCAGGCCCACGATCACCCCTTCGAGGAGGCCTACTTCTTTCTCGAAGGGGAGATAGAAGCCGAAGTCGACGGCATCGCCTACAAGTTGCGGGCCGGAGACGTCCTCTTCGCCGGGGTCGGCTCGACCCACGGCTTCTATAACACGGGCCGCGGGCGGGTGCGGTGGATCGAAACCCAGGCGCCGCAGCCGCCCGGCCGCCATTCCTACCGCTGGACCGGGCCGTGGCAGCGTCTGGAATCGCAGACGTCCGGCAACACGGGCCGGCCCTGGCTCCGTATCTGACCCACCCCGTTAAGACCCCGAACCGCCTAACCACCCCGACGGCCAGCGCGCGGCCGTCACGGATCAGTCCCACCCATCAAGGAGTCTGGCCGTGTCATCCATCCCCGTAACGCCGCGGCTCTGGCACCGCGGCACCGCCCTGGCCGCCGCCGCGCTCATGCTCGCGGCCTGCAGCTCAAGCTCAAGCTCCAGTTCAAGCTCATCGACGGGCAGTTCCTCGCAATCCGCGAGCACGTCCAACAGCAAGCACCTGACCATCGCGTACCTCTCGTTTGCCGTCGAGAACAGCTACGACGCGCCGATGCTCGCCGCGGCGCAGGCCGTGGCCAGCGACAACAACGCGACGCTCAAGGTCTTCGACGCGAATAACAGCCCGCAGACCCAGTACTCCCAGCTCCAGGACGTCATCACCTCAGGTCAGTACAACGGCATCATCCTGCAGCCGATCTTCGGCACTGGTCTGATCCCGCTGGTCCAGCAGGCGGTCGCCAAGGGCATCAAGGTGGTGAACATGGACCAGGTCCTCGGGCCGAACTACGCCACCGACGCGCCCCAGGTCTCTGGCCTGGCGGCCAACGTGATGTTCGTACCGACCGAGATCGGCACCAAGCTCGGCAACATGGTGGTTCAGGCCTGCCAGTCGAAGAACCTCAACCCGTGCAACGTCGGCTACCTGTATGACATCAAAGCCTCCGCGCTGGACGTGGCGATCTCCGGAGCGTTCAACAAGGCGATCGCGACCGATCCCCGGGTCAAGGTCGTCGCGCAGGGCCAGAGCTTCTTCAGCCCCACCGAAGGACTCACCGCGGTCCAGAACATGCTGCAGGCCAACGCGAACCTGAACCTGATCGTCGGGTCTGACCAGGGCATCGAGGGTGGCGTCCAGGCGGTGGCGGCCAAGCATCTGACCGGCAAGGTGATCCTGGTCGGCTACGGCGCGAGCGCCGCGGCCCTGTCGGGCGTGGCCTCCGGCGCCTGGTACGGCGACGTGGCCCAGGCGCCGGCCAGCGAGGGGCGGCTCGCGGTGCAGGCGCTGATCAAGGCCCTGCGCAACGGCCAGAACAGCGGCGGCGTCGACCCGGTGGCCCAGCTGCCCGACAACGGCATCGTCACCACTGCCAACGTGTCACAGTTCACCGCCGAGTGGCCGGGCTGAGGTGACGCAGCAGCCCGAGCAGGCCGCAACGAAGGGCACGCACGTCGAGCTGGCGGACATCTCCAAGTCCTTCGGCGGCGTGCGTGCCCTGGACGAGATCAGCCTGAAGATCGGCCAGGGGTCGATCCACGCGCTCGTCGGCGAGAACGGCGCGGGCAAGTCGACGCTCGGCAAGATCCTGGCCGGCGTCATCACCCCCGATCGCGGTCAGCTGCTGATCGACGGCGAGCCGGTCACGTTCCATTCCCCGCGCGAGGCGATCACTCGCGGGATCGTCCTGATCGCCCAGGAACTGTCGATCGCGCCCGCGCTGTCGGTCGCGGAGAACGTCTTCCTCGGCACCGAGCCGCGCCGGGCCGGCTTCGTCGCCCGGCGTGCGCTGCGCCGCCGCTACGACGAGCTCGCCGCCACGGCGGGCTTCGAGCTCAGCGGTGACCTGCCGGGACGCGGCCTGCGCACCGCAGACCAGCAGAAGGTGGAGATCCTGCGTGCCCTGTGCCGGGACGCTCGGCTGATCGTTATGGACGAGCCGACGGCCGCCCTCAGCCGTCCCGACACCCAGCGGCTGCACCAGGTCATCCGCCGGCTCGCGGCTGGCGGCACGACGGTTGTCCTGGTCTCGCATTTCCTCGGCGAGGTGGCCGAACTTGCCGACCAGGTGACGATCCTGCGCGACGGCCGCCTGGTCCGCACCGCCCCGGCGGCCGGCGAGACCGAGGAGACCATGCTGAGCTCGATGCTGGGCCGGTCCGTGGGCACCACGTTCCCGGCCAAGCGGCCAGTCCGGTCCGACGCGCCGGTGGTGCTCGAAGCGCGCGGCCTGAGCGCCCACGGGGTGCGTGACGTGACGCTCGACGTGCGGGCGGGGGAGATCGTGGGGCTGGCGGGCCTGGTGGGCTCGGGTCGTACCGAACTCGCCCGCGCGCTGTGCCGGGCGCAGCGGGTCACCGCCGGGACGGTGACGACGGCCGGCGAACCGCTGACCGCGCGCCGACCGGGCGGCCGGCGCGTGCTGGGCAGCCAGTGGCCTGCCCGTGGCCCCCACGCGGCCCTGCGCGCCGGGCTGGCGATGATCCCTGAGTCACGCAAGGAACAGGGCCTCCTGCTCGGGCGCCCGATCACAGAGAACGTGAGCCTGGCCAGCCTGGCCCGGCTCAGCGAGCTTGGCCTGGTCCGGCGCCGGACCGAACGGCGGGCCGTGACGAGTGCGCTCGGCCAGGTCGGCGTGCGGGTCCCCGGGCTAGGCCCGTCCCGGGGGGTCTGGGCCCGCCGCCACGGGCGGCCAGGCCAGCAGGGTCGTGACCCCGGGCTAGCAGCGCCGGTCAGCACGCTGTCCGGCGGCAACCAGCAGAAGGCCCTATTCGCCCGGATCTTGCTGCGGGGACCGCGCGTGCTGATCGCCGACGAACCGACCCGGGGCGTTGACGTCGGCGCGAAGCGCGCCCTCTACGAGTTGCTGACCTCACTTGCGGCCGACGGCCTCGGCGTGCTGCTCATCTCCTCCGACGCCGAGGAGATCCTGGGGCTCGCGCACCGGGTGCTGGTGATGCGGGCCGGCCGGATCGCCGCTGAGTTCCGCGGCCAAGCCATGACCGAAGCGGCCATTCTCGGAGCGGCCTTCGGCGCCCCGGAAAGAGGCCCGGAAACAGGCCCCGAAATAGGCACGGAAAGAGGTGCGTGATGGACCAGCAGGACGTAACGGTCCGGAGCGCCGACGGCTCGCCGTCGCTGCGCCCGCCGGCCGCGCTCGCCACCGGGCTGCGCCGGGCGGGCATCCTCTACCCGTTCCTCATCTTGTTCATCGTGCTGTCGGTCTCAAGCGGACCGTTCTTCACCAAGGTCAACCTGCTCGACATCCTCGACCAGCAGGCCTCGACGCTGATCGTCGCCGCGGCCGGCACCCTGGTGCTGGTGGCCGGCGGAATCGACCTGTCGGTCGGCGCCGTCTACGCGCTGGCCGGGGTGACAGCGGCCCACATGGCCCTGTTCGCGCCGCCCGGCGTCGCCATCCTGGCCGGCGTCGCGGTGGGCCTGGGGGTCGGGCTGGTCAATGGCGTGATCGTCACCGCCTTCCGGATCAACGCGCTGATCGCCACGTTGGCTATGTCGTTCGTGGTCAGCGGGCTGGCCAGCCTGGTCACGGGCGGCAACCTGGTGATCGACTACGCTCATCCCGGCTTCGCCGACCTGGCCCGGACCTCGTTCCTGACCGTGAACACCTCGACCTGGACAATGCTGGCCGTAGTGGTGGCGCTCGCCGTCGTGCTGTCCCGCACCACGGCGGGCCGCTACATGTACGCCAGCGGCAGCAACGCAGAGGCGGCCCGCCTGTCCGGCGTCCGCGTCCAGGGCATCAAGCTGCTCACGTTCGTCCTCAGCGGCGGCGCGGCGGCCCTCGGCGGGGTCATCGACGCCTCCCGGGTGCTCAGCGCCCAGGCCTCCAACGGCGAGACCACGCTCACCTTCACGGTGCTGGCAGGCATTGTGGTGGGCGGGACCAGCATCCTCGGCGGCGAGGGCGCGATGTGGCGGACTGTGGTCGGTGTCCTGTTCATCGCCCTGATCGGCAACGGGTTCGACCTGCTTGGCCTCAACCCGCTCTACGAGCAGATCGCCCTGGGCGGCATCCTGCTCATTGCCGTAGGCCTCGACGCCTGGTCCCGCCTGCGCCAGAACTGAGATATTTATCCGGAACGGAGCGTGGTACCAGCGGCCGCGCCAGGCTACTCCTCATCTTCCTTCCACGCCGCCTCGCCCGTGTAGGTGTACGGGTTGGCCAGCTGCTCATGCTCGGGGATCTCCGGGTTCATGCCTTCTTCCCAGGCCTGCTCACCGAGCTCGCCCCGCAGGTACGCGGTGGTCTCGTCGATCGCCCGCCGGGCCTTGGCCAGGTCCACGTCGACCAGCTTGTGGTCGAACTTGACCACTCGCCCGTTCACCACCACCGTGTGCACGTCGCCGCGCTGGGCCTGGTACACCACGTGGCCGTACGGGTGCAAGATCGGGAAGCCGACCGGGGAGTCGTCGTTCTTGATCAGCACCAGGTCGGCCTTCTTGCCCTCCTCCACGCTGCCGATGACCGAATCCAGGCCGATGGCCTTGGCTCCGCCGCGGGTGGCCCAGTCCACCACCTGCTCGGCCCGCAGGTGGTGGTTGGTGACGGCCTTGCCCTCGTTGTGGTTCTCGAAGTGGTCCATGACCCGGTCGGCGCTCAGCGTGGCCCGCATGGCGGAGAAGATGTCGCCGCTCCACCAGACGCTGGTGTCCTGGGATAGCGAGACCGGGATGCCGTACTTGCGCAGCTTCCAGGTGGGCGGGTACCCCTGGCCGGCGCTGCATTCGCTCTCGGTCGAGACCGACACCGAGCCGCCGGTGGCGGCGATCATGTGATACGAGTCGGGCGACAGCGACGCGGAGTGCACGTAGACCGTCTGCGGTGTGCAGAAGCCGTTCTCGTACATCCGCCGGACGCCCGCGTCCAGGGTGATGCCGTACACCCCGGCGTGCGTGGTCACCGGCACGCCCATCTCCCTGGCCACCTCGAAGGTGGCCTTCTCCGGGAATGCCGGGTCGTCACCGGGGATGTCGAAGGCGATCGCGAACCCGCGCATGTCGTCTTTGCCGTCGAACCGGCGGACGTAGAAGTCCCGGAACTCCGGCGCGGTGCTCCACTCCCACGACCCCTGCTGGATGTTCCCGTAGGCCAGGACAAACCGCCCGCGCGCCTCCTCCAAGGCGTCGGTGGCGGCGTCCGCGTGGTCGGTGGTCTGCAGGCCGTGCGACCAGTCCACCGTCGTCGTCACGCCGGCGTCGATCGACTCGATGGCCGACAGCAGGTTCCCGGCGTAGACGTCCTGCGGCCGGAACTTCTTGCCCCAGTTCAGGTAGTACCAGACGAAGTACTGGGTCAGGGTCCAGTCGGCCCCGTAGGCCCGCATGGCCGTCTGCCACATATGCCGGTGGGTGTCGATCATGCCTGGCATGACGATGCCGCCGGTCGCGTCGATCTCCGCGGTGCCCTCGGGCACCTGCAGGTTCGGGCCGACCGCCGCGATCCGCTCCCCGGTGATCAGCACGTCGGCGCCGGCCAGCACCCGGTGCCCGTCATCCATCGTGAGCACCGTCGCGTTGCGGAAAACCAGCGGCCGTCCCGCTTCCAGGTCCGCTGCCGTCGTCATGGGAAACCTCCACTGTCGGACGTCGAATGCTGTCTGGCGGCCGCGCTGGCGGACGAGTGTCCGTGAACCGGTCACAAGCGGCCTGATCGGAAGCCTTTCCCCTTCTCCCGGCGGCTGTCAATAGTGCGCCACCCCAAGATCAGGCGGCTATACAACATGGCGGACACAGCACGTTGTGTCCGCCATGCGGACACGCGTACAGTGCGTGCAAGCAACCCGGCGGGAGGACGACGTGGCACGCCGCGACAGCAGCCCGGACTTCGTCGAGGCGATCGCCCGCGGCCTCGATGTGATCCGGGCCTTCGGGCCGCGCCAGCCGGTCATGACCCTGGCCGCGGTGGCTGCCGCGGCCCGCCTGCCCCGCCCGACGGCGCGGCGCATCCTGCTCACCCTGGAGGAACTGGGCTACGTGCGAGCGGCCGGCGGCGGCTTCGAGCTCACCCCGCGGGTTCTCGACCTGGGTATGTCCTATGTCCTGTCCCGCGGTCTGTGGGAAATCGCCCGCCCGCATATGGAACAGTTCGTCGCGCGCACCCATGAATCCTCCTCGGTCGCGCAGCTCGACGGTTCGGACATCGTGTACGTGGCCCGGGTCGCGGTGCCGAAGATTGTCGCGCTGGCCGTGACGATCGGCACGCGGTTTCCTGCGATGCAGACCTCGCTCGGCAAGGTCCTACTGGCCGCGCTGCCGCCCGGCGAGGCCGAACGGATCCTGGCCGAGCCCACACGGTCCGGTATCACTGCTCGCTGGCAGCCAGGCGCCGACGAGCGGGCCGCGGCACTGCGCGAGGTCCGGGCGCGGGGCTGGGCGCTCACCGACGAGCAGCTGGCCCCGGGCATCCGGTCGGTGGCCGCGCCGCTGCGGGACGGGGAGGGCCGGGTGATCGCCGCGCTGAACGTCACCGTGCACGCCGCCGAGACCCCGATCGAGGTGTTGACCGGTGAGTACCTGCCGCTGCTGCTGCAGACCGCGGGTGCGATCAGCGCCGACTGGGCCGCCTGCCAGGCCGCTCCTCAGGTGATCAAGCCCGGCGGCGGCCGTCTGTCCGCTGAGCGGACGGGTTGATCTACGGACCGCCGCTGGCCGCGGCCCGCAGCCGCCTGCCTTTGCGTACGGCCCGGCCCACCGTCGACGGCATGAGCACGCCTCCCAGAACGAGATTAAGCAGGGCCATGAACAGCAAAAAGACCGAGGACTGAGCCGCTGACCACCACAGGATCAGGGCAACAAACATGACCGTGGCCATGCTCCGGATTACCGCGCCCAGTACGAGATGGATGGCTCGGATCCGGGGAGCGAGCGTGAGGTGCCTGGCCGTTGCGACCGCCGCGGCGGCCCATAGCCTGATCGCCACCGCCGCCGCCACTCCGGCCGTCGCACGTAGCTACGCAAGACGTAGCATCGCCGAAGGCGGTGAAACCCGGGTTTCACTGCCCCCTAGCGGAGTGAATCCCGGGTTTGACTCCCTGGCCGCGGCCGTGCTGGCCCGCCGCACTGTGCCCCTGCTAACCGCGATCGTCCCCGGACCGGTCCCGTCGAGCCGTGTCGGCTGTCAATCAGGCGGTTTAAGGCATACCTGAAAGGGTTTGCGGCGCGGGTAGGCCGCTGGTGATCCTGAGGCTGGAAACCACAGCCGGTGGTCCGAGCTGGCCATGGTCCGGCCGACTATGGCCAGCCCACCGCCGCCGGCCCGCACCAGGGCCGGGCCATCTGCTGGTCTTGGCTACCCGGCGTGCAGCAGTTCGGCGCCCAGCGGCGTGAGTACGTGCAGGACCGCGCTGCCCTGCCGGTGCGTGGCGATCAGCCCCGCCTCCCGCAGTACCGACGCGTGCTGGCTGGCTGCCGCGAGGGAGATGCCGACCCGGTCGGCGAGCTCAGTGGTGGAGCACCCGTCGGCGATGGTACGCAGGACCGCGGCCCGGTTCCGGCCCACCAGCGCGGCCAATGCCGCTTCCCGCGGCCGGGGGTTCTCCCACAGGCGACGCAGGCCCACCCGGCTGTCGGTGGGCGGTACCACCAGCCAGGGCACCGCCGTCGAGTCGTTCGGGTTCCAGTGCACGCAGGGAACCTGGCCGGCGAACACCGAGGGCAACAGCGCGATGCCTCTGCCGTTCAGCTGCACGTCGTGGTCGTCGGTATACAGCACCTCCAGGACCGGTGGCCGCCAGCGGACCCACTCGCTCTGCAGCGAGGCCAGCAGCCGCTCAGGTCCGCCGGTCGCCAGCATCCTGAGGCGGGCGACGTGTTCGGCGTGCAGGCAGGCGTGGACCCGGGTCCAGTACGGCTCGACCAGCACCTGGTGGGCGGCCACCGCCGCCGCGGCGAGCTGGAGCCGGGCCTGGCCGCCGGTCTCGGCGAACGCCCACACCGCGGTGGGCAGCTTGCGCTGCCGATCGACGTACTCCATCTCCACCAGCAGGTGCTCGCGGGGCACGGCCAGGAGGGACTGTATGCCTTGCTCCATCGTCGGTGCGGCTCCGGTGAGCATGAACAAGTCCACGCCCTTGGACCCGGACGGGAACAGCGCCGTCAGCGCGGTCATCTGCGGCGTGAGCCTGTCCTTCACCTGTCCGCGCCATTCCTTATACGACGCGCGGGGCTGCTGCCGGCAGCGCAGCAGGCCTACTGCTTTCACGGTCTCGGCCAGCGGGCCGAGGGTCGGCCTGACCTGGATCCGCTCGAGGTCCTCGGCCGTGAAGTGGATCCGCCAGACCATGACATTCAGGGTGGCGCACGAGCTGGGAATCGGTCAATGCTCCCGGTTTGCCTCCCGGGTCCGGGGGAAGTGCGGGAACAGAGGATCGGAGACCGGAGGCAGGAGCACCGTGACTCACAAGGCGCCCTGGCTGCTTCCTGCGTCCCTGGCCGCGGTGGTGGCCAGCCAGTGGAAGGACATCGTCCGTTACCTCAAGATCCACCAGATGTCTAGCGGCGCCCCGCTCCCGGCCAGCACTCCGCCCGCGACCAGCCCTTCGCCTCCGGCCAGCGCCCCGCCTACTGACGCGCCCTGATGGTCATCTCGGCGTCGTATCCGGCCCGGTTGAACCGGCGGTCCACCGCCCGCTGCACCCGGCGGCGCCGGTCAGCGGAACAGGGCGCTATAGGCGTTGAGGGCGGGCTGGCCGCCCAGGTGGGCGTAGAGCACGGTGGAGGCCGGGCCGATCCGGCCCGTGCGGACCAGGTCGATGAGCCCGGCCATCGACTTGCCCTCGTAGACCGGGTCGATGATCATGCCCTCCAGCCGGCCGGTCAGCCGGATCGCGTCCAGGGTGGACCGCACCGGGATGCCGTAGTAGTCTCCGGCCCAGCCCTCCAGCACGGTGATCTCGTCGTCCCGCAGGTCCCGGCCCAGGCCGATGAGCTCGGCGGTGTTCCGGGCGATCTTCTCGACCTGGGCCCGGGTCTCCGCGATCCGGGCCGACGCGTCGATGCCGATCACCCGCCGCGGCCGGTCCTGCCCGGCGAAGCCGGCGATCATCCCGGCCTGGGTGGAGCCGGTCACGCTGCACACGATGATGGTGTCGAAGAACAGCCCTAGTTCGGCCTCCTGCTGCTGGACCTCGTAGGCCCAGTTCGCGAAGCCGAGGCCGCCCAGCCGGTGGTCGGACGCGCCCGCCGGGATGGCGTACGGTGTGCCGCCCGCGGCGCGGACCTCCTCCAGCGCTTGCTCCCAGCTGCTCTTGATGCCGATGCCGAAACCCTCGGCCACCAGCCGGACGTCGGCGCCCATGATCCGGGAGAGCAGGATGTTACCCACCCGGTCGTTGACCGAGTCCGGCCAGTCGACCCAGCTCTCCTGGACCAGCCTGGCCTTCAGGCCCAGCTTGGCCGCGACCGCGGCGACCTGGCGGGTGTGGTTGGACTGCACCCCGCCGATCGAGACCAGCGTGTCCGCGCCCTGGGCCAGCGCGTCCGGGACCAGGTACTCCAGCTTGCGCGTCTTGTTCCCGCCGAAGGCGAGCCCGGAGTTGCAGTCCTCCCGCTTGGCCCAGATGCCCGGGCCGCCCAGGTGGGCGGTAAGCCGTTCCAGCGGGTGGACGGGGCTCGGCCCGAATAGCAGCGGATACCGCGGGAAGTCAGCCATCGACACCATAGCCACCGACCGTCAGACCTAGAAGAGCACGTACACCTTCCGGATAGTCTCGTGGATCTGCCAGGTCCCGGTCCAGCCGCGGGGGAACACCGCGGTGTCGCCCGGCCCGATCTCGGCCGGCTCGCCGCCGTCGGGCGTCACGGTCATCCGGCCGGACAGGATGTGCACGAACTCGTTGCCTTCCAGGCTCCACCGGGAGGGGCCTGCGGTGCACTCCCAGACGCCGACTTCCTGGTCGCCCTCTCCGCTCCACAGCGTGGTCCCCGAGGTGTGCATCGGCTCGCCGCCGGAAATAGGCAGGGCCTCGTCCAGCGCCCCCCAATCCTCGAGCTTGGCGTCGGCCGCGGCGGCCAGGAACGGGGTGGCAGTGATCATGACGAGGAGATCCTTTCCGGGAAGGGCAGGGCGATAGGGTCACTAGCCAGACGGCTGCGTCCGGCCTCGTCGAACCGGTCCAGGCCGAGGCAGGACACGTCAAGCACGTCGGTGGCCCCGGTGAGGGCCACGTCGGCGGCCGCCTTCGCCACGCCAGGCCCCCACATCATGCCCGCGCCTCCGGCGCAGGCCACGGTGACGTGGTCCAGCCCGGGTGCGCGGCCGATGATGGGCAGGTGGTCCGGGGTGTAGTCGATGGTCGCGGCCCAGATCCGGCGCAGGCCGAGCCCGGCGGTGACCGGGACCAGGCGGCCCAGCCGGGCCCGCATCCGGGCCAGGTAGTCCTCGTCCACCTCGCGGTTCTCGCCCGGCGGCTCGCCCGGATTGCTCATCCCGAACAGCAGGCCGCCTTCCTCCGGCCGCCAGTACAGTCCCGCAGCCAGGTCGAACACCATCGGTACCCGCGCCGGATCCAGGTCCGGATGCCGCTCGGTCACCGCGACCTGGTGCCGGACGCCGCCCGCCGGAATGCGCAGGCCGGCCAGCTGGCCGACCGCGGCCAGCTTCGGCCCGCCGGTGAGCACCACCAGCCCCGTGTCGATCGGTCCTTCGCTGGTGGCCACGCCGCCTCGGGTCAGGCCGCCGAACGCGACGTGCTCGGCTACGTCAACTCCGCTGTGCAGCAGCGCCACGGTGTAGGCGGCCACGTTGCGCGGCGGCGTGATGTACCCGTCCTGGGCGCAGAAGGTGCCGCCGAGAGTCTGTCGCGGTGCCAGCGTCGGGTTGAGCTTGTCCACCTCGTCCGGGTCCAGCCAGCGCACAGGCACGCCGAGGGCGGCCTGCATGGCCATCCGCTCGTGGGCCGCGGTCACGTCCGCCTCGGTGAAACAGGGGAGCAGGTAGCCCTGCTCGATGAATCCCGAGTCGGTGCCGATCTCGTCATGCTGGCGCAGGTAGAACCCGCGGGACCACAGGCCCAGCCGCACGGCCTCGGGCGTTCCGCCCTGCATTCGGACGATGCCGGCCGCCCGGCTGCTCGCCCCCTGGCCCAGATGACCCTTCTCGACCAGCACGACCCGGGCCAGCCCGGCCTGGCGCAGAAAGTACGCGCACCACGCGCCCACCGTCCCGCCGCCCACCACCACCGCGTCAGCGGTTCTCATTGGCACACGATCGATGCTGGCATAGACTGAACATTCAGTCAATGTAGCTGTGTGGCCGAGGAAGGATCCGCGGGATGTACGGCTTGTCGGAAGAGGACCTGGCGATCCAGGCCCGGGCCCGCGGTTTCGCGGACGAGCTCATCTCGTTCGAGGAACAGGCCGAGGCCTGCGGCGGCGATCTGCCCGCCGACGTGACCGCCGGGCACGCCAAGCGCGCCCGCGAGCTGGGCCTGCACTCGACGAACATGCCGGCTGAGCTCGGCGGGGGCGGCTGCAGCGCCCTGCAGCAGGTGCTGGTGCAGGAGCAGATGGGCCGGGTGACCAACGCGCTGGGCTGGGTGGCGGCCACGCCGCCCTCGTGGCTGCCCGCCGTGGCCACCGTCGACCAGATCGAGCGTTATGTCCGGCCCGCGATCAGCGGTGAGCGGGAAGAATGCTACGCGATCACCGAGGAGGCGGCGGGCTCCGACGTCGACGCGATCGAGGCGACGGCGCGGCGGGACGGCGACATCTACCTGCTCAACGGGATCAAGTGGCACGTCACCTCGTATAACACCGCCGACTTCGCCTTCTTCCAGGCCCGGCTGCGCGGCGGCCCGCACGACGGCGAGCACGCGATGTTCCTGGTCGACCTGCCC
>Ga0306920_100003374_pt1 | contig 20231 bp, 22 predicted proteins | sample flu12Cox44000170_FD_204666 | JGI IMG/M metagenome (GOLD analysis project Ga0306920, IMG submission 204666) | Lab enrichment of tropical soil microbial communities from Luquillo Experimental Forest, Puerto Rico - flux4day.12C.oxic.44.000.170 (v2)... | ecosystem: Environmental > Terrestrial >... | reverse complement strand
GCCGTGTTTTTCTGGGAGCGACCCAATGGATTGTTTCTGCCTAACCCCATTAAAGCCAGACGATCAGTGCTGGGCCGATTATTCGGAAATCAGGGGGAAGCGCGTCTGGACCTGGGCTAGAGACTGCACCCAGGCCCGTGATATAGTCGCTCATGCGCTGGGCGGAGTGGTGGTGTCCGCGGCGCCGGCCCCGACGGGGCGATATGAGAAAATCGATTTTCAGCGAAAGTCCTCGCCATGGAAACGCTCTGATGTAACATCATGCGAACGTGATAATTCGAACTGTCCTCCCCCCGATTTTGTCCTCATCGAGGGTGGGGAAACGCGGCCGTGCAAATATAATTAGCGAACCGCACAATTGCGCCCGCTTGGGAGACAGATACCATGAAAGCCACGGCAGGGCTTCTATTTGTACTCGAGGCATCGCTCGCCTGCCCCGCCGGGGCCGCGCCACCCAAAAGCCAGCCACTTCCAGTGATCGAGGAGGGGTCACGCGCCGTCGATGGCAGCGCGTCACTTACTCCTAACAACAGCAACTGGGTTTCGATGGTGCTGTTCGACGGCGTAACACCACCTCATGGGTTTCAGGTTCAACTCCAAGAAGCGCAAGGCTGTCCACTTTATATCAGCGATGTCGGGCCGTTTGTCGGAAGCCCTGGTTCGGCCTTCCTTGTCGCACTGTCGCCCGGGACCTCGCTAGCCGACGCGCCAACCATCTACACGACACCACCGGGCTACCGACCAATCGGGCCGGTTTATGTCGGAACTGGAGCAGGATGTGGTACGTCACCCATCTTATTTGCCGCAAGGATGTGGTGATCGTCTTCTCAAAATTGGGGTTTAGAGTGCCTCTATGTCATCGGGTCGCGAAGAGGCTCGCCCGCCACTCTACCCGCGCCGGTTTAGCACCGCTCCGCGCCTCGGGCTCGCTCCGTCCGAGACGATCGAGACCGGCGGCAGGGTTGACAGCGGGCCCGGCTAAAACGGGATGCCGTCGTCCTCGACGTAGCTCGGCCGCGCGCGAGAAACCGAATCCGAACTTTCCGTAGTGTTCACAATGTGACGCCAGCATTTCTTCTGGAATATCCGTAAAACATACTCGTGCATACTGCATGACCTCAAGCAACTCGACACCTCTATCTGTTTGGACAGGGAACCGGTCGAGTTTGCCGTCCTTGTTACCTACGGTCATCAAAAGTCCTCGGCGGACGATGGAGTCAAATATATCGAATAGCGATTCGTCCTCGCCGGTTCCTAAAAAATGAAAGAGTGTTTCCCCAAGGAAGCCGGCCCTGTTTACAGCGACGGTCATGACGTAAGCCGTGAAATTGTGCTGCAAGACTCGCATTGTCCGGCTTGCGGTAGATCAGGATGAGGTCTGGCCGGATGTGGCAATCGCGGTGATCGTTCCACTCGCCACTGAGCGATGATCGAAATAACGGCGCGGCAAGGGCTCGTCCTTCGCCAGCATCGTGACGGTTTCGAGCAGGTCGGCATCGAGACGCTTGCCGTGCCGTCCGGATTTCTCGCGCCTGTAGTCGCGGCGAAAGCGGCCGGTGTATTTAACAATCCGCATTCAGGCTCGGGAGCGGTTTCCCCGGCGGTCCCACGGTCGTAAGCTCGCCGCGCCGAGCCGCCTTCATCGCCTCGATGGTTTCTTGATTGGGCACCAGCGGTTCGAACGGCAGCGCCTTTTCCTCGGCGATCTTCACCATCATCAGACGGAAGGCGTCGGACACCGTGAGGCCCATTGCCTTCAGCACGGCGGCGGCTTCGTTCTTGGTCTGCTCGTCGATGCGCGCGCGCACGACAGAATTGGCGGCCATGATGAAATCTCCTTTGGGCTACAATGTAGCACAGGAGGAGGAGGATGAGAAATGCAAGCCCGCCTAATATCCTCAATGGATACGCCATCTCAAAATTGGGGGAGACCCACAGCTTCCGCCACACATCCGCGCCGTCAAAGAGTTCCGCGATGTAATTTAGGCGCGACGTATTCATAGACGCCGATCCCGGCGTCCGGATCGACCTCGATCATAATATCGATATCGCTATCGGGCCGGTCGTCACCCCGCGCGCGAGCCAAACAAGGCCGCATGGCTGACGCCGCGCGCGCAAGGGGTTTGGTTTTGTCGTTCCCGCGAAAGCGGAAACCCAGGGCGAGCGACGAGCGGTCGCCCTGCACCCCCGCTTCCGAGGCTGTAATCCAATCGTGCGAAGAGGCCTGAGCGCCGACGCCTTCGCGGAGATGGAGAGCCCGCTATCAATACCGCAAGGGGATGTTGGTGGCAGGATGAGTCCGGCTCTTTTCCGCTACAGCGAATATCCTTGGCGGCTACCATTTTCTGCTGTAGCATTTTCTTAAAATGGCTGTCACGTTCGTGACAAGAACGCCAAGAACATTGCCGAGCGCGGGCTATCATTCGAGCGGGTGGCTGACCTCGATTGGGACACGGCGGTGATTATGGTGGACACCCGCCGCGATTACGGCGAGCCGCGCTTGCGCGTGATGGCGCCCCTCGACGGCGTTTCTGCATGCTGCGGTCGTCACGCCGCGTGGCGTGGATTTGCGGGTCATCAGCTTCCGCCGGGCAAACAGACGGGAGGTAAGGTTGTATGACAAAAAAGACGACGGATGACCGGGCCTCGCGTCCGGACGACAACCCTGAGTGGACGAAGGAGGATTTCGCCAAGGCGCGGCCTGCGGCGGACGTGCTGCCGCGGTTTATTGGCGAAGGGGCGACGCAGGAATTGATGCGCCGCAGCCGTGGTAGGCCGCCCAAGGCGGACAGGAAAGTCAACCAGACGCTGCGGCTCGACCCGGACGTGCTGGAAGCCTTCCGGCAGGAAGGCGCCGGCTGGCAGGCGCGTATCAACGAAATCCTGCGGGAGAACATGCCGCGGCGCCAGAAGTAAGTCGCGCAGATCGTAAGTTATCCACGGGGGCACAACTCAATTTAGAGCCCCATCTGCCTCAGCCCCCGGCTCAGCAACATCAGGCCTTGAAAGGGAGGTGTCATGTACAAAGCATCAGCCGGAGTCACTTTGCCGACCTCGATCATCGGGTCGCTGCCGCGGCCGAGCTGGTATACCGCGGGCCTCGGGTCACAGAGCTTTCTCGAGGCGATGATGAACCTGCGCTACCGCGAGCAATACGAAGACGCGGTTTCGGTCTATTTGCGCGCGCAGGAGACGGCCGGCCTCGACATCTGTACCGATGGCGACGCGCATTTCGACGAGCAGATCAGCGGCATGAGCTGGCAGAGCTATCCGCTGACGCACATGGCCGGCTTCTCGACAGCGGCGGAGCCGAGCGCGTACCAGATGGGGACTGGAGCCCCGCGCGGGCATATTCTGCACGACTTCCTCGAAGCGCGCGTCCTGCCCAAGATCATCGGGCCCGTCGGCCCCGGCAATCTGCAATACGCCGCGATGTGGAAGGCGGCGCAGCGGCTTACTCGAAAACCGGTCAAGTTCGGGACCATTCTTCCCGAATTGCTCGCGGCCTCCGTCGCCGACGGATACTACAAGGACCCGGTCGAACGGGTCTGGGCGATTAGCGACGCGCTCAGCCGCGAGCTCAGCGAATTGGCCGAAGCCGGCTGCCCGGTGATCCAGCTCGAGGAGCCGCAGATCCATATGGTGCCGGTGCGCGGCAAGACCTTTGGCAAGCTCGATGTCGACGAGCTGGTCAAACTCTTCAACAACACGGTCAAGGGTCTGCGCGGCAAGACGGAGGTCTGGTGCCATACCTGCTGGGGCAATCCCTCGCAACAGCGGATCTTCCGGGATGTCCAGAGCTACCAGCCGACATTGGCCGCGCTCAACCGCGTCGATGCCGACGCGATAACCTTCGAGACCTGCTCCTCCGGCACCGGCGACCTGGAGGCGATCGGCGAAATCATCAAGGACAAGAAGATCGTGATCGGCGTCATCGACCATCACACATTGCAGGTCGAGCGGCCGGATCAGGTGGCGGATCTGATCCGCGAGGCGCTGAAACATATTCCGCCCGAGCGGCTGATTATTTCGTCGGACTGCGGCATGGGGCGCGAGGGCATGAGCCGTCGCCATGCGACCTACAAGATGGTCGCGATGGTGCTGGGGACGAATATCGCCCGAAAGGAGCTCGGCCTTCCGGAAGCCGAGTGCCTGGCGGCCGACCCGCGTTTTTCGTTGGCGACACCGCGCTAGCGGTGAAGGACTAACGGAGACGATCATAAGCTCTCGTCGTCCCGTGGGCCTTCTCCACGGACTTGTTCCGTGAAGAAGGCCGGGACCTATTCCCGCCATAGATACCGGCCTTCGCCGGTATGACGCCGTGTCGGCGGGGGGATCGTGGCGGCTAGGCTGCCTCACAAAGGGCGAAGTGCTGCGCTAGGGTTGTAGCCCTCGGTTGGACCTATTTTATTTGATTTCTATGGGCGGAGAGATGGGTCTCTTTCGTAATTCCCGTAATTCCCGGTTCGGCGGAATTAATTCCCGATTAGGCCGCGCAAATTCCCGTTTCGAGCTGCTACGGGAATTGGCGCGCAACGTTTTGATTTGTCTCTCAGTTTTCGTGACGAAATGGCGGTTGAGTAGCGAAAATCGAAAAAATTCCCGGCTCAACGGGAAAAACCGGGAGTTTGCCTCCCGCCGCGATCAGCGGATCGCTGCGGAGATCGCCGCTCCAAGATCCTTCGTTCCGGCGTTGCCCCCGAGGTCGGGGGTGCGGGTGCCCCCCTCGGCGAGAACATCGGCGATCGCGCGCTCGACAGCGGCGGCGGCCGCGCCCTCGCCGAGGTGGTCGAGCATCATGGCGCCCGACCAGATCTGGCCGATCGGGTTGGCAATGCCGCGTCCGGCGATGTCCGGCGCCGAGCCGTGCACCGGCTCGAACATCGACGGGTACTCCCGCTCGGGATTGATGTTGCCCGATGGCGCGATCCCGATCGAACCCACCACCGCAGGTCCGAGATCGGAGAGAATGTCGCCAAACAGGTTGGAGCCGACAACGACGTCGAACCAGTCGGGATGGCGCACAAAATGCGCGGTCAGGATGTCGATGTGGTACTGGTCGGTCGTGACGTCGGGATAGTCGCGCGCGACGGCGGCAAACCGCTCGTCCCAGAACGGCATCGTGTGAATGATGCCGTTTGACTTGGTCGCCGAGGTGACGTGTTTCTTGCGACCGCGGGCGAGTTCGAACGCGTAGCGCATGATCCGGTCGCAGCCGCGTTTGGTGAAGACTGCTTCCTGCATTGCCATCTCGTATTCGCTGCCGGCATAGAGCCGGCCGCCGATTTCGGAGTATTCGCCCTCGTTGTTCTCGCGCACGACATAGAAGTCGATGTCGCCCGGGGCGCGGTCGCGCAGCGGGGACTGCACGCCGGCGAGCAAGCGCACCGGGCGCAAATTGACATATTGGTGGAAGCCGCGACGCAGCGGGATCAACAATCCCCACAGTGAAATATGGTCCGGCACTTCGGGGTGACCCACGGCCCCGAGATAGACGGCATCGTAAAGCCGCAGCCGCTCGAGCCCGTCCTCCGGCATCATCAGGCCCATATTGACGTAACGCTCGCAGCTCCAGTCGAACTCGTGCCACTGGCAGCCAAAGCCAAAGACACGCGCTGCTGCTTCCATCGCGGCGATGCCTTCCGACATCACCTCGCGCCCGATACCGTCGCCGGCGATCACTGCGATCCGATAATTCTTTGCCATGTGGTCCCCATCGCTGCCGTCCGAAGTTTATCGCGAACGGACAGCCGGCGGAACCCGCTCACAGCCTATCCGGGACGCGAACGGAGCGGATGGGCGTGGTCGAGCGGGCCGTGGCCGCGCCCGAGACCGGGCGCAGTGGCAATCGCACCGTGAACGTAAGCGCGGGCTCGGTCGATCGCGTCCTCGACATTCAAACCCTGAGCGAGACCCGCAGCAATCGCCGAGGCGAGGCTGCAGCCAGTGCCGTGAGTATGGCGGCTGGCAAGACGAGGGCTGTTCCAGACCCGGACACCCTCCGCCGTCACGAACACATCCGAGACGGTTTCTCCGGAGAGATGCCCGCCCTTGACCAGCACCCCCCGGCAGCCGAGCGCGAGCAACGTTTCGCCGGCGGCCTGCATGTCGGGAACGCCTCCGATCGTTCTGCCGCTCAAGATTTCCGCTTCTGGCAAGTTCGGGGTGAGTATATCGGTATGCGCGATCAGTAGCCGCTTGAGCACCTCGATCGCCTCCGGATCGATCAGCCGGGCGCCGCCCTTCGCGACCATCACCGGGTCGACGATGAGCGGCACCCCTTGCGCACGTTCGCGCAACACCGCGGCGACCGTTTCGATCACCGTCGCATCATGCAGCATGCCAGTCTTGACGGCGTCCGCACCGATATCGTCGAGCACGACCTCAATTTGCCGCCGGATGAAGTCGGGCGGGATTGGCAGAACGCCGAAGACTCCCTCGGTGTTTTGCGCGGTCAACGCAGTTATCGCCGTTGCCGCGTAGGCATCGAGCATTGATACGGTCTTGATATCCGCCTGGATACCGGCGCCCCCTCCGGAATCGGAGCCAGCGATGATCAATACTCGGCCGCGCACTGCTATTCTGCTGCTTGCGCCGGAACCGGGCTGAGCCGCGGCAACCCGGGGTGCTCTTCGCCTGCGCGGGCGGCGAAGGAATGGATTGCCGCGCAGATCTCCTTGACGACAGTGGCGACGAGCTCTTCGTCTTCGCTTTCGGCCATAACTCGGATCACCGGCTCGGTTCCCGACTTGCGGATGACTAGGCGGCCCTCGGTGCCAAGCCGTGCCTGTCCATCATGCACCGCGCATTTAACCCCCGGGGATTCGAGCGGCTCGCCCTCGCCAAATCGCACACTGCGCGACAGCTGCGGAAGAGGGGTGAACAGCCGGCATACCTCGCTCGCGCGCCGGCCGGTCTCCACGATCGAGGCCAGTACCTGTAGCGCCGCGATTAAGCCGTCCCCGGTCGTTGCATAATCTGAAAGGATGATATGGCCAGACTGTTCGCCACCGAGGTTGCAGCCGAGCTCGCGCATCTTCTCGACGACGTAGCGGTCGCCAACTGCGGTGCGATGAAGTGCGATGTCCTGGCTCGCGAGATAGCGCTCGAGACCGAGATTGGACATGACGGTCGCAACGAGGGCACTACTGGACAGCCGCCCGGCTCGTGCGAGGCCGCTTGCGATTAACGCCATTATCTGATCGCCGTCGAGGATGACGCCGTGTTCATCGGCGATTATCAGGCGATCGGCGTCGCCGTCGAGCGCGATGCCGATGTCGGCGCGCCGCGCCAGGACCTCCTGCCTCATCTGTTCGGGCGAAAGCGCCCCGCACTCGCGGTTGATATTGAGCCCATCGGGCGAGACGCCGAGCGAGAAGACCTCTGCGCCGAGCTCCCAAAACACGGTGGGCGCAACTTTGTAGGCGGCACCGTGCGCACAATCGACGACGATGCGCAGCCCGTCCAACCTCAGCCCCCGAGGAAAGCTCTGCTTGACGAATTCGATATAGCGGCCGCCCGCGTCGTCGAGCCGCTTGACACGCCCGAGTTCTGCTGGCAAGGCCCGCCGGCTCGGCCCATTGACAAGGCAGGCTTCGATCTTCTGCTCGAACTCATCCGACAGCTTATATCCATCGCGGCCGAACAATTTTATGCCGTTATCCGCGTAGGGGTTGTGCGAAGCCGACAGGACGACGCCGAGATCCGCGCGCAGGCTGCGCGTCAGCATCGCGATCGCGGGAGTGGGGAGCGGCCCGACCAGCACGACGTCCATACCCATCGTCACAAAGCCGGCGGTCAGCGCGGGCTCGAGCATGTAGCCGGAGAGCCTCGTGTCCTTGCCAATGACAACGAGGTGCTTGTGAGTTCCTTTGTGGAAACATTCGCCGACTGCCATCGCTACCTTCAGCGCCGTCTCCGGCGTCATCGGTTCGCTGTTGGCTGTCCCGCGGATGCCATCGGTCCCGAACAGCTTCCGCGTCATGACACCCCCTCAAGAATTGACAAAAGTGATTTCGGAAGTCTAATCACCAGAAGAAGTCCTCACAAGTCAAAGAGCATTATCAGATCAGCCAATCCTTACTAAAAAAGTTAAACAAACCGTAAAACCCCGTCAAATACCGCCATGCAGGCAACTTCGGCGGGCGGTTCTCATCCGAGCAGGGGGAGTACTTCGTCAGCCTCCCGGCTGGGGCTCAGGTTCGAGGCCCGTCGGCCGGCCGGAAGGCGGCACTGAGCTGCGCCTCCCGGGACGGGCGTCTTCGGTGGCTGGACCTGCGGGGTTCTCGCGCACGATTCGCTCGCCTTTGATAATCCGGCGAATTTCATCCGCGGATAAAGTCTCGTATTCGAGCAGGCCCTTCGCCAGAGCGTGCAGCTCGTCCAGGCGCAAAGTCAAAATATCTCTCGCCGCCCGTTCGCCTTCGTCAACAATCCTGCGGATTTCCTCATCGATCACTTTGGCCGTCGCCTCGGAGACATTCTTGCGCTGGGTGACCGAGTGCCCGAGAAAGACCTCTTCCTCATTTTCACTATAGCGAAGCGGCCCGAGCTTCTCGCTGAACCCGAATTCGGTGACCATCCGGCGCGCCAAGGTGGTTGCCCGGCGGATGTCGTCTGCGGCCCCCGTCGTGACTTTGTCGTGCCCAAAGATCAGTTCTTCGGCGACACGACCCCCAAAGAGGCTTGCGACCATCGCTTTGATCTCGAGCTTGGACTGACTGTATTTGTCGCGCTCGGGCAAAAACATCGTGATGCCGAGCGCCCGGCCGCGTGGAATGATCGTCACCTTGTGCAGCGGCTCGTGGCCTTCGGCATAGAGCATGCACAGAGCATGGCCGGCTTCGTGGTAGGCGGTCAGCTTTTTCTCATCCTCGGTCATTACCATCGAGCGCCGCTCGGCGCCCATCATGACCTTGTCCTTTGCATGCTCGAATTCAGTCATCGCGACCGAGCGCCGACCCTTGCGGGCCGCCATCAACGCCGCTTCGTTGACCAGGTTGGCAAGATCCGCGCCCGAGAAGCCGGGCGTACCGCGGGCGATGATTTTAGCGTCAACGTCCGAGGCCAGTGGCACCTTACGCATATGGACCTTGAGGATCTTCTCGCGACCGACGACGTCGGGGTTCGGCACGACCACCTGGCGGTCGAAACGTCCGGGCCGCAACAGAGCCGGGTCGAGCACGTCGGGCCGATTGGTCGCGGCGATCAGGATGACCCCCTCGTTGGCCTCGAAACCGTCCATCTCGACAAGCAGCTGATTCAGGGTCTGCTCGCGCTCGTCGTTGCCGCCGCCGAGACCGGCGCCACGATGCCGGCCAACGGCATCAATCTCATCGATAAAGATAATGCACGGTGCGTTCTTCTTGCCCTGTTCGAACATGTCGCGCACACGACTCGCCCCGACGCCGACGAACATTTCGACAAAGTCGGACCCCGAGATCGTAAAAAACGGCACGTTCGCTTCGCCGGCGATCGCGCGGGCCAGCAAAGTCTTGCCGGTGCCCGGCGGTCCGACCAAAAGCACGCCCTTTGGGATCTTACCGCCAAGGCGCTGAAACTTTTGCGGATCTTTGAGGTATTCGACGATCTCCTCGAGTTCCTGTTTCGCTTCGTCAATGCCGGCGACATCCTCGAAGGTGATGCGCCCGACCTTCTCGGTCAGCAGCCGAGCCCGACTCTTGCCGAAACCCATGGCCCGGCCGCCGCCGCCCTGCATCTGGCGCATGAAGAAGATCCACACGCCGATGAGCAGCAGCATCGGGAACCAGGAGATCAGCACCCCGAAGAGCGACGGCACATTCTCATCTACTGGTGCGGCGGTTATGCGCACACCCTTGTCGGTCAGCCGGCTGACCAGATTGGGATCGTTCGGGGCATAGGTCGTGAATGCCCGGCTGTCCGTGAAATGACCGCCGATGTTGTTTCCCTGTATCGTGACGTCAGCCACTTGGCCGCGATTGACATCGTTAAGAAAGTCCGAAAAAGCGAGGGTCGCTTGTGGTCCGCGGCTGGAAGAAGTCTGGAACAGATTGAAGAGTGCGACGAGAAGCAGCCCGATAACGATCCAGAGGGCGAGATTCTTGCCGAAATTATTCACGTCCAAGCCCTTTCCATGCCGCGCCGGGCATCGCGGGTCAATAAACCCTACCCCGACCAGGGATAGACTCGCGACTATATTCGCCCGGTTTACAGATAAGAGGCAATGGCAGTTAAACAACTACGAAGCCCGCCTGGGACAACGGATTGACGGGGCGAAAAATAAAATGCGGTCCGGCGCCGATTCCATCCCTCGCATAACCCATGTGGGGAACGGTTACGATGTCATTGTCGTCCCACGCTGCTGGCAAGGTCGGGAGGAGTAGCCGGGGCAGGGGGCTTTGCCTGCCCGGCACACCGAGCCGATTGAGTTGAACGACCCCAGCCGGCCCGAGATGTCCAATCGTCAGGAAATTCCTCGCTCTCGCCGGCAGCATGACCTTAAAGCGCCGGTCCCAAAAAATATGTTCTCCTGGCATCAGCCGAGCCGGCTTCGCCGCACGTGCGATCTCGCGCACGACGAGGATGCGCTCGCGCCAGCGTACAAAGCGGCAGCCGCCGAGCGTATAGGCGCCCTTTGCTGCGCCGACAAGCATGCTGTGTAACCGCGCGATTCTCTCCCGCCGGGAGGGATAGCAGGCCCCGCCAATCGTCGCGACCAGGGCGGAAAGCATCCTCTCCGCAATCTCGTGCGGCATCGCTGATAGGACGCGGGGATCGAAGATGGCGAATCCGGCTGGATGCAAGCTCAAGCTCTGCGCTAGAGACGCGTTTAAATCGTGCTCGCGCGTTGCGCGGCGTGTCCCGAGCCTGCGAATTTCCGCGAGCAGACCCGATAATTCCGCTGCCGGCGGCATAATGCCTTCTCCGCGCCGCAAACGAGCGCGTTCAAAAGCAGGATTCAAGTTGCTCGGGTCGGCAATGAAGCGCTGACGCTCGGCATCGAGAAAGGCGACGAGGCGAGCCTTCGGGAACGCAAGGAGCGGGCGCAGTACTCGGCAATCGGCGAGATCGCGAATCGCCGACATTCCAGCCAGGCCGTCGGGGCCGCTATGGGCTCTGCGGCGGATCAGATGGGTTTCGATCTGATCATCGCAATGATGTGCGGTCAGCAAGTGCAGACAGCCCTGCTCACGACACCAACCGGCGAGCAGCCGATATCGCGCAACTCGCGCAGCTTCCTGCAAACCACTGGTTGGCTTCTCTCCGGACCAGGCTAGGACTTCGTGGCGGATTGCTCTGGCCGACAGCCAAGCCTGAAGTCGCCGAATTTCGGCGGCGGTCTCGGGGCGGAGCTGATGATCCACCGTCAGCGCGCAGACCTCGCCAGCTCGTTCTCGCGCCCAACGGTCCGCCAAAAGGGCTAGCGCCAAACTGTCGGGACCGCCGGACACAGCGACGGCAATGAACGGGCGTGTTTCGAAGCGCGCGAGAGAGGCCATCGCGCCGCCGAATTCGGTGAGGGTTAGAGGGTTCGCGCGGGATTTCCGGGTCAGCAGCCGAGCCGCTTCTTTTCCGTCGCCGAACGCTCTTTGATTGCGCTTCCCGGATTCGGGAAGTCGTGATCGAGCTGCGCCAGTGCCACACAGGCGTCGTGCTTCTGGTTGGCGCGGGCGAGCGCCATGCCAACCTTCAACAGACAGTCCGCTGCCTTTGCCCCCTTTGGATAGCGTTTGTAACCCTCGGCATAGGCCCTGGCCGCTTCAGTATATTTACCGCGCTCGTAATAGGTCTCGCCGAGCCAATATTGAGCGCTGCCGACCAGCGGATCGCCAGGATGTTGCGTGATAAAGCTTTTCAAAGCTTCCTCAGCCTTCGGGTAATCGGCCTGTTTCAGCAAACTCTGGATAAAATTGTATTGATCGAGGGCAGATCCGCCGGGCAACGCGCCGCCAGACGGCGGGCGAAGGCCCCCGACTGCAACATTCGTTGGTTCTGAGGTTGATTGCCTTGGTCCAGGGGAGGTGAGGGTGCCACCACTCGTCGGCGGGTCCGGCGGCGGAGGGACTAAAGTGCCAGGCGGCGTCAGGCTGCCGGGCGGTCTGGGGACTAGCGCGTTCGAACCGGGCGTAGAGCCCCGCATCGTCAATGGCCCGGGGGGGCCGGTATCGGTAAACCCGGCAGCAGCTTGGGAGCCCAATGGCAGGTTCCGCGGCTGTCCCTGACCCTGGGTCAATCTTACATCGATGTCGCTGTTAATTTGCTCGAGACGCCGCTGGAGTTGCTCGACCCCGTTTATCGCGTCCTCGACCCGACCGGTGAGCTCGCGCATTTGCGTTTCAAGCCGATCCATCCGCAGTTCAGCGTCGACGGCCGCACTCGAACCCGGGTTGGCGATCGGCGTGGGGCCGCCACGATAAACTTGGCGCTGCAGCATGCTGAGGTCCCGTTCTAGGCGATCCAGCCGGTCCTGCATCGTCCGATCCTGCGATCGCGCTCCGGGCGCCGGCATGGCCACGGCGATTAGTACCAGCAGCAAGGTCGGCCGAGCATGCGACAGGATCGAACGCGGTATCATCGGAAGCCTCTCGAAATCGCATACGGGCCGGGGGGTGGTTCCGATGCGCAAGCCGTCTCCGCGCCGCCCGAGAGCGTTAGCGCCGCAGATAGAGCAATGAGCCCTACTAGGGTCCGTTTAGGGCAAAAAAAGGGCGCCTGTCTATTATCGGGCAGCTCAGGATGACAGCGGGCGGTTTGGCCGCCCCAGCTGCGCCCCCAAAAGAGCGCTTTCGGGAAACCGATCGACGTAATAATCGCCGCTCAGTTAACGGTGGTCACCGCGCGGCGGTTCTGGGCATAGGCCTCTTCTGTCGAGCCGACGACCGCCGGGCGTTCCTTCCCGTAGCTGATGGTCGATATCCGGCTCGCAGGGATGCCCGACGCGACCAGCACGTTCTTGGCCGCTTGGGCACGGCGCTCGCCTAGCGCCAAGTTGTATTCGCGCGTGCCGCGTTCGTCGCAATGACCTTCGATCGTGACTGTCACGTTCGGGTAACGCCGCAGCCAATCGGCCTGTCGCGTGAGGGTTTCCCGCGCCTCAGGCGTAATATCCGAGCGATCAAAAGCAAAGAAGACGCGATCGCCGGCGCTTGCTTCAAGATCCTGCTGCGAGCCAGGCGCCGCCGCCCTCGCGCCGGTCCCGCCCGCGCCGCCGGGTCCGCCAGGCGCCGGGGGGGCCGTTGGCTGCTCTGAACTGCAGGCGGCCAGCCCTAACAGAATGCCAAATACAACGAATATTCTTCTGTGCATGTCGACCCCCTCATCGAACCCGATTAGCGAAGTAACGGAGACCAAGCCGGATCCGAAGCGTCTTGCGGAGTTATCACCTCACGCTGATTGGACCCGGTCAAGTCGATTGAGAATAGGCGGCTCGACCCGCCATGTCCGTGTGAATCTGTCGGTGATTGGCGGAAGTACATGAGCACCCGCCCATTGGGTGCCCAGGTTGGCCCTTCGACGAGGAAGTCGCGTGTCAGGAGCCGCTCGCCCGAGCCGTCCGGCCGCATGACCCCGATGAAAAATGAGCCTCCCTCGATCTTCGTGAACGCGATGAGGTCGCCGCGCGGCGACCACACCGGGGTGCCGTATTTGCCGGAACCAAAGCTGATCCGCTTAACATCGCCTCCCTCCGCGCTCATCAAATAAAGTTGCTGCGAACCCCCGCGGTCGGAATTGAACACGATCTTGCTGCCATCTGGCGAGAAACAGGGCGAGGTGTCGATTGCCTGACTGTCGGTCAAGCGCAGCGGGCGTCGCGTTCGCAAATCGAGCGCGAAGAGATTACTGACACCGTTCTCGGCGCGGCTGAGAACCACGCGATTGCCATCGGGCGAAAACCGCGGGGCAAACGTCATCCCGGGAAAATCGCCGATCGCCTCCTGCTGTCCGGTGTCGATATTGAAAAGATAGACCCGCGGCGCTCCGCTCCCATAGGAGAGGTAGGTGATCTCCTGCGCCGTGGGGGAAAACCGGGGTGTCAGCACCAGAGCCCGTCCGTCGGTCAAGACCCGGTTGTTGGCGCCGTCCTGATCCATGATAGCAAGGCGTTTGATCCGCTTTTCCGCGGGACCGGATTCCGCAACGTAGACGATGCGGGTGTCGAAGTAACCCTCTTCTCCGGTGATCCGCTTGTAGATCTCGTCGGCGATGATGTGAGCGATGCGCCGCCAATTCTGCTGAGTGGTGGTGTAACCATAGCCGGTCAGTTGCTGCTCGGCGAAGACATCCCAGAGGCGGAACTCCACCCTGAGCCTTCCGTCGCCTTGGGTCTTGACCGCGCCTGTTACCAGAGCCTGCGCGTTGATTTGCCGCCAATCGGGAAATCGAGGCTGCGCATCGGAGGCCGAAATATCCTGGATGAAGCTGCGCGGGTCGAGCGGGCGAAAAAGGCCGGAGCGCTCAAGATCCCCAGAAACCACACCGGCTATATCGCGCCCAGCTTGAGCTTCGTTGGCGGCTTCCCCGGGAAAGGAAGGAAGCGCTATCGGCATCGGTTCGACCTTGCCGCTGGTAATGTCGATCCGCAATTCGGCGTGCACGGAGGCATTTGAGCACAGCAATACGAGTAGGGCCGCAATAACCACACCGGCAACGCCTCGGCGGCTTCTTGTCATAAGATGTCCTTTGGGCTGAAGTCGACTACAAGGTCTTTCCAGATCGCGTATTTTTCGGCAGGCAAGTGCAGCGGTCGGCACTGCGGGTTGAAAAAGGCGCGCCGCGCGCTTTCGGCAGCCGCCCGAAAGGACGGATCGCCCCCCAGCCGGCCCTGATCGACGATCATCGCCTGCCGGACAGTACCGTCCGGATCGACCGCCACCCTTATCTCGACAACGAGATCTTTCGCATCGCGCGCGCCCGCCGGCACGTTCCAGCACTGGGCTATCTGGTGGCGGACCATGTCGAGCTCGCTGGCCGTGAGCTGGCTCCCCAGCGGCGCCTGTGGTTGCGAAGACGCGTGGGCCGCAGCGACGTGCGGTCTCTGGGGAGGCGCGTCAGGGAATGGCGCGGACTGTTGCGGCGCGAGGTTCTTCAGCAAGGCCTCGAATTGCCCTGGGTCGTATTTCTTCTGTTCGAGCTTCTCCTCGTTCTTGGCCATCTGCCGCGGCGGTTCAGGTTTTTCCTTGGGCTTTGGCGCGTCGATCTTTTCGACGGGCTTCGCTTCCGGCTTGGGCTCGGGCGGCTTCGGCGGGACCGGCGGTGCAGGCTTCGGCTCCGGCGGCTTCGCCGCCTCCGACGGTGGCGGCGCGGCGGCCGCAGAGGGTGGAACGGGCGCAGGTTTCGGAGGTTCGGGTTTTGGCTCCGGCTTGGCTACGGGCATCTCGACCTCCGGTATTTCCGGCTTGGCGTCCGCTCGCGGCAGGTTGGGATTTGGCTGGGTCGCCCTGGTTTCCGGCGCAATCGTCACAAGTTGGACCGCGACCGGCATCTCTTCTGGCGCGGGAGGGTCGAACAAATGGGGCAGGCCGGTGATCAATAGTACGCCGAGAACACCGTGCAGCGCAGCCGATAGCGCCAAGCCACCTCTGGAAATGCCGTCGGGCAGCTGATTGGGAACCGTGGCTGCTTGCCTCCTTACCGGCTCCGCGATCGCCAAGCTCATCGGCGCCAAACGGACGGGACTCGTCAGTGCCTGACCGTCCGCGCCGATCGGTCGGACGGCGTCCCGCCGGAAGCAGCCTTGCCCGTTACACCCTTCGGCGATTCGGCAATCAGCGACACTTTGCGGAAGCCGGCCGTGCTGACGAGGCTCATCACCTCGACCACGCGGCCGTAATTAATTGCGCGGTCGCCGCGAACATAGAGCAGCGCGTCAGGATTATTGCCGGTGATCGCCTGCAGGCGTGGGACGAGCGAATCGGTCGGGATCTCGGTTTCCTGAATATAAATTCGGCCTTCTCCATTGATCGTGATGACCAGGGGTTCTTTTGGCTCGGTGATCGGCGGCGCTTGAGTCTGCGGCAGGTCGACCGGCACACCCACCGTCAGCAAGGGCGCAGCGACCATGAACACAACAAGCAAAACCAACATCACGTCGACCAGCGGCGTCACGTTGATTTCCGACATCGGCCGATATCGTCCGGCCAAACGATGGCCGTTGCCGGTGAGACCCGGAGCGGCCATCCTCAGGGCCGCTCGTCTAGCTGGCGCGACAGGATCGCGCTGAACTCACTGGCAAAAGCCTCGAGCCGGCCAGCGTAGCGCCCGAAGTCCGTCGCCAATTTGTTGTAGGCAATGACTGCCGGGATCGCGGCGACGAGCCCGAGCGCGGTTGCGAACAATGATTCGGCGATACCGGGCGCGACGACCGCAAGACTGGTGTTCTTGGACGCGGCGATCGACTGAAAGCTGTCCATGATCCCCCAGACCGTGCCGAACAAGCCGACAAAGGGGGCCGTCGAGCCAACCGTCGCGAGGAAAGCCATAAAGCGCTCGACCCGCTCCATCTCACGGCCGACCGTCACGCTCATAACCCGCTCGATGCGTTGCTGCAGGCTCGTCCGCATTCCCGGTGTCCCGAGAAGGTTCTTCGCAGCGCTGCGCCGCCATTCCCGCATCGCCGCAGAAAACACGGCGGTCATCGGATCAGGAGGTCGCTGCCCGACCCGCTCATAGAGATCGTCGAGCGATCCGCCGGACCAGAAGGTCTCTTCGAAGCTCGACGCCGCGTGCCGCAGCCGACGTATCCGGATCACCTTATCGAAGATGACCGCCCAGGACCAAAACGAGGCAAGCAACAGGATCAACATCACCAGTTTGACAATCGAATCGGACTGGACGAATAGCCCGATAATCGAGAGGTCGTGCGAAATCGACCCGGCAAGAGGTAAGGCATCAACGGCATTAGGCTGCATTACTGTCGGACCTTTATGGCGTGTTTTGGACGATCTTTGGCATTACGGTGCTTCCTCGATCTCGAGCGGCAAGGGCGGGAGAAGCTCAAGTTGCGCCGGCAAACTCGCCGGCATCGGTAGATCGAGATGGCGAAAGGCGATCCGGGTCAGCATCCGACCGCGCGGCGTGCGCTGCACGAAACCCTCCTGGATCAGGTATGGCTCGATGACCTCTTCGATGACGTCGCGCTCGTCGCCGAGCGCCGCGGCAATCGTCTCAACCCCTACCGGACCCCCGGCATAGTTTTCGGCAATGCAGCGCAAGTATCGTCGGTCCATGCCGTCGAGACCGCGCCCATCGACATCGAGCCGCCGCAACGCCGCGTCCGCCGCGGCCGCATCTATGTTCGCCACACCCTCGACGGCGGCAAAGTCGCGAACGCGACGCAATAGGCGCATGGCAACGCGCGGCGTGCCGCGCGCCCGCTGCGCGATCTCTGCTGCGCCATCCGGGCGCAAGTCCATGGCGAGCACTCGGGCGCCGCGGTTCATGATCGATTGGAGTTCCGCCGGCTCGTAGAAAACCAGTCGCAGCGGGATGCCGAAGCGCTCCCGCAGTGGCCTGGTGATCAACCCCGAACGCGTCGTCGCGCCAATCAGGGTGAACGGCTCGATGCGGTAGCGGATGGATCGGGCCCCGGGCCCCTGACCGATAATCAGATCGATCTGATTATCCTCCATCGCCGGGTAGAGGTACTCTTCGGCTGCCGGCGGCAGACGGTGGATCTCATCGATGAACAGGACCTCGCGAGGTCCGAGCTTGCTGAGCAGTGCCACGAGATCCGCCGCGCGCTGGATTACTGGGCCCGAGGTAGCGTGGAAATCGACGCCCATTTCTCGGGCGACGATCTGCGCGAGCGTTGTCTTTCCGAGCCCGGGAGGACCAAAAAACAGAATATGATCGAGTGCTTCGCCGCGGCTCACGGCTGCTTCGATAAACACGCGAAGATTATCACGCAGCTGGCGCTGACCGACGAATTCGTCGAGGGTCGCAGGGCGGATCGAGCCTTCTGGTGCGTCGTGCTCGGCTTCTTGCGGGGACACGATGCGCTGCGCGGCCTCACTCATCGTGCCAACTCTTCGAGGCCGACTTTGATCAGTGCATCGGCGGCGGCTTCGCCGCCAAGCTTGCGAGCCGCTGCCGCGACCGCGCCGAGCGCCTCTGTGCGACCGACCCCGAGGTTTTCGAGCGCCGAGATCGCGTCAGCGGTGGCTCTCGGGTAAGTTATCGGCTCCTTTGGAACCGAAGTCGGCGGTTCGGGGCCGGCGAGACCGCCCACTTTGTCTCGCAATTCGTTGATGATACGGGCGCCCAATCTCGGCCCAACTCCCTCGGCTTGGGTCAAGGCCAGCTTGTCCTGAGCTAGAATTGCGAGTCCGAGGCTCTCTGGCGCCACCGCTGAGAGGATCGAAAGAGCCAGCCGCGCGCCGACGCCCTGCACCGTCGTCAGAAGACGAAACCAGTCGCGCTCGGCTGCATCGATGAACCCGTAAAGATGGATGTGATCTTCGCGGACATGTGTTTCGACGAGCAGACGCACCGGCGAACCGACCGGCGGCAAGCGGCTGACCGTTCGCGTCGAACAAAAGGCGCGATAGCCTACGCCATTGACATCGACGACCGCTGCGTCGGGCTCCAAATGATCGACAAGCCCCGCAAGCTTGGCGATCACGCCTGCACCTCCCGAAACCGGCGGGTCGCGGTGTGGTGCGCATGGCAAATTGCTACTGCGAGCGCGTCCGCAGCGTCGGGTTCTCCTCCGCCACAGCCGGGCAACAGGCGTTGCACCATGAGCTGGACCTGCGCCTTCTCGGCGTGGCCCGCTCCTACGACCGTCTTCTTCACGAGGTTGGCCGAATACTCTGTGACGGGAAGCCCACGCTCGGCCGGCGCCAGCAGCACCACGCCTCGCGCGACACCCAGCTTCAGGGTCGAAGCCGGGTTTCGGTTGACAAAAGTCTCCTCGACGGCCGCCTCATCGGGATGGAAGCGCTCGAGCACTGAGGTGATCTGCCGGAATAACGACACGAGCCGCATCGCGAGCGGCTGGTCGGTCGCGGCATGTACGACCCCATTGGCCACATGGGTGAGGCGATTGCCGGCCACGTCGATAACCCCCCAGCCAGTATGCCGCAGCCCGGGATCGAGCCCCAAAACACGCATTCCGCATTCCGTGTGAAGCGACGACCGGATCAGGCGCCGAGCCTCGCCATCACCTCTTCGGCCACTTCGAAATTGGCAAACACGTTCTGAACATCGTCGCTGTCCTCGAGTGTTTCGAGCAGCTTGAACAAAGTCGCTGCTGTCTCTTCCTCTATCGCCGAGGTGGTTTTCGGCCGCCAGGTCAGGCGGGCCGAATCGGGAGGACCGAATCGGCTCTCGAGCGCATCGCGAACCGCGTTCAAATCCTCCGGCGCGGAGATCACCACATGCTGTTCGGCGTCACTCTCGACATTATCTCCTCCGGCCTCGATGACTGCCTCCAACATGTCATCGGCTGTAGCGATCGGCGCCGGGTAAGAGATCTCGCCGACCCGATCAAACATGAAACTGACGCTGTTGGTCTCGCCAAGCGTGCCGCCTGCTTTCGTAAAGGCGGCACGAACCTCGCTGGCGGTCCGATTGCGATTGTCGGTCAGAGCTTCGACGATAAGGGCCGTTCCGCCCGGACCATAGCCTTCGTAGCGAACCTCCTCGTAGGCCTCGTCGCCGCCGCCACCCGAGCCGCGCTTGATGGCACGGTCCACCGTGTCCTTCGGCATGTTCGCCTGGCGGGCGGCCAGAACAGCTGCCCGCAGCCGCGGGTTGGCGGCCGGGTCGGGCAGACCGGTGCGAGCCGCGGTCGTCAGTTCCCGGATGATCTTGGTGAAGACCTTGGCGCGCTTTTTGTCCTGCGCGCCCTTCCGGTACATGATGTTTTTGAATTGCGAATGGCCAGCCATCGTTCTCGGCGCCGCTCTCCGTCGGCATAAGGGCCGGAAATGCTCGGCGACGCCGGGGCTAACAATCCAATATGGCAGGATTGGGGCGCCTCGGAAGCCCGCAAACCCCATTTTGTTTCCCTTCTCCCCCGCCGGCCGGGGAAAAGGCAGGGTAAGGGGCCGACAAGCTCGTCGCACCGCCCACCTCACCCTCCTATCGCTGCGCGACGGGCCTGCCCCTCTCCCCAAGGGTCGAGCGGGGCGGAAGGCGCGTTGAATCCTCAGTGTTCGGGCAAGTGCGGCGCGAGGCGGCCGCCGATTCGTACGGGCTCGAGCGCTCGGGCCAGTCCGCTGCGGTCGTCAGTTTCGAGGAAGATGCCG
>Ga0306920_100003373_pt1 | contig 20233 bp, 14 predicted proteins | sample flu12Cox44000170_FD_204666 | JGI IMG/M metagenome (GOLD analysis project Ga0306920, IMG submission 204666) | Lab enrichment of tropical soil microbial communities from Luquillo Experimental Forest, Puerto Rico - flux4day.12C.oxic.44.000.170 (v2)... | ecosystem: Environmental > Terrestrial >... | reverse complement strand
CGGCCGACCGTCGGTGTAAATCTGTCGGAAGGGTCCGATCTCGTACAACAGCGCGACGATGTTAGGGGATTGAACGATCCGGTACAGCCTCGTCGCCCCTGCAGCGAAAATCGCCTGGGGCCCAGGCGGCAGGCAATGTGTGACCGGGTTGTCTCGCCTCAGGTCCACAGCACGCTTGAGGAAGAGCGCCTCCGCGGCGGGACGGAAGATCGCTTCATCCTTCAAGTCCTGGATCACGTCGAAGCGGTACGGACTCAGTTCCGGCTGCCACAGTCCCGACAGGTCCGGCTTTCCATCATGGGTTCGCGGAACCGGGGCCGTGCGGTTCGGCTTCCCGTCGGCCGTGCGCGGGATCCCCGGCGTGGGGAACCCGAGCCATTGAGCGCCAACGGAGACGGACAGTCCCACCGCCAGGACCGCTGCACTCAGAATTCTTGTCACGGGAATCCTCTCCAGGTTGCCGGATTGCCGTTGCCAGACTCGACTGCCGTCGGTGATGGTTTCCATTCTATGGTCGTGCTTCGCAGAATCGCGAACGAAAAGTCGTCTAGTGGCCCTGTCGATTCTGGCTGCTCCCGCTCGACTACCGGCTGAGGCGTCACCGATTCCGTCAAATACTTGCACGGAGCCACACATGACAACGTCTGAGCGCTGGTACGTTCCCTTGTTCGTTGTCCTCCTCCTCGTGGGCGCGAGGGCCGGGGCACAGGAAAAGAAGTCCGCTGTCTACCCGACGATGGCACCCATCGAGCAATACCGCATCGCGAACCGGGAGGCGGAGATTGCCATGGCCCGCACTGCGGCGCCGCCGTCCGTCTCGGCTGCCGCCGAGGTACTCGTACTTGGCGGCAGCGGCTACGAGACCGCCGTCAAAGGGACGAACGGCTACGTGTGCTTCGTCGAGCGGTCCTGGGCCGCTGGTTTCAACGATCCGGAGTTCTGGAATCCCAGACTGCGCTCGCCGAACTGCTTCAATCAGCCCGCTGCGCGGAGCGTGCTGCCGCAATACCAGAAACGCACTGAATGGGTCCTGACCGGCGCCAACAGGCAGCAACTGATCGACAAGGCCCGAGCCGCGTTCGCAAGCCGCGAGTTCGGCGCGCCAGACGCGGGCTCTTTTTCCTTCATGCTCTCGAAGCAAGGTTATGTGAGCGACGCTGCTGCCGGACCTTGGCTTCCGCACGTGATGTTCTTTGTCCAGCCCGGCCAGGCCGCGGTGTGGGGCGCCGGGCTCGAAGGATCGCCCATTCTCGGCGCGGACGCGGGCCCGTTCGAACCGACCGTGTTGCTCATCCCGGTGCGACGTTGGTCGGATGGCTCGGCTGCGCCGCCTCCAGCGGGGTCGTAAGTTGGACGGCGCTATCCGCCGAGCGGATCGTCAGGAGTTGGAACCAGATGATCGGCTGAATGATGGGGATCGACGGACTCCGACTGGCTGCGTCCCCGCCCCGTCATGCGTCGCCTGGCGCCCCGGCTTAGCCGTGCGATCGTAGCGCTGCCGGGACTTCGTGACGTCGCCCCACTTGTTCCCGGCCCAGTCGCACACGAGCTTGTAGATGGGGTGAAGGCCCTTCCCGAGGTTGGTCGCCGAGTACTCGACGCGAGGCGGCACGCTCTCGAAGAACTGGCGCCTGACCAGGCCATGGCGCTCGAGATCGCGCAGCTGTTTGGTCAGCATCCGCTGGCTGACACCCGGAATCAACCGGCGAAGTTCCGAAAACCGCTGGGTGCCCTCCATGATCAACGCGAACATGATGGCCGGTCGCCAGCGGCTGCCGATCAGCCCCATGGCAGCCTCGACGCGTTCGACCCGTGGATCAATGGTTCTGTGTTGGAACTTGGTCACATCCGTGTGCCTGATTGACGAAGTATACCAAGTTCCGCCAGACTGCTGCTGGCGGCCGTCCGCCGCCGCACCGGGAGGTGACCGATGGCCTGTGAGGTGTCAAGTAACGAGTGGGGCCGCATCGTGCATCATCCACACGCGGGCGTTCTCGAGCTGCAGTGGCGCAACGTGACCATGACCGACGAGGCGTTCATGGCCACGCTGTGTCTCTTGGCGCTCGAGGCCGAACGTCTGCGGCCGCGCGCGCTGCTGGTGGATGCCCGCGAGTTTCGCCATCAATTCGGGCCGGGCATCATGGAATGGCGCGACGCCACCATCATTCCCCGCTACGGCGCGGCGGGCGTTCGCGGGTTCGCGTTCGTGCTACCAAAAGGCAGTCCGCCGGTCGGCGAGGAGCGCGTCGACGGACGGGCCGTCTTCCCAACGGCCTGGTTCGACTCCCACGCTTCGGCATTCGCATGGATTGCCCGAGGTGATCGACTGTGAGCCTGACGGTTGCCGCCGCCGTCGCCATGTCCATCAGTTTTGTCGTGTGTGGCTTCGCCGCCGTGGCGTTCGTCGTGCCGTGGTTGAAGGCGCGGCCTTGGCCACAAGCGATGACGCCACTCCTGGCCGTCCATTTGTTTCGGCACGTCGCGCTGCAACTCTTCTCCGCTCAACGGTTCGGGTTCGACATTTCAAACGTGGGCCGCGATGAGATTGCGTTCGGCGATCTCGCCGGCGTGACGCTCGCGCTCCTGGCCCTTGCGGCGATTCGTTTCGGGTCGGCGCTTTGGAAGATGCTGACGTGGCTGTTCGTCCTTGCCACGGTGGTAGACCTGGGCAACTCGCTCGTCGTCGGACTCCGGGAGGACTTGTTCGCGCGCGCGAGCGGAGTCTCCTGGTTGATCTTGACCTTCTACGTGCCGGCGTTGTGGGTGACGATCGCGCTGATTGCCTGGCAGCTGGTGAAACGAACCGAGTCGACACCGGCGAGTTTGCATGCGAACTCGCGTTCGGTCCGACTAACGGAGTGAGTCAACGATCTCGGTTGTTTGGATTCAGCGAGTTGGAGATGGTGGACCAGACGGGAGTCGGAACCGCTCGTCACGTCGCAGGCGTGAGGGCGCTTCCCGCCGAGCGGATGGTCCACGAACGACCGAGCGAAGCGAGGGAGATGGTGGACCAGACGGGAGTCGAACCCGTGACCTCATGAATGCCATTCATGCGCGCTCCCAACTGCGCTACTGGCCCACTTTTGGAGAGGTCGACCGAAACTCCATCGTACAGCACCTGAAGGCTTTGATCCATTTCATTTGACAGCCGTGAATGCCAGGACTACTGTGATCTCGCGCGCTCAAAGGGCGCCCGCGGGTTCGCGCGAAGGGCCAAGCCCACCGTCATAGCTGATCGAGCAACGGCCACGACCGCCGTGCTGCCTGTCTGCGAACCACAGGGCTGAAGCATGGAGGTTGTATGCCGTCACGCGAACTGCCCGCCCGTCCGAACCTCGAACAACTGAAGAAACAGGCGAAGTCGCTGCTCCACGCGGCGAAGGCGCGCGACGCCGACGCGCTCCGGCGCTTCGCCGCTCTGCCGTCGCTGTCGGGAAAGTCCGTCGACGAGATCGCCGCCGCGGATCTGGCGCTCCACGATGCGCAGTCGGTCGTGGCGCGCGAGCACGGATTCCCGTCCTGGAACGCACTGCGCGAAGAAGTCGAGTCGCGCACGTTGTCGTTCGAGGCGGCGATTGACGAGTTCATCCGCTGCGCCACCGGCGGCGCGACCGGCCGCGCGGAGCGGCTGCTCGCGCTCCATCCGCGAATTGCGTCAGCCACGCTGCAGACCGCCCTCGTTCTCGGCGATGTCGCACACGTGGAGGAGCGGCTCAGCGATCATTCGGAGCTCGCGCGGTCGCCGGGCGGGCCGCAGAACTGGGAGCCGTTGCTCTACGTGTGCCACACGTCCATGCACAAGGGCGTCCCCGCTCGCCTGGAAGCGCTCGTCGTCATCGCGCGCCGCCTCTGCGCGCTCGGCGCGAATCCAAACGCCGAGTACCACTGGAACTGGCACCCGGAGCTTCCGCGCACCGCGTTGTGGGGAGCCGTCTGCGCCGTCGGGCACCTCCCGCTTGCCGAAGTGCTGCTCGAAGCCGGAGCGAACCCCACTGACGGCGTCACGACGCACATCGCCGGCGGCGGCGGCAGTGTCGCGGCGCTCGAACTGCTGCACCGGTACGGCTTGAACGTCGACGGCATCCCCGGCGGCGTGCCGCCGCTCGTGTACATGATGACGTTTTCCAGGAATCCGGCGGGACCGTCGTGGCTGATCGATCACGGCGCGGACGCCAACCTCGCCTGGGGCGAGGCCGGCGAGGCGCCGCTGCACGTCGCCGCGCGACGGTGGGACGTGCCGATGGTCGAGCGGCTCGTCGAGCACGGCGCGGACGCGTCCCGACGCCGCGCCGACGGCGCGACGCCGCACACGCGGGCGGAGCTGTACGGCAATTCGGACATCGCGACGTGGCTGCTGGCGCACGGCGCCACCGACGAACTGTCACCACTCGAGCGTTTCATGGCCGCGTGCGCGCGCGGCGATCGTTCCGCCGCGGAAGCGATGCTGGCGGTTCACCCTGAGCTGCGATCGGAGCTGCGTCCCGAACATCACCTGATGCTGCATCGCCCCGCCGAAAGCGGCAACGCGGCCGTCCTCGAGGCGATGCTCGCGTGCGGATTCGATCCGAACGCGAGGGACAAGGAAAAGGTCACGCCGCTCCACCGCGCGGCCATGGGCGGTCACGTCGAGGCCGTGCGCGTCCTGTTGACGCACGGCGCCGACGTGTCTTCGGCGGACGGGATGTTCGCGGCGTCGCCGCTCGTGTGGGCCGTCGAAGGCCGCAGCGAAAATCGTCCTCGCGCCGATCACGTCGGGGTGGCGCGCCTCCTCATCGCCGCGGGTTCGCCGCTGGACTGGACGCCGCCCGAGGGCGCGCCGTCGCCGGAGCGCACGCTGGAGGGACTGATCGACCTTCGCCGCGACGCGGAGAACAGCGTCTCGGCTCTGCACGGCTCTTGAGGATCAACGATCTTCGCTGGGCCCTTCGAGCTCGCAGGCGTCGAGCCGGCCGAAGACGCGGTAACGGTTGCGAGCGATGACGTCGTACCCGCGGTCGAGTAGAGCGGTTGGAAGCGCGCCGAGGACGCAAGCCGCCTTCCAAGGCCAGCCGAGTCGCGCGGCGACGAAAAGCGCCGCGCGGCTCTTCGCCAGTACCCTCGCGCCGGCCGATCCATGGTTGGCGACGACGTAGAACGAGGTCAGGTCGTCGGGATCGCCTCCTGCGCGTGACACCACAGCCCGGCCGGTCTCGCTTTGCAGCGACGCGAAGTCGAACACGCGATACGGATCGCGTGCTGAGAGAAACCGCCGGAGGCGGCTACAGAGGCCGCAGACGCCGTCGTAGAGCACGAGATGTCTGTCGGCCACGAATCAGGTTTTCGGCTTCCAGTTCAGGATCAGCGAGATCGGCGTCGGCGCCGGTTCCTTGACCGCTGCCACGAGGATGCGTTGTCCGTCCGCCGAGAGCATGTACTGGTGGCGTACGTCGCCGCGCTGGACGGCGCCGCCCAACGGCGGCGTGAACAGCTCGCGGGGGAGGCCGATTTCGGGCAGGCGATCCGCGCCGTTCACCCGAACGGGCACGACCGTCAGCACGCCGGTGCGCGACACGAAGAACAACTCCTTGCCGTCGCGGCTCCAGCGCGGCTGCGAGCCGCCGCCGGTGGATACGGGCATCTTGCGATCGGCGCTGGGAAACGACTGAACGTAGATTTCTCCGCGACCGGACTCGTTCGATTCGTACGCGATCCAGTTGCCGTCTGGCGAAAACTGGCCGCTCTGCTCGTTGAACGGCGACCGCGCGACGGCGAGCGGCTTTCGCGACCCGTCCATCGGCAGCGCCCACACATCGACACCGCTGACCGGGTCGAAGCTGGTGAACAGCAGATAACGGCCATCGCGCGACCAATCTGTTGGGCTTCCCGCGACTCGCGACTCGAACAGCAATTCTTCGCTGCCTCCGCCGGTCGCTCGTTTCACGTACAGGTCGTGGACGCCGTTTCGATTCGAGGAGAAAGCGACACGCGTCCCATCCGGTGCCCAGATCGGAAACACTTCATCGGAAGGTTCCGAGGTCAGGCGCGTGCGCGCGCCGCTCTTCAGGTCCTCGATCCACACATCCACGTTGCCGGCGTCGCCCGCGTAAAACGCGACTCGTTGGCCGTCGGGCGACAGCGAGGGCTGCGACAGCCCGGCCGCGGTCGGGCGTCCGACGCGCGTCAGTTCATGGCCGGCACGGTCGAACCAGACGAACTGCCGCTCCACGGCGGCCGTCCGCCCGCGGTATGCGATCGTTCCGGTCGCCGATGTCGACAGGCCGGAGCGTTCGGTCACGCCCTCGAGCCCTTCGGCGATCGGAAACGCCGTGCCGGTGACGTCGAGGCGCTGCTCGTCGAAGCGGCGGCCGTACAGCGTGCCACGCAAGCCGTAGAGCAGGTAGCCAGGCGCCGCATACGCGGCGCCAGTGTCCGACTCGAACAAGCGCCGCGGCGCCGCGGTGCTGTCGATCTGTCCGATATAGATGCCGCGCGCCTCGGGAGACGCGCGCACGTAGTACAGGAAGTGTTTGCCGTCGGGGAGAAAGTACGGCGAGAAGTCGCTCCCCTTCATTTCGAGGCCGCTCAACGCGACCGGCTGCCCGCCGCCGGCCGGCACCCGTTGAATCGGGCGGCCGAGAGACGCGATCAAGATCACGTTGTCGCGGTTCCACGTTCCGTCCGCGCCGCGAACCGCCGCCGTCACGATCTGAGCGGATCCGTCGGTCACGCTGACGCGCTTCAACTTGCCGTCCGCAAAGAATCCGATGGACTGGCTGTCGGGCGACCAGAACGGAGCCTCGGCGCCATCGGTTCCGGCCAACTCGCGGGCGACGCCCGTTTCGACCGATCGGAGCCAGAGTCGCGACTCCGCATTGACGGTGGCCACGTAGACGACGCTGCGTCCGTCGGGCGCGACGGCGACGGACCAGGGATCGGCGCTCGGCGGCGTCGCGATCTCCACGCGCATTTCCGGCGCAGTCACCGTCGGCCTCATCGTCGCAATCGATGCGCCGGCGGCAATTACAGCGACGACTATTGCCACCGACCACACCAGGCGCTCGCGTAACCGGCTCGTTGTCGATGCCGGAGCGGCCGGCGCAACAGGATCGTCGCCCCCGGCGATCGCATCGCCGATCTCGAGGCGCGCGTCGCCGATGTCGCGCAGCCGCAGCGCACGGTCCTTCTGCAGACATCGTCCGATCAGCCGGCGGATCGGTGCAGGCGTTGCGGCGGGCAGCGAAGCGATGTCGGGTTCGCGCGCGAGAATCGACGCCAGCACATCGGAGACCTCGTCGCCTGAAAACGTCCGACGTCCCGTCAGCATCTCGTGGAGCACGCAGCCGAACGCCCAGATGTCCGTGCGCTTGTCGACCGGCTTGCCGCGCGCCTGCTCGGGACTCATGTACGCGGCAGTTCCGAGGATCACCGCGCCGTGCGTCATCAGCGGGCTCGTGAGCGTCGGCGACAGCGACGCGCCGGCGGCGGCCGTCGCCGATTCGACCGACTTCGCCAGGCCGAAGTCGAGGACCTTCACCGATCCGTCGGAGCGCACGCGGACGTTTGCCGGCTTCAAATCGCGGTGGACGATGCCCTGGTCGTGCGCCGCTTCGAGCGCCTCGGCGATTTGCGCCGCGATCCGCAGCGCGTCGTCCATCGGCATCGCGCCGCGGGCAATGAGCGCTGCGAGGTCGGCGCCGTCGACGAACTCCATTACGAGCGCCACTCCCGCGCCGAACTCCTCGAGGCCGTGAACGCTGGCGATGTTGGGGTGGCTCAGCGCGGCGAGCGTCTTGGCCTCGCGGCGGAACCTCGCGAGACGATCGGCATCGAGCGTGAAGGCTTCGGGCAGGATCTTGATCGCGACGTCGCGATCGAGCCGCGTGTCGCGCGCCCGATAGACTTCGCCCATGCCGCCGGCGCCGATAGCCGCGGTGATGTGATACGGGCCGACGCGCGTGCCTGGAGTCAGCGGCAAGGCAGCGATTATACGGCCACGAGATAATGGTCCTCGTGGCTCCGCGACACACCGTCCAGGAACATTTCGAAGAGCGTCGTGATTACTGGTGGCGACGCGAAGGCACGCGCCAGATCGACAGCGTCTACGCCGCCGAGCGCTTCATCGAGGAGGTCGGCTTCGCCTCCTGCATGACCGACTCGCGGCGTCCCGGGCCGTCGCTCTACGTCGCCGTCTGCGGGCGCCGCGACGCCGTCATGCCGCGCAACGTGCAGAAGGATCCCGAGTCGTCGCAGGCGTGGGTGCTCAAAGACGAGCTGCTCGGGCGCGGCAACGTGTATTACGCGAAGTTGTCGCGCGGCAAGGCGACCTTCCTCGCGCCGCGCATGATTCCGTATTTCAACGCCGTCTGGGGTTTAAGGCGATCAGAGGAGCCGCGGCGCCTGAGCACGACCGCTCGAAAGATCCTGCACGTGCTGCGCCACGAGTGGGAAATGGCGACGGTGGATTTGCGCGACGACTCGGGCGTCAAGGACCGCGCGCGATTCACCCGCGCCCTGGACGAACTGCAGGCGGCGATGCTCGTCGTCCCGAGCGCCGTCCTCTATCAACCGAAGTTCACCTACATCTGGTCGCTCGCCGTCGGCCGCTTTCCCGACGCGCTGCGCAAGCGCGTCAAGCGGGAGGTCGCCCTGCGGGAGATCGCGCGAAGCTTTCTCGCCGGCGCCGGCACGACGATCCCTGGCGAGCTCGCGCGGGTGACGGGGCTGTCGCGGCCCGACGCGGGCCGCGGCAATCATGCGCTCGTCGCGGAGGGCTACGCGACGAGGATCGCGCCGGGCACGTATCGGTTGACCGACGCGTCAATCGGCGCGCAGCGCGTTGACGACGTCGACGCGTGACGCGCGCGCGCCCGGCATCAGCGAGGCGAGCACGGCGGCGAGGACCAGCACGAGCGCCGACCCGACGATCGGCGCCGCGCCGGGAATCTCGATCTCGATGATGTAGCTGCTGACGATCCGCGCGAGCGCCACGCCGCCGATCGCGCCGGCCAGAATCCCCGTCATGCCGATGACGGCGCCCTCGCGCACGATCCGCGTCAGCAGCGCCGCAGGCGTCGATCCAATCGCGAGACGGACGCCGAATTCGCGCGTCCGCGCGCTGACCGAGAACGCCAGCACGCCGGCCACGCCGACGATGGCGATTGCAAGCGCGACACCCGCAAAACCGCTGAATACCATCGCGTTGACCCGATTCGGCGACAGCACTTCCGCCCGCACGTCGTCCAGCGTCGCGGCGCGCTCGACCGGCTGATCCGGCGCGAGGTCGCGAATGATCTTCGTGATCGTCGGGACCAGCGGGTACGGATCCATCTTCGTGTGCACGAAGAGGCGTCCGGCGATCATCTCCTGTTCCATCGGGTGATAGATCGTGATCTGCGGCGTCGCGACGAGATGCTCGTCGTCGACGTCGGGCACGATGCCGACGATGCGGCGCGGTCCGGTGCTGACGCCGATGAACTTCGTCACCGGATCGGTCCACATCACGCGGCGGTTGATCGCGTCCATGTTCGGGAACATGCGCTGCGCGAGGCTCTGGCTGACGATGACCACCTTCTCGGCTTCGTGCCGATCGCCCTCGTTGAAGTCCCGTCCGGCGATCAGGCGGACGCCCAGCGCCGAGAAGAACCCTGGCGAGACGGTGCGGAATTGCGCGCGCGGATCCTCTTCGCCGTTCGCTTTCCGATACCCCTCGGCCATGAACTGCGCGGCGAAGAATCCAGGATCGCGCCACGGCACGACCGTTCCAACCGCGACCTGCTCGACGCCGGGCAGCGCCGCGATCCGGCGAACCGCTTCCCGATAGAACCCGGCGATTTCTTCCGGCTTCCGGGTGTACGACACGACCGGAACGTTCACCGCGAGGACGCTTCCGCGCAGCCCCGTCTGCTGCCGTTGCAGCGCCAGCAGCGTCGTCACGAGCGCTCCGGCGCCGGCCAGCAGCACGAACGACGCGGCGATCTGCGTGATCGCAAACACGCGGAGGCGCCGGTTGGTGCCCGACGTGATCCGGACGCTGCCGTTCGAGAGCCCCAGCCCCGTCGCTCCTTCAGCCGACGGCAGCCGCGGAACGAACGCGAGCAGAATCGCCGCGGCGAGCGCGAGGACGACGCCGACCACGAGCAGGCTGGCGTCGACCGTCACGTCCTGCGCGCGGACCGAGTAGCGCGCCGCGTACATCGCCAGCACGGAAACCATCGGCCGGGCGATGATCACCGCTAGGACCGCGCCCGCGCCGCAGAGCAGGAGACTCTCCGCAAGCAGGGTCCGCCGCAGCGCCCCCGCTCCGGCGCCGAGCGCGGCCCGGATGGCGAGTTCGCCTTCGCGCCGCACCGACCGCGCGAGGATTAGATTCGCCACGTTCGAACAGGCGACGACGAAGACCAGCGCCGACGCGGCAAGCAGCACGAGAAGGATCGTGCGCGCCGGCGAGATGATCTGATCGCGCAGGTTCACGGCGTCGATGCGGTAGTCGGCGCGCCGTTCGTACGCCTCCGGGTGTTCGGTGACGACCGCAGAGTGGACAACGCGCAGCTCCGCTCGCGCACCATCGAGCGTCGCGCCCGGCGCCAGGCGGCCGAACAACTCCGTCATCCGGTGCACGCGCCCCTCGACCATCGTCGCATCGAGGTGATGCGGGCTCGTCACGACGTTCGCGATGATTTCCGTCTCCTGTGGGTACTGCACCGAGGGCTCGAGGACGCCGACGACCGTCGCCGGGCGATCGCTCAACCGAATCTGCCGACCGACGACCGTCGGATCGCTCTTGAAGGCGCTCGTCCAGAAGCGGTAGGTCAGGACGGCGGCGCCAGCCGCCTTCGGGCCGTCGTCGTGCGCGTCGAGCAGCCGTCCCATCACGGGCCGCAACCCCATGACCTCGAAATACGAGCCGCCGACCACGCCCGCACGTACCGTGCGGGGATCGCCCAAGCCGAGCATCGTGAACTCGATCGTCGAGAAGTCGCCGAAGGCGCTGATGGTGCGCACGCGCGCCTGCAGATCCTTCAGCTCGGGGACGGAGAAGTGGACGTCCTCGACGCCGATCCCTTTCGCGCTTTGACGGATATAGATGAGCCGGTCCGCGTCGCGGTTGACGAGCGGCTTGAGCAGGACCCCGCGCACGACGCTGAAGATGGCGGCGTTGGCGCCGATGCCGAGCGCGAGCGTCAGGACGACTGTCAGTGTCAGGCCCTTGGCCCTTGCGAGCGAACGTAGAGCGAATCGAAGATCGGCAAGAAGGTTCATGGCCATAAGTCGAATGGGTGGCGCGGAAATCGACATATTATCCGCCCATGCCGAAGCAATTGTTTCTCGTCAGTTTGGGTCTGATCCTGACGATCGGCGTTTCCGGGCAGAACCGCGGCGGTCCCGGCCGGATGCCGTCGACGGCCAACGGCGAATGGCCGCACTACACCGCGGACCTGAAAGGGACCCGCTACTCGCCGCTCGACCAGATCAACGGGTCGAACTTCAACTCGCTCGAGGTGGCGTGGCGGTTCAAGACCGACATGCTCGGCCCGCGTCCCGAATACAAGCTCGAGGGCACGCCGCTGATGGTCCACGGCGTCCTCTACACGACGGGCGGCACCAGACGATCGGTCGTCGCGCTCGACGGCAAGACGGGCGAGCTGATGTGGGCGCACAGCCTGCGCGAAGGAAAGCGCGCCGCGATCGCGCCGAGGCAGCTCTCGGGCCGCGGCGTCTCGTACTGGACCGACGGCCGCGGCGACGATCGCGTGATCTACGTGACCACCGGATACCGTCTCGTCGCACTCAACGCGCACACCGGCGCGCTGATCAATTCGTTCGGCGAGAACGGCATCGTCGATCTGAAGAAGGGCGCGGTATTCGGCAAGGGACAGCAAATCGATCTGGAGACCGGCGAGATCGGCGTTCACTCGACGCCCACCATCGTCAAGGACACGATCATCGTCGGCTCGTCGTTCCGCGAGGGCGCGACCGTCTCGACGCACAACAACACCAAGGGGCTCGTGCGCGCGTTCGACGCGCGGAGCGGCAAGCTGCTGTGGACGTTCAACACGATTCCCCGCCCGGGCGAGTTCGGCAGCGATACGTGGGAGAACGAGTCGTGGGCGATCAACGGCAACGTCGGCGTGTGGACCCAGATCACGGTCGACGAGGATCTCGGTCTCGTCTACCTGCCGGTCGAAACGCCGACGTCGGATTATTACGGCGGCCACCGGCCCGGCAACAACCTGTTCGCGGACAGCATCGTGTGCGTGGATCTGAAGACCGGCCAGCGCAAGTGGCACTACCAGGTCGTGCACCACTCGCTGTGGAACTACGACATGTCGTCGGCGGCGCTGCTCGCCGACATCACCGTCAACGGCCGCGCGATCAAAGCGGTCGCGGTTCCCGGCAAGCAGGGATTCCTCTTCGTGTTCGATCGCGTGACCGGTCAGCCCGTCTGGCCGATCGAAGAGCGTCCGGTGCCGCAGTCCGACGTGCCGGGAGAGAAGACGAGCCCGACGCAGCCGTTTCCGACGAAGCCGCCGGCCTACGCGCGCAATTATTTCAAGCAGGACGACCTGATCGACTTCACGCCGGAGTTGCACGCGCAGGCGCTGAAGAACGTCGATCGCTACAAGATCGGCCCGTGGATGTACAACCCGCCGGTGCTCGGCACCGTCAACGGGATCCTCGGCACCGTCAACATGGGCAACGCCGTCGGCGGCACGAACTGGCCCGGCGCTTCCTACGATCCCGAATTGCATACGGTCTTCGCGCCGGCGAACAACACCGGCCTGACGTCCGGATCGCTCGTCGAACCGCCGAAGGGTTTCTCGGACATCCGGTACGTGGCCGGTGTCGCAGGGCGGCCGTTTCAGGAAGTGCTCGGTCCGGGTGACTGCTGTGCGGCGGACTCGCCGCGTGCGCAGGCGTCCGCCTCCGCTCAAGCGACGGCGGACAGGCAACAGCCGGCGGCGGCGCCCGCGGCGGGAGGCCGAGGTGGCGGTGGTGGCGGCCTGGCGGTCGATGGTCTCCCGCTGTTGAAGCCGCCGTACGGCGTCGTGTCGGCGGTCAACCTCGATCGGGGCGAGATCGTCTGGCAGACGCCGCACGGCGACACGCCCGACAACGTCAGGAATCACCCGGCGTTGAAAGGATTGAACATTCCGAAGACCGGTCAGGTGCCGACCGGCGGCGTCGGCTTGATGGTGACGAAGACGCTCGTCGTGATCGGCGATCCGCAGATCACGACGACACCCGAGCATCCGCGCGGCGCGATGCTGCGCGCGTACGAGAAAACGAAGGGTCAGCAGGTCGGCGCGGTGTGGATGCCGGCGCCGCAGAGCGGCTCGCCGATGACCTACGCGATCGACGGCAAGCAGTACATCGTCGTCGCCGTCAGCGGCGGGAATTACTCGGGCGAGTACCTCGCGTTCACATTGCCGGGGCGGTGACGCAGCGGCTGTCGTAGAGCAGGCCTTCACGCCTGCCCAGGCAGCCCTAAAGGGCTGCGCTACCCGGCTGCGCTACTTTCGGAGCGCGGCGCTCGGCTGTCCGGCGGCCGCGGCGTCGTGGAACGGATCGAGGTTCCAGTCGAGGAACGTCCAGACGCGGTTCCACGAGTCGCGCTGCTCGCGCGTGTTCTCGGGCTCCCAGGTCTTCGGATCGACGCGGCGATCGAATGTGTGGCCGCCGAGCGGGTTGTCGTAGACCATCGTCTCGGCGAGCGACGGCTTGCGCGCCCGGAGTGCGTCGACCAGCTGCATGTCCTCCTCGATGTTCACGTCCTCGTCGTTCCTGGTGACGCCGACGTAGAGCGGAATTTGCAGCTTGTCGATGTTGTAGAGCGGCGAGCGATCCCTGTAGACGTCGTGGCGCTCGGACGGCAGGCCGCCGTAGCGGTTTGCCGGATCGATTGCCTGATGCTGCCGCTCGACGCCCTTCCACGCGAGCCGCTGGAAGAGATTGGTCACCGGCACCATCGCCACCGCCGCTTTGAACGTAGTCTGATTCCGCAGAATCGAGAGCAGCGTGATCATGCCGCCGTGGCTCCAGCCGATGATCCCGATGCGCGACGGATCGACGTGCGGGTAGCTTTTCTTCAGGATCTCGACAGCCGTCACCACGTCGTCGACCTCGTTTCCGCCGTAGTCGATCGCGTCGTAGAACGCCTGCCCGTACCCAAGGCTGCCGCGGTACTCGGGCGCGACGACGACGTAGCCCTTCGCGGTCGCTTCGCGGATGTAGGGGATGTAGTGATTGTAGAGATGGCCGCGGATGTTCTCGTGTACCCAGATGAGGGCGGGATGTCCTTTCGGGCCGCGCAGCTTCAATGGTTGGAACACGAAGGCCGGGATGTCGAGGTCGCCCACCTTGCTGCGGTAGGTGATCTTCTCCATCTGCATGCGACCCGCGCTCGCCTCGCGCCAGCGGCGATCGGTCTCGGCCTGGTCCTGCGCCATCCGATCGAAATCCGGCGCGCGACCAAACTGTCCGCGGAGCGGCGCGGTCAGAAAGAAGAGCGTCAGAACGATCAGCGCGGCGCGGAGGTTGGGGACGAGCATCCCCGGATCCTAGCACCCCACCGCGCAAAAACCGCGCGGTTGGACCCCGCCTACACCGAGCCAGCAGGGGCAGCGGCGCGGGCATGCGCGCGTGTCAGCCACGCGCTCAGCTGCTCCGCCGCTTCGTTCGGGGTGCGGCCGTAGAAGGGCATCAGCGCCGTCGGCATGCCGGGCACGCGCACGATGTACGCACGCCAGCGGTCTTTCGCGACCGCGGCGACTTCGATGAGATATGGGCGTCCTGCAATGGATTGTTCAAAGCGATGCACGTCGTGATTCACTGATGTCGCCGAAAAAAGTTTTTTGGGATAGCGAGCGCCAGAAATTCTATGCCTCGCGCGCGAATGATCAAGCGAAGCGACGTACGAAAGCGCGCGCACATCGCGCGCCGCGGAGATTTCTGGAAGCGGCGCGCCGAAAAAAAATTTCGTTGTCGCTTCATCCACAGGATTTACACGACTCATCCACAGGATTTCCACAGGCGGGCGCTGTGATACGCTTTCTGCATCAAATGCGCAATTCCGCCCTGCGGGCCGCGGTGCTCGTCGCGCTGCTCGGCGCTCCCGCGCGCGCGTGGGCCGCGGACGAACCGACGCTGCTGCGCGTGTTTCTGAAAGACGGCACGTCGCTCGTCAGCTTCGGCGAGCCGGCGCGCGTCGGCGATCGCGTCGTCTTCTCGATGCCGACGACCGCGACGCCGAATCCGCCGCTGCACCTCATCAATCTGTCGGCGGATCGCGTCGACTGGGACCGCACCAACCGCTACGCCGCCACCGCACGCGCCGCGCACTACGTGCGGAACCAGGCTGAAAACGACTATGCCGCCCTGTCGAACGAGATTGCGCAGGCGCTGAACGATGTCACGCTGACCAACGATCCGGCCAAGCGGCTGGCGATTGCGGAGAACGCGCGCAAGCGGCTGAGCGAGTGGCCTGCGGACCACTTCAACTACCGCGTCGTCGAAATCCGCCAGATGCTCGCGATGCTCGACGAAGCGATCGCCGATCTTCGGGCGGCGACCGGGACGCCGGGCCGCTTCGACCTCAGCTTTGCCGCCTTTGCGGACCCTCAGGTCATCGTCGAACCGCTCTTGCCGCCGCCGACGCCAAGGGAGGCGATCGAGAACGTCCTGACGGCCGCGCGCGTCGTCGACAATCCGGCCGAGCGAGTGTCGCTTCTGTCCACGGTGATTGCGACGGTCGACGGCGAGAAGGCGTCGCTCGCGGCCGACTGGGTCGCCACGACGCGAACGGACGTCGAATCGGCGTTGAAGGTCGAGGCCGGCATCGATCGATCCTACAAACTGCTGACGACGCGGATCGTGGCGCTGGCGAACCAGCGCGCGAGACTCGCCGACGTCCGCGGGCTCGAGCGGCTCGAGCAGTACGTGCACCAGCGCGACCAGGTGCTCGGGGGGAGGCGTCCCGATTCGGTGACGGCGCTCCTGGCCGTCATCGAAGAAAAGCTGGACGCCGCCCGTCGCCTGCAGCTCGCGCGTGACCGGTGGGCGATGCGCGCGCCCGTGCTGCAGCAGTATCAGGCGGCGATTCGACTGCCGATGGACTTGTTCGCACAGATCGTGGCGCCGCTCGATGCGATCAAATCGCTCGCGGGGTCGTCTCCGGTGGCGCTCAGCACGCTCGAACGGACCTGCGAACGGATCATGCAGCTCGCCTCGGCGGTCGCGCCGCCGGAGGAGGTGGCCGCGGGCCACGCGCTGTTGATCAGCGCCGTGCAGCTTGGCCGGAATGCGGCGCGGATTCGTCGGGAGGCGGCGATGGCGGGCGACATGGCCCGCGCGTGGGACGCCTCGTCTGCCGCCGCGGGCGCGCTGATGCTCGGCGCGAAGGCGCGCTCCGATATCCAGTCCCAGGTCCTCCCGCCGCGACTTCCGTGATCACGCCTCGTCGGACGCGGCTGGTGCGCGTCCCCGACCTGCACGCTTTTCGACACGCGATTCGCGAATACGTAGCGCAGGCCCTCAGGCCTGCCGTCGTCGTGCCGACGAAGAGCGCGGCACGCCAATTGGGAACGGGCGTTACGCGCGACGAGCTCTACGGCGTGCTTCGTTCGCGGCTGGCCGATCCGCCGCCTCTCCTCGCCGCGATCGAGCGCGACGTCATCGCGCAGGCCGCGGCGCGCGCCGTCGCGGACAGCGGCGCGCCGTTGTCGTTTCAGCTTCGCCCCGGGCTCGTCGCCGAGATGCTGCGCTTCTACGATCACCTGCGGCGTCAGTCGCAGTCGGTGGCCCGCTTCGAAGCGCTGATCGCGGACGCCATCGGCGGCGGCGATGATGCAGATACCGGCGCGGCGAGGCTTCGTCAGCAGACGAGATTTCTGGCCGACACGTTTCACGAGTACGAGCGGCGCGTGCGCGAAACAGGAGCGTACGACGAGCACCTCCTTCGCGATCGACTCGTTCGGGATACCGCCGCCGATCCGATCCGGCACGTCGTCGTCACCGTCGGCGATTGGATCGCCGACGAGAACGGCCTGTACGTCGCCGATTTCGACCTGCTGTCGCGGATCCCCGGTCTCGAGGTCCTTGATGTCGTCGCCACCGAGGGCATCCTGCGTTCCGGCTTCCGCGAGCGCCTCGACGCGTGGTTGCCCGGGTTGGAAGAAACGGGACTCGGGAGTCGGGATTCGGGACTCGCAAAGCCGGTTCTGGTCGTCCCTTCGAATCCCGAATCCCACATCCCGAATCCCGACCAGTGGTTCACCTATCGCGATCGCGAAGAAGAGCTGATCGCCGTCACGCGGATGATCGAGGCACCGCTCGAGCGAACGGCCGTCGTCTACAAGCGTCCCCTGCCATATCTGTATCTCGCCGGCGAGGTGTTCGGCGACGCGGCGATTCCCCATCACGTGTCGGATGCGCTGCCGCTCGCGACCGAACCGACGGCGGCGGCGTTCGACTTGATCCTCGAAAGCGCCGCCTCGGACTTCACGCGCGATTCGCTCGTCGCGCTCCTGCGCTCGCCGCATTTCGCGTTCGACGTCGATCGAGGCGAGATCAGTGCCCTGGATCGCGCGCTGAGCGACGCGCGGTACCTCGGAGGGCTGGAACGGCTGGAAACCTTGGGAGCGGGGTCTGATCCCTCCGAGGGGTCAGACCCCTCTGGCACTGCGGTCGTGTCTGAGGTCGCTCGCGAACTGGCGCCGCTCCAGACCTCCCGGCCGGCGTCTGAGCAGATCCGAACGCTGCTGGAGTTCTGGTCCGCGCATGCGCGACCGCTCGTCGCCGACGATCCGTTCGCGGCGCGCGAGCTGAGGGCGCGCGCCGCCATCGTCGGCGCGCTCGAGCGGCTCGCGACGGTCCACGCCGCTCAGGGCGATCCGGCGTGGAAGATCGAGGACGTCTCCGTCGCCGTCCGCCGCGCGGTCGAGGAGCAGACGTTCGTTCCGGAGTCGAGCGAGCGCGGGTTGCAGCTGCTCGACGATCAAGCGGCGCGGTACGGCGACTTCGACCTCGTCTTCATCGTCGGCCTCGTCGAACACGAATGGCCCGAGAGCCCCCGGCGCAACATCTTCTATCCGCCGTCGCTGCTGAGAGCGCTCGGATGGCCGACGGAGCGCGATCGCCGCGCCGCCGCGGACGCGCGATTCCTGGATCTCCTGGCCTCCGCCCGGCGCAGAACCATCGTGTCGACCTTCACGCTCGACGACGATGCGCTGGTGATGCCGTCGCTGCAGCTGGACGAGATTCCGCGTGCGCGGCTCTCGTCGGTCCCGACCGAATGGCGCGATGCCGGTCCCGCCGCGGCAGAACCGTCGGGGGACGCCGCGCGTCAGTGGATGGCGCTCCGTACTGCCCGCAGCGACGCGGCCGCCCCGATGTTTCACGGCTCGGTCGGACCGCGGCCGCCGCGGCCGTGGTCGGTCAGCGCCCTCGAAACGTACGTCGGCTGTCCCTTCAAGTTCTTCGCGCAGCATGTCCTCGACCTCGACGAGGAGCCGGAAGACGAAGAAGTCATGGATCCGCGGCGGCAGGGACAGCTGGTCCACGACGTGTTCGAGAGGTTTTTCAAGGAGTGGCAAGCGGGCGGGAACGGCACGATCACCTCGTCGAACCTGGATGCCGCGCGCGAACTGTTCGAGGAGGTCGTCGATCGCGCCCTCGTCAGCCTGTCGCCGGCGGAAGCGGCACTCGAGCGGACCCGGCTCCTCGGGTCGCCGGCGGCCGCGGGTCTCGGCGAAGCGGTGTTTCGCATGGAGGCCGAGCGTCCTGCGCGCGTCGTCGAGCGCCTGCTGGAATGGCGGCTCGAGGGGTCGTTCGCGTTTTCGACCGCGGACGGAACGCGCGAGCTCTCGCTGAGGGGAAAAGCGGATCGCATCGACCTGCTCGAGGACGGCAGTTTTCGACTGATCGACTACAAGCTTGGATGGCCGCCCGACCGGACGCGCGCGCTGCAATTGCCGATCTACGGCGTGTGCGCGGAGCAGCGGCTCGCGTCCTATCGGGGCCGGTCGTGGTCCCTCGGCGAAGCCGCCTATCTCGCCTTCAAGGGACCGCGGCGCGTGGTGCCGCTCTTCGCGCCCGGCGCGCGCGACAAGGCGGTCGCCGACGCGCAGCAGCGGCTGGTCGACGCCGTGGATGCGATCGAGCGCGGCGAGTTTCCGCCCACGCCGGACGACGTGTATCGCTGTGAAACGTGCACTTTCGCCGCCGTGTGCCGGAAGGATTACGTCGGTGACGTCTGAGCCGATGCTGCCGTTTGACTCGGAACCCGATCTTCCCGACGGCGCGGCGCGCCAGACCGCCGTCGATCCGACCCAGAACGTCGTCCTCGAAGCGTCGGCCGGCACCGGCAAGACCCGCGTCCTCGTCGAACGCTACGTCAACCTGCTGCGCGCCGGCGTCGAACCGGACCACATCCTCGCGATGACCTTCACGCGCAAGGCAGCCGCCGAAATGCGGCAGCGGATCATCGATCGCCTGAGGGAAGCGAGCCGCGTGTCGGAGTTCGACATGGCGCGCTGGCGCGAGCTCAAGGAGCGCCTGGGCGACATTGCCATATCCACGATCGACGCGTTCTGTCTGTCACTGCTGCGCGAGTTCCCGCTCGAAGCGGACGTCGATCCCGGATTCGATCTCGCGGCCGACACCGACGTTCCGCGGCTGATCGACGAATCGCTCGATCGCGCGTTCCGGATCTGCCGCGGCGTCGCGAAAGACGACGAGGACGTCGCGCTGGTGTTCGCGCAGCTCGGCGAGCGGCGGCTGCGGACGGGCATCGCGGCGCTGCTCGATCGGCGGCTCGTCGCGACGCAGGCGCTGCCTCGGTTCCTGCAGCGCGGGCCGCGCGACCTGACCGCCCGGAACGCGTGCGAGAACGCGGCGGCTCGCCTCCGCGACGTCTTTTGTGGCGTCCGGGACGGCGTCGACACGTTCCTGAGCGACGGTCCGATCCGACATCCCCAGTTCGCGATGCTGGCGGCGGATATACGGAAGATAGCAGACCTAAAGGGATGCGCTACACGTGAGGAGGCCACTGTCGATGTGGCGCAGGCCTCTAGGCCTGCCTTCACGCCTGCCGAGTTCCGCAACTTCATCGATCGCCTGCGCGCGTACTTCCTGACGCAGGAGGGCAAGCCGCGCGGGGAGAAGTTCGCCGGCACGCCGTTCAAGGCCGGCGATTGCGCCGCAGACGACGCGTGGCGGCGACACCGGGCGTCCGCCGCGCAAATCGCCGAGCCGATCG
>Ga0306920_100003370_pt1 | contig 20237 bp, 17 predicted proteins | sample flu12Cox44000170_FD_204666 | JGI IMG/M metagenome (GOLD analysis project Ga0306920, IMG submission 204666) | Lab enrichment of tropical soil microbial communities from Luquillo Experimental Forest, Puerto Rico - flux4day.12C.oxic.44.000.170 (v2)... | ecosystem: Environmental > Terrestrial >... | reverse complement strand
CCGAACACCCACGTCTGCCCGGTGTGTCTGGGCCTGCCCGGCGCGCTGCCGGCGCTCAATCACGCCGCCGCTGACGCGGCGATTCGCGCCGCGCTCGCTCTGAACTGCACGATTCACCACGTGTCGATTTTCGCGCGCAAGAACTACTTCTATCCCGATCTGCCGAAGGGCTACCAGATTTCGCAGTACGAGCGCCCCCTCGCGACCGATGGGCGTATTGCCGCACGAAGCGACTACTGGGCGCCGGAGTATGACATCCGTATCAAACGCGTTCATCTGGAGGAAGACGCCGGGAAGCTGCTGCACGAAGGCTTCCGCGATTCAGACGCGCACAGTTACGTCGATCTGAACCGTGCCGGGACACCGCTCATCGAGATCGTGACCGAACCGGACTTCCGATCGGCGAACGACGCTGCGGCATTCTTTAGCTACCTCCGGGAGCTGCTGGTCGCCATCGGCGTCAACGACGGCAATATGGAAGAGGGCAGCCTTCGGTGTGACGCCAACGTGTCGGTCCGTCCCGACGCTACGGCCTCCCTCGGGACGAAGACGGAAATCAAGAACCTGAACTCTTTCCGGTTCGTCGAGAAGGCAATTGACTTCGAAATCGGCCGTCAGATCGAGGAGCTTCGTGCGGGCGGCCGTGTGGTGCAGGAAACGCGACTGTGGGACGCCGCGGGCGGACGAACGTTCGCCATGCGAAGCAAAGAGGAGGCGCACGACTATCGCTACTTTCCGGAGCCGGATTTGCCGCCGCTCCTGGCGCCAGCGGAGCGGATCGACGCGATCCGGCGCGCGTTGCCCGAGTTGCCGGCGGCTTGGCGCCGGCGCCTCCAGCTCGATCGCGGCCTGGGTGAAAGCGATGCCGTCGCGCTGACGCTCAAGCCTGGTCTCGGCCGATACTTCGAGGACGCCGTCGACGCCGGCGCTCCCCCCAAGCCCACCGCCAATTTCGTAATGGGGCCCGTCCGGACCGCCCTGAACGAGCTCGGCACCGACGATGTGGACGTCGTGCGCGCCAAGGTGCCGGCACCCGCGCTGGCAGCCCTCGTTGCCCTGATAGAGCACGGCGCGATCAGCCACACGATCGGCAAAGAGGTATTCGGCAGGATGCTCGCTTCGGGCCGCTCGGCGCGCGAGATTGTAGAGGCCGAGGGTCTGACCCAAATCGACGATGAGTCGAAGATTGTGGCGGTGATCACCGACGTTCTGGCCAGAAACGCCGATGCCGTCGCACAATTCAGCGGCGGAAAGACCAACGCTTTTGGGTTCCTCGTCGGGCAAGTGATGAAGGCGATGGGTGGAAAGGCGAACCCGAAACGCGTGAACGAGCTACTGAGGCGCGCCATCGAGACAGGAGGGGCCGGATAGGCGGGAGGTGCAGGAATCTTGACACCTGTTTTGGCGCGGCACTACACTGGAATCGTCAGTACGGACAGTTTATTCCGAGGACCTGCATGCCACGCTTCGTGACCAGTTCGAGGCCGATTAGCGCGCAGCACCCGATCGCAGAGTTCTACAGAGAAGAATTTGCAAAGCATCATCGTTGTCTTCAGCGACAGCGAGCGTACTATTCAGAGAGCGCCATCACCGATGTGGAGACGGCCCTCGCAAACATCATGGGCCAGCTCGAAAAGCTCTCGACGCAGGCAAACGCGCCTCAGCTTGTCAGTTCCCTCCTCAAGAAATTCGACGTCGTAACCGGCTTATCGGCCTGGTCGGATCCCAAGCGTTCACACTGACCCGTTCACTCGCCGAGCTTCGAAGCGACACTCTCGCGATCATTCATGGCGGCATTCGTGCGGCCGACGCCGGGCTGTTGACAGCGCGCGCGCTGGCTCGAGCCGGACTCCAACGCGGGCCTGAGGCGACGCGTGGCGGCCGAAGCTGGATCCTTGCCGCCGGCAAGGCGGCCGACGCCATGGCGGCGGCGGCCACGGCGCATGTTCGTGGCCATTCAGGGGAGCCGGGCCTGGCCGGCGGCCTTGTGATCGCCTACGCTGGCGGCCCGCCTGGCGCGGGCGATCAGGCTCAGCTGGTGCGCGTCGCGGGCGGCCACCCTGTACCGACGGTGGCGAGCGAAGAGGCGGGGCGTCGAGCGCTCGCGCTCGCGCGGTCGCTCGACACGAACGACCGGTTGCTCCTGCTCCTCTCCGGCGGCGCGTCGGCGCTCATGGCTGTTCCATCCAACGGCCTCTCGCTCGAAGACAAGCGGTCCACGACGGCGACCCTGCTCGAGGCGGGAGCGGACATCCATGCCCTGAACACCGTGCGCAAGCATCTGTCCGCCATCAAAGGCGGGCGGCTGGCGGCAGCGACGCGCGCAACCTGCGACGTGCTCGTCGTTTCCGACGTCGTCGGCGACGACCTGGGCGTCATTGCGTCCGGACCGGCCGTGGCGGATGCGAGCCACTTCCACGACGCGCTCGACGTCCTCCGGCGATTCGGCGGGGAAGACCGGTTCCCCCGCGCGGTTGTGCAGCACCTCACGGCGGGCGTGGCCGGGCGTGTCGCCGAAACGCCGAAACCCGGCGATCCACTGCTGGCGCACACTCATGCGGCGGTGATCGGATCGCGGCGCGACGCCATGGACGGCGCGGTGGCGGAAGCCGCGGCGCGCGGCTACTGGACTCTCCTCGTTGATGACCCGGTGGTCGGCGAAGCGCGCGTGGCGGCTCCCTCGCACCTACGCGCGGTGCTCGCGCGCGCGGCCGGCATGAAGCGACCGCTGTGCGTCGTGTCGAGCGGCGAGACGACCGTCCGAGTGACTGGGCATGGCAAGGGCGGTCGCAATCAGGAGTTTGTGCTCGCGGCCGCCGAGGTCCTCGGTCGGGTTCCTGCCGCGGGCACTGTGTCCAGCGCGGGCACCGACGGGATTGACGGCCCAACCGACGCGGCGGGCGCCTACGCCGATTGGACCACTGTGGACCGGGCGCTCACCGCGGGTCGCCGCCCCGGTCCGTATCTCGCGGACAACAACAGCTACGCGTTTTTCGACTCGCTCGGCGATCTCATCCGCACCGGTTCAACCGGCACGAACGTCGGCGACCTTCAAGTAATTCTGTTAGCCTAACTTCACATGTTTTCGCGGGATCAAGTCCTCGCGCTGATGCGCGACCGGGTCCACCACCCGGCCGGCATGCGCGAGCTCATCCAAGTTCTCAAGGTGCCGCACGACGAGCGCACGTCGTTCAAGCGGCACGTCAAGTCGCTCGTCTCCTCGGGCGACCTCATTCAGATCCGGGGCCATCGATTCGGCCTTCCGGAGAAGATGGATCTCTACGTCGGCCGTCTTCAGATGCACCCCGCCGGCTATGGGTTCGTGGCGCCCGATCGACCAGTTGATCGCCTTCTCAGCGAGCCGCTGCCGGCCGGATCGGGCGGCGACATCTACGTGTCAGGACCCCATCTCAACGAGGCGATGCACGGGGACCGCGTCGTCGTCCGCGTGGAGCGTATGAACCAGGGGGCAGCCGCGCCCGGAATGGGCGAGGACGGAAAGCGAGCCGAAGGGCGCGTCATTCGAATCCTGGAGCGCGCGAACCAGTCCATCATCGGCCGCTACGACCGCGGCGACCTGCCCCGGTCGACGACCACAGTGCGGGACAGCGGAATCGGTTACGTGATCCCCTTCGATCGGCGCGTGCTCATGGACATCTTCATCCCGCCGGGCCAGGAGGGCGGCGCGGAGGCCGGCGAGATGGTCGTCGTCGAGCTCACGAGATGGCCTACCCAGACCCGGGGCGCGGTGGGGCGCGTGGTCGACGTCCTCGGGGACATCAACGCGCCGGGCGTCGACACCGAGATCATCATTCGCACCCACGGCATTCCCGACGTCCACTCGCCGGAGGCGGTCGACGAGGCGACGCGTCTCGGGACCGCCGTCGCCGATCGTGATGTTCGCGGGCGCACGGATTTCCGGTCCGTCCCCACGGTCACAATCGACGGCGAACACGCGCGCGATTTCGACGACGCGATCACGATTGAGCGACTGCGGAACGGGCACTACTGGCTCGGTGTCCACATCGCCGACGTCTCGCACTACGTGCAGGAAGGAAGCGCGCTCGACCGCGAGGCGTATGAGCGCGGGACGTCGGTGTACTTCCCCGAGCGCGCCGTTCACATGTTCCCATCCGAGCTTGCAACCGGCTTGTGCAGCTTGAACCCGCAGGTCGATCGGCTCGTGCAATCGGCTCTGATGGAAGTGAACCGGCAGGGTCAGGTCGTGCGCGCTGAGTTCCACGACGGCGTCATCAACAGCGACGCGCGGATGACGTACACCGCGGTCAACGGCATCCTGACGAACCGGGATCCCCAGCTGCTGAAGGAGTACGCGGCTCTGGTGCCGATGTTCGAGCTGATGCGGGAATTGTTCCAGATTCTCAATGACGCCCGCAGGCGGCGCGGATCGATCGACTTCGACCTGAATGAGGCCGAAGTCGTCATTGACGACGCCGGGAAAGTCGAGGCCATCATTGCGCTCGAGCGCAACGTCGCGCACAGGCTGATAGAAGAGTTCATGCTGCTCGCGAACGAGACGGTGGCGTCATATCTGGAAGCGCACAAGGTGCCAACTCTGTACCGGGTGCACGAAGATCCTGATCCGTTGAAAGTCTTGAAGTTCGAAGAGTTCATCTCCGGGTTCGGCTACAGCCTGGGGGCTCCGGTGGCGGCGCTCCGTCCGCGCCATTTTCAGAAGCTGGTCGAACGCATCCACGGCAAGCCGGAAGAGAAGCCGATCGCCCTGCTCATGCTTCGAACGATGCAGAAGGCGCGCTATGCGCCGGAGAATCTCGGGCACTTCGGGCTTGCGGCGGCGAGCTACACGCATTTCACTTCTCCCATTCGGCGGTATCCCGACCTCGTGGTCCATCGCACGCTGCGCGCCGCGCGGCATGCGGCGATCACGCCCGAGCTCAGAGAGGAGCTCGTCGAAGAACTGCCCGAAACGGCCCGCCATACTTCTGAGATGGAGCGGCGCGCGGACGACGCGGAGCGTGAGCTCGTCCAGTGGAAAAAAGTGAAGTTCATGGCCGACAAAGTCGGCGATGAGTTTGAGGGCTATGTCGTTGGCGTGGCGTCGTTCGGGCTCTTTGTCGAGCTGGTGGAGCACTTCGTCGAAGGGCTCGTTCATGTTTCAACGATGGCGGATGATTACTACCGCTTCATCGAAAGCGGGCATCTGCTGAGAGGGGAAAATACCCACAAGGTCTACCGGCTGGGCGACAGAGTCCAGGTGCAGGTCATTCGGGTGAGCATGGAGCACCGGCAGATCGATCTCGGCCTCGTTGAGATTCTCGACCGCGTGCGTCAGGGAGACAGAGCGTCGCGGAGCGACCGTCCCCGTCACGGCAAAGGTCCTGGAGGAAGGGGTCCCCGGGATCAGCACGCCCGTCGGGCCAACGGCCGGCGGGCGCCGAGGCCGGGCCGGCGGGAGCGCCAGCGGAGGCGCGGAGGTCGATGAAATCAGTCATCGTCGGAACGGCGGGCCACATCGACCACGGCAAGAGCGCGCTCGTGCAGGCGTTGACCGGCACCGATCCGGACCGGCTCAAGGAGGAAAAGGCGCGAGGCATCACCATCGATCTCGGTTTCGCCCATACGACAGTCGAGGGCCTGCATCTGGCGTTCGTCGACGTTCCGGGCCATGAGCGATTCGTCAAGAACATGCTGGCCGGCGTCGGCGGCATCGACCTCGTCGTTCTCGTCGTCGCCGCGGACGAGTCGGTGATGCCGCAGACCCGCGAGCATTTTGAGATCTGCAGGCTGCTGCGTGTGCCGGCCGGTCTGGTGGCGCTCTCGAAAGCCGATCTGGCCGACGCGGAGATGACCGAGCTGGCGCGGCTCGAGGTGCGAGAGCTCGTGGCGGGGTCGTTTCTCGACGGCGCCCCGATCGTCCCGGTGTCGGCGCGGACCGGAAGCGGCCTCGATGACCTGCGCGCGGCGCTGATGCAGGCGAGCGCGCGGGTGCGCGGCCGCGCGCAGACGACCGTGACACGGCTGCCGGTCGATCGAGTCTTTTCGATGAAGGGATTTGGGACGGTCGTCACCGGCACGCTGGTTTCCGGAACAGTCGCAGCGGAGCGGGAGCTGGTGATCGCGCCCGGACAGCGCCCCGTGAAGGTCCGGGGCGTCCAGGTGCACGGCCTGAAGTTTGCGGAGGCGACCGCGGGGCACCGGTGCGCAGTGAACCTGGCCGGGATCGACGTTCACGAGATCGCGCGCGGACAGAGTCTGGTGACGCCGGATGCGTTTGTTGAGACTCGCGTTGTCGACGTCGCGATTGAGGTGCTCGGCGAGGCCAAGCCGCTCCAGCATGGCGCGCGTGTCCGGTTTCATCAGGGTACGGCGGAAGTGATGGGCCGCGTGGGCATCATTGATCCGCAAGCGACGACGGTCCAGCCGGGCGGCCACGGATGCGCGCGTCTCCGGCTCGAGTCGCCGGCCGTTCTTGCGCGTGGCGACAGATACATTCTCCGGGCCTACTCGCCGCCTGTGACGATTGCAGGCGGCGTCGTGCTCGATCCGTTTCCGCCGCGCGATCGCATCCGCGCTGCGGCCACGACCGACCGCTGCCGAGCGCTCGGGTTCGACGGGGCTTCAACCGATCGCGGCACGTCGGAGCGAAGGGCAGCGGCGGTGCTCGTTGCCGATGCGGGTCCTGCAGGACTCCCCATATCGGCGCTCGTGAGCAGGGTCGGCGTCGATCCCGCCGCGCTTGAGGTGCGCGTCCGCGAGCTGGTCGAGGGTGGCCTGATCGCCGCGGCCGAGGGGGTACTCGTCGACCGTGCCGTGCTTGTGCGCCTGGAGGAATCGATCCTCTCCGCACTGGCCGAACATCATCGCGCGCAGCCGTTGTCGGAGGGCGTGTCGCGCGAGGAGCTGCGGGCGCAACGCTTCCGTCGCGGCGACCAACGGGTATTCGAGCACGCTCTCGCGGAGCTGGTGAGCGCCGGGAAGATTACCTTGCGCGATCGGGTCGCGTTGTCGACCCATCAGCTCGCGTTGTCGCCGGAGGAATCACGCGCGAAGGAGGCTATCGAGCGCGCTTACCGCGCCGCCAGCCTGAAGCCGCCGGATCCGCCGGCGCTCGCCGTGGAGCTGGGCGTTAGCGGCGCGGTCGCCGACCGCATGCTCCGGCTCCTCCAGCGGCAGAGAGTGCTCGTGCGCCTCGACAGTCTCTGGTTCCATGAAGAAGCACTCGAGCAGTTGAAGGCCAGCGTGGCGGCGATGAAAAGGGAAGGGGCGCCGGCGCGGATCGACGTTGCCACGTTCAAGGAGCGGTATGGCGTGACGCGGAAGTTTGCGATTCCCCTGCTCGAGTACCTGGACAGGGAACGGGTCACCCGGCGGTCGGGCGACTCGCGCATCGTGCTCTGAGGACGGGCGGAGCACGGTGCTCGGGGGAGGGCTTACTGGTTTCCGTCCTTCATGCCGTCTTTGAAATTCTTGATGGCGCTGCCGATGCCGCGGCCAAGCTCGGGCAGCCGGTTGGCGCCGAAAATGATCACGACGATGGCCAGAATGACGAGAAGCTCTGGCAGCCCGACACGTCCCATGGCGATGCTCCTTGAAGGCCTGATTGTACCACTCTTCGCGGTCGGGCTTGGCGCGCCGCAATTCGCTTCCGGCGTCGACCTCGTCGAGGTGTACGCGACGGTCACCGATGCACGCGGTGAACCAGTCGCCGGGCTGACCGCCGCGGACTTCGAGGTATCGGAAGATGGCGTCGCGGAGCGTATTACCGTGTTTGCACCGGGCGAGTTCCCCCTGTCGGTCGTCGTGGCGATCGATCGCAGCTTCAGCATGTCGGGTGAGCGTCTCGCGCTCGCCAAGCGGGCTGCCGTGGCCTTCATCCAGGCCTTGCGCGACGAAGATGAAGTGACGGTTGTTGCAATCGGCAGCGAGATAGAGACCGTCACACCGCCCACTCCCGCGCGAGACGCGGTGAGAACGCCGTGGGAGGTGATCGGTCCGTGGGGAACGACCCCGCTGTACGACGCGACCGTGAAGGCCATCGACCTGGTGCACGGACGTCGCGGCCGGCGCGCCCTGCTTCTTCTCTCCGACGGCGACGACCGCGGGAGCGACACGAAGGCGGCCGATCTTATCGATCTCGCCCGGCGCAGCGACGTCCTGGTGTATCCGGTCGCGCTCGCGAAGCATCGACCTCCGATCTTCGCGGAGCTCGCCGGGGTGACCGGCGGCCGCTCGCTGTTCGTCACCGATCCGAAGCGGCTCGATGACGCGTTGGTGGGCCTGGCGCGCGAGCTGCGGGTGCAGTATTTGATTGGATACGCTCCAGCCGAAAACGCCGGCCGGCGTCCCGGATGGCATGCCATCGACGTGCGTGTCCATCGTCCGAACCTGCGGGTCAGGGCGCGCGACGGCTATGTTGGTCGCTGAGGGCAGCCGACTGCTGGCTTCGGCGAACGCGCGCCTCTCAGCCTTGTCGGGCCCCGCGCTTCACGAGCGCCTGGATCCCGCGCAGGCACATGTCGATGCCGAATCGAAAGAGCTCGTCCTGAGCGTCGGTCGTCAGATGATCCGCAAGGGCGACGATGGTCGGGTACTCGTCGGCCGGGAGCGATTTGAATTGACGGCGGGCCTCCGCGAGGATTTTCCGTCGGCTCGAGCCCGCGAGCGCAGCCCACCGAGCGAGCCGCCCTTCATCGGCGGCAAATTCCGTCACGAAGTTGTTCAGGTGATACGCGGCGTGGGCCACATCCCGGTCCCTCAGACCCGTGGCCCTCAGGATCCGCAAAACCGCCTCGATGTGCCGCAGGCGCCGCGGCCCCGCCGGTGGCGTGCCGGCGAGAACCCGGGCGGCATCGCGGTGGGCGAGCAATCCCTTCCGCACGTTCCAGGCGCTCTCCGTCAACTGCTCCCGCCAGGTCCCGGACGAGCGGGGGAGCGGGATCTCGGCGCTGATCTCGTCGCCAAGCAACGCCAGCAACTCATCTTTGTTTCGGACGTGGCGATACAAGGATGCCGCCTTGACACCGAGCCCCTCGGCCAGCCGGCGCATCGTCAACTCGTCCAGTCCGACTTCGTCGAGCAGGACGAGAGCCGCCCGCACCACCTGGGCTTGATCGAGCGGCTGGCGCTTCCGACGGCGCTCGGCCTTGCGAAACGGAACGATGCTCATGCGCTCACCAGGCCCACGTGGCTTGTGGCTGCCGCGGGGCATCGTAGCAACGCGGGCTTGACTAGTCAACAGTGTTGGCACTAAGCTAACGTCGTTAGCAAATGGGTACGACGTTCACGCGCGCTCGGCATTTGGACACACACATACTGGTTTTCGGAGACTGGAGGGTCAGATGACCGCGGCAAAGGCCTACAAGGGAATCGGGATGGAAGGCGCGATTGCCACGTGGTACACGCAGAATACCGGCCGGGATCTGAGGCGATTCACGGAGACGGCTCGACTTGTGGCCGAGCGCGCGCGTCCCGGCGGCGACGTGCTCGAGGTCGCGCCCGGACCCGGGTACCTGGCGATCGAGCTGGCCACGCGCGGTTACAGAGTGACGGGGCTCGATATCAGCGAGTCGTTCGTCAGGATTGCACGCGAGCGCGCTCGGAAGGCCGGCGTTCCCGTCGACATCCGCCGCGGCAACGCGGCGCAGATGCCGTTTGCCGACGCGGCGTTCGACTTCGTCGTCTGCACGGCGGCGTTCAAGAACTTCAGCGATCCGGTCGGCGCGCTCAACGAGATGCACAGAGTCCTGCGACCCGGAGGCGGGGCCTCGGTCTTCGACCTGCGGAAGGACGCGTCGCACGAAGACATCGATCTCGAGATACGCCACATGGGCCTTTCGGCGCTCAACGCCCTGATGACCCGCTGGACGTTTCGATTGCTGCTGTTGAAGCGCGCGTACACCAGGGAACAACTCGAGCGGATGGTCGCGCAAAGCCGTTTTGGCCGATGTGAGATCGCCGCGAACGGAATCGGCTTTGAGCTCCGGCTCACGAAAGCGGAACGTCTGAACACGCGGTCAGTAGGGCTGACACCGGCGGGCGGCGTGGAGCTTCCGAGCAGACCCTCACGCCGTCCGAGTCCACGCGCTCGCGTAGAGGGCGCGGGCGAACCCGAGCTCGAATGTTCTGAGCAGACGCCACTTTAACGAGCGATAGGTCTGGGTCCCGGCAATGAGGTCGGCCATTGCCGCGCGAATCGCGGCGCTGTGGCCGAGGGCGTCCACCATCAACGTTGTGAACGCTGGACGGAAGAATCCGGCTTTGAGGCGCGCGGCGCGGGACAACTCGGAGACCGCTTCGGTCCGCACCCGCGCGCAATACGCGCGCGCGCAGTCGCCGCCGGCAGTGATCGCCTCGGCCGCCCATCCCGCTGACGCCAGCGCGAAGTAAATACCCTCGCGTGTGATGGGATCGACCAGGCCGGCGGCGTCCCCCACCAAGCACCAGCGCGCCCCGGCAATCTGTTGCGACGCGAGGTCGCGCGAACCGAGCGAGGGAATCGGCCACGAGTACGGGATGAGAGGCGCGCCGTCCGCCAGGCGCCTCGCGCGGACCCACGCCGCGGCGCGCGCCCGGAGAGCCTCGGGCCGCGCGCCGGCATCCGCCTGGGCGCAGATGCCAATCGCCAGGTGATCAGGGCGCGGAAACGACCAGATGTATCCGGGCGGGTCGGCGACCATCTCGATGACGATTTCGTCGCTGGTGACACCCTGCGCAAAGAACCCCGTGGCCATCGACAACTGTTCGCGACTGAAGCGCCGGCCGGCACGCCGACGCACGATGCTGTTGGCGCCGTCGGCACCGATGAGGAAGTCGGCGGCCCACGCCGTCTCGCGTGTGTGGACGTCGATTGACGATGCGCCAATCGTGACGTCGACGACGCGCGCGGTGTTGAGTGACGCGCCCGCACGCACGGCTGCGTTCAGAAGCGCCGCATCGAACGCCGAGCGGCTGGCGACCAAGAGTGCGCGTTCTGCGAGGGGGACGACCGCCTGGGTGTTGTTGACCGAATCGGTGAATCGCGCGGTTCGGATCGTCGCGACAGCGAGCGGCAGCTCGTTGTTTCCCACGCCGCAGACCCCTCCGCGCCGGAGCCCGCCGCGGGCTGGCACCTCCGCAAGCGCGCCGGCCACGAGCGCGAGCGCGCGGCCGGTGACCCCGCCCCCACACGGTTTTTCGCGCGGGTGCGAGTGATCGAACATGGTCACTCGCGCGCCGCGCCGCGCGAGTTGATAGGCGGCCCACGCACCGGCCGGACCCGCGCCCACGATGGCAACGTGCATCGTGATAGATTATCTTCGCAACTCGGGACTCGGGACTCGTAGCTCGGGACTCGAACGAGCCGCCAGCCACGAGCTACGAGCCACGAGAAGCGAGCCGCGAGCCCGGAGCAACGAGAAGCGAGCCAGGAGCATGATTGACGTCGAGAGCGGTCTCTTCACGGTTGCAGTGTTTCAGGACGCCGCTTGGGCGGGGAAGGCGATCGACGCGCTCAAGAAGGGAGGATTCCCGAAGGAAGCGCTGTCACTGCTCGCCAAGGAGAGCCCCGAGTCCGCTCGGTTGCTGGAGAGCACCTTCGGCAACGCTGGTGACCGGTTCGAATTGGCTGGTGTGGGCGCTGTAATCGGGCGGGGCCGGCTGCTCGGCGCGTTACAAGGCGTGTCGCAGGACCTGTCGAAGCTGGGCCTTGCAGCGGCGATGCGTCGTGTCGGCTTTCAGCCGCATGACGGCCGGATCTTCGAAACGCTGGTCGGGCGGGGCGGTGTGCTCGTGGCGATCAGATCCGAGCCGCGGGCCGCCGATGCCCTGGCCATCCTGCACTCGTACGGTGGCGGCAACGCCGCAATTGGTGCCTGGACCGGACGGGTCTAGTTCCTCTACTCCCACGAAGCCGACTCCCTAAGCCAGAGATTGGAGGCATTGCTTTTGCAGTTGCCTCCCGCGACCCTGTGCGGGAGAATATTTCTGTAAGCCCAAGTTCGTTCACAATGGACGATCGATCCCAGTCTGTACCCAAGTCGCCGGATGTGCAGCCCAACGCTTCCGCAGGGCACCTGTCCGTCCACGTCGAAGGCGCCCACCCCGCCGAGGTGCCGTTTCTCTTTGACCAGGAGCCCAAGCGCCTGACCGTGTCGCTCGCCGCGTCGCTGACGTTCGACGTGCTGTTGGCCGGGCTGCTCATCTGGGCGAGCCGTCTCCCCGTCAAACCGTACAACGTCGCCGCGGTACTACCCGAGACTCCGAACACGAACATCATCTGGCTGTCGGAGCCTGGGCCGGGCGGCGGCGGTGGTGGCGGTGGCAACCAGATGAAAGAGCCGCCGCGCAAGGCGGAGATGCCCGGCAAGGACAAGATTACTGTTCCCGTGCAGAAGCCGCCGAAGCTTGAAGAGCAGGTGCCGAAGAACGACCTGCCCCCGCCGGTGGCACAGCTGAATATTCCCGCCAAGCCGTTGGCGGTCGGGCAGGAGGCGCTCCTCGGCGCGATCGAGGCACCACCTGGGCCGCCGACCTTGTCGCAGGGATCGGGCTCAGGGGGAGGCGCCGGCACGGGCAGCGGCACGGGCATCGGTCCCGGCACCGGATCGGGCCTTGGTCCGGGCAGCGGAGGCGGGACGGGCGGCGGGGTCTATCGGCCGGGAAACGGCGTGACGGTTCCGCGCGTGCTCAAGGAGGTCCGCCCGAACTACACGTCCGATGCGATGCGCGCCAAAGTGCAAGGCATCGTCGTCCTCGAATGCGTGGTGCGCCCCGATGGGACCGTCGGCGACATCCAGGTCACGCGGTCGCTCGATTCCACGTTCGGTCTCGATCAAGAGGCCATCAAAGCCGCCAAGGGGTGGCGCTTCGTGCCAGGCACGCGCATGGGCGAACCCGTGTCCGTCGTGATCTCCATCGAGCTTACCTTCACGTTGCGCTGAGAACCCCTCGAAGCGGGCGCGCACGAGCGACTGAGCTGGACGAACGATTCTGGAATCGGCCCGAAAACGAAGGCCCGGCCAGGATCGCTCCTGCCGGGCCTGAAGTCACGAAATCCCGGAGCGTGAACTCCGACTTCGGAGGGTTCCGACTCAGTACATCCCGCCCATTCCGCCCCCGCCAGGCATCGCCGGAGTCTCTTTCTTCTCTTCAGGAATCTCGGAAATGAGCGCTTCTGTCGTCAGCAGGAGCGACGCAATCGACGATGAATTCTGCAGCGCAGAACGGACGACCTTCGCCGGGTCGATCACGCCGGCCTTGACGAGATCCTCGTAGGTATCGCTCAGCGCGTTGAAGCCTTCCGAGTCCTTCAGGTCGCGTACCTTCTGGACGACGATGGAGCCTTCGTGGCCGGCGTTGGTGGCGATCCAGCGCATCGGCTCCTCAATGGCGCGCTTGACGATGTTGACCCCAATCTGTTGGTCGCCGCCGAGATGCATCCCATCGAGCGCCTTCGCCGCGCGGAGGAGCGCGACGCCACCGCCGGGGACAATGCCTTCCTCGACCGCGGCTTTCGTCGCGTGCATCGCATCTTCCACGCGCGCCTTCTTCTCCTTCATCTCGGTCTCGGTCGCAGCGCCCACCTTGATGACGGCGACGCCGCCGACGAGCTTGGCGAGCCGCTCCTGCAGCTTTTCACGATCGTACTCGGACGTGGTGTCCTCGATCTGCGTGCGAATCTGCTTCACGCGGCCTTCGATCGTGCTCGGCTGGCCCGCCCCCTCGACGATCGTCGTGTTGTCCTTGTCGATGGTGACTTTCTTGGCCTTACCCAGATCATCCAGCTTGATCGACTCGAGCTTGATGCCGAGGTCTTCGGTGATCGCGCGGCCGTTGGTGAGGATGGCAATGTCCTCGAGCATCGCTTTGCGGCGATCGCCGAAGCCGGGCGCTTTCACGGCGGCCGCCTGCAGGGTGCCGCGCAGCTTGTTGACGACGAGCGTCGCCAGGGCCTCGCCTTCGATGTCCTCGGCGATGATGAGCAGCGGTCGGCTGAGCCGCGCCACCTGCTCCAGCACCGGGAGGAGATCCTTCATCGAGCTGATCTTCTTCTCATGGATGAGGATCACCGGGTTCTCGAGCACCACTTCCATACGCTCGGGGTCGGTCACGAAATAGGGAGAGAGGTAGCCGCGGTCGAATTGCATGCCTTCGACGACGTCGAGCGAGGTCTCGAGCGTGCGCGCTTCCTCGACCGTGATCACGCCGTCCTTGCCGACCTTGTCCATCGCGTCGGCGATGATCTTGCCGATCGTCTCGTCGTTGTTCGCCGAGATAGTCCCGACCTGGGCGACCATGTTGCCGCTAACCGGCTTCGACATCTTCTTGAGCTCGCCCGTGAGCGCGTCGACCGCCTTTTCGATGCCGCGCTTGATGTCCATCGGGTTTGCGCCGGCGACAACGTTCTTGGCGCCTTCGCGGTAGATCGCCTGCGCCAGCACGGTCGCGGTCGTGGTGCCGTCGCCGGCCGTGTCGGAGGTCTTGCTGGCGACTTCGCGCACCATCTGCGCGCCCATATTTTCGAGCGGGTCCTTGAGGTCGATTTCCTTCGCAACCGTCACGCCATCCTTGGTGATCGTCGGCGACCCGAATTTCTTGTCCAGGACGACGTTGCGTCCCTTCGGGCCGAGGGTAACCTTCACAGCGTCGGCCAGCTGGTTGACGCCGCGCAACACCGCCTGGCGTGACTGCTCGCCGTACACAATCTGTTTTGCCATCTCGTTGTTCTCCTGTTGCTCTCCGCCTTTGAGCGTTCAGCTCTGAGCCGTGATCCCGCCGGTAGCCATCAGGCCGACGCCGGCGGCTACTTTTTCTTCTTGGTGTCGCCGCTCTCCACCACGGCCAGGACCTCGTCTTCGCGCATGATGAGGTACTCCTCGCCGTCAATCTTGATTTCCTGCCCGGAGTACTTGCCGAACAGGATGGTGTCGCCCGCTTTCACGTCGAGCGGGATGCGCTTGCCGTCGTCTTTCGCCTTGCCGTTGCCGGCGGCAATGACTTTGCCTTGCTGGGGCTTTTCCTTGGCGGTGTCGGGAATGATGATTCCGCCAACCTTCTGTTCCCCTTCTTCGAGTCGTTGCACGATGATGCGGTCGTGAAGCGGTCTGACGTTCATGCTGTCTACTCCGTCTGTCGAGAGAAGTTTCCCAATAACTGTTAGGCTGCGAGGTTAGCAGTCATGCAGAACGACTGCTAACTATAGTAGGGACTCCTAGCAGTGTCAATCGTCGAGTGCTAGCGGGGACGAAGGGCCGGGATAGCGGCTACGGCAGGGCGCCCTCGGGCCTTTCCCGCCTCTCCTGCCAGTCCCGCCTATCCTGCCCGTTTTTTGATCTTGTATTCCTCCATCTTGCGCGTGAGCGTATTGCGATGGATGCCGAGCGTGCAGGCGGCTTTTGTCAAGCTGCCGTCGCACTGGCCGAGCACGCGCGCGATGAAGCGCTTCTCGAACTCGCGGACCGCATCGTTGAACTGCACCCCGCGGTCGACCATTTCCTCGACCAGCTTTTCGAGTCTGTCGGCGATCACGCGAGCTCCTGACCGGTCAAGCGGCAAAACGCTTCGAGGTACTTCGCGCGCGTTCGGTTGACAACCTCCTCGGGGAGCGAGGGGACCGGCGGCAGCTTGTTCCAGCGGATGTCCTCGAGGTAGTCGCGCACGAACTGTTTGTCGAAGCTCGGTTGGGGCCCGCCTACGGCGTACGCGTCCGCCGGCCAGAAGCGCGAGGAGTCTGGCGTCAGCGCTTCGTCGATCAGGATGAGTCCGCCATCGGGGAGCAGGCCGAACTCGAATTTGGTGTCGGCCACGATGATGCCGCGTGATTGAGCGTGTGCGGACCCTTCGGCGTAAAGCCGAAGCGTGAGGTCGCGGACGCGCTCGACCACGGGTCGGCCGACGATCTCCGCGGCGCGATCCTCCGTAATGTTGACGTCGTGTCCGCTGTGTGCCTTGGTCGCGGGCGTGAAGATGGGGCAGGGCAACCGCTCGGACTCGCGCAGACCGGGAGGCAAGGCGTGGCCGCAGACCGCGCCGGTGGAGACGTAATCCCTCCACCCCGAGCCGGACAGATAACCCCGGGCGACGCATTCGATTGGGAGAGGCTCCGTGCGCGCGACGAGCATCGATCGCCCCCGGATCGCGCTTTCAGCTTCTCTCGCTTCCGCTGGAAAGTCGGACGGGTCCGTCGAGAGCATGTGATTGCTGACGATCCCGCGGGTTCGGTTGAACCAGAACGCCGAGATTTGCGACAGGACCCGCCCCTTATCGGGAATGCCCGACCCAAGCACATAGTCGAAGGCGGAGATGCGATCCGTCGCGACGATGACGAGTCGGTCGCCGAAGTCATAGATGTCGCGGACCTTGCCCTGTCGATCGGGTCGACGGCGGCCAAGCGTCGTTTGGAGGACGGGCGGGGCGAGCGACAACAAGTTCCTCTGTTTTTGGGAAAGCTCCGGATCTTACAGGCTGGGCGCGTCACGGGACAACAACAACATGTAGGGGCGGTATAGTAAGAGGCGCTCAAGTCAGATGCGATCGTACGTCCGCAGCGCTATCGTGCTCGCCGTGGCCATCGGCCTCGTCGCGCTGTTTCTGCGCAACGTCGACCTCTGGCGTGTGGCCGTGGACATTCTGCGCGCGCGGCCGGAGTGGCTGGCGCTCTCGCTGAGCACGATGTTCGCCAATCTGGCGATCCGATCACTCAGGTGGCGGTACTTGCTCGATCCGCTGGGCCCGACCACATTTGGCAGCGCCTTCCGCGCAACTGCGGTCGGGTTTGCGGCGAGCAGTCTTTTGCCCGCCAGGGCTGGTGAGGTCATTCGCCCGTATTTTCTCGCGCGACGCGAAAAGCGCTCGAACCGGATGACCGCCACCGGGGCGTTTGCCACGATCATTCTCGAGCGGCTTCTCGACGTCCTGACCGTGCTCGGGCTGCTGGCATCCTACGTGTTCGTGTTCGGACGCGACCTCGGCCGTACAAATCCGCTGATGTTCGCCGGCCTGAAGTGGACCGGCGCTGTTGCCGCCGCCGGCGCGATTGGCGCGCTCGTCGTGCTGTTCGTTCTGGCCGGGGATCCCGAACGGCTTCGACGGACGATGGAGCGCCTCGAGAAGGTGCTGCCGTCGACGCTCGCCGGCCTGATCGCCCGCATCGCGGAAAAATTTGCTCGCGGCCTGGGAGCCATCCGGCGCCCAGGTCGCCTGATGGTCGCCCTCGCATGGTCCGTTCCCCTCTGGCTATCCATCGCCGCTGGGCTTTGGGCCGGGGCCGTGGCATTTCAAATTGCGATGCCGTTCACCGGCACGTTTCTCCTGATTGGCCTGCTCGTCCTCGGTGTCGCGGTGCCGACGCCCGGTGCGGTTGGGGGGTTTCATGCCGCATTCCGGTACGGCGCGGTCGCCTTTTTCGGCGCGCCCGACGATGCTGCGGTTGGCGCGGCCATCGTGCTCCACGTGTTCACGATCGGCCCCGCGCTGTTGCTCGGGCTGCTGTTCGCCGCTCAAGAGGGGCTGAACATCGCGGGCATGCGCCGGTTGGCCGGTCAGGCCGAGCAGGGACACACCGCGTGATCATATGAAGTGCCCATACTGCGCGCACCTTGGCGACAAGGTCGTCGATTCACGCGAGTCGAAGGAAGGCGAGGTCATCCGCCGCCGCCGCGAATGCCTCGAATGCGGCAAACGATTCACGAGCTACGAGCGGATCGACGAGATTCCATACATGGTCGTGAAGAAGGACGGCACCCGCGAGCGTTTCGAGCGGCAGAAGCTCGTCGCCGGGCTGCTGAAGGCGTGCGAGAAACGGCCAGTCAGCGTTGCCGCGCTCGAAGGGCTCGCGGACCGGGTGGAAGCAACGCTGCAGGAGCGGCCGGAGAAGGAGATTGCGACGGTCGAGATCGGTCAGTTCGTGATGGAGGAGCTCAAGCGCCTCGATAAGGTGGCGTACGTCCGCTTTGCGTCCGTATACCGCCATTTCCGTGACATCAACGAGTTTGCGAACGAGCTGAAGGATCTGTTGAATCCGAAGGAGCCATGAACCGTCATGGCTGAACCAGCGATGCCCGTCAGCGCGACCATGGCCACTCGGGCAGAGGCGGGTGGATCCGCGGATGTCGGCCGCCCGCGCCGACGTCCGTTCCGCGACAATCCCCGCCTGATCTTCGCCGGCATCGTCATCCTGCTGCTGCTGCTCGTCACGCTCCTCGCGACCGCCAACTCGTCCCGGTTCTCTTTTGACTTCCTGGGCGAGTTCGTTCTGTACGGCCTCTCAGCGGCTGACCTCACGATGCTGGCTGCGCTCGTATTCGTGCTGGCGCGCAACATCGTCAAGCTGTTCGTCGAGCGACGGCAGGCGCTGCCATTCGCCCGTTTTCGTGCAAAGCTGGTCGTCCTGCTGCTCGGCATGACGCTCGTTCCGGCAGTACTCGTGCTCATCGTCGGAAGCGAGCTGATTCGCACCAGCGTCGACCGGTGGTTCAACGCGCCGATGGACGAGATTCTCTCGTCGGCGAACAAGATCGCGGCTGACTACTACGCGGACCGTCAGAGCGTCTTGAGCGATCAGGCAGCACGCATCGCCCGTTCTCTGGCACCCGCCGATTTGGCGGCAAGTGATCTTCGACTGATCCGCGATCGGCTCACCCCCGATGTGGCATCACAAAGCGTCCAGATGGTCGACGTCTATCGGGTCGTGTCGAGATCGGGGTCGGCGAAACATCTGGAGCCAGTAGTGGACGTGGCAGCCCCGGCGTTGCCGCCCGGCTACAGCCGCGTGGCGGCGGACCGCCTCGCGGCGCAGGCGCTCGACGCGGCGTCGACCGCGCCGGGGGCCCCTTCCGCGCGGCCGGTGACCCGATCCATCGAGCCTTTGGGTGACGGCGGCGATTTACTGCATGCCGCGGCCGCCATCGTGTCACCGGGCGGCCAGGCCACGGGCGTCGTCGTGATCACGGACTACCTCAAGGGCGACCTGGTGACGCGTTCCAGGCGGATGACGCAGGCGTTCGAGAACTACAACCAGTTGCGCGTGCTGAAGCGGCCGCTGACCGGCGTCTATCTCTCGTTCTTCCTCATGACCACCTTGCTCATCCTCGTGGGCGCGACGTGGATGGGTCTCTACATCGCGAAGCGGATCACCAGACCCGTGCAGGCCCTGGCGGCCGCGGCCCGCGAAATCGGCGCGGGGCGGCTCGACCAGCGCGTGGAGCCGCAGAGCAACGACGAGTTCGGCGCGCTCGTCGAAGCGTTCAACGCCATGGCACGCGAGCTCGCGACCAGCCGGCGCCGCATCGAGCGCGGCACGATCGCCCTCGAGCGCAAGCACGTCGAGGTCGAAGGGCGCCGCCGCTACATCGAGACGATCCTGGAGCGTATTTCCACCGGCGTCGTGTCGCTCGATGCGGCAGGGGCCATCACGACGATCAACAGTTCCGCCGCGCGGCTGCTGGGGCTGAACCGGGAGATCATCGGCCAGCCGGCGATGGTCGTGCTCGATCGCCCGGACCTTCAACCGCTGCTCAAGCTCGTGGCGGCTGCATCGCGCGGCAAGTCGGAATCCGCGGCCCACGAGTTTGCGATCCCGTGTGAGGGGCAGGAACGGCACCTCGCTGTCGCGGCGACAGTGCTCTCAGGCGACAGCGGCACGCCTGACGGTGTGGTCGTCGTGCTCGACGATGTCACGCCGCTCATCCGCGCGCAGAAGGTCGCCGCGTGGCGCGAGGTCGCGCGGCGGCTCGCGCACGAGATCAAGAACCCGCTGACGCCCATCCAGCTGTCCGCCGAGCGCTTGCGGCGCCATTTCTCCGGTGCGTCCGCCCAGGCGCGCGCGCTCGTCGACGAATGCACGTCGACGATCGTCGGCGAGGTGGAGTCGCTCAAAGGGCTCGTCGACGAATTCTCGCAGTTCGCACGTATGCCGTCGCCCCGGACGGTGCCGACCGATCTCGCGCAGCTCATCACGGACACCGTGGCGCTCTACGACGGGATTTTTGCCGACGTGCACATCGATCGGCGCTTCGCTCCGGACGTGCCGCTGGTTCGACTGGATCCCGAACAGATCCGCCGCGTCGTCATCAATCTCGTGGACAACGCGATCGAGGCGATGGAGCGGCGCGGCGAAATCCTGGTCGAAACCGAGCTCGATCCGTCGAATGCGATCGTTCGCGTCATGGTGTCCGATGACGGGCCCGGGATCCCCCCGGCAGAGCGCGAGAAGCTGTTCCTGCCGTACTATTCGACCAAGCGGCGCGGCAGCGGCCTGGGTTTGGCCATCGTCCGACGGA
>Ga0306920_100003369_pt1 | contig 20245 bp, 16 predicted proteins | sample flu12Cox44000170_FD_204666 | JGI IMG/M metagenome (GOLD analysis project Ga0306920, IMG submission 204666) | Lab enrichment of tropical soil microbial communities from Luquillo Experimental Forest, Puerto Rico - flux4day.12C.oxic.44.000.170 (v2)... | ecosystem: Environmental > Terrestrial >... | reverse complement strand
AAGCAAGGCAAAGAGATACGACCGAGTGTCTTCCAATGCCGAGTCAAGGGTAACGATCCGACCGTTGACCTTCTCGCGCCGCTTGCGGCCGTCGTCATTGGCATCGATGCCGAAATAGCTGTGCAGCAGTTCGATCACCGGCAGATAAGGCGAGGCCTTGCCATGCGAGACCGAAAGCGCTTCCAGCACCATCCAGCCCGACTGCGAACGCAACTTGAATTCGTAGAAGAGTCGCGATTTGCCGACGCCGGGCTCCGCGATAACTGCGACAAGCTGGCCCCGCCCATCTTTCGCCAGTGTCGCGGCATGGCGCATTGACTCTATCTCACTCTCCCGCCCGGCGAACTTCGTGAGCCCGCGCCCGGCCGCTCGCTGCAACCGCGTCCGCAACGGCCCCAGCCCGAGCACCTCATACACATTGACAGGCTCGCTCGAACCCTTGATACGGGCCGGCCCCAGCGCCTTCAGAGTGAAGTAACCCTCGGCCAGTTTGCGCAAGCCATCGCTAATGGCTATCGAACCGGGATTCGCCAGCGCCTGCAGGCGTGATGCAAGGCTGGTCGAATGGCCGATCGGAGTATATTCGGCTTGCCGCTCGCCGGTCTGAATCGAGCGCACGACGACCTCGCCGACGTTGGCGCCGACCCGGACCTGGAGATTCATTCCCTTTTCCGCGCGCAACCGTTCAGCGAAGCGGCGTATATCATCCTGCATCCTGAGCGCCGCATAGAGGGCGCGCTGCGGATGATCTTCATGCGCAACCGGCGCACCGAACAGCGCGAAGATACCGTCCCCGGTGGACTGCACAATGTAGCCGCCGTAATGATGGACGGAGTCGATCATCAGCCTGAGCGCCGGATCGATAATCGCACGAGCTTCTTCCGGGTCGAGGTCCTCCATCAACTCCATCGAGCCCTTGATGTCAGCGAACAGTGCTGTAACGGTCTTGCGCTCGCCGTCGAAATTCTCGCTGCCAGGTGCTTCGATAATACGAATCGGCGCTTCGCTCGGTTTCTTTGACGGGGCACCCGGACTCTGTGCCAGCGGGGCAGCACATTCTCCGCAGAAGTCTTCGTCCGGTTCGTTCTGAGCACCGCATCGCGGACACAAGCGTGTAAGTGGTGCGGCGCATTTCGCGCAAAACTTGCGGACCTCGCGGTTATCAGCGCCGCACTTTGCGCACTTCACGTTAATTCGTCGAGCAGCGCCTTGGCGTCTTTCAGGTCGGCGGTGTCGAAGCCCTCGGTGAACCAGCCGTAGATCTCGGCGAGGATCGTGCGAGCTTCATCGCCGCAATTGGTGTCCCGCAACAGGCGCGCAAGGCTGATCGTGGCGCGGAGTTCGAAGAGCCTGGCCCCCTGACGGCGCGCAACGTCGACCGCGGTGCGCAAACACAGCTCCGCTTCCGCCACGTTACCCGGATCCTTGATCATTAGCAGCTCGCCTTTCACCCGATGGAGTTCCGCGTCGGCCATTTTGTGGCCGGTCTGCTCTGCTGTCGCCTGACATTTAGCCACTACATCGAGACCCTCTTCTGCTCGTCCATTTTGGCCACAGGTCTCCGCAAGGGCGGCGAGCATGACGATGCTCGACCCGGCAACCATCCGATCCGAGAAACTTTGGCGCATCTCCGCGATTCCCTCGTGGCCTCGCCCGGCGGCGGCCATGGTCCAGCCCCGGAAAAAAGTGGCTGCGTTCAAAATGAACGCCATGTCATGCTCGGTGGCGATTGAGAGCATTTCGTCGGCCTCCTGGGCCACCGTGCGGGTATCGCGAAGCAGGATATGGTGCAATCCATCCAAGAACAAAGCAGTTGCAAGCAAAAAGGGGTCGGACGATTGGCGCGCAACGGCCAGTACCTCGCGCGCTCTGTTCAACGCCGCTGATGGATAACCGAGAATGACTAGGACACCGCAAACCATGTTAGGTGCGGTCTGAGCGAAAAAGGCACCATAGTTCCGATATGAGCCGGCAGCGAAGAGCTCAACGGCACATTCGAAGTGCTCACGGGCTGGCTGGAACTGTCCGGAGAGGAAGAGAACCGCACCTAGTATATGATGAGCCCCGGCTAGCATCGCCGGAGCCTTGGCCTCTTGGGCCATCGCAAGGACCCTCTCGGCCAGTTCTCGCGCCGCTCCTAGCTCACTCCGGCTGAGGCGAAGGTGCGCCAGCGCCAAGAGCCCCTCCATCAGCTTGGCTTTGTCTCCCAATCCCTCGCACAGCTCACGAGCGCGGACGAGAGCGGACGCGCGTTCAGGAGCAAGAGACCCTGGCACAAGTGACCCTCTGGCCACGTGCAATGACCAACTCAGGGCCAACTGCAGATCCAATTCCTGACGGTCGCGAACGGTACCGTCGGGAAGTTGTTGCAGCAATTCGAGCGCCCTGGTGAAGTAAGCGATGGCCTCTGAATGTGCCACCTGCTGGGCTGCCCTCGCTCCGGTGCAGCCCAGATATTCCACCGCTTTGGGCACGTTGCCGCTACGGTCGAAATGGTAGGCCAGTTCGGGCAAATGATCCTCGAGTTGATCGCGGTACAACTGCTCGATAACTTGCGCGGCACGCCCGTGCAGCAGTTTGCGCCGCTCGGTTAGCAATGAGTTGTAGGCCACGTCGTGGGTCAGCGCGTGCTTGAACGTATATTCGACATCACCAGCTGCCGGCTGCTCGTAGATAAATTCGGCGAATTGGAGGGCGTTAAGCATCCGGTTCAGCTCATCGTCTGGCTTGCCGCTTACGACCCGCGCGATGCCCAGATTGAACTCAGTCCCAATCACCGCGACTGTCTGCAGCAGGTCTTTCTCGTCCGCCGGCAGCCGGTCGATGCGCGACGCGAGAATGCCCTGTACGGTCGGCGGGATACGCAGCGAAGCGAGCGGCCTGGCCAGTTTCACTTCCCCGTTGCGTGCGAGCGTGCCGTCCTCGAAAAGACTCAAGACAATCTCCTCCATGAAGAGCGGATTGCCTTCGGTCTTCTCAGCTATCAGCCGCTTGAGCGGGACGAGGTCAGCACCCTCTCCCGCGCGCGGCTCATCGCCGCGCTTGCCCCGTTCGTCGCTCCCGCTCCTCAGGGCGGGCTCTGTCGATTGAATTGAGCGGGCGAGGGGCATTGAAAGCAACGTGTCGAGCATCTCGCCGGCGTTCTCCTTGCCCAGCGGGTCGAGGCGAAGCTGCGTGTAGTAGGTCTTGCTACCCCACTTATGACTGTACTCCGGCCGGTAGTTAACCAGGAGCAGGATCTGGGAGTTCGCGATCGAGTCGGCGAGCAGGTTGAGCAACCCCTCGCTCTCGCCGTCCATCCAATGCAGGTCCTCAAACACGACCATCAGCGGCTGCTTGAGGCTCTCGCGCAACAGGATGCGCTTGATCGCCTCCAGCGTACGCCGCTTCTTGAGCTGTCCATCCGTGTCCGCCAGGGGATCGTCGCCCTCGACGATTCCGAGCAGGCTGTACAAATACGGCAACGTATCTTCTAGGCTGCGGTCGAGTATCGCGATCTTGCCTGCGACCTTCTCGCGCCGCTTGCGCTCATCGTCGGTGGCGAAAATTTCGAAATAATTGCGCAGCAAATCGATCACCGGCAAATACGCGCTCGCCTTGCCGTGGGAGATCGAAAGCGCCTCGAGCACCATCCAGCCCGATGCACTGGTCGCCTCGAATTCATAGAAGAGCCGCGATTTCCCGACTCCAGGTTCTGCCACAGCGGCGACAATTTGGCCCCGCCCCTCCCGCGCCAGCACCGAGGCGTGACGAAGCGCCTCCATCTCGCGCTCGCGGCCGACAAACTTCGTCAGCCCGCGGCCGGCCGCCCGTTGCAAGCGCGTCCGCAATGGTCCGAGCCCGATGACCTCGTAGACTTCGACCAGCTCGCTCAGACCCTTAACTCGCGTGGGCCCGCGCGGCTTAAGCTGAAAGTAGCCCTCCACCAGGCGGCGCGTATCTTCGGTTATTGCAATCGAACCGCTGGGCGCGATTACCTGCATGCGCGCAGCAAGATTGGCCGTGTGTCCGATGGGCGTGTACTCGGTGCGGCCTGCCGCGCTGGTCAAGGTACGCACCACTACCTCGCCGGTATTGATACCGACTCGCGCCTCCAGCGGCGTCTCGCCGTCGGCGACCAATTTTCCTGAATATCCCCGAATACCTTCCTGCAATCGCAGGGCAGCATAAAGTGCACGCTGCGGGTGATCTTCGTATGCGACCGGCGCCTCGAACAGCGCAAAGATGCCATCCCCGGTGGATTGCACGACGAAGCCGCCGTAACGGTGAACGGCGTCTATCATCAGCTTGAGCGCTGGATCGACAATCGCCCTAGCATCCTCCGGGTCGAGGTCCTCCATCAGCTCCATCGAACCCTTGATGTCGGCGAACAGTGCAGTGACGGTCTTGCGCTCGCCATCGAGCGGCTGCGCCTCGGAATTCTCAGCAACGATGCGTACGGCCGGTGCGGGTTGTCGTTCGGCCGCCGCCCCGCTGCCGAGGACGAGAGCAAAACCACATTGGCCGCAATAGTACTCGTCGGGTTCGTTTGATGCGCCGCATTGCGGGCACTTCAGCTCCAGAGCGGTACCGCATCCGGCGCAGAACCGGCGCCCTTGGCGATTTTCTCTGCCGCATTTTCCGCAGCGAATCACGATTCCGCCCCTGGTTCGGCAAGCGATGCCTGGCGTCCGCAGCCGTCGATCTCTCTTGCCAGCCGCTCTACCTGCGCGGTGGCGCCCATCTCGGCGTAGAGCCGCCGGGCCGCATCGAGCTCGTGCCGCGCGGTCTCGGTATCGCCACGCAGCCGCGCCAGCTGCGCACGGCATTCATGCACTTCGGGCTGCCACGCCCGGGCGCCCGTTTCGTCGATCAAGTCCTGGGCACGGAGCAGCGCCTGCTCGGCGCGCGTCCGCGCGTCAGAATCCGCGCGCCGGAGCTGGGTGCGGGCAAGGGCAAGATTCGCGCGTATCTCGTCGCACTTAGTGGGAATTTCCGTTTTGAGCCTCCGATTCCGGCTCGCTTCTTAGACCAAAAGGCGCCATTTGGCAAGCGTTCTTCCAGTTTTGCTCCATGGTGCTGCCAGCCGCGCCGGAGCGGGTCAGTTTGGCGTCTCGCGGCCATGCAACCCCCTGAAATGCCGTTTGTCCAATCGATTCCGCGGACACTTCTCCCTCCCACCAACTACGCCGCCAAAGTCTGCAGCGCTCCGTTGGCCGCCTATCCCGCTGGCGCCGACAGCGTCACAATCTTCTGCAGCATGCCGCCAAACAGTCGCCGCGTCAGGTGACTTTCCGCAAGCAGCAGCCAGTAGTAGCGGGCGTGCTTTATCAAGCGCCCGCCGGTCTTGACCAGCCGCTGCTGCAGACTGGTCAGCGACCAGTTGCCGATCCCCTTGGGCAGCGCCAGCCGCCGCCACAGGTTGCCCAGGTTGTAGGCGATCAGGCTCAGCCACAGCCGTACCTCGTTGGCGCGGAAGCGGTGGCAGGAAAGCCGGGTCATCGCGACCGCCTGCTTGCCCTCCTTGATCCATTGCTCTGCCGTTCCGCGCTGGTTGTAAAAGCGTACCACCGCCCGGTTTGAAGTCTGGAAGTTGGTCACGATGAAGCCAACCCGCGGGAACAACTCGCCGAAGTGGAACTCCACCTTCGCCACCACGCGCCGGGCCTTGGTCCAACTCGCTGCCTGGTAGAGAAAGCTCTCGTAGCGGACCACTGGCTTGTAGCTCGGCCTTCCCACCGGGCGAATCAACAACTTTGCCATCCTGCGCTCCAGGTTGGCGTTGGCAGGAAGGCGGATCGCGTACTTTACCTGCCGTGCTTCGTGCGCCTCGTAGATCTCCGGCCGGGCGAAGGCCGCGTCGCCGCGGAAGGCCACCTCCTTGCCCTGCGCCTGCTGCCGCTCGATCTCCGGCAGCAGCAGCGCTTCCCAGCCTTCGGCGCTGTGCACGTTTCCGGGCCTCAGCTTGGCCGCTAGGCAGTCGCCCTGGTCATTAAACAGCAGCAGCGGATGATAGCAGGTGGACTCGAAGTGTCCGTTGTAGGCGCTCTGCTCCTGGTGGCCATAGACCGGGACTTCGGTGCTGTCCATGTCCAGCACTACCCGCCGCCGTGAATCGATCGCTTCCCCCTTGGCGACCAACTCCCGATTGAGCGCGGCCAGACCCGCCAGATTTTCTGCTTGCGTCAACAGTTCGGTCTCGAACGATTGCAAGCGCGAGGTCAACGCCGCTCCGCGATCCAGGACTTTCTCGGAGCCGATCAGCCGAAACGCTGGGTCTTGGGAGAGCCGCTCGGCGTCGTTGACATCCTCGTACCCTGCCAGCCGACTGTATACCAACTGCCGCACGAGGTCGGCCAGCGGCAACTGAGTGTTCTTTCCCCGCCCGTCGGTTAAGTGCTGTTCGATGAGTTCGCCGAACCCCAACCGTTCATCTAGCTCACGCACCAGGAGTAGCCCGCCGTCAGAAGTCACTCTTGCACCCTGGAAATCGACCCGTAAGCTGCCGTTGAACGAGAGCTGAAAGGGCTGTTCTTGCCTCTCACCCACCGCCGCGCCACCTCCGCACAACCCCGACCGCATCCAAACCCATGTCTGTCAGGGCTTTCCGCGTATTTTATCAAGTTGGTAGTCCACTTGGAAAACGGAAATCCGGGTTAATACCCGCGCTCGGCGTCCTCGGCCGCGCCAGAGAGGACCGTGAGGCACGTGACGCCGGCCCGGTCGGCGATGGCGCGGACTTCATCGTGAACGCGATGGGCGGCGTACTCTGGGCCGAGCACGTGTGAAATGCCCGGTAGAGCGCACGAACGCCGGGCGCTTTGGGTGGAGGGCGTGGTGGTGAAGCTGCTTTTGACCTTTTCATATATGGAGGCGATTTCGCTGATCCTCCAGGGGAAGCTCTTTTTAGCCAGCACAAGAACTCATTTCAGCCCGTCTGTCATGGTTTTAGGTTGCGTTCGGCTAATCCGATTTGAAAAGACTTCCGTTAAGGCGCCGGGCTGAGACGGGAGTTATGTCCTGCCGGATCAGCTTGCCAAACGAATCGTGCCACGCCGGCGGTCTCACGTCAGGCTGAAATCGTAACCGTGCAGCTTTTGGCGGTAGAACAAGCGGGCCTTACTGGCTGCTGCCCAGTCCAGGCTAACCGACTGCTAATCGGCGCGAGTACGGTGCCGACCTTCCATTCATCCCCGCCCCGTTTGTATATCAGGTCGCCATTGTCGATGTTGCCGGGGTGTACGCCGGCGCCTGTGTAGCAAACCTGAATGGCCAGCTGCAGGCCGACCTTGACGTAGTGCTGTTTAGATTACGGCGAATGGCCATTGCCAGTGGGCGCCCCAGATGCAACAGCAGCCCACGTACGTGCGACTGTTTTGACACATCCGTCCTGGAACTTCGAAGAGAGGCAAGCGGTGCTGAGCGTTATGAACGCGCTCGGCTCGCTACGGGGCAGCACCGCCGATCCTGTTCTCGCGTTCATCGCCCATTATGAGCGAGCTCTAGAGGGTCTCGGTATCAGCGCGGCATTCTTCTGAGGAAGCCAGAAGCGCGCGTTGTAAACACCCAAGGCTGAAGCTCACGACCGTCCTAACGCAAAGCCCGATCAATATGGTTGGGGTATCCTCGATGTGCATAGGAGTTGACCGGAATGCTCGCCAAATGAATTAGCCGCGAGAGTCACAACTTACTGTTGCGAAGTACCGGCATTTTCGCGATCCTGTCGTGCCGAACATAGCAATTCGCCTCACCGCTGAACGGTGAAAGATTGCCAATTTGGCAAATCAAAAAGACTATGACCTTATTAGGGGGTGCAAAGATGAAGTTGGTCACATCCGTGATCGTTGCCGGTTTGTTATCGGTTGCTCCGAGCTTCGCCTGGGCAGAAGGTAGCCTGTTTTCGGGGTTCGAGCTGTTTCCGGGAATCCGGTTTGATGGCGTCACCATCGGGGCGACTTTTAGCGGATGGACTGATGCGCCTGCCGAGCTGAGCTGGGTGTCGTTTCGCGAAAGCACCGGCGGATTCGTCAGCGGCAGCATCAACTATTCGGGCCAACCTGGATTTGGTCACAGCGTCACTATATTTGGCGGCAACTGGTCCTGGCTCGAGGCGGACGAGCATACTACCCACAGCGGCCCTGTAAAGAGCGGCAGCGTCGTATGGCCAACCAATGCAGGCGCTACGCTCGACAGCCCTGCACTATTCGACGTGGTTTGCGGACCAGGCGTTGCGCATTTTAACGCAAGCGTGCTGGACAGAAGCAGCAATACAAGTGGCGCCATCGCCGGATGCCTCAACGACCAGCTTACCTTTCCTCCCAAGATCTGGGGCGATGTTGACCTGCCATCCGCCCCTTGAGGGCCATCAGACGAGCGCAATATTGAGCGGGTGAGCGGGCGACCTATGACGTAAGAGCGTTTAAGTCTGCTCCGCACATTGCCGATGCCGGGCGGGCCCGCTCGGCTGGGGGACGGATAAGCGTTCTCCAGCAGCCCGTCTCCCTTTGCCCCCCAGACTGTGCCCGAACTGTTGATGAATGATGATCAATGAAAGGGCCCCATGGCTTGACGACTCCGACAGGGCAGCGTAATTGCTCAGCACGGCGAGAGGTGGAGGTTATGCTGCTCTCCAGCACTCAATGTCGATGAGAGATTCCTCAACTAACTAAGGAGGCTAGTCATGCAAAACAGCTCCATGGCTTACCGCTCCAAACGCGAGCCGCAGGTCTGGACGGCGTACGCGGCAACTATCGTGGCGGCGCTCGCGTGGACTTTGCTAGGCGCAGGGCCTACGAGCGCTGCCGAGGTTATCGATCACTCTGCAGGGTTTGGCAATCACAGCGACCTCACCGCGAACGGGAGCGCAACCTTCGTCGGTACGGATGCCGAGGTCACCGATGGTGGCTTCGGTGAGGCGGGCAGCATCTTCTCCAACGACGCCGTCCACATCGTGAAGTTCAATAGTACGTTTACTTTCAGTATTGTTCCCGGCACATCGCCAATGGCGGATGGAATGACGTTTACCATCCAGTCGAGCGGCCCTACCGCGCTGGGTCCGAGCGGTGGTGGGCTCGGCTATGGTCCGGACTCTCCAGGAGGATCGCCAGGGATTATCAAGAGCGTCGCCATCAAGTTCGACATATTCGACTTCGGCACGGGTGAGGGTAACGACTCCAGCGGAGTGTTCAGTGGGGGGAGGTCCCCTACAGTCTCTCAAGCAGGCGGTGATATCTTGATTGGCCTGAAGGGCACCGGCATCGATCTGAACAGCCAAGACCTGATGGAGGGGCTGATCAGCTATCAGGGCGGCAACCTCACGGTGACGCTCACAGATACAACAACAGGAGCCTCTTTTAGCAAGACGGTGAGCGTGGATATCCCATTGGCAGTGGGCGGTGACACTGCGAATGTGGGGTTCACTGGCGGCACCGGCGGGCTGAGTGCGGTCCAGGCCATCCACACGTGGACGTTTCGGGGTGGGAAATAGGCTCCCTCTGCCTGAAATTTGAGAAATCCATCCGGCCCGCGCTTAGGCGATGACGAGGGCGAGCGGGGCGACGGATGGTCGCCTTTACAGTGATGGTGGCTGCGCGCCGCGCTTTGGCGTCTGGGCTCAGATGTAGCGGTCGGTGGGCCTTCAGTAACCGACGATTGCGCTGCTGAACGACTAGACGCTCAACTCGTCCAGCAGCGCCTTGGCATCTTTCAGGTCGGCGGTGTCGAAGCCTTCGGTGAACCAGTTGTAGATTTCCGCGAGCATCGAGCGCGCCTCATCGCGACGATGCTGGCTCGCTAGCAGCCGCGAAAGGCTGGTTGCCGCGCGCAATTCCCACGATTTGGCTTGTTGACCGCGGGCTACATCGATGGCGGTTCGGAACCACCGCTCAGCTTCCTCCGAATTCGATTTTGTTTGCAGTAACAAAAGCTGTCCCTTGAGTCGAAGAAGCTCGGCCTTCATCTCGTACTCGGAAGTTCGCTCGATGTCGGTCAGGACCTCATCAACTAACGTGAGCCCCTGCCGAGGTTCACCAATCTTGCCATAGCCTTTGGCCAGGGCCGAGCAGAACATCGGAAATCCGAGCCTGGCTCCGGATTCGGCCTTACCGCGGATCAAAGCGGCCAGCTCCGTCAAGGCCTTGCGATCTGCTCGTCGATCAAGAATCGCCATATTTCGGAAAATTGTGCCGCTCGTCTCGTGATGGGGGAACCCATGCTCGGCTGAGATCGCAATCATTCTGTCGGCCTCTTGTTCGCCCAGGTGAGAATCTACGTGTAACAGGGCTTCCACTACATTGAGTCGAACCGAGGCCGCTGAGAGCGGATGATTAAGCGAGTCGGCGCGTGCAAGCGCTCGACTACACATTTTCGCCGCTTGGTCCGGAAAACCCAGCTGCCATAGACAAGACGCCTGATACGCCAAAGCAACGGCGGGGGTGTCGGATCCATGAATATCCACGGGAGATAAACCCGGGCGTACTACAGAGCCCAACCTTGAATGCTCCAGCGACTCGGCAAACCTCCCGAGCCAAAACAGACTGACGCCCAACTCGAAGTGTCCCTCTATCGAGAGAGCTTCGCTTCTTTCCGCAACGGCTATCTTCAGCATTTCATTTGCGAGTTGGTTGGCCCTTCTGTGATCCGCTCGCGTAAGATGGAAGACGTTCAAGCCACCGATAACAGCAAAAGTTGGCTGGCCGGGTCTGTTTTGGCGCGCCAAGACTGCCGCCCGTTCCAAGGCGTCGCCCACCTCCGGCGCCGCGTAACCTAAGACAGGCATCGAGGCCGTCCCAAGATTTAATTGCAAGCTAAACTCCGCCTCCGCACGGTCGGATGCAGAGGGAATTTTAGGCAACAATTCCAAAGCTGCTCTTGCGCGCGCGATTGCTTCTGTATGATGCGACCGCTTTAGTGCCTGGGCACTTGCCAGACGTAAATATTCCACTGCCTTGTAGGCATTGTCACTGCGACTGTAATGACGGGCAAGTTCCTCCAGATGCTCATCAAGGCGTGCAGCGTACAACGATTCGATCGCGGCACCAGCCCGTTCGTGGAGCAGTTTCCGCCGTTCAATCAGGACGGAGTTGTACGCTACTTCCTGAGTAAGCGCCGGACCGGATGATCCCGGTAATCCGACCGTGGACTTTCACGGCGAGCGCCGATCCAATACGACTCATCAGTCGACCACCGATCCCGAGGCACTGTTGGCGCGCAAGGGGAAGGGCAAGGAAGCTAAGCTCTGCTACTCGGCCAACGCGCTGATTGAAAACCGCAATTCGCTGTTGATTGATTTTCAAATCGAACCGGCCGACGGCCTCGCTGAGCGCCGGGCCGCTATCGCGATGGCTGACGAACGGCTGGCGGGCAGCCGCCGCATCACGCTGGGCGGCGATAAGGGTTACGATACTCGCGATTTCGTTGCGACCTGTCGCGCGCTCAATATCACCCCGCACGTGGCACAGAATGACGCCCGCCCAGGAGGATCCGCACTCGACGCCCGTACCACCTGCCGTGAGGGTTACGGGGTGAGCCAACGACTTAGGAAGCGCATCGAGGAAGCATTCGGCTGGATGAAGACCATCGGCGGCCTGCGCAAGACCCGCTACCGGGGACGCGAGCGGGTGCAAATGAGCGCCTATCTGGTGGCTGCCGCTTACAACCTGCTCAGAATGGCTCGATTGGTGGTCGCTCCCGCATGAAATCGCAGAGTTCATCGCTGTCCTGCTCCAGCCGTCGAAACCAAGAACGGACTAAGTTCCACCAACTGCAACATCGTTTCGATTTGAAAACAGCACGGAAACTGGGCCAATTGATGAACAAATAGTGGAATCTCGTGGTCGACGCCAGCCGCGCGCGCATCGCGCACGATCAGTCCGCCGAACAAGCCACGATTGATGTTACTTCCGACGCGCCGCACGTGATCATGAAAAACCCATGGCCCAATGGTCTCGTCGGTCGGCTCAAAGACATACGTCCAGCTCTGTCCTGGCAATATCTCGTCACTACGCCGGCCGTCGTGAGCGCGCACGCCGAATGGCCACGCGCCATTGGAACCAATGCCGTAGTGCAAGCCGTGCAGATGAAAGCTGTGGCAATCGGCTGGATCAGCGTTGCGGACATGGATGTGCAAGTGTTCGCCAGGTTTGGCATACAGCACCGCGCCTGGGACTCGGCGGTTCCACGGCGGTTCGTTGCCGTCTGCGGCAATAATCGGCGCAGTGTTCGGGATTGTGTACGCCGGGTCGAGATATTCGCGATAGACCAACGCATCGAGTGCCGCGCCCCAGAATTTCGCCGGCGGAGAGCCTGCCGTATTCGTGTTCAGTGCTGAACATGCAGTCGCGACCATATCGGCGGGACCCTATGATGGGAGTGAGTGGGCTGTAACCGGGCACGATTTCGATCTGCAGGAATATGTCACGATCCATAACTAGACCCGCTCTCGGACATATCCCAAGTCATTTGCAGCACCCGACAACGATGCCTAGGATGCGCCGCGACACGGAATTGAAACGCACGGTTAAACGATCTCGCTCATGACAACCTCGCCGCACGATCTCCTCGATCCCCCGTTCGCGCGCAGTGAAGTGATGGCATTCGTTGCAATCCTCAATGTCGAAGCCCTCGAAATCGCCGAAGCAATCGTACATAACGCGCACGACCTTGCCCGTTACGTCCTTTATATGAGGAACCTCGATTACTCCCGTGCTTGGATCGGTGAGCGACGGAGGCACCTGCGTCGGATCGCCGCCGAGCCCGCTGACTTTGGCCGCAAGTCCTCTGATCCATCGGGTGAAAATCGGCTGCCAGCGATCGGCCGCCGGACGCGCCTGCGCAATGTAACGCAGCAGCGCCAAATTGCGGATCGTTCCGGGCAGAATGGCCTTATCGGTCTGCACAGGAATGGTAATGCGGAAAGCCCCGTTGAAGCGCGCTGGCAGCCGCGAGTACTGATGCAGGTCCACCCTATAGACCTCGCCAGCACGGACGCCGAGTGGCAGTTCCAGCGTGAGCAAGCCCGCATAACTGTTTTTGACGAAGCCAGGAATCGGCACATAGGTAATATCACTCGGGTCGATTCGGAGCGTATGGGCGTCCATCCTATGCAAAACATTGGGATGCTGCCGCGTAGCCGCGAGTTGGAGGACCTGCTCGACATCCCATTCGGGAACGTACAGTGTAGCCTTGGTTGCGCGCGGCAGGTCGTTCCAGCGAATCATCAGTTCGTCAAAGCCGCGACGCTCGACTACAGCGGCCGCCTCGCGGTTCAACTTGAGCGGCACCGGTGACGGCTTGATCATGAACGTATGCTGCACAGTATGGGTCCAACCACCGCCCGGATTACCCGACGGAATAATCGCCAGATTGCGCTGCGCCAGGCGGTCTGACGAGGCCGGCGTCGATCCCGAGGGGATCGGATCGGTGCCGTTAGGCTGGAAGAAAATCTCCGCCACTAAGCATTCGTGAAGACCATTGATCAGCGCTGGAATCGCTTGTGCACCGGAAAAGGGACCGGTGCCAACAGGGTTGAAGGGAAAACGTGGCGTCGGCTGATTAAAGTCGAGCCAGCAGCCGAAGTACGTCACCGCTTCCTGCCCTGCGGCGGCCTCGATAGTTTGGACGTTGGGGTGATCCACCTGCTGCGAGCTCATTGACTGCACGGTGGTGTCAATGCGGCTCAATGCGAAGTATGGGATCGACGCGATCTCTCCGTCGATTAGGCCGAGCAGCGGCACCGCGTTTGGCCAGCTGCCTGAGCGCGCGTAGTTAATCGTCGGCGGATTGGTTCCCGTATAACTATAATCAAGCGCCGAGCGCATCGTGGCAAAGGTGCGGAAAAAGACCTGAACATTACCGGCCGGCGTGGTGTTGGCGCGATAACGAACTTTCGCGATCGCGTAGTTGTAGACGGGCGCGTTGCCCTCGGTCTGGCTGGCTTCGAGCGCGCTGGACTGCTCGTCGGTAGCGATCGAATTAAAGATTTGATCGGCGTTGCCGCCAGGCGTGCGCAGCTCGGCCAGCAGGTTATTCATGTAAGTCAACGGAGCATTCTCGTCGACCTGTGGCGGAGCAACGTTGGGTGCTGGCTGCGTTGTCGCTGAATGCTGAAGTTGACCGCCGGGCATCAGCTTGAAGACGCGCACGTCCGTGCTAAGCCACGAGATCGCGCCGTCGAGCATGTAGGGACTGGGCTGTTTCGTCAGCTCGAAGGCTGCCTGTGTCACGGTGATACCGTGGGTTGCTGTCAGAAAGACGGAGCGCGTGTCAGTGAAGCTGTTGAAGATTGATTGATTAATGAACTGAACGTCGAGGGGGAAGGTGATGCGTTGCGGGGTGTCAGGACTCGGACTTTCCAGCAGGGGCGCTTCAGCCGTGACCGTAATATATGGCTTCGCGTCAGGTCCGCCCGGACTGTCGAACGTGGGCTGTAAGCTCGGCGATGGCGGCGGGTTGCCACCTAATTCGTTCGGCGTGAAACCGTCGTAGATCAACGTAATGGCCGCAGGGTAAGACTGGCTAGCAGCGACTTCGTAAGAGGAAAATGCGCTGCGGTCGAAGATGAAATAGGCGGAGTGCGGCACTGTGTCGTAGCTGGGAGGAAAAACAATGGTCGGGTCCCGCGAATCCTTGAACTGTTGTTCGTTCTCCGGCGCTGCCCACGGTCGAACGGATTTGACATTCTTGATTTTGCCAGTGGCACCAGTTTGTGCGGTATCGCCCGGCCCGGCCCACGGTTCTTGCGGGCTAAGGATGCCCCACCAGGGGCGGAGACTGCTGACATCGTCATCGCCGGGCTGGGGCATTCCAGGTGGATCGATAGTTGTGCGGTCCCCGCCCTTGGTGTTCTCGTAGCCGTCGTGGTTGGTCGATTGCGCCTTATAGAGCTGCGCCGGGTCGAGCCGCTCCGGATGGCCCTGCTGGCGCTGCCATGCCGCAAAAAGCCGATCGATGTTGCTGTGCAGAAGGAACACGAAAGGGTCACGGAACGACGTATGTGGGTCGAGAAGCGTTCCGCCAATATAAGAATGGCCTTGCCCATGCAGGTTAAGGCCGAAACCTTCCATCTGGTCGTCGAAGGTGACGAAATCCGGCGCACTTAACAGCGTCTGCTGATCGGTCGGAGAGATGAGGCCGGCATTGACGCCAACCTGGCGTGTCACCGCCTGCGGAGGATCCGCTGGGTTACCCGTATTATCCCGATATGGGCCAGGGCCGCCATAAAAACCGGCGGATTTCCAAGGTTCACCAATCTCGATCTCCGCTTGTCCCGGTCCTATCGCATTGCCCATGAAATCCGGGGTGAACAGATTGATGGAACCACCTTGGCCATCAGGGAGGTTCTGAGGATCCTGAGTCCAGTCCCAATAGTGCAGCGATAGGGCAGGATCGATCTCGCGCAGCATCGCTTCGAAGCGATTCATCAATTCGCGGTGCCAAGGCAGAAATGCTGGGCAAAAGTGAACGTGAGTGCTGTCGTGAATCTCGTCTTGTTTGAACCAGTAGCTCACGCCGCCGGGCGGAGTATCGCTCTTGCTTCCAGGAAAAAGCTTCTGCTGTAGTGCAAGAATCGCGTCGCGGAAGCGATCTCGCTCCTCCTTGCCGACGGTTGCAATGTTACGCCGGATTCCATCTCCAAGTGCCATCGAAGTTTCTCTCTTTTCGGAGAACGACGCTTGTCGGTTGGCTACTCGACAGGGCGCGAACCCCTTCCAGTGCGATGATCGTGACGAAGTGACGTCGGTCCAGAACGGTCGAGCTACCCCGCTCCCCAGAGAGACTTCCGTCACATCATCTTTTTGCATGCAGCAAGAGTCGTGCCGCGGGAGATGTTAATTTTCCCTGGGAAATCCGGGTGGCAAATGCAAACGGTAACTAGCACCGGACTGCAGGCGAGGATGGGCCGCTAGCTTTTCGTTGCATTGCCACAACTTGACGTTATGCGCAGAGCACTGTAGGCCACCTAGAGTAGTCCAAAATCCGGATTCGCTCGACCTGTCGCCCTCGCGAAGTGTTCGCGGTCCCAAGCGCGTCCTGGCGGCTGAAAAGCCCACGCGGCCTGCGGCGTATCGAATTGCGCGATCCGCCAAGAAAGCACCCGAGCCGAAAGCTGCGGGTCCGTCGTCCGTGCGATTAGACCAGCATCTATCCGCGAACGAACAATGTCCGCCACATGGGCAACCGCCATCGGGTGCAGCTTTCCCGCGCCTTTTGGGTAGGGAAAAGTAACCAGCGGCTCGGGCTTATAATCGTTAGACGACACGACCCCGAGCACGTATTGGGCGCCAGCCTGATTCTTATAGTCTTGAAGCCCGATTATGTCGGGGATCTGAAAGCCTGGGTTCCAGTCGGCGGTCGCTGCGATATTTCGAGAGATGTTTTGAATATCGAACGGTGTGAACCTCCCCTAACCTCCGTCGCCGGCGCCAGTGGCTATTCGACCGCTTTAAATGCCGCGGCCTGCTCGCGGCGGGAATGACTCACACAACTCAGACTGGCTGGTGGAGCGAGGCGGATTTGAACCAGCGAGTCCCTTCAATTCGCGATATTTCCGCGATTTGGCAGACATTCCGCTTCTCCGGAGAGAAATCGTCTCAGCCGATTCCGTAAGTGTTCAAGCCCGAAAAGGCCCCATCCATCCTCACTTTTCAGGACTGGCTTTCCGCCGCCAATCGAGCCATGTGTGTGTCCGCCTGCGAGGGGGGCGGGCAGTCGATGAGCCGATCATTGTCAGAGCGAGAACGGGAAAAGTTGGCGGACAAAATCGCCGGGCTGCAATCGCTCGATGTCGCACAACTGAAGGCGCACTGGCGGACTCTTTATGCGACCGAGGCGCCTGCACGGTTCAGCCGCGACCTGCTGATTCGAGCCGTGGCCTACCGCCTGCAGGAGCGAGCGCTGGGCGGGCTTAAACCAATTACCCGGCGCCTGTTCCAGCGCATAGCCGCCGATGCACCTGCTCGGCGACCGCTTGAGGTCGTGTCGGTGCGCAAACTGGAACCGGGGGCGGTGCTGATCCGTGAGTGGGGCGGCATCCAACACCAGGTAATGGTGCTGGAGCAGGGCTTCAGTTATCGCGGCAAGCATTATCGCTCGCTGTCGGAGGTCGCGCGGCTGACTACCGGCAGCCGCTGGTCAGGACCATTGTTTTTCGGCCTCAAGAACCGGACCGAGGCGCTGGGCGATGGAGCACATTAAACACCCGATGCGGCGCTGCGCGGTCTACACCCGCAAATCTTCGGAAGAGGGTCTGGAGCAGGACTTCAACTCGTTGCACGCGCAACGCGAAGCCTGCGAGGCCTTCATCCGCAGCCAGGCGAGCGAGGGTTGGCGGTTGAGCCAGACCCACTACGACGATAGCGGCCTTTCCGGCGGAACCATGGAGCGCCCGGCACTGCAGCGGCTGCTGGAAGATATCAGGAACGGGCTGGTCGATGTGGTGGTGGTGTACAAGGTGGATCGGCTGACCCGCTCACTGGCCGATTTCGCCCAAATGGTCGAAATCTTCGATGCCAACGGCGTTTCCTTCGTGGCCGTTACCCAGCAGTTTAACACTACTACTTCGATGGGGCGGTTGACCCTCAATGTGCTGCTCTCGTTCGCCCAGTTCGAGCGCGAAGTGACGGGTGAGCGAATCCGAGACAAGATCACGGCATCCAAGCGCAAGGGCATCTGGATGGGCGGCATGGTGCCATTGGGATACGACGTCGTTGATCGGCGCTTGGTGGTCAACCAGGCGGAAGCCCAGCTGGTCCAGGAGATCTACCAACGCTACCTGGAACTCGGCTCGGTGCGGTTGCTGAAAGAGGACCTAGACCGACGCGGAGTGGCATCCAAGGTCCGGCTCTCCCGGCAAGGAACCAGGTCAGGCGATAAGAGCTTTTCGCTCGGGGCGCTGTACGAACTCTTGTCGAATCCGATCTACGTCGGCGAAATTAGACACAAGCTGGAACACCATCCCGGCCAACACCAACCCATCCTGCAGCATGAGATGTGGGAGCAGGTCCAGCAGCGCCTCCGCACTGGGGCGCGCAGAGACCGGGAACCGACAACCAAGGCACCATCGAGCCCGCTGGCGGGAAAAGTGTTCGATGAAGCCGGCCAGCCGCTCTATGCCCAGGGAGCCGCCAAAGGCGGACGCCGCTACCGTTACTTCGTCTCGCGCGGTCGCGTCCGAGGCACGACTGCGGATGGCCAGCGCGGCTGGCGGGTGCCGGCCCCTGGGCTGGAGCGGGTGGTGCTTACTGCGACGCGGTCAATCTTGGCTGACCCGGCTGCCTTGGTCGTCAGTATTCAAGACTCCTCTGAGGGTACCGAGAGTGTTGAGCAAATTCTTGGGAGCGCCTCGAACTGGCGCGAGCGCCTGGGTACCGAGGGAGAGGCCCAGGCCGCTTTGGGCGAATTGATCAAGCAGGTGCAACTCACCGAAACCGGACTGCGGTTAACGGTTAACCTTCCCGTTGTCGCGGCCGGCGCACGGAGGAACGACGCTATTTCGCTGTCGCATTTCGTGCCGATGACCATCAGACGACGTGGCATGGAACTGCGTCTGATTCTGGACGGCCACCCTGAGCAACAGCGACGGGTCGACCCGGCCTTGCTCAAAGCTCTGGCGCGGGCGCGCTCGTGGTTCGAAGAGGTTGCCTTGGGCAGGGTCGGTTCGCTGGCCGAGATTGCACGCCGCGAGGGAGTGCGCAAGCGCTATGTCGCGCGTTTGACCAAGCTCGCGTTCATGGCGCCGTCACTGGCCGAGGCAATAGCCGCAGGCCGCACACCAATCGGCGTTAACTTGCAGATGTTGGTGTGTAAAAGGTGCGACTTCGTCTGACAGGCAGTCCAAGTCCGCGGGCTGATAGTTAAGTTGAGTGTCGGAACCTTGTGTTGATAGCCTCCGCGCCAGCTTGCCGTCAAGCGTGCGCGCGCGGGAGCGCGCCGGCTGCCGCCGCGCTTGACTGCGGCCGGCGCTCCGGCTGGAACAGCAATTAAGGGTTGCTGGCGCAACCCGCCGTCGAGCGCAGCCAGTCTTCACGCCAACCCCTCCTGCGTGCTGTCCAGCATCTTCTCGCGTGCCAACGGCGCCGCATCAATGAAGGTTTGCTGCGGGGTCTTGCCATAACACCAGCGCCCCTGATGAGGGCGAACCTCATTATATTCCTTCAGCCACAAGTCCAAATCGCGCTGCAGCTCTTCGGTGCTTGAGTAAATCTTGCGCCGAAAGGCGACGCGGTAGAATTCATTCAGCACGGTGCGATGGAAACGCTCAACGATTCCATTGGTCTGCGGACTTTTGACCTTGGTACGGCTGTGATCGATGTTCTCCACTGCCAGGTAGAGCTCGTATTCGTGACGTTCGGGTGCGCCGCAGTACTCGGTACCACGATCGGTCAACACCCGCTGCAACTTCACACCCTGTTCATCGAAAAACGGGATCACCCGGTCATTGAGCAGGTCGGCCGCTACCAGCGGGGTCTTGCGATCATAAGCTTGGCGAAGGCCAATTTGGTGTAGGTATCAAGGAAGGTCTGCTGATAAATCCGCCCGACTCCTTTGAGCGTGCCGACGTAAAACGTATCCTGGGCGCCGCAGTAGCCGGGGCATTCGCTGTCGAACTCGCCATACGCTTCCTTATCCGCCTTGGCCTTCTCCAATGCCGAGACCTGGGCTTCGGTCAACACCAGGCCCTCCTGTGCGCTCTTAGCTTCCAGCGCCTTAAGCCGTTTGGGCATGGTTTCCAAATCATGACGTTGCCAGACGCTGCGCACCCCTGCCCCGGACAAGCTCATGCCACGGCGACGCAGTTCATTGGCGACCCGCTCTTGTCCCCAGGCCGGCTGCTCGAGCGCGAGCTCGACCGCCGCCTGCTCAAGCTCGGGAGCCACACGGTTTTTCAACACCGGTTTACGCCGCGAGATCTCCTGCAACGCGGCTTCGCCGCCTTTGTCGTAAAGTTCTCGGAAGCGATAAAAGCTGTCGCGGCTATAGCCCATCACCCGGCATGCCTGCGAAACGTTGCCGAGCTGCTTGGCCAGTTCCAGCAATCCGACCTTGGCGCGAATTACCTTCTGTTCCGTTGTCATCGTCCTCGCTGCCTTTCTCCAACCGAGGACTTTAACTGTCATGTAAGATTAAGTCTTTACTTCTACAGTTGATGGACGGACGCTTGGAGCTCGCTCCCTGCTGGTTCGAGCAGGAGCAGATGTTCAGCGGCCTGAGTTCAGCTCGATAATTTCCATACAGCAGGCGGCAGTGCCTCCGACGGTCTTCGTGCTAG
>Ga0306920_100003368_pt1 | contig 20246 bp, 23 predicted proteins | sample flu12Cox44000170_FD_204666 | JGI IMG/M metagenome (GOLD analysis project Ga0306920, IMG submission 204666) | Lab enrichment of tropical soil microbial communities from Luquillo Experimental Forest, Puerto Rico - flux4day.12C.oxic.44.000.170 (v2)... | ecosystem: Environmental > Terrestrial >... | reverse complement strand
TTTCCGATGCTGACCGGCACGCTCGTCACGGTGGCCGGCTTTGTGCCGATTGGCTTCGCCAAAAGCGGTGCCGGTGAATATTGCTATTCGCTGTTCGCCGTGATTGCCGTCGCTCTGCTGGCGTCGTGGATCGTCGCGGTCCTGTTCGCCCCGGTGATCGGGGTGACAATCCTGCCCAAGACGACGAAGCCGCACGGCGAAGGACATGGCGAGCCCGGCCGTTTCATGCGGCTGTTTCGCGCTGCTCTGATCTTTTGCATGCGTGCCCGCTGGCTGGTGATCGCCGTGACGGTCGGACTCTTCGCTGCCTCGCTTTATGGATACGGGTTCATCCAGCAGCAATTCTTCCCGGCTTCCGACCGGCCGGAACTGGTCATCGACCTCACTATGCCGCAGGACGCGTCGATTTATGCCACAGAGCACGAGGTCGAGCGGTTCGAGGCGCTGCTGAAGGGCGACCCGAACATCGATCGCTATAGCCTCTACGTCGGGCAGGGTGCGGTGCGCTTTTATCTGCCGTTGAACGTGCAGCTGTCCAACGACTATTTCGCCCAGGCAGTCATCGTGACCAAGGGTATTGCCGAGCGGGAAATCGTCCGCGCGCGCCTGCAAAAGGCGCTCGACACGGAATTCGCCAGCCTCAACACGAGGATTTACCCGCTGGAATTGGGACCGCCGGTCGGCTGGCCGTTGCAGTATCGCGTCACCGGCCAGACCCCGCAGGGCACTCGCGACGCCGCGTTTCTCGTCGCCCAAACCATCGGGCAGAACCCGAATACGCGGCTTATCAATTTCGACTGGAACGAGCCGATGAAGAGCCTGCGGATCGAGGTCGATCAGGACCGGGTTCGCCAGCTCGGCGTCAGCTCCAAATCCTTGGCTGAAGCCCTGAACGCGGTCACCAGCGGAATGGTCGTCACCGAGGTTCGTGATTCGATCTATCTGACCGATCTTGTGGCTCGGTCTGCGGACGAGCAGCGCCAGTCTCTGCAAACATTGAGAAACCTGCAGGTCTCTTTGGACAACGGACAGACGATCCCGTTGAGCCAGGTTGCAAGTGTCCAATACCAATTGGAGCCGCCAGTGATCTGGCGGCGCAATCTGCTGCCGACGATCACCGTCCAGGCGGATGTCGTCCCCGGCATCGAGGCCAAGACAGTCAATAGGCAGCTGGCGCCGGCGATCGCTCAATTGGCAGAAAAATTGCCGGAGGGCTACACGATCGAAGCGGGCGGCACGATCGAGGAGAGCGCAAAGGGGCTGAGCTCGATAGTTGCCGTGTTTCCGGTGATGATCATGTTGATGCTGATTATTTTGATGGTTCAGCTGCAAAGCTTTCAGAAGATGTTCCTGGTGATCAGCGTGGCGCCGTTGGGTCTGATCGGCGTCGTCATGGCGCTGCTGCCGACGCGCACGCCGATGGGCTTTGTCGCGATCCTCGGCATCATCGCGTTGAGCGGCATGATCATCCGCAATTCGGTGATCTTGATCGACCAGATCGACATGGATCTTGCCAGAGGATTGCACCCCTGGGATGCGGTGATCGACGCGACCACACACCGGTTGCGGCCGATCGTGCTGACCGCGGCCGCCGCCTCCCTCGGGATGATCCCGATCGCGTCCGAAGTCTTCTGGGGGCCGATGGCCTACGCGATCATCGGCGGGCTGTTCGTCGCGACCCTCTTAACCCTGCTGTTCCTGCCGGCCCTCTATGTCGCCTGGTTCCGCATCAAGGAGCCGCGCAAGGAGCCCGAGCCGGGTCTCGGCGCGGGTGTGCCCGCGGCCGCGAAGTAGTGCCACAACAGCAGTGTCGCCTCGCACCGATGCCGGAGTGGCATAGTCTGGTGTTGGATCGGCGGCACTGGCCATCATTCCGCTGACAGGACCGAAAAGGACTTGGCAGCCCCGGCGCGGTTGCTCGCCTCGTGACGGCTGGAACTCGAAGACCGTCGAGGCTAAACTCGAATCATGCTCGTCTCGTGACCCAGGTGCCTCGAAATGCCACGACCCCGCATCCTTTTCCTTTCTGCAGCAACACTGATATTCCTTAATATCTCGGTGGTTGCCCGGGCGCAGTATTCATCGAGTCAGGGGTATTCCCCTCCCCCCTGCCAGGCCGTTACCCCCAGCCCTGTCCGGGGTGCTGCTCGAGGCGCGGCCGGCGGCGCCCTTATCGGGGCGATTTCGGGGAACGCCGGGCGCGGCGCCGCGATCGGGGCCGCATTCGGTGGGGTTCGCAGCGCAGTACGTCGGGGCTCGGCCCGCAGTGCGGGCGCCTGCTACTGATCCGCGACGGACAGGGAGATTCCGATGAAACGATACGACGTGGCGGTTCTGCTCGCATGCTGTCTCGGCGCATGCGCCCAGCCGTCTGCGCCACCATCGCAACAAGCCGCACCGCCACCGGAGGCTGCTCCACCGCCCCCGCCGCGGGTCACCTCCGAAGCCCAGATCGCACCGGGACGATGGGTCGTCGACCAGGTGCGGTGCTCCGACCTGCTCGGCGCCGCGGATGAAGACCGGGAGGCAGCCGCCATGTTTTATTATGGCTACTTGGCGGCGAAGGCCGGGATCCGCGTAATCGATGTAAACCAAATCGACGGCAATGTCAGAAAGGTGATGGACCGATGCGCGTCCGCGCCGAACATCACTGTTCCTCAGGCCTTCCGCCAAGCGCTCGGCCGTCGCGGGTGACCGATCGCCTCGGAATTCTTCTGTGGATCGATGGCCTACGCAATCATCGGCGACTTGTTCGTCACGACCCTACTAACCCCGTTCTTTCCGCCGGCCCTCTATGTCGCCTGGTTCTGTATCAAGGAGCCGCGCAAGGAGCCCGAGCCGAGTCTCGGAGCCGGGGTCCCGGCCGCCGCCAAATAGCGATATGATTAATTGACGACCAGGAGATCTCAGCCAGCCTAATAGCGGAGGAGCGTATGCAGTATGGATTTAGGACGGGCTCAAGAACCGGACCGAAATGGGTCGCTGTTCTGTGTGTGCTAGCAGCGGCGGGAACTGTGAATTTATCGGCTGGCCGCGCCGATGAAGCGAATGCCAAGAGCCTGCTCAAGGCCATGTCTGACTATCTTGCCGCGCAGAAGGCAATATCATTCGATTATGATTCGAACCTCGAAATCGTAAGTACACAGCAACAAAAAATTGGGCTGGCCAGTTCCGGCACAGTGACGCTCAATCGCCCTGATAAGCTTCGTGCGACACGCATGGGCGGCTTTGCCAATATCGAGATGGTCTTTGACGGCAAAACGCTAACATTATTGGGTAAGAATGCAAACCTGTATGCCCAAATCGAGGCGCCCGGCACGATCGATCAACTAGTCGACATTTTGCGGGACAAATACCATCGACCCGTCCCGGCCGCCGATTTGCTGATGGCGGATCCCTACAAAGAGCTGATGCCGGATGTAACTGATGCGAAGGATCTCGGAAGCGGTGTGATCCACGGTACGGAATGCGACCACCTCGCCTTCCGCACAAAAGAGGTCGACTGGCAGATCTGGATCGCGCAAGGAGCCCGTCCTTATCCGTGCCGTTATGTCATCACCAGCAAAAAGGTTACGGGGTGGCCGCAATACACCCTCGATATTTGGGGATGGAAAGCCGGCACCGAGGTCGCCTCTGACGCGTTCAAATTAGAGATTCCCACAGGTGCGAAGCAATTGATGCCGGGCCAAGTAGCTGAGCTCATGGAAATACCGGCGCTTTTCTCGGCAAAGGGAGCAAAGTGATGACGTTGAAACGCATCGGTGCTGGTTTGCTGGCGATAATCATTTGTGCCATTTGCTTGGAGCTTGGCGAGCGGTTCGAGATCCCGGGCGTGCGGAGCGTCGTCTCAACTGCCGAGGCTGTCGTCGGGCGCCCGCTGACGCCGATGAGCTATGCCGGCGTCGCGCGGAGAACCGCACGACGCTGTGCAGCAGGCGTTTACTACTGCTAGGGCTAGGCCTGCCGCGCGGGTACCAACCTCCCCGCCGAGGCGAGCGACTCGGGCGAACTCGCCACCATGCTGTATTTCAGCTTCACCACGCTGACCACGTGACCGGTTACGGCGACATCGTGGCGGTCAATCCCTTCGCCCGCAGCTTGGCCAATCTGGAATCGGTTATCGGCCAATTCTATCTCGCCATCACGGTTGCCCGCCTGGTAACACTGGAACTCGAAGAGCGCCGCCGCCGACCTCTCACGTTGATCGCACGCGTTCGTCTGGAAGATCCGGAGATCATCATGCAGGACGCGCGGGATGCCATATCGGCTCGTGGTCCGCGGCGCTCCAGTTGGACCGGGTGACCCCGAGCCGATCAGGTTAGTTCGCTGCAGAGCGGAGGTCAGAATTGTTAGGCTGGCTATTGATCTTGGTGGCTTTGTCAGTGCACTGGCTGATGTCCGAAGCGCATAGTATTCGGATCGGCGGCACTGGCGATCATTCCGCTGGCCGGTTGGATGGGGCGGGCGACCGAAGTACTCGCAGCGCGAGCAGGCGAAGGGGTCGGCGGGTTGCTCAACGCCACCTTCGGGAATGCTGCCGAGCGGGGCCGAAAAAAGGCGCCGTGGGTCCGCTAAATTGACAATGCCGTGGCGGGGCCAGACCGGATCAAGGTGCGCGAGTTCGGCAGCGTTTTTTGGCAGATCGAGGCGCATTTCGGCTTTGCACAGACGCCCAACCTACCGCGGGAGCTGGGTCGGGCAGAATCCCGGGGCTGAAGCTCGATCCGAGCCAACTCTCATCCTCAGATCTCGACTGCGGTGCCGAGCTCGATGACGCGTTCGTGGGGATGTGGAAGAACTCGGTCTGCCGGTCGCAATGCGCACTAGGCCGGAGTAGAGACGTTCGCGCCGACGCGCCATTCCAGGCCGCACCCCTAGTTTGACGTTGGTGAGCCCGACAAAGACGGAGCTTTTTAGGCCGCTCCGGGTCAGATCGCGCGCCAACCCTTGTCGTCGGCGTCTTTAGAAAGCGACTTGAACGCGGCCGGCGAGCGTGCTGAAGCTCTGGCCGATCTGGACCGTACCCGCCGAATTCAGCCGATCCACATGGGTGTGTTGGAATTGCATGTAAAACCGCACCCAGTCGTTCGGATACCAGCTGAGCAACACACCGGAGACCTGTTGGAAGCCGCCATAGACACCCCCCGTGACGCTTTGCGCCACGCCGGGTGTAACATGGCTGTTCAGATCCATGGCGCTATAGCGGCCGGAGAGTTCCCATGCGCCAATACCGGGGCCATCGAGCGTCCACGGCCGGTCGACCTTCGGTCTGACGAACGCAGCGTCGCCAACGCTATAGCGGATCGGCTCCCCGGTGAGGACCCAGCCTGCCTCCACATACCCTCCGTTGAAGCCCAGACCGGGCTGGGGTGCAGGCGGATTTTTCGCTTGGGTCATGTTGATCTGATAGTACCCACCCTGTAGCAGTAAGTTGCGCCAGCTGATCCCCGCCTCACCACCATAAACGTTCGCGCCCGATGCCGACAGGTTCCCGGTACTGATCAGCCGGTTGTTGTCGATCCGCAACTCGGGGCGATCCGAAAAGCTCAGTGTTTCGATGCTTACCCCGGGCAAGCCCGTGTTCGAGTTCATGTTTGGGTGGAACACGTCCTCGCCGGAGAAATCGAGATGGACGTTCCAATCTTGGTCATGATAGAGGCGTCCCGCGAGGCGCCCGACAAAGCCGAGCTGTTCGCCGGTCAGCGAATTTGAGGTATTCGCGCCAAAGGTGGTGCCGGTCAAATAGGCGGACGCGAAATAAGAAGCCGGCCAAGCCGCCGCGAAATCGGAAGACGTTTTGGCTCCGAGCGACGCGCGCGCATCTCCGGCCGCGACGTTCCGCGCTATTTCAATGATGCTCGGCCGCTCCAATTGCAGGAAATTGTTCGAGTTCTGCGAATCATAAAGCGAGAAATAGGGCTTGTAATATCCGACGAGCGCGGTCACTGGTTTGAACCCGGTCCAGCTGACGTTGGCTTCGTACAAGGTCGGCGAGCCGTCGGGTGATCCGCCAAAGTCGGGTGTGACTTGGACCAAGAAATCGTCAAACTTTCCGCTAAAGAAGATCCGGCCGCGACGCAAGTTTACCCCATTGTTGAGATGCGGGAATTGCGTCGTCGGGCTTGGGTTCTGGAAATAGCCGCCCACGTCGAACTGGGTTTGGGTGCCAAGGGCGACATACATACGGCCGTCCGACGAGGCGATCGTCGGCCGCCCTGCGGGCATGCTGACCCGGATCCCGTCGGCGCCGGGGGGAGCGCTCGAAGGCGGTGCCGGGGTTGCCGGGAGCGCGGTTTGCGCAGCTTCAGGCTCCACGGTCGCCGCCTTCACAGCATCCTGCCGCGCCTTCTCCTCGGCCTCGCGAGCCTGGCGCAGCTCCTCTTGAGCCCGCTGCGCCTCATCTCGCGATCGCCGGAGTTGCTGTTTCGCCTCCCCGAGCTCTCCCCTGAGCTTCTGCAGCTCGCTCTGCAGCCCGTGTATCTGCCGCTCGATAGCTTCGATCCGCTCGATCGTAGCATCTTGTGCATCGGCTACGGCAGGTAAGACCGCGGCATAGACTGCAGCCAGCGCGGCACAAGCGCGATGCCGCCTGTGAGATGTGATATTCATGCTCCGTGTTTCTCTCCGGGACGAAACACACTGGAAGCTTATCGACCGGGGAAGGCATCTGCGAAATTAGGGGGTGTCAGGTGAGAAGCCGCCTTCGTTTTCCGGGGCAAGCCGGGAAGATAAAGAGTAGGACAAGCCGAATCGCCGGCCGTAATGTGATGGGCGGTAGGGAAGCCTGCCTTGCCGCTTTAAGACTGTGTCGTCAACGCGGCGAGGCGCTCGGCAAGAAAAAGAAGGTGAGAGCGAGAACAAGATAAACGACAAGAAGTTGCGCGCCCTTCAGCCAGTCGGATCGTCCGTCGCCCGCTACCTGCCCTGTGATCAGAACGGCGAGGAAGACGATCAGGACCAGGCCAGTGGAGAAGGCCAGATCCATCGGGGCGGGACCGACGAAGAGGCTCGCGAGTAGAGGACCGGCGCCACGAAGAGCGCCACTTGCACGCTCGAGCCGATCGCGATCGAGAGCGACAGGTCCATTCGGTTCTTTAATGCGGCACTGATCGCGGTTGCGTGCTCAGCCGCGTTTCCCAGGATCGCGACAACAAAGACCCCGACGAAGACCTTACTCAGACCGAACTCGTGTGTCGTGGGTTCGATCGCCCCCACCATGATCTCGCTCATCCAAGCAATCCCTACCGTGGCCACGGCGAGCACCGACGCGGCCCGACCCACCGATGCGGGTGCTTTGTCTTCCTCGACGGCGGAGGAGCCCGCGAATAGCGCGGAATGGGTGACCAGGCGAAAGTTAGGCACAGCACATACGTAAAAAGAAGCACGACCGAAAGCGAGACGCTGAGCCGGCCGAGACCTTCCGCCGTCATGCCCCGTGCGGCTTCAAAGGCTGCGGGTAGAATCAATGCGATCGCCGCAAGCGTCAGCATCGTCGCCTCGGAACGCGCGCCGACCGGATTGAAGTGTTGCTCGGGATGGCGCAATCCTCCGGCCAGCATGGCGGCGCCGAGCACCAGCAGCATGTTCCCAACAATGGAACCAGCTATCGACGCTTCCACCACATCGTGAAGCCCGGCCCGCAAGGCGACGAGCGCGATGATCAGTTCGGCGGCGTTGCCGAAAGTCGCATTGAGAAGCCCGCCAACTCCCTCGCCCATACGCTCTGCGAGCTGTTCGGTGGCCCGGCCTAGCCACATGGCAAGGGGCAAGAGGGCAAGCGAGGAGGCTGCGAAAACGAGTAGGTGGCTGTCGGGAGCGAGGAATTCCAAACCAATCGCGACTGGGACGAAGAGCAAGAGCCAGTTCATCAGGATCGATCAGCTCTGTTCCTCGGCATGAATCAGTCCTCCCGGTCCACCCAATCCACCCGGTGGCTCTTGAGATAGCTGCTGACGGCGGCACCGATGGTCGGAAAGAAGGAACTTTCGCCAAACTGGGAAAACAGCCCGAACCGCTTGAGCTTGTCTTTTACGGGATCTTTGAGCTCGGCGAAGCACAGCTCGGTTCCGGCCTGGTGCAAAGTCTCGTCCAATTCGGCGAGGGTATCGGCGGCGGTGACATCCACGCTGGTGACCGGTTCCGCGGCAACGACGAGCCAGCGCACCGGGACACGCGATGTCGCCGCCGCATCGAGAACACGCTGCTTGAACAGCTCGGCATTGGCGAAGAACAAGGGTGCGTCCCAGCGAAAGAGGACAAGGCCGGGTATCTGGCGCGCATCAGGATAGCGCGTGATGTCATGGTAGCCCCTGACCCCGGCAGCGCGGCCCAACACCGCCGAGTGCGGACGCCAACCATCCCACAGGGACTCGATGACGGCGATTACGACCGCCAAGCCTATACCGGGAATAGCACCAAAGACGGCAACGCCCACAAAGCAGGCGATCGACAGCCAGAACTCCCAGCGCTGGATGCGAAAGATTCGAATGAGGTCGGTAACTTCGATCAGACCGATAGCCGACGCGATCACGACTGCCGCCAATGCGGAGGCGGGCAGATGCTGGAGCAGATTCGGCGCCGCCAGCAGCAGCAGGGCAACGATGAGTGCACCGACAACCCCGGTCAACTGCGTGCGGGCACCCGCAGCCTCGGCGACGGGAGTGCGCGACGAGCTGCTGCTGATCGGAAAGCCCTGAAAGAACCCGGCGGCCAGATTGGCGGCCCCGAGTCCCACCATCTCCTGATTGGGATCGACATTCGTACCGGTTCTCACAGCATACACGCGGGAGAGAACGCTGGTGTCGGCAAACGACACCAGGGCGACGGCGCAGCCTCCGATCAGAACCGGGGCGATATCGGCGTAGGTGATCCACGGGATCGCGAACCCGGGCAGGCCTCTGGGGAGGGGACCCACGACCGACACATTGGCGCGCGTGGCCAACTCCAATGCAGAGACGATCGCTGTGGCACCAATTACGGCAATCAGTATGCCTGGTATCCGCTTGTGGTTCTTGAGCAGGAAGATCACCGCCAATGTGCCGGCGCCGACCGCGAACGCGGCCCAATTTACTTTGCCGCCGAGCACCGCCTCGCCGATGGCCCATAGCTTTCTCAACGGCCCGTCGCCTTCGATCGAGAAGCCAAGCAGCTTAGGCAATTGGCTGATCAGCACGGTCAACGCTATTCCGTTCATGTAGCCAAAGCGGATCGGCTTGGAGAGAAGCTCGGTAATAAAGCCCAGCCGCGCGACGCCTGCCAGAATGCACACGATCCCCGAGACGACGGCCATCATGCCGGCCAAGGCAACGGCGCGAAGGGGGTCGCCGCCGGACAGCGGGGCGACGACACCGAGTATGACGGCAGCGAGCGAGGAATCCGGTCCCAGAACCAGAATGCGACTGGGGCCGAACAGCGCATACGCCAGCAGCGGCACGATAGTCGCGTAAAGACCGTAGATGCCGGGTACGCCGGAGGCGACGGCATAGGCGATGCCAACGGGCACCAACATTGTTGCCAGCACGATTCCCGCGACGATGTCATGCGGCAGCCAGCTTCCCCGATACCGCTGCAGAGTAAGCAGCCCCGGCAACCATCTTTCCCAACCAGCCTGATTTGACATTTCCAAAATGGGTTAAGGATTACCGAGATCGACGATGTGCTTCGTAGGACGGTTCGTCAACGAGCGGGGCCTCTAACGCAACCACTTCGGGACTAGGTGGTCAGAAGATGGCATTTCGCTAGGCTCACCCGGATTGACACAAAACTGTCATGTAATGCACCCTGCACCACGCGTCTCGGATTTTGAGAAAAGGCGCGTTCTGATCCGACATAATTCCCGGCTCTATAGCGGCAGGGAAGCTCGTGTTCGAGCCGAATGCAAGCGGATCAAAGCGCACAGACGATCTTGGGGAAGAGCGGGACCCGCTGGAGACACCGGTGTTGATGCCGAAGGAGGAACTCAAATTCTCGTTTACCGCGAGTGATTTGCCGCTGTTGAAACAGGCGTTGCTCAAAACAACCGACAACGGTCGAACGACGCACACCACGCTGACGAGCACTTATTATGATACAGCCCCGGCCAGCTTGAAGCGAGCAGGCGTTGCCCTGCGGGTACAGGAACAAAATCGCCGGTATATCCAGACAGTCATCGCGACAAGCGTAAGTGGGGTGCTGCCTCTCAGCTGCGGCGAATGCGAGGATGTCATCGATAGCGAGCGGCCGGATCTGTACGCGCCCAACAGCAGCGCACATTTGCCGGAAACACTCGGCGAGGCCGAGTTACTCGTGCAGTTCACTGGCGTATTTCGGCGTACCCTTTTCGTGCTCGAACCCGACGGGTCTACCCAGATCGAGTGTGCACTCGACGAAGGCGAGCTTCGCACTGCCGCAAGCGACCGCACCGAGCCGATCTGCGAAGTCGGACTGCAGCTGAAACGCGGCGATCCTGCCGCACTCTATGCAACGGGGCGTCTACTCGAGATTGCACCGTTGCGCATCGAGATCCGGAGCAAGGCAGAACGCGGCTACGACCTTCTCGGCGGGACGATCGACAAGCCACAGGTCGAACACACCCCGCCTTTCGACCTTAAGCCAGACATGACGGTCGAGGAGAGCTTGCAGCGGATCGGTCGCGGTTGCCTGACAATGCTCCTTCGCAACGAAGCTGCGGCGCTCGCCGACGTGCCGGAAGGTGTTCACCAGATCCGTGTTGCTGTCCGCCGCCTTCGTTCGGTGGTTGCGGCAGTGAAACGGATGCTGCCGCCCGAGCAATTTGAGTGGGTCAGCCGGGATTTGAAGTGGGTGGCCGATGTTTTGGGTCCGGCGCGCAACTGGGATGTGTTTTCAGGCACTCTTCTCGCGTCCGTGAGGAGCGCATTGCCTACCCATCAGGATCTGGAAGGCTTGTCCCGCGTCTCGGAGCAAGAGCGACAAGCCGCACATGGAAGAGCCAATGCCGCGATCCGGTCTCCCCGATACACGGCTGCGCTGCTGAACCTCTCGCAGTGGTTTGCTTCGCGCAGCTGGAGGAATCAACCTGTCGCGGAGCAGTCGGCGCTGCTGATGGCGCCGATCGGCGCGGTGGCGCCGGGCCTGATCGCGCGCCGGCACAAGAAGGTCAAAACGATAGACGGTCTAGACGAGCTCACGCCGCAGCAGCGCCACGAAGTCCGCATTGCCGTCAAGAAGCTGCGCTACACGATCGAATTCCTCGAAGATCTATTCGATACCGACAAGGTTGCGAAATTCGTAGGACGCCTCAAGCCGCTGCAAGATGATCTGGGCTACGAAAACGACGTCCGGGTGGCGCACGAGCTCTTGGCCGATCTGCCGAATTCGGACGACGCTGCGGCCATAGCTCGCGCCGCCGGCGTGGTGCTCGGATGGCACGATCGGGGCTTGGCCGACGATGATCGCAAGCTGCGCAAACGTGTACGGAGATTCCGCCAAGAGCGGCCGTTCTGGTGATCGGCTAATTGTCAGACCTTGTTCGGCATAGCGCGGATACCGACCGATCTCCCGATCAACCGGGAAAACGTCGCCGAAATCGCCGCCTGCGGCGCCGCCCGCTCGAATCGCTGCGGGGCCACCCGATAGGTTTTGTCTCGCCAGGATGGCGAGCTATCTGCGAGCTCCAAATTCAGGGAGGTCAAGCATGTTGCAAGCTGTTGAATTGCAGCTGCATGCAACAAGCAAGAGGTTCAAAACAACGGCCGGAAGTCTCTGGCGCGTGGCTAACTGGAAGTAGCCGCCTCTTCGCTGCGCGTCGCGATCGCCTTGACGAGCGGGTTGGCGGTCACGCCGTGGGCGATGACGCTGAGCAGCACGGTCCAACCGGCTGCGAGCATGATCGTGTCGTTGCCGGGGAGCTTTGCGTCGAGGACGAGGATCGCGAAAACGATTGTCGCCAGCCCGCGCGGGCCAAACCAGCCAATGAAGAGCTTGTCCGTCGCAGTCATACGCGTGCCGATCAGGCACAAAAAGACCGGCACCATACGTATCACGGTCAGGCTGAGCACCGCATAGAGGAGCGCCGGCCAGGTGACGCGGTCGATCATGCGGGCAACCACGATACCGCCGAACACCACCCATGTCAGCAGCGCCAGCGCTTCGCCCATGTGCTCGGCGCCGCGCAGCAGCTCCTCCTTGTGGTGCGCGCCCAACCCGCTCAATAGGAGCCCGCCGACATAGCACGCGATGAATCCACTGCCGCCCGCCGCCTGCGCCGCTGCAAAGCACGCCGCCGCGAGGGCCACGATCGGGATTTCCACCCAGTTCTTGCTGATCCAGCCTTGCCCTTCGGCGAAGCGCACCATCCGAACGGTGAGCCAGGTCAACGCGAGCCCGACCAACGCGCCGATCCCGATTTCTTCGACGACCACCCAGACGACGTGCCCAACGGTTCCACTCTCGATTTGGGTGCCGATTGCCAGCCCGAGCAGGATCACCACGATCGGCACACAGATGCCGTCGTTGAGACCGCTTTCCAAATTGAGCCCCTCGCGCATAACCGCCGGGACCGCCTAGTTCGCCACAACCGGCTTGCCGAGGGCCGCGTCGGTCGGTGCCAGGATCGCCGCCAGCAATGCCATCTCCAAAATATCGAGCGAGGGGAACACGACCGCGGCGAAGACAAAGCCGAGCAGGATCGTCAGTGGCAGACCGATGCCGAGAAGTCGCTCCGGGAGGCCCAAATTGCGCCGGACGACACCAAAATCCGCGTTGGCCGCATCGGTGAACAGAACCATGGCGAGGGTCAGTTCGGCCAGAGGGCGCAACCCCTCGCCGGTTATGTTGATGCGCAACACGCCCAACCCATCGGGGCCGAGGATAAAACCGACTACCGTGAACACGATCGGCCCGCTGATCAGGGACCGTTCGATCCGGCCCGCTACCACGCTGTAGATCAGAAGAAAAACGGCGAGGAAGGCGGCATTCTGGTACATTTGAGGGAGATCTCTGGCGAACCGGAAAGACGGACTCGATGAGCGATTCGATCTCAGATGCCAAGAATGACACGCCAGGAAGCGACGGCAAGCTGAAACGGAAGGACTATGAGCGGGAGCTCGCGCGCCTGCATGTCGAGTTCGTCAGGCTCCAGCAACGGGTGGTGCACAAGGGCTTGAACGCAGCAAGGTTGTCTGCGGCGCTCGGCCGTCGCGGGTGACCGATCGCCTAGGAATTCTTCTGTGGATCGATGGCCTACACAATCACCGGCCGCCTGTTCGTCACGACCCGACTAACCCCGCTCTTTCCGCCGGCCCTCTATGTCGCCTGATTCCGCGTCCGGGAGCCGCGAAAGGAGCCCGAACCGGGCCTCGGGGTAGGCGTGGCGGCTGTTGTGGAGTAAACGCAGGAAATCGGCGGGTGATTAGCGAGCAGCGAGGGTTCGAAATTCTTCGGCGCTGAGACGGATAGAGGCCGCTCCGAGGTTTTCCTCGAGATGGGCGATCGAGGAGGTCCCCGGTATCGGCAGCATGGCTGGTGAGCGGTGCAGCAGCCATGCCAGCGCGATCTGCGCCGGCGTCGCATGGTGACGTTCGGCAATTCGGGTTAGCGGCGAACCGGGCCCTGCGGCGAGCCGGCCCTTAGCGAGCGGGTAGAAGGGGATGAAGGCGACCCCGGCGGCCGCGCAGATATCGATCAAGCCATCGGACGACCGGTCTCGCAGATTGTAGCTGTTCTGGACCGAGACGATCTCGGCCACCCTTTGTGCCCGCGACATCTCGGCCGCCGAAACGTTCGATACGCCGATGTGGCCGATCTTGCCTTCGCGCTGCAGGGCGACGAGGGTACCGATCGAATCCTCGATCGGCACGCGGTAATCGACAGCATGAAGCTGATAGAGCTCGATCCGATCGAGCCGCAGCCGCTTTAGGCTGTCTGCGCAGACCCGCCGCAGGTGTTCGGGCCGGCAGTCGACTTCCCAATGACCCGGGCCGGGACGCGTGAGCCCGCCTTTGCTTGCGATGACCAGCCCCGCCGGATAAGGGTACAGTGCCTTAGCGATCAGTGTCTCGCTGACTCCCGGCCCGTAGGAATCGGCGGTGTCGATGAAGGTCACTCCCTTGTCGACGGCTCGGCGAAGCAGTGCGATCGCTTCCCTCTCGTCGCCGGGAGGCCCCCAGATGCCCGGGCCGGTGATGCGCATCGCACCAAATCCGAGACGGCCGACCGTCGGGCCTCCCTTGAACGTCAGTGCAAGATCAGCGGGAGCGGGTTGGCCTGGCATGATGAGGCGCGCGCCACTGCTACCAGGCGGGTTGCTGGTAATAAGGTGGTGGATAGCAGTAGTAGGGCGGATAATAGCAGGATGGGTAGGTCGAAGCCGCTGCGGCACCGGCCGCAGCACCGACTGCAACACCCGCCGCAGCACCTGCCGCGACCCCGTAGCCAATGCCCGGGCGATACACAGTGCCGCCGTAGACGGGACCGCGATAGGCAGCGCCGCCGTAGGCGGGTCCGCGGACGGCGGTTCCGCCATAGGGGCCGCGAGCGGCGGCGCCCCCATAGGGTCCACGGACAGCCGCCGCACCGGAAGGGGTACGGACGGCCGCCCCGCCCATCGGCCCGCGATAGGCGGCCCCGCCGCGCGGTCCTGAGACCGCTCCCCAGCCGAAGGCGTTTGGCGTTGCCGATAACGTCAACAGAGCACCTATGCAGACGATGGTCAGGCGCTTCATCGCTCGTGTCCTCTCCATTTCGCCCCGTTCCTCCCTACTTTCGGAATGGACCTATCCAGCATACTCTTATCACGACAGTAGGGGAGGAGAACATGTCGGGTCGTGCCATGGTACTCTTGACGGCGGCGGTCTTCGCGTTGGCGATGCCGGCCCTCGCACAGGCGCCGGCGACGACGGCGTTTGACGGCGGATATGCGGGGGTGTCGGCACACATAGCCAAAAGCACGGCCCACGGCCGACAATGCCCACGTCAGCACGCACCTGAGACGCTGACGATCACAAATGGGGTTGTCCAATCGTCGGGCAAGGAGAGGTGGACGGGAACCGTGGGGCCACAGGGCGACGTCGTACTACGCAACAAGCTCTCGATGCGGGTCGACGCCCGGATCGACCCGCAGGGTACGATCACAGGGCGGTATCAGGGGCCCGCCTGCATGGTCGACTACGTATGGCGCAAGCAACCCATGTGAGCTGGCGCCCCGATCCGCCGAACAGCAGCAGAACATAAGTCGCATGGCACGCATGTTTGCCGTAAGCGAGAAGCGTGGGTCGGTCGTTGCTGACGACAAACGAATATCGCTTCGTAGTTGGCCGGATCGGATCAGAGATCCGAGCCTAACGGCCCTGCTGATTCTGGAGCTCTGTCTAGTCTTTCTCGCGGCGCCGCTGGCGGCGCGGGGATTGGAGATCGCGCGGCCGATCGGTGAGACACTGGTGCTCGCGGTGCTGATGATTGTCGTCTTGCTGTCGCAAAGACCCGGCGCCATCGGGGCGATCCTGTTGGGCTTGGCAGCCACTTTAGCAAGCCTCGCATTCCGCCCGGAATGGTCGCCGGTTGTGCCGCCGCGGCGGCAACATGCTCACGTTCTCGGCGCTGACCTAGGTGGTAGCGCACTCAGTCTATGCCCCCGCATCACGTCTCGCCGCCTCCAGGGTGCCCCTGTCGTATATCTGAACCTGGCGACGATCTTTGCTTCGGCCTATAGCCTGCTGTGGGGGTTGAACCCTACCGCGTTCACCAACCTTCCCACTGCGACGGGCGGGCCAGGCGAGCTCGCCATCATGCTGTATTTCAGTATCACCACGCTAACGACGACTGGATATGGCGACATCGTCGCGGTCGATCCCTTCGCCCGCAGCCTGGCCAATTTGGAGTCGGTCCTCGGGCAATTCTACCTCGGCATCACGGTCGCCCGCCTTGTGATATTGGAACTGGAACACCGCCGCCACTGAATGCGCAAATGGGCACGATTGACGCAGCGCCTGACCTTCTGGCGAATCCTGCAGCCAAGCGCGCCGATAAGCACCCTCGGATGATGACCGCTGCCAAGCAGGCCAACCAGGCATCCGATGACTATGTCCTCCTCACGGTCCGGTTCGCGGCGGTGCTCTTTTTGGCGGCATCGTGAGCACCTTTGAGTCGCGGCGATTGCGCACCAGCGTGTTTCTCCTCGCCGCAGCGCTCTTTACATTAACGACTATTGTCTTGGCCACGCTGCCCATCTGCAGAGGATAAACATGTGTGCCTAGCCTGCCGCTTTCCGCCGAAGAAAGGAAAAATCCAGCAAAAAAAGAGAACCAATCATGCAGCAATCGTGCACGCCCATTCTTTCGCCGTTTCCGCGCTTTGCGGGATGCTTGCCGCGATCGGGGCCGGAACACAGCCGCGGCTGCTCGACGCGAGCGGCGTGGCCGATCCAGCAGGGATCGCGGTTACCTTCGACGACGCGAACCTGCACACCATTTCCACGCACGGCCGGGCTCGCGGTGTTCGAAAGGCAACCAAGTTAGCGATGGCGTTTGCGTCAAAACGGGCCGAGACCGGTGGCGTGCAGCGGTCAGTATCTTAAAGCCTGACCTATAATGGGACTCGAAGTATCCGCAGGTTATTCGTCATTCCCGCGGAAAGAGCGTGTGAAGGAATTGGCAAAAAGCGCGAATTGTGGTTGTCTGCCGTCAATAGGAGGATGGGATGACGGCGAAAGCGCGATATCTTGAGGTGGACCGCGCTCAGCTGCGCTGGGATGTGGTCGATCTGGAAAGCCTGTTGGTGTCGGATCACCGGGCCCGGATCGTGTGGGCATTTGTCGAGGGCCTCGAGTTGTCGGCGTTCTGCGCGCCGGTCAAGGCGCGCGAGGGCGAGCGGGGGCGGCCGCCGCGATCCGCAGGTTGTGCTGGCGCTGTGGTTGTACGCGACCTTGGAGGGGGTGGCTCGGCCCGGCATCGCGATCGGCTGTGCCAGCGCAATGCCGCGTATCGCTGGCTGTGGGGCGGCGTGCCGGTGAACTGTCACGGGCTGAGCGATTTCCGGTTTGATCATGCCGCGCGTCTCGACCGACTGTTGAGCGAGAGTCTGACGGCGCCGGTTGCCGAGGGCCGGGTCAATATGGAGGAGATCGCTATCGACGGGACCAAAGAGCCCACCCCCGCGAAGGCGCGCGAAGGCGGGGGTGACGGTACCACATTGGGCGGGGTCTGAGCGTCGTAATGGCTCAATTCACCCTGCCGGCGAACTCGAAGATCGGTATCGGTAAGACCATCCCGGGGCCGCCGGGTGCCACACGAACGCGCGGGTTCAAGGTCTACCGGTGGAACCCCGACGACGGGAAAAACCCCGTCATCGACACCTTCGAGATCGATCTCAACGACTGCGGCCCAATGGTCTTGGACGCGCTGATCAAGATCAAGAACGAGATCGACACGACCTTGACCTTTCGCCGCTCCTGCCGCGAAGGCGTGTGCGGCTCTTGCGCAATGAACATCGACGGGATCAACACTCTGGCCTGCATCAAGGCGATTGAGGACATCAAAGGGCCGATCCGGATCTACCCGCTGCCGCACTTGCCGGTCGTCAAGGATCTGGTGGGTGATCAGACCCACATTGTCGCCCAGTACCAGTCGATCCGGCCTTGGCTGCAATCCGCGAGTGCGCCCTCGGCCGATCGCGAGCGGCTGCAGTCGGAGGAGGAGCGCGCAAAGCTCGACGGGCTCTGGGAGTGCATCCTGTGCTTCTGCTGCTCGACCGCATGCCCGAGCTATTGGTGGAACAGTGAGCGCTATCTCGGACCGGCGGTGCTATTGCAGGCCTATCGCTGGATCGCCGACAGCCGCGACGAGACGACCGGCGAGCGGCTCGACGCGCTCGAAGACCCGTTTCGGCTCTACCGCTGCCACACGATCATGAACTGCACGCGAACCTGTCCCAAAAACCTGAACCCGGCCAAGGCCATCGCCGAGATCAAGAAGTTGCTGGTATTGCGGCGGTAAGCGGATGGCGCTCAAGCGCGTCGAAAGATAATGCGGCGCCGCATCATCATCGACACCGACCCGGGCATTGACGACGCGGTCGCGATCCTGTTGGCCTTTGCAGCGCCGGAGGAACTGGAGGTTCTCGGCATCGTTGGCGTCGCCGGAAACCTGCCGCTGGCACTGACCGAGCGCAATGCGCGGCGAGTATGCGAACTGGCCGGTCGCCCTGATATCCCGGTTTATGCCGGCTGCGCGCGGCCGATCCTGCGCCCGCTCGCGACGGCGGAACATATTCACGGCGAAACCGCCCACGACCGGCTGCTATTGCCCGAGCCGACAACAGCACTCCAGGCGCAGCACGGCGTCGACTTTTTGGTCGAGACGCTGCGCGCAGCCGAGGCGGGCACGATCAGTGTGTGCGCATTAGGACCCTTGACCAACATCGCCATGGCGCTCGTCAAAGCGCCGGAGATCACTGAGAGGATCGGCGAACTGGTCGTTATGGGCGGAGCCTGTTTCGAGCTCGGCAATGTGACGCCCGCAGCTGAATTCAACATCTATGTCGACCCGCAGGCTGCCGCGATCGTCCTCGACAGCGGCATCCCAATCACGATGATCCCGCTCGATGTCACTCATCAGGTATTGACGACGCCAAAGCGGCTCATCGTGTTGCGCGCGCTCGGCAACCGTTGCGGTTTGGCGGTCGCTGCGCTGCTGGCTTCTTTAGAAAGAAACCGCCGCGCCGCCTTCGGCTCGCGCGGCAGGGCACTGCACGATCCGTGCGTCATCGCCTATCTGTTGCGCCCCGCATTGTTCGGCGGGCGAGAGGTCAATGTCGCGATCGAGGCAACCAGTCCGCTAACCCTGGGGATGACCGTCGTCGATTGGTGGGGCGTCACGGGCAGAAAGGCCAATGTCCGGCTGATGAACACGGTCGACGCCAGCGGGTTCTATGATCTCCTCACGGAAAGGCTGGCGCGCCTGCCCTAGTCGAAACCACCGATCGCAATCTGCTTTTTCGAATATATCGACGCTCCTGTTGCCCGGCTACATTAAGTTACCCAGCGTTATGTTAAGTTAAAATCCCAGAAGTTTTCCGTCGTCTATTTGAAGGTTTTGGGACTAGTTGGGATGGGTCTTGGGGGGATGTCCTGCTTTTATTGAGATCGTCGAGCGGGCATTACCAGATAGGGACGTTAGGCGGCCTTGGCATGCAGCTTGACAATGGTGTCGTGCTCCATCAGCGATCATAGATCAGGAGCTGCAAATGCAAAGAAGGGAGGTAACCCGATGCCTTGGTCTACGCATGGGTCTTTTACAACCATTAAGGCCAACTCGAGCGTGTGGTGGCACTGGACCTTTACGGGCGCTCAGTTCGTTGGCCCGATCGCAGTTATCCCCAACATTTACGCTACCGACGATGAGTACGGCGACAATTTTGGGACACTAAGTGTGGGGGATCTTCAAGTCACGGCCACGTCGGGCAACGCCCGCGAGCCAGGTGCGCTCTGGCCCGTCTCCTTTGAATATCACTTTCAGATAACGAACAATGACCCGAATCCAATCGCCTTCAACGTAGCAATCGGAACTTTCTGATGCTTAGGAAATTCACAGTCATAACGGATGCACACGGCGACGTGATCGGCACGCAGATCGGTCACAGGGCTCTCGGCCGTGCTACGGGTACGACAGCATCCCTCGTTGCCAGGCCTGGCCAGACCTTGCACGAGATTGAGTTCGAAAGGCCGCAGCTCACCTGTAGAGCGGATATCGACGATTTCCATAGGCGGTTGACCGAGTACTTGCGCAAAAAGTAACCCGAGCAAATCTTCGTCATTCGCGCCCGCAGCGCGCCGCCTATCGACAGAACGCGGAACTCTAGCGACCAAAGAAGCCTGACGACTTCTTAAACGAGAGTCCGAGTACCCTGACACGACGGATAACGCGAGCAACCCCAGAACGGCCGACCTGCACTACCCGTACGTGGGGCTACGCGTTTTCACCATCGATACACCGCACTGTGGACACGTTGGCGTACCGGCGCTCACGCGCCCGGCGGCCGGCTCGACCGCGCGCAAAGCCGCCGGCGCAAAGTCGCGTCGGGACGCTGCTTTCCTGTCGGGTTTGCCTCGCCTCGGTGCCCCGATAGAATGCCTGCGCTGAACCTCTGAAGGGAGCAGGTCAATGATCTTCCTGATTACGCACTATCCTCAGCTATCAAGTCATGGTACAAAACAGGAACGTACGGCTGTTTCTGCGGGTTTGAACGATGGCGCGCAACAAGGTGCAATTTCAAAAGGGGCTCAGCGAGGCCCA
>Ga0306920_100003366_pt1 | contig 20249 bp, 17 predicted proteins | sample flu12Cox44000170_FD_204666 | JGI IMG/M metagenome (GOLD analysis project Ga0306920, IMG submission 204666) | Lab enrichment of tropical soil microbial communities from Luquillo Experimental Forest, Puerto Rico - flux4day.12C.oxic.44.000.170 (v2)... | ecosystem: Environmental > Terrestrial >... | reverse complement strand
GGTCTCGCGGCCAACCCACAGCACTTTGACTGCGGACATCGGAGATTGCTGGATCCACGGCGCATCGGACCGCACGAGCGTGTCCTGAATGTCCTGGAAGACGGGTCTGATATCCTGCGGAAGCGGCATCTCTGCTCCTCTCTTCTCGACTGGACCGCAGCGGGCACGATAGGCCGTCACGACAGGCCCGGCAAGCCACAGCCCCAGGTCAGGACTCCATTGGACGCCGCCGCACCCAGAAAGGAACCCCGTCGAGCTGCCTTGATGCCGGGGATCCAACAGGCGATCGCGGGTGGGGTATCCGATCGATCTCGTCAGTGGAACAGTTAGCGCTGACTGGCGGTGCCAGATTTCATGATCGCCGGGCGACGAGCGCGCGAGGACCGACCGGCAGCAAGCCAGATCATGGGCAGGCGCCGCATTCGACCTCAATGCCAATACTCCATACGAACTGCCGCTAGGCACTCGGCAAAAATATCGAGAAGCTCCTGACGATCGGACTTGGCCAATCGCTCCGCAAGGACAACAAGCAGTGAGAGTGCAGGAGCAACACCTTCTTCTGTCTCCCGGCATGTTCACGTCGCTGTAAAAGGGGTCTAACTTCGAGCTGTGCTTCGAGTTCTGTGGTTACGCAAGAACCGTCCCGTGTAATGTTAGGCAAAAAAGTTGGATCTTTCATCGGGTTAGACTGGAGGCCAGTTCAGAACGCGGGACTCGTCTGGGTAGCGTGTCCGATTTCCGCACTCGGGGTCGAGGTTGTTGACCGCGAACGCAAAACCCAGATTACAGCTCTGCATCGAACCGGCACCCGGAGCCAGGGCGCTCTCCAAGCCCGCACCGCGAAGCGAGAGGTCTGTCATGACATTCAAGGTCCAGGTCGGGCCGCCGCAGATTGCCATCCATCAAGGTCACACGGTCCTGATCAGCGAGAAGGACGGCCAGATCAATTGGCCGAGCGACAAGGGACTCTACTTCTTCGACACGCGGGTTGTCAGCAGCTGGGCCATCTATGCCAATGGTGAGGCTTGGGAGCTACTGAGTGGCGGCGCCATCAGCTACTTCGCGTCACGGGTCTACCTCACCAATCCGACCGTGCTCACCGAAGACGGCACGATCCCGCCGCGCGCACTGGGCTGCACGCTCAGCCGATCGATCAGCGACGGCATGCACGAAGACCTCGACGTCACCAACAACAGCATGAACCGGGTGCGGTTTCAGCTCGAGATCGCGCTGCGCTGCGACTTCGCCGACATCTTCGAGGTGAAGTCGGGGCACATCGTGCGCCGGGGCCGGATCACCACCGATTGGTCCGAACCCCATCAGCGGTTGCGCACGACCTACCGCAACGGAGACTTCTCTCGCGTGGTGACGGTTTCCCCGCGCTCGCCAACCAAGGCGGTGTACGCCAACGGCCGGCTCAGCTTCGAGGTGGTCCTCGACCAGGGCCGGGTATGGCATTGCTGCCTTCTCTACACGCTGGCCGACGGCGACCGCCATTTTGCCGCCCCGTCGGACTGCGTGGATCACAGCCACAAATCGCATCACGCCGAGACCATGGCCGACTGGCTGAAGAACGTCGTCGAAATACGGACCAGCAACGAAGAATTCTATCGACTGTTCCGCCAGGGGCTCGAGGACATGGCGGCGTTGCGTCTGCCGATTGCCGACACCGATCACATGGTCTTTCTGCCGGCCGCCGGCCTCCCCTGGTTTGTCGCGCCGTTTGGACGCGACAGTCTGATCGTCTCGCTGCAGAACACTCTGATCTATCCGAAGTTTGCCAGCGGACCACTGGAGATCCTCGGCTCCTTGCAGGCGACGGAAGAGGACGATCACCGCGATGCCGAGCCCGGCAAGATACTGCACGAAATGCGCTATGGTGAGCTTGCCCATTTCAAGCTGATCCCACATACGCCCTATTACGGTACCGCGGATGCCACGCCGCTCTATTTGATTACGTTGCATGCCGCCTGGCGAGCGACCGGCGACCGGGCGCTGTTGGAGCGGCATCTCGAGACGGCAGAACGATGCTTGTCCTGGATCGACAGGTATGGCGACCGCGACGGCGACGGGTTCCAGGAATACCAGACACGCTCTCCGGTCGGCTACGAGAACATGAGCTGGAAGGATTCTGGCGATTGCGTCGTCTATCCGGATGGCTCGCTGGTCAAAGGGCCAAAGGCGCTCTGCGAGCTACAGGGTTATGTCTACGATGCCTGGATACGGATGGCCGAGGTGTTCGATGCGCTCGGCAAGCCCGACCGGGCTCAGATACTGCGCACCAAAGCCGGCGCCCTGTTCGACCGCTTCAACGAAGCCTTCTGGGACGAAGCACTCGGCTTTTATGCCTATGCGCTCGATGGCGACAAGAAGAAGGTGCTGAGCGTCGCATCCAATGCCGGACATTGTCTGTGGTCCGGCATCGTACCGCCCGAGCGCGCAAAGCGGGTGGTGGCGCGGCTGATGGCCCCCGACATGTGGACCGGATGGGGCATCCGCACGCTTTCAGCCGATAACCCCGCGTTCAATCCGTACAACTACCAGACGGGGTCGGTTTGGCCGCACGACAACGCGATCATCGCCATGGGCTTCAAATTCTATGGCTTCGCCGCGGAAGCCGGGCGGATCGCGCACGACATCAGCACTGCCGCGAGCCACTTTCTGCTCAATCAGCTGCCGGAACTCTATACCGCATTTGCGCGCGACGAGAACACCTTCCCGGTGCAGTACATCGGCGCGAACGTACCGCAAGCCTGGGCGGCCGGCTCAGCCTTTATGCTGACCCAGGCCCTTTTGGGGTTTCTCCCCGACGCGCCGCGCAGCAAGCTCTATGTCGACCCCTCGCTGCCGGAGTGGTTGCCCGACCTTACCGTACAAGATTTGAGCGTCGGCAAGCACAAGCTCGACATCCGCTTCTGGCGCGAGGGCGAGCAAACCGCGTTTGAGGTGATTAGCGGCGATCCCAAGCTGGTTGAACGCTGCGATATCGGGTCCAAGGTCGCGCGGCTGAAAACCGCCTCCGATCCGCTCTAGCTACCGCACGGCGGCGGTCCGGGTCGCAATGACGCCAAAAGCCGGTGATTGCGAGTTTCCGACCGGCCTGGCGGCCCACCTACCGCGGATGAAACCGTGCGCGGCTGCCGTCCCGTAGGCCTTCTGCCCGGAGCCTGCCCACGGGATCAGACCCAGGAGGACTAATTCCGCAGGGAAAGCCGGGACCCAGCTACCCGCCGCCCGCCCGTCGAGAGGTAGACCCGGCCTTGCGCCGGGGAAGCAGTAGTATTGTGTCTCGTCAAGCACCGCCTTGTTTCTTGGTAGTAGCGAAGCGGCAAAGCAACCCCGGATAACAAGCTCAATACCTGGACTACTCCTGGCATCGCGCCGCCGCGCACCCGACGAGCGAGTTTATCGGGTCAGGTCGCGGAACCCGCAACGGGCCACCATCGCTGGTAATTGCATCCTCGAACTGCATTTGGACTGGAAAAGCGGCACGTCTCGGCTTAAGGCTATGCCCAATCCTTGACGCGCACTGCCCACCGATCGGGCGATCTCGGAGACTCGGTTGATGGTCGATCCGACCGGGCTCCGCTGCAGACTGGGATCCCGATCGGCAAGACCGGGCGACTGTGTATCTAACCTCGGCCTCTTCCTCGGCCTTGTTGCCGCATGCAGCGAGGTTTTTCTCGTCCGCTACTGGTGTTCCGACCGGCATCGTCGCCGGCTCACGCAGCACATAACCGCCACCCCGCACAGTCTCGATGTAGTCACCGCCGCCGGTTGCTCGGGCAAGTTTTTTGCGCAAGCTGCAAATAAAAATGTCAATGATTTTCGGCTGCGGCTCGTCCATCCCACCGTAAACGTGACTGAGAAACATCCCCCTCGTCAGAATGCTTCCTTTACGCAAGCTGAGCAGCTCGAGGATGCCATACTCCTTCGGGGTCAGGCGCACTGGCCCGTCGTCCACTGAGACGACGCGGGTGTCGAGATTGACCGCCAGCTTGCCGGTCCGGATCGTCGATTGGCAGTGGCCCTTGGAGCGTCGCACGATCGCCAGCATGCGCGCAACCAATTCCCGACAATCAACGGGTTTTGTCAGGTAGTCGTCGGCGCCAAAACGCAGAAATTTGACTTTCTCGTCAAGCTCACAGCGGCCCGAGAGGATCAATATCGGCGTGCCCACACCCGCTGCGCGCAACTGCCGCAGCAGCTTGTAGCCTTCGCAGTCTGTCACGGTCAGGTCGAGAAGGATAATGTCGTAATCGTACAACCGGCTGAGCAGAAAACTGTCCCGCCCGAGGTCGGTCACATCGCAAATCACGTCTTCCGTCGCTAACATCCCCGGGATCCTCGCGGCCATGCCGACATCACCTGCCGCAACAAGGGCGCGCATGCGAGCCTCCTATTCCTCACTGCCAGGCCTAACAGACCGGTGATTCTACCTTGCCATTGTCCGCAGCAGGTTCGAGCAGATCCGGATCGCGAAGCCTATAGCCGCGACCCCATACTGTTTCAATATAGTGATTGCCGCCCGTTGCCTCGGCCAGCTTCTTGCGCAGCTTGCAAACGAAGACGTCGATGATCTTGATCTCGGGCTCGTCCATTCCGGCATAGAGATGGTTGAGAAACATCTCCTTCGTCAGTGTCGTGCTCTTGTGCAAGGTAAGCAGTTCGAGAATCCCGTATTCCTTGCCGGTGAGGTGCACCGGGTGATCGTCGACCGAGACCTCGCGGTTGTCGAGATTGACGACCAGCTTGCCGGTCCGCACCGTCGCTTCACAGTCGCTCTTGGACCGACGAGCAATAGCCTGAATGCGCGCGATCATTTGGCGGCGGTCAAAAAGATTTCTGAGCACATCACCGTCACCAAAGCCAAGACTTCTGATCCTCTGGTCTAGCTCGGCGACGCCCAGGAGGATCAGGACCGGGGTTCGGATACGTGCATTGCGCAGCCGACGCAGCACATCGTAACCATTCGCATCGCCCGCACTCAGATCCAAGAGAACGACATCGTAATCAAGGAGCATGTCGATTTCCAAGCCGTCCACACTGAGATCCGCAGTGTCGCAGACGAATTTCTCCTTGACCAGCATCGCCTTGACGCTGGCCTGAGTCGCTCCATTCCGCGCAATAAGAAGCACGCGCATAACATCCTCCCGATTTTGGGCAAATGACGGCAATGCCATTTCGTTTCTCCGAGTTTGTCAGAGCAGATTATTCAATAGCGCGGTCTGCCTGGATTAGGCGCGGGGGCCTTGCGGTAAATTTGCAGTCGAGTGCTCCGTAACCCCGGCAGTCCATGGACCTCGATGTCTCGTTCCCAGGCGCGGAATTCTTCCTCCGAGAGGCGATAGCGGCGGCAAGCTTCCTCGAGACTGATGACGCCACTCGCACCGCAGCAACAACCGCGGCCTTGCGGCGTGGCACCCACCGTATTGTGTCTGCCGGCGGCAAATAGGCGCTAGATTGCAACATACTTCACCCGAGTAATACGTGCTGTTTTGCTGTCATTCATGTCGAGGAGAATTACCCAAAACCTTTGGACGCACCTCGAGAGCCTGACAAACCTCCTCATCGAGATCGAAGTAATGGGACCCGGTCTGCGCTGCTTGAGCGAGCACTTTCTGGCTTTCATTGAATCAATCGCCCGTACAAGGGATCGTCTCAAAAAAATTCGAAAATTTTCTCGGAGCCGCTCGGAAAGCCGCCGGCGAGGCTGCGAGGTTCGCGAGCCTGCTGGGCCGCGAGCGGGAGCGTGTAGTTAATCAGGCATCGGCCGCCGCGGACCCCGCCGGTGTCTTCGACCGGCAGAGCGGCATCGTTGCTCGCTCCGGCGCTCGCGCGGAGCGGCGATTTAATATACGCCCGGCAGGATGCGCGCGGTTCTCGCCCGGTAGGGGAGATATTCCGGGAAGGTCTCGGTCAGGATGACCTCCTCGTTGCGCATTCGGCGCAGCTGAAAAGCGAATTGCACGGCGACAATCAGCGCCGTCCAGAATGAGAAGAATTGCATCACGACACCGGCTGCTGCGATCTCTTCGGCAAGGTAGAGCGGATGGCGGACATGCCGATACACCCCGGCGGTGACGAGCCGCCGCGACTCGGCCATTATGCTGAACGAGCCGCGCAGCTGGGTCAGTACGATCACGGCAAAGGTGTTGCCGCAGAGCGTCAGCAGCGCCGACACGAGCCCCGCGATGATCGATAGATCGCGACGAGGGAAGAGGACGAAGGCGGTCGACAGAAACGTGCCGATCAGCGCCGATATCCGCGGCTCGATGCCGCGCGCCTTTTGCGCCGGGCGGATCCGCACCGCAACGGTTGCGGCGATTACGGCAAGATACGCGATCACCGACACCCGCATCGCGATGTTCAAGACGTAGACCGCACCCGGAAGAGTGGGATCGGTCTCGCGGATATATTGCTGAAGACCCAACACGGTCACGATCCCGAGGAAAACCGACCATATCAGCATTGGCAGCCGCATCAACACGTCATAAAGGCGCGATTGCTGCAGCGCGCCAAAATCCCGACCGCCGGGGGGTGAGGTTTCCTGCCGCATACCCGCAGCCACGTCAGGCCTCAATCGGGCGGAAGACCGATCGGGACGGTGATTTGCCCCGCCAAGGTGTAGGTGCCGACAAACTTGAACCCATACATGGCGGAGAGACTGCAACTGGTAGCAGTGCAGCTCGCGTCGACACAATATTGACCCGATGCGGGTCCGCCGGCGCAGCTCGGCGACGCAGCGGGCACCAGCGTCGTCAGCGCGCTCATAGCACAGCTGGCAGCGGAGCCGGCAGGCGGGCATTGGGCTGATGCGGAGCCCGGCGGATTAGGAATGCTAGTCTGCACGACGACATAGCGGCTGGCTTGTCCAACGACCAGCTGCAGCGTATTCCAAATGAAAAAAGCCTGGGAGAAATCAATAATGATAAGGACTACGCCGACGACAAGCGAGAGGATCAGCGCCGCCTCCACCGCGGTCGCTCCGCTCTCCGGACCGTCAAGCCCGCATTTTCGGCAGGTGGCGGTCGAAGTCGTCATTGGGTGCGCAGCACCGTCCTTGTTTTCACGGACGCTGGAAAGCTCCAGCTTCCGGAGACCAATGGCGTATAGGTCTGCGACCCGTCGACCGCCACATAGGTAAGGACTCGTGTATCGGTCCTGCCTACGCAGGGGTTGGCAGCGCCACCCCCCGGACAAATCACCGATGTTTTATCAGCGCAAGTACAGAAGCTCAAAGGGGTAAACACTTCGGCCGGCACACCGAGCAATGTGTTGAGATTGGCTGCGGTCGGCAGTGCCTTACCCTGGACGACCTGGCCTCGGGCATACTCGGCCGCGCCGCGAACGATCGCGGTCAAGTTCGTCGCTTGCGCCATGACCTCGCCGTAGTCGACGATCCCAAACGCCAGGGCCATCAGCGGGAAAAAAGCCATCAGCAGCGCGAACTCGATCGCCACGGCGCCGCCGTCTCGGGCGCTATGTAGCCTTCGTAGTAATCTCCTATGGATGGTAATCACGGGCGAGCTTCATACGGCGAGAAAGACGGACAACATCGTTGGCACGATGGCGAGCCCGGCGGCCGGGCATCCTGAAGCATCGAGATTAATATTTCCGGTTAAACTTAGACTACTGACCACCGCCAGGAGGCAGTTCGAGGTGTCGGGCTGAATATTCCCTGCAAAGCTAAGGCTCGTCTTCGGAAAGTAGAGGAGACCGCTGAGCGTGGCGCTCGGGCTGCCTATTGGGCCACCGGGAGTGGCTATCACGCCCGCCACCGTGTCTTGGACCATCAGCAGACCGGCGTAAGGCAACCCGGCGCCGGGCGCGTTTAGGGTAATGGTTAGATTCCCGGTCGGCAAAAGCGTACCGATCGTGATGCCCTGCGTGGTGGTGAAGATGATTGTGACACCGGGACCACCGGGGGAGCACCCCGTGCACGTCAGTTTAATATTCCCGTTTAGAATGAAACTTCCGTCTGTTATCCAATAGGTCCCAGGCGCCAGATTGATAGTTCCGTTGCCCGTAAATGACAGCCCGCCGGCGATCTGTGTCAGAGTAGCCCCAGCCGACATACCGATGCTATAGTCTCCAACGATCGGCGGAGGATGATCGATTATACAATTTACCGAATAAGTGTAAGTCGTCGCCGTCTTTGTGGGCGCGGCACACGTGGACCCCGGCATCCCGTTGGTAAGGAAGGCATGAGTGAGGGTGCCGGCATACGGGTCGGCTATCGCGCTCGCGTAGGTCCGATTTGGCGACCCGTTGAGGTGGCCATTATTAGACACCGTATCGCCGCCGACGACGGTCGTCGGGCCGGCTATGGTGCAGCCATTGCAGGCGAGCGCACTCCCCGAGCTCGAATTGGCAGCGACCCAGCAATTCGGGTTCGGCAGCGTTCCGCTATTGTCGACGAGAAAGGCGTTGGGCGCGGCCGGATCGAGGGCAAGGAAGCAGGCGGTACCCGCCGCCGGGAATGCGGCGATCGCGGTAGTCGTGACGTTGACGGTGTTGACATTCGGCCCCCAGATTGCCGTCACGAAGTTGGCAAAGGCCGTGTTCAACGGCTGCGTCAGCACGACCTGGACCGCATTGAGGGTTCCGTTTGAGTTCGAGGTATTGCAGGAGCTGCCGACGGTGAAGCCGTAGCACGGGTATAGGTTTAGGGTGTTCGGCGGGCTGGTGCTGAACAGATTGAAGTTTGCCGTGGCGGCGGCCGCCCCAACCGGATCAGTCGGCACGTTGCTTTCGGTCTGAGCAGCATATTCGAGTGCGGCGGAAATCGCCGCGGCGTCGGCCGCCGACTGGTTCTGCCGCTGGACCCAAAACCACATCCCGACTTCGACGCCGATCCCGGCAAATCCGATCAGGACCGGCAGCAGCACAGCAACCGCGAGAGCTACCGCACCTTGGCGGTCGCGTGCAAACCGCACCCAAAGTCGAGGCCGCGAAGCCGCCGCTTTCCGCACGGTCACATCACGGGACCCCAATCAGCTTGCCTCCGGCCCCAGCGCCTCCGACGACGGCTTGCTGGAGGAAGTCGATCATGCGCAATATCAGGGGTGTCCCGACCACGATCATCATCGAGGGCAGGACAAATCCCATCAACGGGAGGGCCAGCAGGACTGGGAGGCGGGCGGCGCGCTCTTCGTAGCGCGCCAGGCGCTCGGCACGCATTTCAGCGGCGAGCACGCGCAGCGAATCGGACAACGGCGTCCCAAACCTGATCGACTGGTTGAGCGTCGTCACGATGCTGCGCAAGCTCGCAAGACCCGCTCTCTGCGCCAGATTTTCGAGCGCTTGGCTGCGGTCCGGCAACACGCGCATCTCGGCGGCCGCGGCGGCGAACTCGCCGGCGACCTCAGGGCTCGACGCGCGGAGATCCCGGCCGACCTGCTCGATCGCCTGGTCGAGGCTGAGCCCGGCCTCGGCGCAAAAGACCAGCAGATCGAGCGCGTCCGGCATGCCCTGCTCGAGCCGCACCCGTCGGCGGACGGCAAGGCGGGAGAGGACGGCATCGGGCAGGCGCCAGCCGAGGAGAACAGCGACGGCCAGTATCAGCAGCCGGATTGTCGACGAGCCGGCAAAGAAGTTGCCCCATTCGAGAAGCAGCCAGACGGCCATCAGGAACAGCACGGCGCTGCAGCCCTTGGCGGCAAGCAAGCTGGCCAGACGGCCATGCCCCCTGATGCCGGCCGCGGCAAGTGCCGACAGCAAAGCGCGCTGCTCGGTTGTGCGGATGATCGGAGTTTCCGCGATCGCGGTGCCGAGCCGATGGTACCAGGACGGGCGTTGCGGACGCGCGGGCGCCGCGCGTTCAGAGGCTGCGCTGCTCAGCGCATAAAGGCGATCCTGAAAGTCCTCACGGCGGGCAATGCGCCAGAGATTGAGCGCCGAGACGAAGGCCCCCGACAACGCCAGGATCAGGATGCAGATGTCGAGCGCGCCGAGCTGGAATTCGCCGGCACGGAAGGCAAGGTAGGTGCGCGCGGTGTCGATCAGCGCGGCGATGCTGAAGGTCTCGGACATCGCTAGCGCAGTGTCCTCCTGATGATGGCGCCCATCGTGGCGATACCCAACAACAGGCTGACGATGGCGACCCCCAGCATAAACCGGCCGCGATGGTCGACGAAGAGCAGGGACACCATGTCGGGCTTGACAAGATAGAGCCCCGCCCCCGCCACGAACGGCGTGATCGCGATGACCGCGGCGGAGGCTTTCGACTCGGCGGTCAGCGCACGCGCTTTCAGACGGAGCGCTCGGCGCTGGCGAATGAGAGTGCTCAGATTGACAAGGGTCTCGGCGAGACCCCCGCCGGTCCGCCGTTGCAGTGCGATGCTCGCGACAAAGAATCGAAAATCCGGCACACGGATGCGGTCGGCTGCATGGCTCAGCGCGTCGGCCATCGGCACTCCAATGCGCGTCTCGTCGAGCAGCTTTTGGAATTCGGTGCTGACCGGGGCGGCGACCTCCCGCGCAGCCAATTCGATCGCGTCGAGCGCCGGGAGACCGGCCCTGACGGCGCGGACGATCAGATCGATGGCATCCGGGAAAACGTCGAGAAACCGCCGCTGGTAGCGGATTTGCGCGAAGCGCAGCAAGGATCTGGACGCTGCTGTGGCGGCCGCTCCGCAGAGCAGAATCGCCAGAACCGGGTTCAATCCCATAAAGCGGGCGGCAAAGCCGGTGACCGCCGCCGCGGCTATCCCGGTCGAGACAAGCTCGGGCAGCCCGACGCGATTGCCCGCTGCCGCGAAAGCGGCTTCGAGACGCGCCCATAGTCCCCCCGGCAGGGCGAATAGTGCGCGCAATCTGGCACGGGGCAGCGGCCTGCGCAGCAACGCGCCAGTCAGCTCGTCGGAGGGCGCTGTTGTCGTGATGGTCTTCAGGCGCTGCTCGCGGCGACCTTTGTGGCGCTCAGCGTGAAGCACCGCCCACAGGCCCGCGCCAAGCAACGCGGAGGTTGCGAGGACCGTCAGAAGGAGCTGGTCTCCCACCTCACCCTCCGGCAAAAGGCGGCTGGGGCAGGCAAGCCGTGACCAAAATGGCCGGTCTCGAGGTCATTCACCCCCTGCCCCCGACGATGTCCATTGTGTCGAGCAATTCCCTGTCGAGGTTGATCTGCGCCGCGCGCGCAAGAAAATCGGGCCGCATCCGGGTCGACACGAATTCCCCGTCGATCGTCCCGTCGCGCCGCTCACCGCGGAACTGAAACGTGAAAAGTTCGCGCATTATGATGGTTTCGCCTTCCATACCGGCTATCTCGGAGATGTTCTGCACGCGGCGGATGCCGTCGCGCATGCGCTCGATATGAATTATCAGGTTGAGCGCGCTTGCGATGTTCATCCGGATCGCCCGCAACGGCAGGCTGAGATTCGCCATTATCACCATATTTTCCAGGCGGTAGAGCGCGTCGCGCGGCGAATTGGCGTGAACCGTCGACATCGAGCCGTCATGTCCGGTGTTCATTGCCTGGAGCATGTCGAATGTCTCGGCGCCACGCACCTCGCCGACGATAATCCGGTCGGGCCGCATGCGCAGCGCATTGCGGACGAGCTCGCGTTGCGGAATGTGGCCAACACCTTCGATGTTGGGCGGGCGGGTCTCCATCTGGACGACATGCGGCTGCTGGAGCCGCAACTCGACGGCGTCCTCGATTGTGATGACCCGCTGGTCGCGGTCGATAAATTGTGAAACCGCATTGAGCAATGTCGTCTTGCCGGAGCCCGTCCCACCCGAGATCAGAATGTTGAGACGCGAGCGCGTGGCGATCTCCAGCAGGCGCGCCATATTACGGGACAGGTTCTCCTGACGTACCATCCTGTCGAGCGTCAGGTGGCGTTTCGGGAATTTACGAATGGAGATGGTGCCGCCATTGAGCACCAGTGGTGGCAATACGATGTTGACGCGGCTGCCGTCGGCGAGCCGCGCATCGACCATCGGGCTCGCCTCGTCGATGCGCCGTCCGATCGCACTGGCGATACGCTGTGCGATATTGACCAGATGCTGAGCATCGCGAAACCGGGCGTTGGTCTTTTCGAGCTTACCGTGCCGCTCGACATAGATGCTGAACGGCCCGTTCACGAGCACGTCGGTGACGTCGTCGTCATCGAGGAACGGCTCGACCGGTCCCAGCCCGACCATGTCGTCGGTCAGCTCGGTAGCGATCGTGCTCTCCTCGGCCTCGTTCAGCTGCACGCGCTGCTCGGTCGCAATCTCGCTCACCAATTTTGCGACTTCGGCCTGTAACGTCATCCGCGAGATCCGGCCGGCAACGGACGGGTCGATCCGCGACATCAGAACGGTTCGGATTTGCTCCTTGAGCTCGCCGCGGCCGGGCGGATCCTCGGCCGGGACCCGCGGCGTGCTGCCGGGAACGAGTACGAGCTTGCGGCCGCCGGGCTCGACGACCCGGCGCCCGAAGCCGGTCGATTTCATCTCGCGGCTCTCCACCAACGGCACCGCTCGGGAGGCCGCCCGGAGAGCTCGAGCACGAGCGTGGCAATCGCGTCGGCAAACTTGCTGCGCCGAGAGGCTGCCACGCGCGTGCCGTTTGTCGCCGCAGCAAACACGGCCGGCAGAAACGGGATCACAGTCCGCGGCTGGAGCCCGAGGACGTGATACATCTCCCGCAAGGTTACCGCGTGGCGTCCGCCTTCTCCATAGCGATTTACGACGAAGCCGTTGCGCTGCTTGCCGTCACCCTCGCCGAGCACGTCGCGCAGCCGCACGATGTCGCGTACCGACCGCAGCGTCTGGTCGCCGACAATAATCCGGAAATCGGCGGTCTCGAGCGACCGCCAATAGGGTGTCGCCGGGATGCGCGGCACATCGACGATGATGTAATGAAACTGTTCGCGCAGTGCCCCGACGAGCGTGTCGACCGCGTCAGCGGTGATGTCCAGGTCAGCGCGCAGCGGCTCCTCGGAGCTGAGTACGAAGAGACGCTGCCCCACGGGTGTCATCACCCGTTCGAGCAAGGTGCTGTCAATGCGCGTCGGGTTGACAAGCGCCTCGCGCAACCCCGGGGTCGGCTTGATGTTGAACGCGAGCGCGCAATCGCCGGTCTGCAGGTCGAGATCGACGAGCGCTACCCGACGGCTTTGCCGATTGGCAAGATGCCAGGCCAAATTCACAGCGAGCGTCGTCGTTCCGACACCACCCCGCGCGCCGATCAGGGCGGCCATGGTCCCGAGCTTCTTCTGGATCGGGTTGGCGTCGCCCGGACCGGGCCGCTGGTTCAACGCCCGGGCGATCAGTTGCGGGGTCAACGGCTTGACGATGTAATCGCTGACACCAGCGTGCAACAAATCGCGGTATAGGCCGATCTCATTGCGATTGCCGATCGCGATGACCGTGACGCCGGGCTCGCAGACCTCCGCGAGGGCGTGCACCTGAGATATCGGCAGGTCGAGCCCGCTAATGTCGACGATCAGGATATTGGGCGACCGCTCGGCCCCCAGGGTTTCGATCGCCTTGGCGACACCCCCGCGCATGATCATGCCATTGACCAGCGACAGCTGCGCCAGACATTCGCCCAGAACCTTCTCGGTTGCGGCATCAGACACAAAGGCCAACAGCGGGGCTCGACCGAGAGGCAGCCGGTCGGTGGCCTTCTCGATCGGCGCGGGGACCTCCAGGATGCTCCTCACTGGATGGTTTCCTCTAGGATCATATCGACCGGCTAAACATTCTCGACCGCCCTATCGTCGATGCTCGATGCTGTTATCACTGAGGTTTAACGGCTTCTGTTCCCTTGCTGCCGCGAATGATTTCTACCGGGTGCCGCTCCTGAGGGGCCACCTTCTCCGGCACGGCGTTACGTAGTGCGGGCGAAACGTCTTCCGGCCAGACGGGTTTGACACCGTTGGCCGCATCCGCGCCGACGCCGCGCAGGGTCAGCGACAATTTGCCGAGCTCGGTCGCCACATTGATCTTCTCGGCCTGCTCGGGTGTCACCTCGAGCGTGACTGTGCGCGCCGACGGGTTCCCAGCGGTCTTCGCATCCGTTCCGTCGATCACCAGCACACGAAGGTTTTCGGCGACGGTCTCGCTGACCGAGCGGCGCGTCAATGGTGCGCTGCTGTCATTGAATTTTTGGGTCAGGATGATGTCGACGCGATCACCGGGATATAACAAGCCGGCGCCCGGTCCGCCGGCAGCAACAGGGATTGCGATCGCTCGCGCGCCGGGCGACAGCACAACTTGCAAAAAGTCGCGATCACCGGGCTTGACGATGCCATCGCGCCGGATCGGCTCGCCCGTTGCGACACCGCCGCGGAGCACTGCGCCATAGACTTCTGCACGCGCTTCTTCGTCAGCCTTCGGCTGGGTCCCCCGGACCGCAGCCGGGGGTCTGACGATCTCTCCCCGTTCCGGGGGGCCGCCGATTGTCTGCCAGGCTACATCGCGGGCCCGCATTAACGTGCCGGCCGCGAGCGGCATCGTTGCGACGAGGATCTCCTCGCTTGTTGCCGCCTCGGCGGCAGCCTCGGATTTCTGTGGCAGGCTGCGCAGCACGACCGCCGCGGCAACACCGAGCGAGACCAGAAAGAGCATCGCTAGGACCGTCTTGGCGCGCATCGGAGCTCACCTCGAAACGGAGACTTGAAGCACCAAGATGATCATACCCGCGGCGGAGATGGCGACACCATAGGGCACTGTCGGCCACACGGCGCGCCGCATCGCGGCAGCGGTCGCGTCAGGCACCGGCGCTCGTCGCTTAACCCAGCGCAACCTCGGGATGAGCCTGTCTCCGACCAGCAGAACGAGCGCAAGCACCGCGCCGAACAGACTCATCAGAAAGATAAAGCTGAACAGATCGTGGTAGCCGATGAGCAGCACCGTGCCGGTCAGCAGCTTCGCGTCGCCGCCGCCGAACGTTCCACCCCAGAAAAACATAAACCCGACCACGAGCACACCGGCGGCCGCTGCCAGTGTCCATCCGCCGGTCACTGGATCGCCCGCCAGCAGGATCCGCAACAGACCGAGCGAGCCGATCAAGTAGGAAAGCGCGTTGGGGATCCGGCGCCGCCGCACATCGATAAAGGCGGCCGCGATAAAGGCGGCCATCGCCACGACCACGATTGCCGTCTGCACACCCGGCTCCATGGCTAACATCACCCGAATTTGGCCGGTCGGAGACGGGGCGCCCCCCAGTAATCAGCCATTCGCCGCGGTCCTAGGGGAGCGCCGGCAATTTTATGTTGGAGATCTCGGTGCCAATATTGCTGAACAGAGTGCTGATGTTTTGGCCGAGGATGTTCGCACCGACCGCGATGGCGAGGGCGATGAACACGATCAGCAAGGCGTATTCGGTCGCCGTGGCGCCCCGTTCATCCCGGCGAAAACGAATGATCAAGCTGCGCATATTGTACTCCTTCGGAAAGTGGTGGGAACGATAGCGTTGCACCTCGCTGCGGCTCGCCTGCGATACGGGCGCTCACGGGAGCGGCGGAAGCGCAGGGTTGAGCTTGGAAAGTTCAGTCCCGATCGCGTTGAACAGGTTGCTGATGTTCGTACCTAGGATGTTGGCGCCGGCGGCGATCCCGACGGCCACGAACACGATCAGCAAGGCGTATTCGGTCGCCGTGGCGCCGCGATCATCACGGCAAAGGTTCTTGACCAGATCGAACATGCGTTGCGTCCCAAGTGAGTGAGAAGCACGACAGGCTTTTCCGCGGCCGACGGCGCCTGCATTTCACCTGTTCGTAGGTCAATCGCCAGCGGCGTTAATCGTCTCACAAAAATTTTCGGAGAATTTTCATGATCGCCACGGCAACAAATGCGCAGAAATAAGCGAGTGGCCCAGGTGGCGCGAGGATCAGGAGGAAGTCGGTGGATAAGGCCAATTGGGGAAGAATAAATCTTTCGATCCGAGCAACGCCGACCGGATCCTGATAAATTCGCCTGGTTCATAGATTGGGGCGGCCCTGCCCCGCAATGCCTCGATCCCGGCCACCCATGCGTCAGTGAAATCACTGTGGACGGGCATCCGGCCACGGGCAGCCGGTGGTTCAACCACGCGCGAACGCGGATGTCGCAAAAAATTTGAAGAACCCGTTTCAGTCCGATGTTCCCGGCGCGAGCGAGGCGGGCCCACTACCGGAAACCGGGGGTCCGGCCGGCGTCGGAGGCTGTTTGACAGAGCGCAAAGCGAAGAGCGAGCGTGGCTGATCAGCTTCCATCGCCGTCCTCAGCCGGTTGCGGCCGCGTGCGAGATGGCAGCGAACGGCGCTGACCGAGAGCCCCATCGCCACAGCCACGTCCTCATAGGATTTACCTTCGACGCAGGCGAGCATGACGGCGATGCGCTGCTTGCTCGGCAGCCGCCGGAGGGCTCCGGCGACATCCCGTAATACGAGCCGGGTCTCGCTCGGGTCGCCGCCCGCGCCGTGATCGGCCTCGGCAAAAACCCGCAGCATCGAGATAAAGCGATTGGCCTTCGCCGCACCCGCGAAGAACTGGTTGCGCATAATGGTGAACAACCAGGCGCGTAGATCGGAACCCGGCTGATAGAGATGCGCACTGGCGAGAGCCCGCACCAAGGTGTCCTGAACGAGATCGTCGGCATCCGCTTGCTCGCGATGCCACCGGCGTACGGCGCGGCGCAGAAACGGGATCTCGTTTTCGATCTGTTGCGAGATGTTCGGTAGCTGCGGGTCGTCGGTGGGCGGTTTCGGCGCGGCCCCGGCCCCGGCGGCGGCAGGATGCAACGGCTTCAGGCTGGTCTCGGCCGCGTTTAGCACCTCGTCACAGCTCGAGCTCATTTATTGAGCATTTATATAGAGATAATAGCACTATTTACGATCATTTTACGGAAGCTACCCCCCGATCGATTAACCTTGACGGGTTTTTGACGCATTTTTGACGAAAAAACGCAAGAGATTTCTCGCGCAGTTACCGATTCTTAACGGATATCCAGAACCGCCCACCGCAGAGGGCGCTGACAGCTGTGGCCCGCGTCCGCGGCGGAGCGTGATCGGGTCCAATCCGGTCCCTAATAAGAAGGGCGGGTAACGCCCCCCGGCATCTTCTGGCCCCCGGGTCTAGCGCTCATCACGGCTTGCCAAATAGAGTAATTGCGATTATAATCGGTGAGAAAATTGTAAAGGCGGCAGTTCGTGATACCCGGTCTTGCTCTCCCTGCTCCTTCCCTCAGAGGTCGCCTGGCCTCCCTCAGAACCTTCCCTGAACGCGTCTTCGGTCGGATCCATAAGCTGTTGATTTCTATGGTAATACCCCAATAATGTCGCCGTTTTCCGGGGTCGAATCGATTTTTCTCCCTGCTGTCAGGGAAGCGCTAGCCGCTGCCGTTTCAGCCGCCGCGGTGTATCCTGCTCAAGACTGTTCGGCAGAAGGAGCAATGCCATGAACCGCGCCGTCATCGTCATCTGCGACAGCCTGCGGACCGACCTGATCACGCAGCGCGATGCGCCGTTCCTGACCGACCTCGGACAGCGCTCGGCGAGGTTCGTCAACCATAGCAGCGTGTTCCCTTCGACGACGCGGACGAGTGCGGCCTCGATCGCGACGGGATGCCTGCCGGCGCGCCATGGTCTGCTCGGCAACACGATGGCGCTCGATGAGGGCGACGGGCTCGTCTGCCTGTCGGTCGGCAAGCCGGATTTCCGCGATCGGCTGCACCGTGCGACCGGTCGGACCTTGCACGCCCCAACCTTGGCCGAGCACCTCGATCACCTCGGCGGGACCATGATTGCGTTCTCGAACGTGTCGCCGGGTGCCGCCTATTTCCTCGACCCCGACGGCTATGGCTGGGTCTATAACGCCGCCGGCAGCTTTGGCCCCGGCCGGCGGCCGCTGACGGCCGAAGACGGTCTCGCGATCGCCAAGGGGGATGACGGCGACACGGTCATGACCGAGCGGTTCTGCGAGGAGGTGCTAATGCGCCGCGCCCCCGCCGCGGCCCTCTTGTGGCTCTCGGAGCCGGATTATACCGGCCACCACTCGCCGCTCGGCTCGCCCGAGCATCGCCGCGCGATCGCCAGCGCCGACACGAATGTGCGGCGGGTCGCCGAGACGGTCGCGTCACTCGACCCGACCGGCGACGGCGAGGGCATCCTCTTCATCGTCGGCTCCGATCACGGGATGGAGACGGTCGCCGAGACGATCGACCTCGACACGCTGCTCGTCGAGGCCGGGCTCAAGGCCGCGGCCGGCTCCTCCGAGGTCGTCGTGGCCCCCAATGGCACGGCGGCACTGCTCTATTTTGCCGATCCTGCGGGCCCCCTCGTCGGCGAGGTCGCGCGGTTTCTCGACACCCAGAACTGGGTCGGCCGGGCGTTTGTCGGCGATGCGCTCGCCGAGGTCGGGCTGCCGACGCGCTCGCCGGCGCAGATCGCGGTGACGCTGAAGACCGACGAGCGCGCCAATCCTCACGACGTACCCGGCCACAGCCACATCGTTCGCGACTCGCTTGAACCGAAGGACTGCACTGGCTTTGGCCAGCACGGCGGGCTCGGCGGCAACGAGCAGCGGCCGTTTTTGTTCGCCTCCGGCGGCGGTTTTGTCCCAGGGGTCTATCGCCACCGGTCGTCGCTGATCGACATTGCGCCGACGGTGCTGCGGCATCTCGGGCGCGACACAGCCGGCATGGACGGCCGGCCCCTGCCCCGCCGCCCGGCCTAGGCTCGACCGCTGCGGCGCAATCTGCTACGCCCCTCCGATGCCGCTGACCCTCTACAACACGCTGACCCGCCGCAAGGAGCCCTTCGAGCCGATCGACCCGACCCGGGTCGGCCTCTATGTCTGCGGGCCGACCGTCTACGACCGCGCGCATATCGGCAACGCCCGCGCCTATGTCGTCTTCGACCTCCTCTACCGGGTGCTGCGCGATGCCTATGGGGCGATCCATGTGCGCTATGTCCGCAACATCACCGACATCGAAGACAAGATCAACGCCGCCGCCCGCGCCAATGGCGAGCCGATCGCTGCCCTGACCGCGCGGACCACGGCGGCCTTTCACGAGGATCTGGTGGCGCTCAACACCCTGCCGCCCGATGTCGAGCCGCGCGCGACCGAGTACGTGCCGCAAATGATCGCGCTGATCGAGCGGCTGATCGCCGCCGGGCATGCCTATGCCGCCGAGGGCCATGTTCTGTTCGCCGTCGCCTCCGACCCGCATTACGGGCAGTTCTCGCGCCGCAACCGTGCGGAGATGATTGCCGGCGCCCGCGTCGAGGTGGCGCCCTACAAGCGCGACCCCGCCGATTTTGTGCTGTGGAAGCCGTCGGACGCGGACACGCCGGGCTGGGACAGCCCGTGGGGGCGCGGCCGCCCGGGCTGGCACATCGAATGCTCGGCGATGAGCGAGATGCATCTCGGCGAGACCTTCGACATTCATGGCGGCGGTCTCGATCTGGTCTTTCCGCATCACGAGAACGAGATCGCACAGAGTGTGGGCGCCCATGCCGGCCGGCCGTTCGCCCGGTTCTGGGTGCATAACGGGCTCTTGACCGATGCCGGCGCCAAGATGTCGAAGTCGCTCGGCAACATCACGACGGTCCGCGAGCTGCTCGACGAGGGTGCCCGGGGCGAGGAGATCCGGCTGGCACTCCTCGCCACGCACTATCGCGACCCGCTCGACTGGACGAGCGACCGGCTACACCAGGCGCGGCAGACCCTCGACCGTTTCTATCGCGCGCTGAGCCTGCCGTGCGGCGCCGGCGGCGAGCGGTTCGGCGAACCCGAGGAGGCGCTCCGGCCGGTGCGTGAAGCGCTCGACGACGATATGAACACGCCGCTCGCCCTGACCGAGCTCCACGAGCTCGCCGGTGCCGTCAACCGGGCAAGCTCCGATGCCGAGCGCTCCGCGTTGCAGCAGGCACTAGCCACCGGCGGCCGGCTTATGGGCCTGCTCGAACGCGACCCGCCCGAGTGGCTGCGGGGTATCGATAGGGCGGATGCAGCCGGCATCGAAGAACGCATTACGGCGCGGGCGGCGGCGCGCCGCGAGCGCCGCTTTGCCGAGGCCGACCAGATCCGCGCCGAGCTCGCGGCCGAGGGCATCGTTCTCGAAGACAAGCCGGACGGCAAGACGGTCTGGCGGCGCAAGGATTGACATGGCCGGGACCAATCATCGCCGGCCGGCGGTGACCGGAGGTCCCGTGGTCATCCTGGTGGAGCCGCAACTCGGCGAAAACATCGGCACCGCGGCGCGCGCCATGTTGAATTGCGGCCTCGACGATCTGCGGCTGGTGCGGCCGCGCGACGGCTGGCCCTCG
>Ga0306920_100003365_pt1 | contig 20249 bp, 18 predicted proteins | sample flu12Cox44000170_FD_204666 | JGI IMG/M metagenome (GOLD analysis project Ga0306920, IMG submission 204666) | Lab enrichment of tropical soil microbial communities from Luquillo Experimental Forest, Puerto Rico - flux4day.12C.oxic.44.000.170 (v2)... | ecosystem: Environmental > Terrestrial >... | reverse complement strand
TGAAGTCCGCCTGCAACACGCGTTGGGTGTCGCCTATCATAACGGCAAGCTTTACGTCGCCGACACGTATAACAGCAAAATCAAAATCGTCGATCCAGTTCAACGAACTTCCAAATCTTTTTTGGGTGGGAATGGCGGTTGGTTGAGCGATCGTCCGTTCAACGAGCCTGGTGGACTCAGCATTGCGGAAGGCGTCATGTACGTTGCCGATACCAACGGCCATCGCATCCGCGTCGTGGATTTAAACACCAAAAAAGTTTCCACGCTGAAATTGGAGGGTGTTGATGCTCCCCACAAATAAAATTGCGGAACCCCGATTTCCAAGTTTTCGAATGCGATCTTCCCTTTTCTCTCTCTTGATCGTGCTTGCGGGATTGGTTCAACCAGCGGACTGCGCCGATCCTGGAGGGCAGCCTGCCGCGTCTCAGATTAAATTGGCTCCGGCGCAATTAAAAAATGTCCCGTTTTCGGATAATCGTATTGAATTTCAAATAGGATTTTCTTCCCGGGAAGCCAAGCGCGGTCAAATCATAAAGCTGGTAATTAAAGGAATTCTGAAGCCGGGTTTTCATACTTATCCGATGACGCAACGCACGGCCGACCAGGACGCCGGCTTCTTGTCCACTCTAAAATTTGCGGATTCGACAAACTTTAAGCCTCTTTATCCGATCATTGAAAGTGATCCGGATGAAGTCTTGGAAGACGTAGGCGAGGTTGTCCCGAAGGCATTTCTGGAACACAAAAGGGACTTTAGCTGGATTCAAGACATTTTGGTTCTTCCCGAAGCGCAACCCGGGCCGCAACCATTGCAATTTCAAATCAAGCTCCAGGTCTGCGATCGACAGTGTGTCATCGGGCAGCCGAAATTTGAGGAATTCATCACGATTTCCGATGCTCCGGCAATTCAACTTACCGGTGAAATTACCAACCGTCTGCAATTGAAACCGGAAATCAAGGTCCTGGGAAGTCTTCCCGCACCACCCAGTCCTCCGGATACCAAGCGCATTTTCCCCGCGACTCCAAATAAGATCGATAGCAAACCAGACAGGGAGCCGGGTTACAAAACAAGCAATGAAGGAACCTCCTCTACTATCGCCCTGATCACGCAATCGGAATCCGATTACAAGGCCGGCATGGAAAAAATCCAAAAGCAGATTCAAGGCGGGGCGGACGGCACCACGCCGAAGGGTCTCCTTGCGTTCATGCTTACCGGCGTATTCTGGGGAGCGGTTTCACTGGTTACGCCGTGTGTGTTTCCGATGATTCCAATCACCGTGAGTTTTTTTCTGAAGCAATCCGAAAAGGCCCACTATCGCCCTGTCACTATGGCCGTGGTTTATTGTTTGACCATCGTCGTCGTACTCACAATTGCCGCCTATGCTTTGCTTTCCTTCTTCCAGTGGCTCAGCACCAATCCGACGATGAATATCGCGTTGGGTGTCTTGTTCCTGGTTTTTTCTCTGAGCCTATTCGGGATGTACGATCTGGAATTACCGTCGGGGCTGGCCAGATTTACTTCTTCCCGAGAAGGACAGGGAGGCCTAATGGGTGTGGTGTTCATGGCCTTGACCTTCACCATTGTGAGCTTTGCTTGCGTTGCGCCGTTCCTGGGTGGGTTTGGGGGGACGGCAGAAAGTTCCGGAATCGGTCCCGCCCATCGGGTTTTTGGCGGGCTTGCTTTCGCCGCCACGTTTGCTTCCCCCTTCTTTGTTCTCGCGCTGTTCCCCGCCCTTTTAAAGAAGCTTCCCAAAAGCGGTTCCTGGCTAAACAGCGTAAAGGTAGTTATGGGCTTTCTGGAATTGGCCGCGGCCGTGAAATTCTTCCGCGCCGGCGAACTGGTAATCTTGCCGACGCCGGCTTTCTTCAGTTTTGATTTGTCGCTGGGGATGTATATTGCCCTGGCTCTGCTCTGTGGCCTGTACCTGCTCAACGTTTATCGGCTTCCCCTCGATTCCCCGACCGAGAACATCGGGGTGCCGCGCATGCTCTTCGGGTTTCTGTTTTTGAGCCTGAGCTTCTACCTCGCGCCAGCCATGTTCAAATTCGGCGCCGACGGAGAAAAGCAACGTCCCAACGGCACGATCTACTCCTGGATTGAATCCTTCCTTTTGCCGGAACCCAGGGATGGCAAAGGAGCGCTCGAATGGTCGGGCAATCTCGTGGACGCCGTTGAAAAAGCCAGGAAATATCGACAAGAAACGGGTAAAGCCAAATTGGTGTTTGTTGATTTCACGGGTAAGTTGTGAACGAATTGCAGCTTCAACGAAAGCAGTGTGTTTTCGAAGGATGACATCAAAAAACTTTTCAATCCGTTTGAATTAGTACAACTCTATTGTGACGATGTTCCGGACCGGTTCTATTCTCCCCAACTCCGAGCCGAATTCGGCGCCAGCCGAGCCCGGCAAAGAATGGATGCAGAGGTCAATGCAGATTTCCAGGTGGAAGTATTCAAAACCGCGCAGCGGCCGCTTTACGTGATCCTGGAACCTCGGCTCGACGGAAGCATTCGCGCGGTCGCACGCTACGATGAAGGTAAAATAAACAGCATTGCCAGCTTCGCCCAATTCCTCAAGGAACCGCTTGCACTGAATAATGGCGGCCGGGCCCAAATCTCTCCGTGATTTTGACAGCAAGGCGTTTTCTTAGAACCGTCGATACCAAGACCGCTCTTCTTCGGTCCATTCCTTGGCTTCTTCGCGGTCCGGAATATCATCGGCTGCCTGGCGATTTTCGTCGTCCTCGCGTTCGCCGGCCGCCTCTTGCGAAAAAGTATGCCCCCAAAGCAGATAATGGATCAGTCCGAATAGCGCCAGGCCGGCCGTCACTCCGATGACATAAACCGCCAAACCCCCGCACGAAAGAAACAGGAAAAAAAGTACGAAACTGGTGCCCAGAAGTGTAAATACTGCGGCTAAAAATGTTCCCCGTTGATCAGGCTGGTTGGCGGACTCATTCATGACACCGTCACCGAATTGCAAAATATCGATCGCTTCTCTTGCGCTATCCTAGCGCGCCGCGCAGTTGGCAGGTAGAGCAATAAAAATACCTGAATCGAATTTTTGAAAAAATGTGGCAAATTGCGATTGCAGATGCGATGATTGATCCTGAATATGATGAGTGCTAGAAGGAACCGACCGGATTATCTCTGCGGATTCTGGTTTATACACCCCTGCCTTCAAAAGAAAGACAGCACCGATGCAACGTTTCAAAAACCTTGTGCAAATCCACGAATGGCAAGCGCAGCAATTGGGTCCGCACCCAGCTCTTCGCTACAAACGCCTTGATACCTGGCATGACCTTGCCTGGGACCGATACCGGGCGGATGCCCTGGCATGCGCCGCGGCGTTGATCGACGCCGGTATTCAACCGGGCGACCGCGTCGGTTTACTATCCGACAACTGCATTCAGTGGTTGATTGCGGACATGGGCATCCTGACCGCCGCGGGCGTCAATGTTCCTCCTCACGCCGCTCTCAGTGCCCGGCAAGTGCATTTCGAACTGCAGGATGCCGGGGCTCGATGGGTGTTTGTTTCCAATCACGAACAGCTGGAAAAAGTTCGCGCGGTCTCCAAGGAATTGCCGGACGTGGAAGGCATAGCGGTTTTTGACACTGAATCCTCGGGGCCGGATGCTATTTCCTGGTCCACATTTTTGCAACGAGGCAGGCATGCGTTGGACAAACTGACTCCGGAGTTGAAGCGGCGACAGGACTCTCTCGAATCGGCAGACCTTGCCACCATCATGTACACGTCGGGAACTACCGGCAATCCCAAGGGTGTTATGCTGACTCACGGTAACCTGGTAAGCAATGCCACGGCTTGCCTGGAAGCGTCGCCTTATGAACCGGATTCCATTTTGCTGAGTTGGCTTCCATTCAGCCATATTTATGCCCGTTTGGCGGATCATTACGTGAGTTTGTTGAGTGGCATCACGGTGTGCCTTTCGGAGACTCCGGACACGGTGATTCAAAATCTGGCGGAAATCCAGCCGACGCACATGTGCGCAGTGCCCCGGTTTTATGAAAAAGTTCTGGCCGCTGTTGCATCGCCGGATCCTGAATCGACAGCACGCAAACTTCGAGGCCTTTTCGGCCGGCGCATCAACTGGCTCTCTTCCGGAGGAGCTCCCTTGCCCAAGCCTGTCGCCGAGGCGTATCATGCCGCTGGCCTTTTGGTCCTTCAAGGTTATGGTCTGACAGAAAGTTCTCCGGTCATTTCCTCCAACCGCAAGAATCGCCATAAAATCGGCACCGTTGGGATTCCAATTCCCGGCATCGAAGTCAAAATCGCGCCCGATGGCGAAGTCTTGACACGCGGTCCACACGTCATGAAAGGCTACTGGAACAATCCCCAAGCCACCGCGGAGGCCATTCAAAACGGCTGGTTGCACACGGGAGATATTGGTGCGATCGACAACGAAGGCTTCTTGAGTATTACCGGTCGAAAAAAGGAATTGCTTGTACTTTCCAACGGCAAGAAGGTTGTACCGAGCTACATTGAGGGGTTGCTCGTTTCCGGACAGTTGATTGACCAGGCTTGCGTTTGTGGCGAGGGCAAACCCTACCTGACTGCACTATTGGTTCCGAACTGGCCCAATCTTGGCAGGGCGTTAGAAGCCAATGGAAAAGGAATCGGCGCCGAAAGTCCCGAAAACCTGGTGCGGAATCCAGCAGTCCGCGATTTCCTTCAACTCCATATTGAAGCGCTGCTCAAAGACGTCGCCCAATGGGAACGAATAAAGAGGTTCATCCTGCTGCCTCAGGCGTTTACGGTGGCTGCGGATGAAATGACGGTTAGCCTGAAACTGCGCCGCAACGTAGTTTTGGCCAAGTATACTGCTTTGGTAGAGTCTCTCTATCGCGATTGACTAAAGGATTCCCGCTCCGAAACCTTTGCCAGTTCCTTCTTCGCGGAGTGGCACCGGACCGGGTGAATCCGCGCCGGCTGTGTGCCGGCTGCCGTGCGCACCGCGTGGCCCATGAGCGGTGTGCGGCCGAAAGTCGCCGTGGTTGCGCGTCGGATTATTCAGTTCTCCGATGAGGTGCGTGAAGCTGTCTTCGTAATCTCCCGCATCCGTTTCATCGTAAGTACAAACATAGCCGGGGAGTTTGGACCGTTCTTTTTCTACCAGGTACGATTTCAAGATGGCACTCTGAATTTTCTCCCGGCAAGCCGAATTGATCGGGTGTGCAATATCGGCATGAAGTTTGGCCCTGCCATCCGCGTCGCGAATGGCCCGGTCCTCGTCGAGCTTGCTTCCACATTGGTTGCAAAAGCGGGCCCGCAGGTGGTTTTTACTGCCGCACTGCAGGCACCGATCGGTGAGCTTGCGGCTGGGCATGGCCACGAACGACCCCTTGGATCCTTCTATAATCTTGAGATCACGTACGACGAACATATCGTCGAACGTGACCGAGCAGAAGGCCAGCAAGCGTTCGTTGTTGTCTTCCATGAGCTTAATACGGACTTCGCTGATTACCACAGCTGATCTCCTTTATTCTGTGGCCAAGTCAAGGCAACTGCGCACAGGTAACACGTTTGGACAAATCCTCTTATCCGACCCGTGGCGTAACGCGCGGGCAATTTGAAAAGCCTCACTCCGGCTTCGGCACAGGGCGAAATGACTGGTGCCGCTGCCGCTCATCATTTGGCCTGCCGGAGCCATCGCCTCAAGCCGCCCGCGAATATCGGCAAGGGCGGGACATAACGCATAGGCGCCCGGTTCCAGGCGATTATGCAGCCATTTCCCGATTTCTTCCACATTCCCCTCCTGAGCGGCCCGGCAGATCTCCACTCCTGTCCTTGGAGTGGCCGCAACTTGTACATGCCGATAAACGTCCGCCGTCGACAAGCCCACAGCTGGGCAAACCAACACTATCCACAAAGGAGTTCCCAAACGGAACGGTTGGACTTTTTCGCCGCGTCCAGTACACCATGCTGCGGGGGCGGCAAGGAAGAAGGGAACATCGCTGCCGATTCGAGTTCCCAGCTCCATCAATTCATCACGGTGCAGTTTCAGATTCCATAGCCGATTCAAGCCGAATAAAGTGGCGGCTGCGTCAGTGGAACCTCCGGCTAAACCGGCGGCCATGGGAATCCGCTTTCGCACGGTAATTGCAACACCCTGGCGGATTTTCAGCTTTTCTCGCAGCAGCTCCGCCGCCTGGTAAACCAAATTGTCCGGCCCGGTTGAGAGACTGCGATTATCGCACCGCAAACGAATCGTTCCTGACGAATCCTCCTTAAATTCCAAAACATCATAAAGGGTTATGGCAACAATGAGCGTGGCTATTTCGTGGTAGCCATCGCCCCGTTTGCCGTAAACTTCCAGAAAGAGATTCACCTTGGCTGGAGCCCAAACCGCCAAACCAACGGCATTCTGCTGGCTAAACATGCGGGAATGGGCAAGAGTTGAATAAGGGATCCCTTCCCTGGCTTATCTGGATGAGACAATCATACCCGTGAAATTCCTTTTTCTTCGGGTTTAGGCCGGCACCGTCGCCGCGCCTAATCACCCAAGCTGTGAACTCAATTGGCGCAACGCCGGGATCATAACCCCTGGCGACCCGGCCGTCAAGTCTGCTATTCATTAATTTGTATCTATTTTAGCAGAATTTCCTATCTCGCGAAATGACCTCGAAATCGGGTCCCGTCCTTATCGGCTACAGCGTTTCTTGCACCAACCATAACTCGGAAGCGGGACTAACCTAAAGAGCTTCCTTCTCGTAAGTTACTTTGCAAAGGAGAGATTTTCGAAACTCCGATCTGATAACCGACATGTTTGTAACGCATCTTGAGAGCGCATTGGATACCACTCGGTTCCCTGGTGGCCAAATCCATACCGTTCATCAGGGCAGACCACTTTGGGTCCGCTACAACATTTCCGCTGTCGGTGCTAGTTTGAAACCCGAACAGCTGGGCGTGCGCGTTTCGTCTCTCTGGCGTTATCGCGAACTCTTGCCCTTACCACGCGATCAGGAAGCAGTAACACTAGGGGAAGGCATGACACCGCTTGTCCCCTGTCCCCGTCTCGGGCGCGCTTTGGGGTTGGCGAATTTATTCATCAAGGACGAATCCCAACTGCCCACCGGGACCTTCAAGAGCCGGGGTATGACAGTAGCAGTGAGCATGGCGCGCTATTTTGGATTGAAGCGGCTGGCCATCCCCACCGCGGGGAATGCCGGCGGTGCCCTTGCCGCTTATGGCGCCCGCGCCGGCATTGAAGTGTTCGTGTTCATGCCCGAAGACACTCCCCGAATCAACCAGATGGAAGCTTACCTCGCCGGTGCTCGCGTGTATCTTGTCAATGGCCTCATCACCGATTGCGGCCGTATTGTTCGCGAGGGCGCCGAGCGAATGGGCTGGTTTGATATGTCCACGCTCAAGGAGCCCTACCGTCTCGAAGGCAAAAAAACGATGGGCTTGGAACTGGCTGAACAATGTGATTGGCATTTGCCAGATGTAGTTCTTTACCCAACCGGCGGCGGCACCGGTTTGATCGGCATGGCAAAAGCGTTTGCCGAACTGAAGGAGTTGGGTTGGTTGAAATCCGCAACGTTGCCGCGTTTCGTGAGTTGCCAGAGCGGTGGCTGCGCTCCCATCGTTCGCGCGTTTGCAGCTGGCCAACGCTTTGCCGAACCATTTGCCAATGCCCACACCGTCGCGAGCGGGCTGCGCGTTCCAGCCGCAATTGGCGATTTCATGATACTGGACGCCATTCGCGCCAGTGGGGGCTGCGCGATTGCCGGCCAGGAATCCCGGATTTTGGAATGGATGCAACGCGTGACCGAGCTCGAGGGGATTGCCATCTGCCCTGAAACCGCGGTTTGCTTCGATTGCCTTGAACAATTAGTTCAAGGTCGCAAACTCAAACCCGAGGAGAACGTCGTCGTGTTCAATACCGGAGCCGCTCAAAAATATCACGAAACGGTTGCCCTGAACTTGAGGCGCATCGACAAAAATAAACCCATCAATTACGATGAAATCCTCTCCCGAAATTGACATTCGCCCTGAAATAGCCGCCGCAGTTCAATCCTGCCGGCCGGTGGTGGCCTTGGAATCGGCACTGATTACTCACGGTCTCCCCTTTCCGCAAAACCTGGAAACCGCTCGGGCCGCCGAAGCCGCAGTCCGTGACGAAGGAGGGATTCCGGCGACAATCGCCGTGTTAAACGGAATTCCCACGATCGGACTGGGAAATTCGGAAATCGCGGAACTCGCCCAAAATTCTGCTGCAGTTAAAGCCGGTCGCCGTGATTTGGGGATAGTAGCAGCAAGGAACCAAACTGCGGGAACGACGGTTGCCGCCACCGTCTACCTTGCAAACCGAATGGGCATCCGGTTTTTTGCCACGGGCGGCATCGGCGGTGTTCATCCCGGCCTTTCGACTTCCTGGGATATTTCGGCCGATCTTTTTGTACTGGCCCAGACACCGGTTGCCGTCGTTTGTGCTGGCGCCAAGAGCATTCTCGACATTTCCGCGACCCTGGAATTGTTGGAAACGCTGAGCGTACCGGTGGTTAGTTTTGGCGTCGATGAATTCCCTGCTTTTTATTCTGTTTCCAGCGGCCAACCGGTCCAAATTCGCGTCGATTCCCCGGACCATGCGGCCGCTTTGGTTCACGCCCACTGGAATTTTGGCGGAGCCGGAGTCGTCGTGGCCAAACCGGTTGCGAAAAAACTGGCTTTGGAGCCGGAAGCGCTCGAACAAGCTATGGCCAAAGCAACCGCCTCGGCCAATGCAGCACATGTCCGGGGCCCAGCCCTCACGCCATTTCTTTTGCAACGGCTCGCCCACGAGACCCAGGACAAAACGCTACATGCCAACTATGCTCTGATAGTCGCAACGGCTCATCTGGCGGCCCAGATTGCCAAAAGTTTTTATGGCAACCGATGACTACGACATATTCATGCTGAGCAGAAATTCCGCATTCGATTTGGTCTTCCGCAACCGGCCGGTCAGCAGTTCCATCGCTTCCACAGGATGCATGTCGCTCAGAACGCGGCGGAGCGTGCGGACGCGCTCCACTTCGTCGGGATGCAGGAGCAGTTCTTCCTTGCGCGTTCCCGAGCGATTAATGTCGATTGCCGGCCAGACGCGCTTATCGACCAGCCGTCGGTCAAGGTGCAGTTCCATGTTGCCGGTGCCTTTGAACTCTTCAAAAATGACTTCATCCATTCGGCTCCCGGTATCGATCAGAGCCGTAGCCAGAATAGTCAAGCTGCCGCCTTCTTCCACATGGCGGGCCGCTCCAAAGAATCGCTTGGGTTTTTGCATGGCATTGGAGTCGAGACCACCGCTCAACAGCTTACCGCCGGAAGGCGCTTCCGTATTATGAGCGCGCGCTAAGCGGGTGATGGAATCCAACAGGATGACGACGTCCCTCCCCCGCTCCACCATGCGTTTCGCTTTTTCCAGGGCGATCTCACTGACATGGATGTGTTCGGATGCCGGTTCATCGAACGTACTGGCCACGACCTCCGCAGTTGGTCCCGCAACGGTGCGGACCATGTCGGTCACTTCCTCAGGCCGTTCATCGACCAGCAAGACGATCAAATAGCATTCCGGATGATTGGCGCGGATGCTCAGGGCAATCTTTTGCAATAGAATCGTCTTTCCGGCTCGCGGGGGAGAAACAATTAATCCGCGCTGGCCTTGGCCGATTGGCGTCACCAGGTCCACAACGCGCATGGCCAGTTCTTCACCGGTCGTTTCCAGCACCAACCTTTTTTCCGGGTGCAACGGCGTCAGATCTTCAAAAATCGTCGCCGAGGTTTTTTCTTCCGGTGACAGGCCGTTCACCAGCTCGACCTGCATCAGGGCAAAGTTTTCCTGCCCCTCGATCGGCAGGCGGATCGGCCCCTCGATGACTAAGCCGGTTCTCAGGCCCAACCGCCGGATTTGGCTGGGCGAGACATAGATATCTTCCGGAGAGGCCAGATAATTGTGCGCTACGCTGCGGAGAAACCCGTAGCCGTCGGGCAGTACTTCGAGCGTTCCCGACCCGCGGACCACAAGACCCCGTTCAATCTGATGCCGGACAACAGCCGCGATGAGCTGTCCCCGATTCATACCGGTATGTTCGGCCACTCCTTCGCGTTCGGCAAAAGCGAACAATTTCGGCATGGGCAGGCGATATAAATCGTCGAGCCGACAAGCGCTGCTGCCGGGTGCGGGAGCTTCGGCCGGCTTCCGCGGCGGCCGCTTGCGGGCTACGTTGCCCTGCCCTTCGTCGGTACGAGCGACGGTCATAGTGTTGCCTCCTGGAATGCGAGTCCTAGGCCGGTATGCTCCGGTTTATTTCCCGCTCATTAACCCTAAACCCATCTGGATTGACTTCCCAAAGGGAAGCACAAGACGCCAAATGTGGCGCAAAAAGGTGAAACGCACAGTGGGTCGGATTTCCAAAACTGGAATCACTACCCGCCAATCATTGTACCAACGAAATAATTTCTTTCCAGCATCTTAACAGGGTTTTTTGGATTTCCCACACAAATTTTCGCCAAAATGAGTCTATCGTTACGGAATTTTCGGACAATGCTGAGTTTCATAGCTCTGCTAGAATTATTCACTGCCAATCCCGCCCCGCAATGCCGTGTTCCGCGGCCGAGGTAGGTTTTGTGCAATATCTTCATCCATTTCTTCTTCGGAAGTTGGCTCCGGCGAATCCTTGGGCATGGCAGCTTTCAACGAGAGAGAGATTTTTCGTTGCGAGGTGTCAACGCGCAACACCATCACCCGAACTTCCATGCCGATTTGCACCACGTCTGCTACTCTGCGAACCCGTTGCGGCGCAAGTTCGGAAATATGTATAAGTCCTTCGATTCCCGGTTCCAATTCTACGAATGCGCCAAAATCCATTAATCGTGTCACGGTGCCTTTGACCACGGTGTTGGGTATATAGTTGGTGCCAGCATTGTCCCAAGGACTTGCAGTCAATTGCTTGAGGCCCAAGCTAAGCTTGCGCTTTTCTCGGTCGATCTTGAGAACCACCAGTTTAACCGTTTGCCCGAGCTGCACGATTTGGTTGGGATCCTGTACCCGATTCCAGCTCATCTCGCTGACGTGCAACAACCCATCCATCCCTCCTAAATCCACAAATGCTCCGAACTCCCGAATGGAGCGGACGACACCGGTACGCACCTGGCCTTCGGCCAATTCCTGCCACAATTTCTCCCGATTTTCTTCCCGTTCTTTCTCCAATAGCGCTCGGCGGCTGACTACCAGATTCCGATCTTCCTTGTCGACATCGGTCACCAGGCATGTCAAGCGCTGGTTGACATAGGGATCCATGATTTCGACCCGATAAAGGTCGATTTGGCTGATCGGCATGAATCCGCGAATACCGTTGATTTCGACCTCAAGCCCCCCCTTGTTTGTGCCGGTAACCCGCGCTTCAACAACCATCCCTTCCGCGACGCTCGACCAGTCGGCGTGAACGGCGGCCCCGCGCCGGGATAAAATGAGCAACCCGTTGGCTTCATCGTACCGTTCAATGTGGATATCAAACTCGGTTCCAATCGCGGGCGGACCATCCGGGAATTGGCTCAGCGGAATGACTCCGCCGCTTCGGCCTCCTGGTACTTGCACAAAAACGTCAGTCCCGTGAATAGACAAAACCTTCCCTTTCTTGCCGCCGGCCACAGCTGAAGTCTGCGGTCGCCTATCTTTGTTGGACAGGTCTCCGTACAGGTCCTTGTCGGAAAGGCCGCCCATGACGTCTTCCAGTTCCTTTTCGATGCTTTGATCCAATTTCCGCAACCTCACCGGAGAACCAAAATCCTTTTCCGCCTCTGGTTGCCACGAAAGTTCGGGTTTTTCTTCCGGTTTAGGAGCTTGGCCCTCGTTGGTCGAAGGGGGAACTTCACTCTTTGCTGGTTCACTCACAGATTCATCCTCGTGCATTATTTTGGAGGGGCGCTTTCCAAAATAATCCGTCCAATCTTACCTTTGTAACGGAGAAGTTTATCGTAAAAAGATCCCGGACGGTGGCAAGATGAGGCGTCCACGAATCCTAAAAGGACATGTCCGATGCGACGTATTTGTGTTTTTTGCGGTTCGCGATTAGGCAGTCGTCCAATCTTCCGGGAACAAGCCCAAGAACTCGGCCGGGCCCTTGCGGACAGGGGATTGGGTTTGGTTTTTGGAGGCGGACACATCGGATTGATGGGCGTCCTTGCCGATACGGTTCTTCAAGCCGGCGGAGAGGCCATTGGCGTTATTCCGAGGGCCCTGGTGGAAAAGGAACTGGCCCACGAACGTTTGACCCAATTGCGTGTGGTACCCGATATGCACGAGCGCAAGGCCCTCATGGCCGACCTTGCCGACGGCTTTATCGGTCTCCCAGGCGGCTTCGGCACTGGCGATGAGTTATTTGAAATTCTCACCTGGGCGCAACTCGGACTTCATACCAAACCGATCGGCATTCTGAATGTGGCCGCCTACTTCGATCCGATGCTGGCCTGGCTCGATCGCGCGGTGGAAGAAAACTTTCTCAAACCAACCCATCGAAACCTGTTGCTCCAGGCCAACACCCCAAATGAACTTTTGGATTTGTTTATGAATCCTCCGCCCCGAGAATCAATCCAGCAATGGATCGACAAGTTGGATCGGTAAATTCTATTTTTTCAATTCAATTTGCACGGGTTGATCTTTGCCCGAAACGGTTACCGCGAGCCCGGAACTTTTGGGATTAGTATATTTTGCGGGAATAGGGAGGTCATCTCCCTGAACTGAAACGACATATTCTCCGGACTTGATAGCTCTTACGGAGAAACGTCCCTGGTTATCGGTCACGGCCCAGACCCTTCCCGCCAGTCCCATGTCCTTGGGAAAAAAACGAATTTCCGCATCGGGTAGGGGTTTCCCATCAAGTGTAACCGTTCCTGTAAATTCCGGGGATTCCTTGATGGGAGTCTTATTGACCGGCGTTTTGACCGCTGATGTCTTGTCGTTTGCTTTTTTGTCTTCGATTTTGGCGGCACGGCCTTTATCAGCATCCGGATTTCGGATCGCCGGTTTTTCAGCGAGAGATTGCAATACTTGTCTCCGCTCGTCCGGATTTATCGTCTTATTGGTTTTGGTTTCAACAATATCATCCTGCGTCTTTTTGACTTCTTCCAGGACAAACTGAATGACTTCGGTCGGAACCTTGTTCTTGTCAAGCGCTTTTTGCAAGCATCGCACCAGATTATTGAATTCATTTTCTGTAATGCTCATGTTTTTGTGGACATCTTTCATGCGCTTGCCGGTATACTTGCGCGGCCCGCCGGTAGCCTGGCTTATCAAGTCCACAAAACTCTTTTTCAGACCGGCCAACCCGGCCTCGTCGAATTGGTATTTCCCTCCGCGTGTGAAATCCACTCGAGTATCCTGGAGTGCAATCGTCACAAAATCATCCACAATCTTGATCACTTTTGCTTCCCCACCCAACTTTTCCCAAACCCCGGTCAACGGCTTGCTTTCATCCGGCTTGGGAACTGGCGGTTTCGGAGTTGTCTCAACGGGTTTGGTGCCAACCGGTTTGGGAACAGTTGGTATTGCTTCCTCCGGGTTTGCAGCCGCCTTCTTATCTGCCTCTGCCTTCAATCCATTGCGCACTTTATCCAGAGCATCACGGAGGACGAAAGCGCGGTCGTCCATGCCCGTTTTCTTTTGCGCATTCGCCAAGGCATCATCAACGGCTTTTTGCAGTTCCGGATGCGATTCCAATTGAGGATGCACCGCCAACAGGGCGCCCTGAAACAATCGGTAGCAACCGGCATGGTCCCCGCGGTTAAACAGATCCGCACCGGTATTGATAATCGTTCGCAAAACGGCAGGAAGACTCTTGTCCGCTGATTTCGCTGTCGCCGGCGCCTTGTCCTGGCCGGCAGCGAGACCGCCAAGGACAAATGGGGTCAGCACCAATAACATGCGATAGGAAAACTTCCTCTTCATTTCATTTCTCCCTTCGACTGTCCAAGTACTCAACCATGGGGAACACAGGGAATAAAGAAACCTAATTCTTCCCCGTGCCCCCCGAGGTAAATGCTTATGAAAATCGCACGGGACCCCCGTACTGCCAATTACACTATTTCGTCCGAATGCGAAACAGTTCCGTTTCTCTGATCTTAAACGGTGCCAAGACTCTTAGGGAAGTCAATTTTCCTGATCTTGCATCATTTGAACCAATACACATAATGGGGGGCCATTGCTGTTTTCCCAAGGAAAACCAGAAAAGCCAGGGACGGCCAAATGGTTGAAAAATCCACGCATCTGATTCTGGAAGCACTTAGCCGGGCCATCTCTGATCCGTCCGGTTTGCCCTTGTATTGCACCAAAACCGAAAACGGGTTCTTCAACTCTAGCACATCCGGCAAGCAGGCGGCCCAAAAATGCCTGGAAATCGGCTACCTGAAGGTGATTCGCACAGAAACGCCAGGCAAAACCGCGCGGGAAATTTGCACCATCACCGAAAAGGGCCTGTCTTACCTCCTTGGCCAAATCAGCCCGAAACAAGTTATTGAAGATCTAGTGCGCGCGCTGGAAATGCGCAACGCTCAAGTCGCGGATTTGATTACCATGGCCAAAAAATCCCAGATTACTCTCGAAGAACTTAGATCCCTGGCTGGAAAGTTTTGGCATTATTGGGAAAAGACTGCACCTCCCGCCTTTCATGCCGCGTCCTCCGGCAATGGATCGGAATCATGGAAGGCCGAATTCCTCAGTTTTCTCAATTATTGGCAGGTTACCAGGGCCGCCGAAGATTGCCCTCTTCCCGAGCTATTTCGCCATGCCGTGAAATCCGCGCCAAACTTAACCATTGGCCATTTTCACGATAATTTGCGGTTGTTTCATCAACAGGAACAAATTTATTTGCACCCCTGGACCGGCCCGCTCTACGACCTGCCCGAACCAGTATTTGCCTTGCTCGTTGGACATGAAATTGCGTATTACGCAAGTCTTCGCAAAAACGAACGCCTTTTGTCTTAGCGCAGAGGTTTTGCTATGCCAGTAACTCTTGAATCGCGGCCCTTGGCGGACCGGGCCCTCGAAGTCCTTCGCCGTGCCGGCAATCCGTTCCGGAATTACTTCGCCCGAAATCCGGACGATGAGGTCTGTGCCCGCTACCATGTTCCCGAATTGTTTGCCATCGAGCGAGAACAATTGCTGGGTGTGGCCGATTTGTATCGTCAAGATCGCGCCGAGCATTCCGAAGTGGTACCCGTTCTGGGCAACAAGGGCGCCGGCAAAACCCATCTCCTCTATTCCATCAAACATGGAAGCGCCGGAGCCTGGCAACTCCTTGTCACGCCGGGTACCTATCACAAGGACACCGATTTTCTGGAGTATTTGCTCTTCCAGGTAATTGATACGTTACTGGGCGGAACTAGGCAAAACGGTATTCGCCCGTTGCAAGTGGTCGGCGAAGCCTTAACCCGCAAACTCTTAAAAGCTGCTCTGGAAGCGCTGACTCCTCCCCAATGCCTGGACCTGTTTCCCGCGCAGGGATTGGGCCGTTGGGCCCGCCGGCTTGGTTTGGGCAGCGGGCAGGCCCAGGAACGTTCGCAATGGCTTCTCGATCAACTGCGGCGCGGCGGAGATCTCCCAACGTCGCCTCAACTCTCCACACAAAGGCTGCTTGCCGAAGCGGGGATTGGTCCCGCAAAAGCCCGTGAATTGATTTTCCATCACGTCGAACGGACCGAGTCCCATAATACGGCCGGCTTGATGCGTCGCAACCTCCAGGAGGGGTTTGCCCGGGCCATGCTGCTGGACGATGAATCTGACCTGGCCAATTTCCTGACGTTCGGTTTTGCGGAATTGGAGTTCCAAGTTCGCCCGACCCGCCAGGACTTGGTTCTGGCCCTCTTCAAGGTTTTGATGGAAATCTTTCTCAGTCTGAAAATTCCGGTGGTCATGGCCTTCGACCAACTCGAAGATCTCCTCCTGGCCCGGCGCAATGACGACGGCCATCGCATTGCCGAAGCATTCTTCGCCGGCATTGTCCGCGCCATGCACCAGATCGACGGCATTTGCTTCCTTATCTTTGCCGAACGCGGCCTGTGGAACCGGTTCGTCCCTTCGCTCGACGGCTACATTCAGGACCGGCTCAACAACCCGGTTCACGTCCCCAATCACGGCACGATCAAAACCTTGCGGCTGGAAGCCCCCTCGCTGGACTTGGTCCACCAAATCGTCGACGCCCGCTTGCGGCCTTCTCTCGAAGAACTCCCGGATTCCAAAGACCTGCCGCCGACCTTTCCCTTCACCGATGAACAGATCCGCCGCGTCGCCAGGACCGAACCCACCTTGCGGGACATGCTCCAACAATTTCGGCATCTATTCGACCATCATGTTTTCGGCTCAGGTCCCAATCCGACCGTTGAGGAGGAAAAAACGCAAAACGACAACTCGGCGGCACCATCCCGGCTCCCTCCCGAAAATGCGCCCATTACGGTGAAATCGTACCTGGTGGTGGAAGCGCCCGTGGGTGTACCGCACGGGGAAACGGATCGCTCGATTGCAGATGTCGCCGAAAGTGAAATGCAATTCGAGTCACCGGAACATGCTCCGGCCAGCTTGCCGGCAGCAGCGCAGGACGATAGCCAATGCATCGGGCTTCCGGCGCGTGTTTCCACCCACGAATTATGGGAGCAGGAGGTCCGCTCCGCGCATCGCCAGTTGGAGCCGGACGGAGCCCTCACCGGCGCCACCCGGGAACTGCAGGCCGGCCTCGGTCAATTTCTGCATATCTGCCATGAACACGGTGTGAAGGTCGGTCCCTGGCGGCTTCAACACGTCGTCAATGAATGGACCTTTGGCGACCATCCCACCTACGGTGTCCTCTCCATCGCCCACTGGGTCTGCCGGGACGGTCAACCCTGGAAGGTCGGCATTGGGTTATTCCTGGCCCGTGGCGCCGGCAAGCCCAAGGACCTCGAAATCAAGCTGGCCGCCATGGATGGCGAACCGGCCGTCATTGACCATCTCATTCTGCTGCGGCCCGAGGACGATCTCGCTCTTTCCGGCAAAAGCAAAACCATGTGGCAGGAATCCGCCCGCCGCGGCCGCCATGCCCGGCTGGAACCCATGAGCCTGGACGACTATGCCATGCTCTACTGCTTCCCTCGCTGGCTCGCCGCCGTCACCGAACTCCAACCCCAGGGCCCGCCATTGCCGAACCTCGCCGACTTTCTCCAGGATCATTGCGAAACCCTGCTAGAGCGCGTCTGCATGCCGATCCAGCAATGAGAGCCATGTCAGCGAACGACCACGAAACGACGGGTCATGGGTCAATTGCAGCTCGTCATTCGCTGGCACTTCTTCTCAGCAGTTTGCATGTCGCCTTCCATGCAGTAGCTGTCACTCCAACCGGACGTGCAGCGTTTCCATAAATGCACCCAGAAACGAACCAAGAAACGAACTGCTCTCCGCAACCTCTTGACTGCATCCCACTTGGGACAGTTCGTTTCCGGATCCCTCGGACACCCCCCATTCCCAGGGTAGCAGGCAAGCTCCACGTGCCGCAGCATCATGACATCCTAATGCGCAGTCGGCAATTGCACTCCCTTCCTCCCCAAACCGAAGCACATCGGTAGTCGTTGCCAGGTAGCTGTCCGCCTACGACACCATTTTTCTGCCGTTCTTGTGGCACCTTCCTGTCATCGAAATGATATCAACAGCAGCAAAAGGCACAGGCTGCCTGCCAATCTCCTTTGGCCACCTGTGCCTCGCGTGCCAGCTTGTCGTTCTGCTTCTTGACATGACTGTCATCCAAAAAACACATTTCTCCCCTTGCTGAGTCAACAAGTCGGCGTGACGATCCATAGCCGGGGGGCGGCACCCGAGTCTCTCGCCCGCTGTAACGGCTTCCGGCTTCAGCTTTCCAGAGTAGCCAGCATGCTTTGCGTGCCGCGGCGTGCCACCAACTGGTTTCTTCCCTTCCGGTTTCGTCTTTTCGTCGAACTTGCATAACGAGCCCTTATGGATAAACTACACCCCGAAGCGCATCACAATCCACTTGCGGTCGAGCCGAGCGTACCTGTCGGGGCGCTCATGGTCACGGACGGGACCAGACTAGGAGGTTGGCGCGTGCAACCGACAAACCGGGGAACAGTCGTCGCCAACTGGACCGCCTGCTGGGCCTGACCCCTAGTAGAAGCAAAGTATAATGCTGTCGATCCAGACCAGAAGCACATTGGCGCCCCCCTCCGCGCATGTGGATAGTACTTCGCTACCACCCAACGGTCGTTGTGGCCTTTAACAAAGCATTGAACGGCAGATTTAGCTCATGAGGATTAGCCACGCCGAAACGATCGCAGGGATATTGGATTCGGAATCGACCTATGAGCCCGGGTCAAAATCGGAACCGGCAGTAGGAGTCAGGGTCTTTTCCTTTTAATTGACAGGTTGCCCGGAAACAAATAAATTAAATAGAGATTCGCTCCTTTCTTACCCCCAGCAACTCTACGCAGGAGTTATACCATGAGTGTGCGAGCACTTGATGGGCGCGGTCGGTCTGCTGGCTTCACCCTGATCGAGCTTCTGGTCGTCATCGCAATTATCGGCATCCTCATCAGTCTGCTACTACCGGCCGTCCAGAAAGTCCGCGAGACAGCCAACACGGCGAGCTGCAGGAACAACCTGAAGCAGATCGGCCTGGCCTTGTTGAACTACGAGAATACGCGCAAGGTATTCCCGCCGGGGCACGAGTGTCACAGGTATAACGGCGCCGGGGCCACCAACGGCACCATCACGGACCCCTATTACTTCAGCAACTGGGCGATCGAGCTACTCCCCTACGTGGAGCAGGATGCACTGTACAAACTATACGATAACAGCGTCTTCAACGGCCACAATAATAACAGGGTCGTGCGCGAGACGTTCGTTAAGGTCTACGCCTGCCCGTCCGATTACAACACCAACCAGCTCCTCGCTCCGGAAACGGCGGGGAGAAGCACCGGCGGTGTTGCCTACCGGAGCAGTTCCTACCGCGGCATGAGCGGAGTCTGCTGCGACGGGTTCAACCAGTGGTCCGGCTATCCCAGTGAAGTGCAGGCCAACTTGCGGGCGTGCCCAACCATGAGAGGTCTGTTGCATAGCGTCGATGACTGGAACGGGCTGGTCAACGAGAGACTCGCGAACATCACCGACGGCACAAGCAACACGCTGGCGGTCGGCGAGCGTTCGACGCGGACGCATATGGAAAATGGTATAGCCCGGGGCACCTTTTGGTCTGATTCGTTCAACCTCTACAGCCTCTCCGGCGCGTACAACCAGAGCTATACCCTCCTGAACGATTACGACGCCTGCATTTCGATTCCGGGAGTGGACGTGGCCCGCTGTAAATACGGCTGGGGGAGCTTCCACCCTGGCGGGATCAATTTCGTTTTCTGCGACGGGCATGTCACCTCGATCAGCACCAGCATTAACATGAGCGTGTTTACAGCCCTCGCCACGATCGCCAATGGGGAAGTGATCCCCGATTTTTGAGGGGTCTAGCGATGCGCCATTTCGTCCTCGGTCTCTTCCTCATTGCCGGGTGCAACGCGAGCTCCAAGGTTGCCGCCGTTTCGGGCATCGTGACACTGGACGGCCAACCGTTGGCAAATGCTGCCGTCAGCTTCCAGCCGACCGGCAACGATCGGCTGAATCCTGGTCCCGGCTCGACTGGCCTCACCAATGATAAAGGGGAGTACACGCTCGAAGTGACGGGCCGGGGCCACGGAGCCATCGTGGGCCTCCACCGCGTGGAGATCTCCTGCATCGAGGTTGGCGGCACCAACAGGCCGCAGGAAGATCCCAGAACCAAGCCGCGGGACAGGGTTCCCCCCGAGTACAATTTCCGAAGCAAGCTGACATTCGAGGTCAAGCCTGGAAAGAATACGGCGAACTTTGACCTGACCACGAGATAACGCGGACACGTGGGCAGCCTCGAGTGACATACGGGCTCCTGCGATTGTAGAGTCGAAAGGGTTTTGCCAGTTAAGTGCCCACCCGCCATGGAGATCCGGAAAATGTCGCACGCAAGGCGATATGTTGCAGGTTTTGCAATATGCCCACCGGTGCTGGGGGGGTGGTGAAAGCAACGTATTTTTTGTTTGTCATTGGTCGTTCGTCCTTGGTTATTCGTGGGCACGCGGCGGTGGGCTGTCATTATCCGCTTGTTGAACTAAACCGCTCCGCGGTGGTCGCAGTTCGTTTATCCTTTTCTTCTTTCTGCAGTCGGGTCTCACTTCAGTTTCGCCGCTGTTATTGAGAGCATG
>Ga0306920_100003364_pt1 | contig 20253 bp, 22 predicted proteins | sample flu12Cox44000170_FD_204666 | JGI IMG/M metagenome (GOLD analysis project Ga0306920, IMG submission 204666) | Lab enrichment of tropical soil microbial communities from Luquillo Experimental Forest, Puerto Rico - flux4day.12C.oxic.44.000.170 (v2)... | ecosystem: Environmental > Terrestrial >... | reverse complement strand
CGATTGCCTGCTTGCCGAGGATGATAAGTCCCGGCTGTTCCTCGTCGGCGACCTTCTTGAGAACTTTGGCGACCGCCAGCGGCTCGACATTGCCCTCGGCCTTGACCAGGATGCCGCGATCGGCGCCCATGGCGAGCCCCGTGCGGATCGTCTCGGAGGCCTGCGCGGGACCAATCGACACCACCACGACTTCGCTCGCCTTGCCCGCCTCCTTCAACCGCAATGCCTCCTCGACCGCAATCTCGTCGAACGGATTCATCGACATCTTGACATTGGCGAGTTCGACGCCGGACCCGTCACTCTTGACGCGAACCTTGACGTTGTAGTCGACAACTCGCTTGACCGGCACCAGAACCTTCATCGCTCGTCTTTCGCTTGGATTTTGAGGGCTTGGCGCGGAACCTAGAGCGCCGGCCAACCCCGGTCAACGCGCGCGGAAGCCAAAATTTGGCTTCGCGAGCCAATCCTAGTGGTCCAATTCTAACATTCGCTCCCCACCTGGGGAGCCACTTTTGCGAATGTTAGAATTACAGGACCACTAGCAAATTATTGATGCTAGTGGAGCTTTGGATTTGACGCTCGCATGAGGCATTCGCGGCAGGAGGCTAGCGAACGTCAAATCCGCTCCACTGGCAGCCTTAGCGGTTCTGGCCGGGCACCCAAAGCACGTCGCCGGCGCCGTTCTGGTTGGCGGCGCGACCGGCGACGAACAGAAAGTCGGACAGGCGGTTCATGTAGCGGATTGCGGCATCACCGACCGGCTCGTCGGGCCGGGAAGCGAGTTCCACGATCATCCGCTCCGCCCGACGGCAGATGGTGCGTGCCAAATGAAGGTATGCGGCGGCAGGCGTGCCGCCCGGCAGCACAAAGGAGGTCAGCGGCGCGAGCTTGCCGTTCACGCTGTCGATGTCGCGTTCGAGCCGCTCGACCTGGCTCGAGGCAACGCGCAGGCGCTCCGCCTTGCCCTCGCGCTCAGGCACCGAGAGATCGGCGCCGAGATCAAACAGATCGTTCTGGATCATGGCGAGCATGGCATCCAGTTCGCGCGCCTCGACGAGATAAAGCCGCGCAACGCCGATCGCGGCGTTGGTTTCATCGACCGTGCCGTAGGCCGCAACGCGCAGATCATATTTCGGACGGCGCTCGCCGCTGCCGAGCGCCGTGGTGCCGTCGTCGCCGGTCCGCGTGTAGATGCGATTGAGGACGACCATGTCCGTCTCCCTTAGCGCCCCATCGCCCAGACCGCCAGCATGGTGATGACGATCGCGACGAACTGCAGCAACACGCGCAGCCGCATCAGCCGCTGGGACGTGTTTGGCGAACCGCCCCGCATCATATTGACGAGACCCAGCAGCAGCACCAGCGCAACGGCCCCAAGCGCGATGGGAAGTACGATCGAACTCAGGAAGCTAGCCATCAACGCTACATAACACCGCAGGGTCCGCCACGCCATCGGCGGTTTTGACAACGATCTGGCCTTTTATCAGGTATTGTCAGATGGTAGCCCGGTCGAAACGCGGCGCGCCGCCTTTGGGTGAAATGTGAGATTCTTTCGCTACCTTTTCGACGTCTGCCTGGATGCGTTCTACACCTTCCTCGCCGATGATGGCTGGGCCATCTCGAGCCATATCGCGCTGTCGACGCTGATGGCGATGTTTCCGTTCCTGATCGTGATAACGTCGCTGGCGGGCTTCTTCGGTTCAAAGGAACTTGCCGACGAGGCCGCAGCGCTGATGCTGCAGACCTGGCCGAAGCAGGTTGCCGCCACGATTTCGGGACAGATCCACGACGTGCTGACGACCACACGCACCGACGCGCTGACCATCGGCGCGGTGCTCTCCCTCTATTTCGCCTCGAATGGTGTCGAGGCGCTGCGTGTCGCGCTCAACCGCGCCTATGCTGTGGTCGAGCCGCGCCGCTGGTACTGGCTGCGGCTGGAATCGATCGGCTACACGCTGATTGCCGCCTTCACGGCACTGGCCATGGCATTCCTGCTCGTGCTCGGCCCCCTGATCATGGAGGCGGCGCGCCACCACCTTCCCGTGATCGTCGATGCCAACCAGAACTTCTTTCACGTTTCGCGCTACAGCATCACCATCTCTGCGATGGTCGTCGCGCTGTTCATTCTGCACGCCTGGCTTCCGGCAGGTCGACGCGGCTTCCTGCAGATCCTGCCCGGTATCGTCTTTACCCTGATAGCCTCGCTGATTTCCGGCATCGTGTTCGGACAATATCTCGCTCGTTTCGCCAATAACTATGTCACGATGTATGCGGGGCTGGCCTCGGTCATCATCGCGCTGGTGTTCCTGTATTTCATCGCCGCAATCTTCGTCTTTGGGGGCGAGCTGAACGCTGCGATCATCAAGTCGCAGCTGCCGCACGGCGTGTCGATTCAAGCAACGCGGTCGCAAGAGAGCGAGGAGACACAGGTTTGAGCAGGAAGGCATCGGCGCCCGCCGCGCGCGCTGCAGCCGCGTCGTCGCCGCGGCCAGACACGCCGATGATTGCGATGTGGCCTGAAGGGGGCGAGAGCTTGCGAATTTGCCGGATGGCCTCGATGCCGTCGATACCGGGCAACACCATGTCCATCAGTACGGCGTCAAACGCGCCTTGCGCGATACGCGCCGCCGCCTCCTCGCCCCGACTGACGAACTCCGCTCGATGGCCAAGCTCGCCCAAAATCGTGTTCAGCACGACGCGGCCGAACGGATTATCCTCGACGCCCAGGACGCGCAGCATCCGCGTGGGCTCCGCGGCCGGGCTGCGGTCCGACCCCGATCGCGCGGGCTGCGCCGCTTCCGCGCTCGCCAACGTCACCGTGAGGGTGAACGTGGTGCCGCCGCCGCGGCGGGACGCCACCACGATATTGCCACCCATCGAGCGCGCCAGCTCTTTGACCGACGACAAGCCCAATCCGGCGCCACCGAAGCGCGACACGATCGAGACGTTGGCTTGGGAGAACGGACGGAACAGGCGCTTGACCTCTCCCAGCGTCAGACCGATGCCGCTGTCGGAAACGGCGAAGGCAACGGCGCGCTTGCCTTGACCCGGCTTGCCTTGACCTGACTTGCCTTGACCCGACTTACTCTGGCGATTTGCCCTTGCGGCTCGAACCGGCGAGACCTCGAGAGCCACAGAACCGGCATCGGTGAATTTCACGGCATTGTCGATCAGATTCTCCAGCGCGGCCCGCAACCGCACGAGATCGCCGACCACAAGGGAGGGCAGCCCTTCAGAGATTTCGATTCTCGATTGCAGTCCCTTGGCTGCCGCGCGCCCGGCCAGTGAATCTCCGACGCTGCGCGCCAGCGTCCGCAAGTCGAACAGATCCTCGCGAACAATGCCCGCGTCGTTGCGCTGCTTGGCGGCGTCGACGAACAGGGTCGCAAGGCTCGCCAGATGTTCCGCGCCCGCCTTGATGGTGTCGACCCAGCGCCGCTCGCGTGCAGGCAGGTCGGAGGTTGCAAGCAGATCGCTGATCGCGAGAATTCCCGTAAGCGGCGTGCGCACCTCATGGGCGAACACGGCCAGCGCCGCTTCGACCACTCCGGACGAGGCGTTGGACTTGCGCGTCTTGCCTGCGGCGGAACGCTTTTTCGCCGGTCGTTTTCTCGGCGCGCGCTTTGAGCGCACGGAGCGCGATTTAGCCGCCATGATATTCGGTCCCCTCGCCCTGTTACCATGGCATGGCGAGGCTCTCGGAGTCACGGGCGCCTTTCGGCGTGAATCGGCATTTCCGGAAATCCGCTCCATTAACCTTTTAGAGAAGCCCGACCAGCCGGCGGATGTCGGCAGGGCTTGCGCCGCCGGCACGCAGCTCGCGCAGGCCCGTTGATTGTGTCGACTTGGAAAGCTTGTGACCCTCCTCGTCGCGGATCAGGCGATGGTGCCGATAGGCCGGCTCCGGCAGAGCGAGCAGGTGCTGCAACAGGCGGTGCAGTGAGGTCGCATGGAACAGGTCGGCGCCCCGAACCACCTCGCTCACTCCCTGCAAGGCGTCGTCGACCACCACCGAGAGGTGATAACTGGTCGGCGTTTCCTTGCGCGCCAAAACGACATCGCCCCACCCTTGGGGGCAAGCAGCGATATAGCCCGTCTCTCCGCCGGGCCCCTCGCCACGCTCGGTCCACCCCGTTTCGCCGGTGCGGGCAAGGGCCTCGGCCATGTCGAGCCGCAGTGCGAACGCCACGCCGGATCGAGTGAGGCGGTCACGCGCATCGGCCGAAAGCAGTTTCGCGCTGCCCGGATAGACCGGCGCGCCATCGGGATCACGCGGCCACGCGCCGTTTTTCTCCCGTTGCGCAACCAACCTTGCAATCTCGGCGCGGCTCTCGAAGGACGGATAGATCAGGCCGAGACCCGCCAATCTCTGAAGCGCATTGCGGTAGGCGGCAAGGTGCTCCGACTGCCGCCGCACCGGCCGTTCCCAGGCAATCCCCAGCCAGGCGAGGTCCTGATAGATCGCCTGCTCGAATTCCTCCGTGCAGCGGGCCGGGTCGATATCCTCGATACGCAGCAGCAGCCGACCGCCCGCCTGACGCGCCAGGTCGAAATTCAACAGCGCCGAATAGGCGTGGCCGAGATGAAGGTAGCCGTTCGGGCTTGGCGCAAAACGGAAGACGGGCGGCATGATTCACAACGATAGTGTGGTGGATTTGACATTCGCTTCAGTATCGCCGCGGGTCCTCAAGGCGAATGTCAAATCCAAAACCACACTAGAATCCAACGTTTGCTAGTGTCCCTTTGGTTCTGACATTCGTAAACGAACCCGCCGCGATAGGATACGAATGTCAGAACCGGGACACTAGTGGCGGACGGCTGATTGGCGCAACCGGCAATCCGTCCTTCATTCCTCAGTTACGATATGAGAGGAATGCACCGGTCAAGGCCACCCCAACATTCGCATTCCCAAAGGTCGAGCAGGTTCATGACGATCCACCTCAACAGCCAGGATGACCTCGAGGAAGCCATCCGACTTCTGGTCCGGCGCGATCCGCGGCTGAAACCCATCCTCGAGGTCGCCGGCATGCCGAGCTTGCGGCGGCGCGAAGCGGGCTTTGTCGGACTTGCGCATATCATCTGCGGCCAGCAGCTGTCGACCGCGAGCGCCTCAGCAATCTGGGCGCGCCTGATTGGCGCATTCGACCCTTTCGATCACCACGCCTGCCGCCATGCCCGCGCCGATCGGCTCGGCCGGCTTGGCCTGTCGGCGGCCAAGATCAAGACGCTGAAAAATCTCGCGCGCGAGATCGCCGACGAGCGCGTGAACCTCGATGTGCTCGCGGAAGAGGATGCCGACGCGGCCCACCATACGCTGACGGCGCTGCACGGCATCGGCCCGTGGACGGCCGATGTCTATCTCCTGTTTTGCCTCGGGCATGGCGACGCCTGGCCGGCCGGCGACCTCGCCGTGCAGGAAGGAGTCAGAATGGGTCTCGCCCTGCCGGCGCGGCCGACGCCGAAGCAGATGGTGCCGATCGCGGAGCCGTGGCGGCCGATGCGCGGCGCGGCGGCGCATCTGTGGTGGAGCTATTACCGCGCGCTCAAGAAGCGCGAGGGCGCGATCGCGGGCGAAGCGAATGCGGTTCAGAAAAAGTACCCGGTTGCAAAAACCGTTGCTACCGCAAGATCGCGGTCGGCGGGGGCTGCGACCGGCGTGCGAAAAAAACCGGCATCGAAGGGGGCGCTCAAGCGGCCTCGCCCCAGATAGTTTACCGCGGCTCGGGTTACCTCAACCGGATTGCCCGAGGTCGATTCTCGACCGGCCTATTCGACCGGATCAAGGCTACATGCGTGAGCCGGCTTTCTAGGCGCCGGCCGAAGGTATACGCTGAGCCCAGGGAGAAGCAGAAAGCAGAGGTCGCGCATGCTGGACAAGACCGAAGACATCGCGGTTTTTGCCGAGACCTGGCTCACACAGTTCGAGAGCGCGCTCGGCGAGGCCAGTGACGACGCGCTGAAATTGCTGTTTCTTCCCGACAGCTTCTGGCGCGACGTGCTGGCCTTGAGCTGGAAGCTGCAGACCCTCAACGGCGCGGGAGCGATCCTGAAGCAATTGCGTCCCCTTGCCCGACGTGCCGTCGCCAGAAATTTCCAGATCGATCCGGATCGCGCCGCGCCGCGCCGCCTGACGCGGGCCGGGACAAGCTCGATCGAGGCGATCTTCAGCTTTGAAACCGCTGATGGCCGTGGCCATGGCATTGTGCGGCTGATCGCGGATGCTGCCGACGGCAACCGGCCGAAGGCCTGGACGTTGCTGACGGCGCTCGAAGAGCTGAAAGGTTTTGAGGAGCGCGTCGGCAGCGCGCGCCCGCGTGGCCAGGCCTATTCGCGCGATTTCCGCGGCCCGAACTGGCTCGACCAGCGCAGGGCTTCCGCCGACTATGCTGACCACGATCCCGTCGTGCTGGTGGTCGGCGGCGGGCAGGCGGGGCTCTCGATTGCTGCGCGGCTGAAGCAGCTCAATATCGACACGCTGATCGTTGATCGCTGGCCGCGCATCGGCGACAACTGGCGCAAGCGCTATCACGCGCTGACGCTGCACAACCAGGTCCAGGTCAACCACCTGCCCTATATGCCTTTCCCGCCGAACTGGCCGGTCTACATCCCCAAGGACAAGCTCGCCAACTGGTTCGAAGCCTATGTCGACGCCATGGAGCTCAACTTCTGGACCGGCACCGAGTTCGCAAGCGCCAGGTTTGACGAGGCGCACGAGCGCTGGGACGTGGTCTTGCGTCGCGCCGACGGTACCGCGCGCAACATGCGGCCGCGCCACATCGTGATGGCGACCGGCGTCAGCGGCATCCCGAACATTCCGGAAATTCCCTCCCTAGTGAATTTCAAGGGCCAAGTCACCCATTCCAGCCGCTATGACGACGGCGGAAACTGGGACGGCAAGCGCGCGCTGGTGATCGGGACCGGCAACAGCGGCCACGACATCGCCCAGGATCTTTATTCCAGCGGCGCCGGCGTCACGCTGGTGCAGCGCTCGCCGACGCTCATCACAAACATCGAACCCTCGGCGCAACTTGCCTATGCCGCCTATAACGAGGGCACGCTTGACGATAACGACCTGATCGCGACCTCGATGCCGCTGGTGCTGGCCAGACGCAGCCATGCGCTGATGACGGAGCATGCAAAGACGCTCGACAAGGACCTGCTCGACGGGCTCGAACGCATCGGCTTCAAGCTCGATTTCGGCGAAGACGGCACAGGCTGGCAGTTCAAATATCTCACCCGCGGCGGCGGCTATTATTTCAACGTCGGCTGCTCCGATCTGGTCGCGAGCGGCGCCATCGAGCTCGCCCAGTTTACCGACATTGACACTTTCGTCGCCGAAGGCGCACGGCTGAAGAACGGAAACACCATCGAAGCCGACCTCATCGTGCTGGCGACGGGTTATCGGCCGCAGGAAGAGCTGGTGCGCAAGCTGTTCGGCGCATCGGTTGCCGATCGCGTGGGCCCGATCTGGGGTTTCGGCGAGGAACAGGAACTGCGCAACATGTATACGCGCACCGCCCAGGCAGGCCTTTACTTCATCGCCGGCAGTCTCGCGCAGTGCCGGATCAATTCGCGGTACCTCGCTTTGCAGATCAAGGCGATCGAGGAAGGCCTGTTGCCGCGCGCCGCACGGCCGGTCGCCCCCGACATGGCGGTGGCGTGATGATGGACAAATACGCGCCAACCATTCTCGGCTCGGGCGAGCATCGCTATCGCGTCGTGGAGAACTGGGCGAAGCTGCCCGAGGGCTGGCAGCTTGGCGACGTTGCCTCGGTCGCGGTCGACAGCAAGGACCGCGTCCATGTTTTCAACCGCGGCAAGCACCCGATGATCGTGCTCGGCCGCGACGGCAATTTCATCCGAAGTTGGGGCGAAGGGCTGTTCTCCCGCGCGCACGGGCTTCACATCGACGCCGACGACAACCTCTATTGCACCGACGACGGCGACCACACCGTGCGCAAATGCACCGTCGAGGGCAAGGTGCTGCTGACGATCGGTATCCCGAACAAGCCCGCGCCCTATATGAGCGGCGAGCCGTTTCACCGCTGCACCCACACCGCGCTGTCGCCCAAGGGAGAAATCTACGTCTCCGACGGCTACGGCAATGCCTGCGTGCACAAATACACGCCCGACGGCAAATTGCTGAAAACCTGGGGCGAACCCGGCACCGATCCCGGCCAGTTCAACATCGTGCACAATATCGCGACCGATCCCGACGGATGGGTCTATGTCGCCGATCGCGAGAACCACCGCGTTCAGGTGTTCGACGGCAACGGCCGGTACGAAACCCAATGGAACAACCTGCACCGGCCCTGCGCGCTGTGTTGTTGCGGCGGCAGGAAGCCGAATTTCATCATCGGCGAGCTTGGGCCGGGCATGCCTGTCAATCTCAAGGTGCCCAATCTCGGCCCGCGGCTCACCATTGTCGATGCAACGGGCGCACGCCTGGCGCGCCTCGGCGGCGAGCATGGCGCGGGATTGGAGGCCGGCAAATTCCTGGCGCCTCATGGACTCGCGCTGGACTCAAAAGGCGACATCTATGTCGGCGAGGTCGGCGTCACCAACTGGAAGACGAGTTTTCCCGATACCGAAATGCCCGACGCGGTTCGCACCACCCGTTGTCTGCAGAAACTGGAACGGGTTGTCACGTAGCGCTCATTGCAAGCAGTAGCAACGGTGCGCTCCCTCTCCCCGCATGCGGGGAGAGGGCCGGGGTAAGGGGGAGAGCGTAGGGTGGGCAAAGGCGCAGCAAGCGCCGTGCCCACCATGACCATGCTGACCCGGTGGGCTCGCTTCGCTTAGCCCACCCTACGAGCTGCAAGGATCGCTGGATTGCTTCGCTGACCTCGCAATGACCGCTCCCCTCACTCGACCTTGATGTTTGCCGCCTTGAGGATTGGCCACCAGCGCTCGGTCTCGGCTTTCTGGAACGCGCGGAGCGCTTCCGGCGATTGCTGATCGAGCGGGCTGATCTGGATGCCCAGTTCGTCGAAACGCCGCCTGACTTGCGGATCGAACAGCGCTTGAGTGATGGTGGCATTGAGCTTGGCGATGACGTCCTTCGGCGTGCCCTTCGGCACCCAGAGGCCGTACCAGAGCGAGGCGAAGAAGTCGGGCAGTCCCGCTTCATTCGCGGTCGGTATCTTCGGTGAGGATGGCAGCCGCGTCTGCCCAGTGATCGCGAAAGGTTTGAGGTTGCCACCCGCAAGCAACGCCTTGAAGTTCGAGGCCGGCTCGATCATGAAATCGATCTGCTCGGCGAGCAGGTCCTGCATCGCCGGCCCGTTGCCTCGATAGGGCACGAACTGGAATTTGGTGCCGGTCGCCTTCTGAAGCGCAAGGCCGGTGAGATGGCCCACGGCGCCGACACCGGCAATGCCGACCGACGCCTTGTCGGGATTGGCCTTGAGCCACGCGATCAGCCCCTTCAAATCATCCGCGGGCAGGCTCTTCTTGCCGACGATCAGGAGCGGCTCGTTGCCGATCAGGATGACAGGCTCGAGATCCTTCAGGAGATCGAACTGTAGCGCGTAGAGGCCGCCGGTCAGCACATGCGTCGTGGTGGTGCCGATCGAGAGCGTGTAGCCGTCAGCGGGCGAGCGAACCGCGCGGCCGACGCCGATGCTGCCGGCAGCGCCCCCGACATTCTCGATGATGACGGGCTGCCGCAAAATAGCCCGCATTCGCTCGCCGAGGAACCGCGCCAGCGTGTCGGTGGCACCGCCCGCAGGGAACGGCACGATCATGGTGATCGCCCGGGCCGGGTAATCCTGCGCGGTGGCCAGGCCATTCCATCCAAGCCCGAACAAGGCGGCAATCAGCACCGCAAGCCATCGACGCATAGGTCCGTATCTCCACTGATTCGTGCCCGTCAAGACGACGGCGATGTATACGAAAACGCAGGCTCCGCTTGACGGATAAGCGCTTCTGCGCTCTTCACAATCCCGTCACGCTGCATGTAGTATGTCAATGCATGCTGCTTCGCAGCCGATCTCTGGGGGTCAGGAGCGTTATTTGAACGCACATGTCTCGCAAGGCGGTTGGCCGGTCCTGGTGTTGAATGCGGACTTCCGGCCATTGAGTTATTATCCGCTGTCGCTCTGGTCGTGGCAGGACGCGATCAAGGCGGTGTTTCTCGACCGCGTCAACATCGTCGAGCACTACGACCGCGCGGTGCGCAGTCCCTCGTTCGAGATTCAGCTGCCCAGCGTCGTCTCGCTCAAATCCTTCGTCAAGCCGACCACCCATCCCGCCTTCACGCGGTTCAACGTCTTCCTGCGCGACCGCTTCATCTGCCAGTATTGTTCGGCAAGCGACGACCTCACCTTCGATCACATCATCCCGCGCAGCAAAGGCGGCCACACCACCTGGGAAAACGTCGTCGCGGCCTGCTCGCCCTGCAACCTGAAAAAGGGCAACATGACCCCGCAGCAGGCCAGGATGTATCCCAGACAAGCGCCCTATGCGCCCACCGTGCACCAGCTGCATCGCAATGGCCGGCTGTTTCCGCCGAACTACCTGCACCAGAGCTGGCTCGACTATCTCTACTGGGACACCGAACTCGAACCGTAACGGTGCGTCCGATCGGCAAATGCTCCGCGAGCGTGACGCGCGAGCATTTCATGCGCTCTGCCAACAATCTCCTCACCAATCCTGGCCGGCGCAAAGCATCCCGAAGCTTACAATTGCGGCGGCGCTGTTTGTAACGTTGGCGCCACTGGTGCGCATCGGGGCGGGAGTGCTAGGTTAGTCGACGAATGCCTATGAACGGGAGAGCCCGAAAATGGCCTCTTTGATGGAGTGGAAAGTGCCGCCTGCGTTTCAGCCGCATGCTGGCGATTTCGGTTTCGATCTCGAGCGCGCGCTTGCTTCGGTCGTTGGCCTGCATTCCATCATTCCCGCCGACGCCTTTACCGCGGAGACGCTGGGAACCGAGCGCGCCGGCAACGGCGTGGTGATCGACGACGGATTGGTGCTCACCATCGGCTATCTCATCACCGAGGCCGAAACGCTCTGGCTGCACCTGGGCGACGGGCGTGTGATGGAAGGACATGCGCTCGGTTTTGATTCCGTCAGTGGCTTCGGCCTGGTGCAGGCGCTCGGCCGTCTGAATATCAATCCGCTGCCGCTCGGCTCTTCCGCCACAGCGCGGATTGGCGAGCGCGTCGTGGTTGGCGGCGCGGGCGGGCGCACCCGCTCGGTTGCGAGCCAGATCGTCGCCAAGCAGGAATTCGCGGGCTATTGGGAGTACCTGCTCGATGAAGCGATCTTCACCTATCCGGCACACCCGAACTGGGGCGGCGCCGGGCTGATTTCGAACAGCGGCGAGTTGATCGGCATCGGCTCGCTGCAGATGGAGCGGGAGCGCGGCGGCCGGACCGAGCATGTCAACATGATCGTGCCGATCGATCTGTTGAAGCCGGTGCTCGACGACCTGCGCAGGTTCGGCAGGGTCAACCGGCCGGCGCGGCCTTGGCTTGGCATGTTCTCGACCGAAATCGACCATCGGGTCGTGGTGATCGGCATAGCCGGCAATGGCCCCGCCGCGCGCGCCGAGCTGAAGGCCGGCGACGTCATCCTGGCCGTGAACGGCGAAAAGTTCGAGGGCCAGAGTTCGTTCTATCGGAAACTCTGGGCGCTGGGGCCGGCCGGCGTCGATGTGCCGCTCACCGTGCATCACGAGGGCGTCACCTTCGACGTGGTGCTGGCCTCGACCGATCGAGCCCGGCTGCTCAAGGGTCCAAAGCTGCACTAGCGTTTTCTTATAACTTCCATCGCAGACAGGAACAGGCGAATGAGCGAGGCCGTGGTGGACGACATCGTGGCCGTGCTGCCGCCGCTGCTGCAATCGCTCGAAGCGCTGGCATTCGTCGCGCGTCATCTCAACCCTGCGGATTTCGGCCGCGTCATGGACGAGATCGGCGCGCCGGAGGAGAAGTTACGGTCCGCGCGGGCGCGACTTGGCGAATGGCCGGAAAAATTCACTGACGTGCGCACCTCACTCGAAACCGCAAGCGATGCCGCGCTCGCGGCGCTTGCGGGCCTGCGCGCCGTGCAACGCGGCCATGGCGATATAGTGGCGGTGTTCCGCGCGCTGCGCCATAGCCCGCGTGCGCAGGAAGCCTTGTACCCGCTCGCGGCAAGATTTCCGCCGGTGAGCAGCTTCTTCCTTGCTTCCGCCATGCGCGAGGATTCCGGTCTGCTGGCGCGCCTGGCAAAACCCGCGGGCGACGACACCGGAATCATGCACGACCACAACGACTCCGGTAGCCGTGGCGGCTTCTCGCTTTACGTGCCGGAATACTACACCGCCGATCGCGCCTGGCCGCTGGTGATGGCGCTGCATGGCGGCAGCGGGAACGGCCGCAATTTCCTCTGGAGCTGGCTCTCCGATGCCCGCAGCTTCGGCGCTATCCTCGTGACCCCGACCGCGACCGGGCAGACCTGGGCGCTGATGGGCGAAGACACCGATACGCCGAACCTGATGCGTATCCTGGAGACGGTGCGCGGCCGCTGGAATGTCGATCCGAAGCGGATGCTGCTAACCGGCATGAGCGACGGCGGCACGTTCTGCTATGTCACCGGGTTCGACAGCGCCTCGCCTTTCACCCACCTGGCGCCGGTTGCGGCCACCTTCCATCCGCTGATGGCGGAAATAGCGGATGCGGAAAGACTGCGTGGCCTGCCCGTCTTCCTCGTGCACGGCCTGCTCGACTGGATGTTCCCGGTGCAGATCGCGCGGCAGACGCGCGGCGTGCTCTCGGCCGCCGGTGCCGAGGTGACCTACCGCGAGATCGAGGACCTCAGCCATTGCTATCCGCGCGAGATCAACGCGGAGATGTTGCAATGGCTGAACGGCGGGAAAGCCTCATGATACGGAGCGTTTCCCGCCGAGTGCCATTGTCCGCGCCTAGCCGCCCATCTTCGCCTTCCGCGCGTCGGCGATCACCTGCTCGAATTGCGCCATGGTGAGCACGCCGGGAACGCGGAATTTCCCGACAATGAACGACGGCGTTCCCTTGAAACCCAGAGCCTCGGCCTGCTTATTGTTGCGCGCAAGGATAGCGTCGATCGCCTTGGCGTTTGCGGCCAGATCGCTTTTTGCGCGATCGAGGTCGATGCCGGCATCCCGCATCAGCTCGCCGATGCGTCCTTCCGTCAGCTTCGAATTGACGCCCATCAGTGCGTCGTGAGCTTGAACGTATTTGTCCTGATATTTGCAGGCCAGCGCCATGCGCGCGGCGACAACCGAGACCGGTCCCAGAATCGGCCAGTCCTTCAGCAGCAGGCGGACCTTGCCGTCGTCCTGCACCACCTGGCGTAGCTCCGGCTCCATCTTGCGGCAATAGGGGCACTGATAGTCAAACCACTCGACGATGGCGATGTCGCCGTCAGGATTGCCGGCCACCGCAATATCAGGGTCGTGCAGCACGGCCGCTTCGCTCGGCTCGCGGCCTTGTGCCTGCGCCAGCGTCGGCATCGCGGCTAGGGTCGTCACACCGGCACCGAGCAAGGCCAGCACATCGCGGCGACTTGCCTCGCGTTTGTTGTTTCGGATCATTTCGTTCATGTTCTTGTCTTGCTCCGCTTCGGCGTGCGCCGCTCATCATTCAAGAAAGGCCAGTGTCCCGGTTCTGAAATTCGTATCCTATCGCGGCGGGTTCGTTTACGAATGTCAGAACCAAAGGGACACGAGCAAATGTTAGATTCTAGTGTGGCTTTGGATTTGACATTCGCCTTAAGGACTCGCGGCGATACTGAAGCGAATGTCAAATCCGCCACACTAGGTTACGCGCCAGCATATAAATCGCCACCGCGATGATCACCACGGCAAACACGACATTGAGAGCGCCGCGCCGCTCCGACAGAAATCGCGCCGCGCGCGTACCGGCCAGTCCCCCGGCGATGCCGCCCAGGATGAACAACGCCGCCAGACCCCATGACACGAGGCCGGACCAGGCGTAGCTCGCCGCAGTCGTCAGGCCAAACGCCGTGACGGCAACCAGGGAAGAGCTGACCGCGCTCATGATTCCCATGCCGGTGGCCAGCATCAACGCTGGCACGATCAGGAATCCGCCGCCGATCCCGAAGAAACCGGACAATGTGCCGGTTGCAAGACCAAGTCCTACGAGCGCAGGCAGGTTCGACATGTTCATCTTGACGTGGGGAGCGCCGACGCGCGTCCGCGTCTTCAGCATCAGCATGGCGATCACAAGCATCACCAGCGCGAACAGCGCCAACAGCTTGTGACCGTCGAGCATCTTGCCGAACAGCGATCCGGCGAAGGCGCCGACGATCCCGGCCGCGGCAAAGGGCAATGCGCAGGACCACATCACCGTGCCGCCGCGGGCATGGTTGAACAGGTTGAATGCGGCATTGGCCGCCACCGCAAGCGCGCTGGTGCCGATCGCGACATGGGGCTGGCTGACGCCGACCACGTAGACCATCAACGGCACGGCCAGGATCGAGCCTCCGCCGCCGATCAGGCCCAGCGAAAATCCGACCAGCATGCCCGATGCCAGCCCGAGCAGGCTTTGCGTTGCGGAAATCATCAGGACGGCAGGCTCGTTTTCACGACGAGAGGCTATAGAAGAAATTCGGCGGGATCGCCATGTCCGCTGAACAGAGCCGCATGCAACAGCGCTCAGCGCAACATGAGCGGCCTGGTGTGTGTGTTTGTCAATTGGCGAAGTTCAGCGGTCCCTTCTTGACAAGCGCGATCAGCGTCCCCGTCATGGTCGCGACAAGGTTTTCCGTGCCTGCCTGGAAGGCGAATGCGCGCGCCTCACAGACGCTCAGCGTGCGCCCCGGCTTGACCACCCGCGCGCGAAACATGAATCGCTCGCCCTTGGCGGGCGCGAGCAGATTGGTCTTGAATTCCACCGTCAGGATATCGGATCCAACCGGCATCAGCGTGAACGCGGCGATGCCGCAGGCATTGTCAAGCCCGGTGGTGATGATCCCGGCGTGAACGAAGCCATTCTGTTGGGTAAAATCTGCCGAATAGGCCATGACCAGATCGACTTCGCCCGGATCGAGCCGCGCAATCGAGATACCAAGCGTGCGCATCGCCGGCTGCGCGGCGAAGGTTGCGGTTGCAGCGTCACGGAAATCGGGATTTTTCGGTTCGAAACCAAGCATCACGGGGGTCAGGCGTTCGCCGGCTCGGCGACCGCGAGGTATCTTGCGGCGGCCTCACGGATTGCCGAGGCAAAGATTGTGGATTTCCGTGCCTTGCGATCCATGTGCACGCCCGTTATCTCGCAGGTCGCGACGATCTCTCCGGTTTCGGCGTTGCGCATTTCATGCTGGAAGCGGATCGACTTCTCGCCAATCTCAAGAAGATGGCTGCTGATCTCGATGATATCGCCGGCAAGGAGTTCCCGCTTGTAGGTGATGTTCTGCTGCACCGCCGCCATGCCGCAACCGGATTCGCGCAGATAACTCGGCGTCAGCCCCAGCCGCGCAAAGAAATTCCAGTTCGCTTCGTCGAACTTGCCGACATACCACATGATGTTCATATGACCGACATGGTCGCACTGCCATGGATAGACCGTGCCGCGATAGGTCGCCTCCGCCGCCATTGATTCCTCCAGCCTCGCGGCCTCGAGTTTGATACGGTAGCGTATCGAAGGTCGAACAGGCTAGCAATACGGTACCGTATCAAGTTCGGGTGATGGAATGAGCGGAATAGGCGACACGTGGATCAGGGCCGGATTTGCCGAACTCGCTCGCACAGGCGTCGAAGGCGTGCGGGTCGAGGTGCTGGCCAAGAATCTCGGCGTCACCAAAGGCGGCTTCTACCGGCGCTTCAGGGACCGCGCGGCACTGCTTGAGGCCATGTTGCGGGACTGGAGCAGCGGGCGGATCGCGGCCATCGAACAGCAGGCGAGCCTTGAGGGCGAAACCGCGCGCGAGCGGCTGAAGGGGTTGACCAGACTTTATTCCGAACGGATGAACACCGAGGGCATGGCGATCGAATTGGCGATCCGGCAGTGGGCCCGCTCCGACGAGGCGGCGAGCGCCGCGGTCGCGAGCGTAGACGCGGCGCGGCTGAAAAACGTCGCTCTTCTCTACCGCGCAACCGGGCTCTCATCCGAGGAGGCCGACGCGCAGGCCTTCCTGTTCTATTGCTTCATTTTCGGACAAAGCCTGCTGTTTCTCGAGCGTAGCCCGCGAAAGCGCGCGCAGCTGATCGCACGATCGGCCGAGAAACTGCTCGATGATACGGACTGAAATGCGGCCGGACCGCGCTTGGGCATACCCGGCCGCGTCATTTCTGACAGGATCAGGCCGCACCCTTCAGCCGCTTGTTGCACTCCGAGTAATAGCCGCCGCCCTTCTGAATCCACTTCAAGCCGCCGTTGGCGTTGGTCGTCTTGTTGGCGTTGTATTGGTCGACGCAGGTGTGCATGCGCGCCTTGCCGGCCGACTCCTTGGCGTATTTCGGATCGACTGCGTTCGGAAATATCGCATTTCCGATCGGCAATGCGGGCGCGGCCACGGGTGCGGCTTCCTTCTTCGCGGTAGCGGCGGGCGCGGCTACGGGGGCGGCATCGGCACCGCATTGCGCCTTGCGGAAATCGTTCCACTTCTGGCCGGCCAGGGTGCCGGCGGCCTTGGCGGCCTGATATTTCGCGCTGCATTCCTGGGTAGTCAGCGCCTGTGCGGGTGCGGTCGCCGCGAACGCAGCCAGTGCCGATACCGCAGCCGCGCACAATAGCTTTGTTTGAAAAGTCATCCTTGGTCTCCCATCCTTGATTCTTCCCTTGGTCCTTGCCTCGGGGACAGCAACGAGGGTTGCATGTTAGCCCACCGCACGCGCGCGACAAAGCCGCCATCGATCGCCGCTCGGAAATATAGTCTCGCCGGCACGGCTCTTATTCATCGGAGGTTCATCATCCAGGCGCGAGTTTGGCCCCGTTCTCTCCTTTGATAGGTGCTCTGATGATGACGCTCTCTTCTCGCGCGGTCACGGCTGCCTTCGCTTGCCTCCTGCTTGCGAGCACGGCCCTCGCGCAAACCGCCACCGCCCCGGCCGCCGCGCCGGCCACCACCGCGGCACCCAAGAAGGCCGAGAAACCCAAGAGCCCCGAGTCGATCGAGTGCTCGAAGCAGGCCGACGAGAAAGGGCTCCACGGCAAGGAGCGCAAGAAATTCCGCTCCGATTGCCTGAAGGAGGCGAAGGCTGCAGGCGGAGCCGCCAAATCGAAGTGACCTCTCGCGCTCCACCCTCTGCTTCCCATGTTTTGACGCGTTTTCTTCACGCGAACCGTTATACACTTCGCTCGAAAACGCTATGGAGAGAAGGTAAGCAGGCGCAGCGCATTGCTGCGTCGCATTAGGGCATTTGTGCCGGGTTTGCGGATTTGTCATAAGGCGGCGTGAAGCAAATCACCGCATCGCTGGGATTCGTCGTCCCGAGCCGGACCAGTCTTCTGACCGCTCTGGAGACGCTCGGCATCGGCACGGCCGGGGGGCTGCTGTTTTTGTGGGCAAACCTGCCGGGCGGGCTCATTTCCGGCGCCCTGGTCGCGACCGGGATTGCAGCGATTGCCGGGCGCGCGCTCGCGGTGCCACCCATCGTCACCCAAACCGTGCTGGTCGTGCTCGGCATATCGATCGGCTCCGTCGTGTCGCGGCAACTGATCCAGCACCTTGGCGCCTATCCCCTCACCATCGGCCTGCTTGCTGTTGCGACATTTTGCTCGACCTTCGGCTCCAGCCTTTATCTGCAGCGCGTGCACGGCTGGGACCGCACCTCAGCGTTTCTCGCAGGCAGCCCGGGCCTTGTCCCAGATCAGTATCCTTGCGGTCGAACGCGGCGCGGACCTGCCGGCCATTTTCGTCGTGCAGACCATGCGTGTGATCATCCTCACTGCGGCGTTGCCGCTGTTGCTGGCGTTGACCGGCGTGACATCGGCCTCCTCCTCCTCTCCGCTGACGCTCACGCCAGCTTCGCCGGCCGGTCTCGTGCTGCTTGTGGTCGGAGCACTTGCCGCAGCACTCCTGCTGCGGCTTCTCAAATTTCCGGCGAGCTGGATGTTCGGCGCGATGATTGCCTCGAGCGTGCTGCATGGCGCAGGGCTGGTCGACGGCGGCGTGCCGCCTTGGGTGCGCGGCGTGGCGCTGGTCGGCATCGGCTCGCTGATCGGCAGCCGTTTCGCGCGGATGAAGCCGAAGGCGCTGCTTGGCCACATCCATGCCGCACTCGGCTCGTTTGCGATTGCAATCCTGATCTCCGGCATCTTTGTGGTCGTCATCGCGCTCACCACCCAGGTGCGGCTGTCCGATACCGTGGTCGCCTTCGCACCGGGCGCCATGGACGCCATGCTGGCTCTGGCGCTGACGCTGCATATCGATCCGATCTTTGTCGGCGCGCACCATCTGTCGCGATTCGTGTTCGTCACCATCGCAACCCCCGGCATCGTCCATCTGTTCGGACGTATCCAGGACGACGTTGACGATTAAAAGGCTAACGCGCCGCGGTTCTCACGATACCCCACAGCGCGATCGCGGCCATCGATAGCGAGATCAACGCGTTGTAGCCGGCAAGCGAGATGCCGAGAAAGCGCCACTGCACCACATCGCAGGGCACCACCTTCACCTTGTCGAGCTGGTCCAGCAGATTGCCGGCGCCGCCGAGATTGAGCAGCGGACCGGTGCAACTGGTCGGCCCCTCCCACAGCCCCCATTCGACGCCGGCATGGAAGGCGCCGAAAATGGCGTTGGCGAAGGCCACGAGCGCAAGAAGTGCGAGCCCCAGCACCAGCACGCCGCGCGGACTGCCTCTCGCCGAGCTGATCGCAACCAGCGCCGCCAGCGGGATGATGGTGTAATAGGCGTAGCGCTGCTCGAGACAGAGCGGGCAGGGTTGGATGTCAAGCACCAGCTGAAAGAACCAGGCGCCGGCGATGGTCGCAGCCGCGATCGCCATGATCGCAAGTGCAGCGGCCACGACAGGGCTGACACCGCTGCGCGAAGTGAGCGGCATGGCTGACGTCCCGGATGTCACATTCGTCTCCAAAGAACATGCCCCCGCGAGTGTCCTAGCCTTGCAAGCTTGCGCTGTCGAGCGTTGAAAATCATAACCTAGCAGAGCGGATTTGACGTTCGCTGCGGGTTGACCGCCCTTGGCCGGCCGCTATAGTCCGCCGGCTTCGCGAAGCGCCGTGCGCTTTCACCGGCTTTCTGCGATTGCCCCTGTGGCGGAACTGGTAGACGCGCTCGACTCAAAATCGAGTTCCGCAAGGAGTGCTGGTTCGATTCCGGCCAGGGGCACCAGAAGCCTTCTTCGCCACCATTCGCCGCTGACCGTTTAGATCAGCTTTCCCCTTTTAAATGCAGCATTTTCTCCTCCGAGCCCCTCCATCGCCGACCGCTGACATCCGCAACTTTTGTTGGTATCTTTGTTGGTAGATTCGGACCCTGTTGGTATCGCGCGCTTAAGGGGGAATCGCACCCATGCCGGCCAGAACTGAAACCTACTTTCGCAATCTCAAACCCGCTGAGAAGGACTTCAAGAGCTCGGATTCCGGCGGGCTCTACATGCTCATCACCAAAAACGGGTCGAAGCTCTGGCGGCTGAGCTATCGGTTCGACGGGAAGCAGAAGCTTCTTGCGGTTGGTCAATATCCAGTCGTCACCCTCGCCGATGCGCGCACCAAGCGTGATGCCGCAAAGAAGCTCCTCGCCGACGGCGTTGACCCGTCTGAAGATCGGAAGGTACAGCGACGCGCCGCTTCGATCGCGCGCCGCAACACGTTCAAAGCGGTCGCCGACGAGCTAATGGAGAAGTACCGCGCGGAGGGCAATGCTGAGGCCACCTTGAAGAAGAAGCAATGGCTATTGGACTTCGCAATTGACGAGCTCGGGAAACGGCCAATCGCCGAGATTGGTGCTCCAGAATTACTGGACGTGCTCCGCAAGATCGAACGCCGTGGCAAGCACGAAACAGCGACCAGGGCGCGCGGCACAGTCGGCGCCGTGTTCCGATTCGGCATCGCCACGGGACGATGCGAGCGCGATCCATCAGCTGATCTCCGCGGTGCGCTGGTCACGCCTACCGTAACGCATCGCGCAACGATCGTAGAACCGGGCGCTGTCGGCGCCCTACTGCGCGCGATTGACGGATTCGAAGGGCAACCGGTCACGCGGCTAGCATTGCAACTAGCCCCACTTTTCTTTGTCAGGCCCGGCGAATTGCGCAAGGCGGAGTGGGCCGAGTTCAACGTTGGCGCGGCAGAATGGCGA
>Ga0306920_100003363_pt1 | contig 20264 bp, 13 predicted proteins | sample flu12Cox44000170_FD_204666 | JGI IMG/M metagenome (GOLD analysis project Ga0306920, IMG submission 204666) | Lab enrichment of tropical soil microbial communities from Luquillo Experimental Forest, Puerto Rico - flux4day.12C.oxic.44.000.170 (v2)... | ecosystem: Environmental > Terrestrial >... | reverse complement strand
GTAGGCCTCGGCGGCGCGCGCGTAGCGCTCCTTGTCGACGACCTTGGTCGACTTCTCGTTGGCCTGCGCCTCGCCGTGCATGGTCTTGGCGACGTTGCGGATGAGCCCCTCCGCCAGCACCCGCGCGTGCTCGACGGTCTTCGGGCGGTCCTTGTTGGCGGCGGCCCAGGCGCTCCGGTTCCCGTAGTTGCTGGCCAGCTTCCGCATCTCGGCGACCGCGGTCTTGACGTCGCCCAGGAGCTGGTAGGCCTCGACGATCTTGCCGTGGTGGTCGGGGGCGTCTCCGGCGTTGGGATCGAGCTCGATGAGCAGGCGGTACGCCTCGACGGCGCGCTCGTAGCGCGTCTGATCGAAGACCGTGTCGGCCAGCTGCTTGAGCACCTTGCGCGAGTACTGCTTGCCGCCGATCTGCGACAGGAACTCGAAGGCGTCGTGCGCGCTCTTGGTGTCGTCCTCGGTGAACAGCTCGACGAGGTAGTCGAGCGCCTGCCCCTGGAGCTCCTCGGCCCGCTTCTGCTCGGCCTCCGTTCGCCCCGCCTTCTTCTTGGCCAGATCGAGGACGTCCTTGAACCGCTGCGCCGACTTGGTGGTGTCGCCGAGCTTCCAGTAGCACCAGGCGGTCTTGAACAGCGCCAGGTCGTAGAGCGCGCTCTTGGGGTGGGCGATGACCTTCTCGTACGCCTCGAGCGACCCCTTGTAGTTCTGCTGCTCGTAGAAGCGGTACTCGCCGATGGCCATCCAGGCGTCGGCGACGTAACGGGAGCGCGGGTACTTGTCCAGGATCATCTGGAAGTACTTCACCGACTCGCCGATCTTCCCCTGGTCGCGCAGCGAGAAGGCGTAGAGGTAGACGACGGTGTCGATCTTCCGGAACTTCGGGTAGCCCTTGATGAGGTCGAGGTAGACCGCCTGCGCCTGCGACAGATCGACCGACGGCGGGCGGTGGGGGACCTTGGGGCACTCGGCGCGGTCGTTGTGGCAGGCCGTCACCGCCGCCTGGTACTTCCCCATCTTCTCGAGGTAGACGGCCTTCGACTCCTCCCAGTAGAGCTCGGCGAGCTTGTACATCGCCTCCGCCTGCTCGCGGGAGTGCGGGCTGTCGTGGAGGTAGCTCTCGATCAGCTTGATCGCCTCGCGCCGCGCGGCGGTGACCTCCGCCTCCTTCTCGTGCAGCGCCTTGAGCAGGATCGGCGGGAGCTTGGCTTCGGGCTCGTCCGCGTCGGGCGCGTCCTTGTCGTCCTTGTCGTCCTTGTCGCCCTTGTCGGCTGCGGCGTCGGCCTTCTTTTGTGGCTTCGCCGCGCGCGCCGGCAGCGACGCCGATACGCACAGCAGCGCCGCCAGCAGCAGCCTATTTGTAATTCTGGTACTCATCTGACCAGTACTCACCTTCGAACGGCCAGTATTCTTCGTCGTCGCCCATCAGCCCTTCGAGCTGCAACGTGGCGAACAGCTCGGCGGGGTAGCGCCCCGCCCGCAGGTTGGTGATCTCGATCTCGAGCTTCTTCTTCTTGCCGATGACCGCGTCGATGTGCGTGAGCCGCGCCCGGCGCAGCAGCTCCTTGAGCCGCGCGTCGAGCTCGACCAGCGCCTTGTTGGCGACGGTGCTCGCGGCGGCGACCAGGCGCGCGCGCAGCTGGCGGGCCTCGGCGCCGAGGGCCAGCGTCGCCTCGGCGTCCTTCGCGAACCGGCCGTTCGCGACGTTGCCGAGCCGCGCCTGCCGGTGCGCCTGGGCGGCGAGCTCCGCCACCTCCTCCTGGGCGACCGGATCGCCGGTGGCGAGCGGCTTGAGGGCCTCGATGTCTTGCACCAGGCGGACGGCCTCGGTGGCGCCGGACGCCGGCGCGCCGGCCTCTTTTGCCGACAGCTCGTCCCAGACCGCGACCTCGGTAGGGATGAGCCCGGCCTCGCGGTCGAGGGCCACGATGTCGCCGTAGAACTTGTAGAACAGCGGGTCGATCTTCAAGAGCTCGATCACCGGATCGCGCGGCGTGCCGATCGAGCGCTTGCTGAGCAGCTGCTTGTAGAACGCCGTCCGTTTCTGCGGGTCCTTGATCAGCGTGGCTACCCGTTCCTCGATCGGGGCGTAGGTCTGCTCCAGCTGGTCGAGCGTCGTCCGCACGCGGTCGAACTCGCAGGACTTGAGGTCGATCATCGCGTGCAGCAGCATCACGTCCGGGGCGAGGGGCGTCTTGCCGAACGTGCGGTCGAACTCCTCGAGGAACGCAGCCGCCGCTTCGTACTCCCCCTTCTGGAACATCGACCACGACGCCTCGAACAGGGCTTCGGGGAGGCGCTCGGAGTCCTCCGGGACGCGGAAGTAGAAGTAGTAAGCGTCGTCGTACTTCCCCTGCTCGTGCGCGATGCGGCCGAGCGCGAGAAAGGCCAGGTCCTTGATGCCGTAGTACCGCCCGTCGATGAAGAACGTGAAGCGGCTCTGGTCGATCTGCTCGACGATCTCGCACAGCGAGCGGCGGGCGGCGGCGTAGTGGCCCTTGCGCGCGTGGATGAGCCCGCGGAAGTAGAGCGCGGCGGCGTAGAAGCGCGACTGGCGGTCGACGTCCGCCAGCAGGCTCGCCGCGCGGGGCATGTCGCCGGCCTCGTAGGCCACCTTGCCGGCGAGGTAGGTGTGCTCCATCTCCGCGTCGTGGGGGAGGGCGCCGCCGTCGCGCGCCGCCCAGTCGGCGGCGAAGTGATCGAGCACCGCGAGGATGGCGGCCTGCTCGCGCGTCTCGAGGGCGATGTCGATCATCGCCCGATAGGCCGGCGCGAAGAACTGCGTCTTGGTCCCGCGCCCGAGCACGCGGAGCAGGTAGCGCTCGGCCGACTTGTACCCGCCGGCGCGGATGAGGGCGCGCGCGAGCGTCAGCTCCGCGTTGGCGTACTCGGGCGCGTAGTCGAACTGCCCGTAGCGCCCCGACTCGACGATCCGGAACAGGCGGACGCTGGCCACCTCGGCGTTGCCGCTCACGAGGTCGTCCTCCGCGGCCGCCAGCTCCTCCTTGAGTCGCTCGAGCGTCGCCGGCTGCTTGTCGTCGACGAGCACCCCGGCCTTCTCCAGATCGGCGAGGTAGCGGGCCATCGGGTCGGCCGCGACCTCGCGCTTCGCCGGCGCTGTGGCGGCAGCCGGCGCTGTCGCCTCCTCGGGCGCCTCGCCTTCCGCCTCCGCCGCCATGAGCGGCAAGAGCGTCGCCAGCAGGACCCCGAGCCCGATCATTTTTCGAACTCGAGCTCCATGTCCATCTCCGGCTCGTACTCCGGCAGGTCGCCGTCGTCGTCCGCCGTGATCGCGACGTTCGTCTTCCGGTTGTCCGGGACGTTGATCATGAACGTGTGCTCTGTCGCGTAGCCGAGGTCCTGCTTTTCCTTCTCGGCCTTCTTGCCCGGTCGGACCTCGAGCCGCACGGTGAACGAGTGCATCCCCGGCTTGATCGCCCGCTCGGCGACGCTGATGCGCTCGTCGACGAGGGGCTTCTCGCCCGAGTCCCAGATCGAGTTTCCGTCGAGGCGCATCTCTGCCCGGTGGAGGATGAAGTCGGGCGCCCCCTTCCAGCGCAGCTGGGCGGAGAGGCGCGCGGCGTAGATCCCCTCCTCGACCAGCTCGGCGCGTGCCCGGGCGCGGTAGAGCTGGTCGCGCAGCCTGTCGTAGTCGGCGCGGAGCTTGGCCAGATCGATCGCGGCGGGGGCCGGAGCGGCGGCCTCCGCGCCTTTCCCGTTCTGCCCGCTGGCGCCGCCGGCGTCCACGGGCGCGGCGCCCGCGCGCGGCGCGAGCGCGAGGGCGGAGACGAGGAGGCCGAGCACGGGTCGTCGCATGGTCACTCCCTGGGGAAGAAGACGCTGAGGCCCAGCGTGGTCGTCAGATCGTTGACGATCATCGTCTGGGAGAGGAGTTGCTCCCGGAACACGTAGTCGCGGACGTCGAAGCGCAGGGCGACCATCCGCCCGAGGAAGAACTTCAGCCCCAGGCCGCCGTTGCCGGCGATGCCGAACGCCAGCACCGAGTCGACGAGGCCGCCGCCGGCCGCCAGGTAGACGTCGAAGTGGGTGATCGAACCGCCAAGGCGCATCTTGGCGTGCGTGAACGCCCAGATCAGATCCGCGGCGAACATGTTCTGCGATCGGGGGCGGTTCTGCAGCACCGCGAACGTCCGCTCGAGCTCGGGCCCCCCCGCGGACGCGAGCCGGGTGTACATCCACGAGGCCTCGACGCCGAGGTCCTCGGTCATGTGGTAGGTGTACGCCGCGCCGGCGGTGTACGTGCCGTCGAACAGGTCCGAGACGTAGTACCCCCCCTGCGCGGTGAGCTCGTGGCGGTTGGTTTGCTGAAAAAGCCGATCGCGGCTGGTCCGCTGTTTGCGCTTGGCGAACAGATCGGCCTTCACGTCCTCGTCGATGCAGGCGTCGCCGCCCGGCGCCGCCTCGGCCGCCGCCTTCTCGGCGCTCGCCTCGTCGTCGTCCTCGGCGTCGGCGCGGGCCGGAGCGGCGCGCCCCGCGACCAGCAACGCCGCGGCCAGGGCCACGGCCGCTCCGCTCAGCCGAGCCACAGGCTGAAGCCTCCCAGCACGGTGACGTTGTTGGTGATGCGGCCGACGCCGAGCACCTCCTGCGGCAGCAGGAAGTCACGCAGGTCGAGCCGGAAGGTCACGTACTTCGAGAAGTAGAGCTTGAGGCCGACGCCCGCCTCCCAGGTCAGGCCCTGGACGGTGTCGCTGAACGTGCGCCCGGCGCCGGCTACGGCGAAGATGTCGCCGTGGATGATGGTCGCGTCGGTGAACTTGAACTTCGCGTGGATGGGCGACCAGAGCAGCGAGAAGATCCCCTGCCAGGCGGTCGACGGTTGAAAGTGATGCTCGAGATCGAAGGCGGTGAACGGCTCCTCGAGCCGGAAGCGAAACGGCGAGCGGGTGACGAGCACCTCGAGCCCGAAGTCCTCCGACGGGTAGAACGCGAGCGCCCCGCCGTAGTCGTAGGTCGACGACAGCACGTCGGAGGCGTAGAAGCCGCCGACCGCCGAGATCTCGAAGCGATGGCGCTTGAGGAAGTCGCGCCGCTGGACCCCCTTGCGCCGGCCGCCGGTGGCGTCCCCCTCGAGGCAGGCCAGGCCGTGGAGCGCCGACTCGGACTCTCCCTCCCCCTGGCCTTCGGCTTCCTCACCTTGGCCTTGTTCCTCTCCCGCCTCGCCCGACGGCGTCTCCGCCGGCTCCGCCGACTCCTCGTCCGGGGCAGGGGCCTCCTCGTCTGCGCTCTTCGTAAACGGGTTCTCGGGTGGAGCGGAGCCCGGCGGGGGCGCGGCTCGGGCCTCGTACCCGTTGGTGAGGCCTATGGCCAAGGCGAGGACGACCGTCGCGCGAACCAACGTTCGAAAATCGTAGCCCTAGCGCACTGCGCTTGGCAAGGTTCGTCATGCGTCTTTTTCTCGCCACCCGTGCGTAAACTGTCGCAAAAATCTCCGTCGAGAAATGCTCGTACGAGCCTGGAGGTGGCGCAACCTTGCTGCGTGATGTAGCGCAACCTGCTCGCGCGTCACACACCGCCGCGGCCTTGGTGGGTAACCTCGGCGTTGCGCTCGCGCTCGTGCTCTCGGTCTTGGGTTGCGCATCCAGCGCCCCGGGCGAGGGGCTCGACGCCGGCCCCGACGGCGCGACGGACGCCATCCCCACCTTGTGCTTCGGCGCGCGGGTCTGCGTCGGCGACGAGGTCCACGCCTGCGAGAACGGAACGCTCGGCGCCACGGTCGACGTCTGCCAGATGGGGATGACCTGCAGCCTCGGCCGTTGCGCGACGCCGGTGTGCACCGCCGCCGAATCGGATCGCACGGGGTTCGTCGGCTGCCTGTTCTACGTCTTCGAGGCCGACAACGTGACCTCGGACGAGCCTCTCCCCACGAGCCTGCTCGTCACCAACCCGAGCACCACCGACGCCGCGACGGTGACCCTGCAGCTTCCGGCGCTGGACGCGAGCGGGCCGACCTGGGTCTTCGACGCGCAGGTGTCGGTCGCGCCCGGCGGCGCGGCGCGGCTGCAGGTGCTGGGGCAGGAGGTCGTGCCCGTCGCGCTGACGCCGCAGGGGGCCCTGCGGCTGACGAGCGATCATCCCGTCACGGTGGCCGTCGTGCACAGCGACGACCGCGACCAGGCCACGACGAACAGCTCGGCCGGGACGATGGTGCTCCCCGCGCAGACGATCGGCGCCCACTACCGGGTCATGACCTACAAGCAGATCGCCACGGACGCGGTGGCCGCCACGCCGGGGGCCCGGGGCGGGGCGGGGCGGATCGCGATCGTGGGGACACAGGCGAACACGCACGTCACCGTCACGCTGTCGGCGACCGCCACGGCGACCGATCCGCCGGCTCCGTTCGACGGGATCACGATCGGCGACGGCGACGTCTTCCAGATCTACAGCGCCGCCGACGGATCGGATCTGACCGGCACCGAGATCCTCGCCGACGCCCCCGTGGCGGTGTTTTCGGGGAACATGACCACCACCTACGGCGCGACCCAGCCGGGCGTCAACTCGCCGGACATGGCTCACGAGCAGATGCCGCCGATCGGGGCCTGGAGCCGCCGCTGGGTGGCGGCGGCGCTGCCGCCGCAGGCGAACACCTGCAACACGCTGTTCGGCACGCCGGGCTCGTCAATCTGGCGCGTCCTCGCCTCCGTGGACGACACCAGCGTCACGTTCGACGGGCCGCCCGGTGTCTCGGGGCTGCCCGGGTTTGCAGTCCCCCTGCAGACCGGCGAGGTGTGGGAGATGGTGACGTCGGGTGGCAGCTTCACGGTGACGGCGTCGAGGCCCGTGCTCGTGACCCAGGGGATCGACTGCGAGCCGAGCCTGGCGCTGGCGGTCTCCCTCGACCACCTGCTCGACGATCTGACCTTCGCCGTCCTCCCCAACTTCGATCAGCTCGTCTCCGTCGTGCGACCGCAGGGGACGGGGACGCCGATCATGTTCGACGGCGCGCCCGTCGACGACGCCGCCTTCCAGCCCGCGGGCGCCGGCTTCGAGGTGGCGCAGATTCCGATCCCCGCCTGCGGGGTCTCGCAGGAAGTTTGCACCCACGAGCTCGCCGGCCACTTCGGCATGACCTTGCGCGGGATGGACGTGCTGTCGAGCTACGCGCTCACCGCCCCGACCTTCGCCGGCTGCGTCGACCTCTCCGACCCGACCTGCGTGAACTAGCCCTTGAGGGCGTCGAGGTCGGCGCGGAGGCGGGCATCGGTGAAGCCCTCGCGCGCGCGGCGGATGTCGAAGTAGAGGAGGACGGTCCCCATGATCGGGATCGGCAGCAGCACCAGCTTGATGAGGTCGGACATGAACGAGTCCAGGAAGATGGCGCGGTGCGGGACGAAGGCGCCGGCCACGATGCGCGCCACGCCGTGAATCACGCCGAACACCACCACGACCAGCGTGACGCGCAGCCAGTCCGAACGGACGAGGTCGGCGCTGCGGCGCAGGGCGGCGATGCCGCCCAGGCCCTCGACGAGCACCACCGGGGAGACGAACGCGCAGAGGACCATGAGCACGATGCCCGGGATCACGCCGAGGAGGAGCCCGACGGCGACGAGCAGCCCGGCGGGGATGAGCGCCGCGAGCAGCTTGTCCAGGCGGCGGAACAGCAGCATCCAGACCTCGCGCCAGCCCGCGTTCCCGCCGATGACGCGATCGGCGATGGCGATGGTCATGGCGCCGTTCGTGAGCGGCACGATCACGGCGTAGAGGAAGAACAGGGTGATCACCATCCCCAGCAGACCGAGCATGAACAGGCTCATGCCGCCGATGGCGCCTTGCGCTGCGCCGAGCGTGCGCGCGGCCGCGCTCTCGAGCAGCTCGCGGTTCTCGCGTTGCAGGCGCTCGATCACCTCCGGCCCCGCGTGCCGGGCGTAGGCGTCGGCGAGCGCCTGGCGGGAGGCCTCGCTCTCGCGGGCGAGGGCCGCGACCTCCGATGCCGGGGTGACCGCCGCCACGGTCGGACCGAGCACCATGGAGAGGGCGCAGGACTTGATGAAGGAGGCCGGGACGATCAGCAAGGCGCAGGTCACGATCAGCGCCCTGGCGTGCTTCCGGTAGAGCTCGACGGCCTCGGCGAGGATGTCGGCCACGCCCTTGGCGGCCGGCGGCGCGGCCGGATCCGAGCCGGGCGCGGCGGGGGCGGAGCCGGGAGGTGACGCTTCGGGGTCGGTCATGATCGATCTCCTTCGGGTCCGAGCCCGAGCATATCTCGAACGGCTGGCAGCGTGTTACAAAGGTCCGCGCATGGTTCGGAGACGCGCATGGTCCGCTGCGGCGATCATCGCAGGCTTCGTGGGCGGTCTGGTCGGCGGCCTCGCCGGCGTCCGCGTGGCGCGCGCCGACACCACCACGAGCTGGCCCCCGCCGCCCGAGCTCAACACCTACGAGATGCCGGCCATCGAGCTGGCGGCGCGGCCGCGCCTGTCGGCGGCGGTCGGGATGGGGACCACGTTCGACGACGCCGGGTTCAACAACGGCACGCACGCCATCCCCTCGTTCTTCGCCACCGGCGGCTTCGGTGACGGCGTGGTGGGGGTCGACTTCGAGGTGTTCGCGTCGTCGGCGATCGGCTTCTACAGGAGCCAAGACCCCGTCAATCGGATCGCGCTCCTCGGCTTCGCGGTGGTCCGCCCCGCGAGGCCGCTGCGCCCCTTCGACGGCAGCTATCCCATGCGCGTGCTCCGCACCGTGGGGCTGGAGCTCGGCACGGGCTTCGAGCGAGAGGCCCGCACGCTGGCCTCCGGGAGCCGGGGGGTCATCCACGTCGGCGCGCGCGTCGAGCTGCCGCTGACCCCGCTCGGGGGCGCGCCTTCGGAGGTGCGCCTGAGGCTGGCCGCCGGGCGGAACCTGGGGCTCTACACGCCCCGGGTCGCCGCCACGAGCGGGGTGACCGAGGTCGGCGACACGGTCGGCGAGCTCTTCGCTGCGCTCGTGACCGTGTTCTAGCGACGGGGTCGGGTTCAAGGCTGCTCCTCGGGACGTCGATGGCGTTGGCGATGGCCCGAGAAGCGCACGCGATCTCGAAGGCGGCGGTGGCGATGGCCGTCGCGCTCGGCGCGGGGTCGGTGGGCTGCGGCGCGACCGTGGAGATGGCTCCCGTCGCCCGGGCGCTGGCCCCCGGCGTCGCGACCGTGGTGGCGTTGCCGACCTCGGTCGACTTCGGCGGGCCGGGCGATCAGCGCCGCCTGCAACGCCGCGCGGGCGACCGCCTGCTCGAGCTGACCGGCGGACGGGCCGTCATCGCCGAAGAGCTCGTCCGTGGCGACGACGACGCCGCGGTGCAGGGGGCGCTGCGCGCGCTAGGGGAGGACGCCTCGTCCGCGCTCAGCTTCGCGATCCGGGTGAGCGTCGGCAAGCGGCTGGTCAACAACGCCAACCCCATCGCCAGCTTCCAGTCGTTCCAGCGCCTGGTCGTCGACTTCTCGGCGCGGCTCGAGGTCCGGCACGTCGGATCGCCCGAGGTGATCGGCGTCGTCGAGGCAGTGGCCTCCGGGCCGGCCAACCAGCCCGAGCTCGGGCCCGACGGGCGGCGCGACGGTCCCCTGCGGGCGATCGACGAGGTGCTGGAGACGGCGGTGCGCACGTTCGCGCCCCGGCTGGCGTCGCCGGTGCGGCAGACGCTCGTGGTCGAGGTTCCGGTGGCGGCCGCGGGGAGCGTCGTCAAGCGGCTCGCCGCGCTGGCCGAGCTCTACCCCGAGCTCCCCGCCGACGACATGCAGCGCCTCGGCGGCAGCCGCGAGCGCTTCCTGGTCGTGGCCGCGGGCCCGCTCGCCGCGCTCGGCCTCCGGCCCGGAGACCTGCTCGGCGTCCCCGGGGGGGAGACCGCCGCCTCGCGCGCGGCGCTCGTGCGGGCCGTGGCGCGGGGGCGCAAGCCGCTGCTCGCCATCGATCGCGGCGGGCAGCACTACATCCTCTCCGCCGCGCCGGGCTAGACTGGCGCCGTGAGATTGCTCTCGCGCGGCCTGCCGCTGGCCGCGCTGCTCGGCCTCGTCGCGTGCTACGGCCTGCGCCCGATGGCCGAGTCCGACCTGTTCTTCAGGATCAAGGCCGGGCAGGAGATCCTGGCCCGCGGCGGGTTGCCGGGGCGGAACCTCTACTCGTTCACCTACCCGGACTACCCGGATCTCGACGCCTCCTGGCTGTTCGAGGTGGGGGCGGCGGTCGTGCACCGGCGGGCCGGGTTCCCCGGGCTGGTCGTGGCGAAGGTGCTCGTCCTCGCGGCGGCGTTCGCGGCCGCGTACGGCCTCTGCCGGCGGCGCGGCGCGGGGCCGGTGGCGAGCGCGCTCGCCCTCGCGGCCGCGGCCTTCGTCGGGCGCGAGCGCTTCGTCGAGCGGCCGCACATCTTCTCGCTCTTGGGGGTGGTGGGCGTCCTCGCCGCCATCGACGCCCTCGCCGACGGGCCGACGCGGCGGGCGCGCCGGGCGGGGCTGGCCCTCGTCGCCGGCGTCGCGGTGTGGGCGAACCTGCACGCGGGCGTGTTCGTCGCGCCGCTGGCGCTGGCCGCGGCAGCGGCCGCGGCGGCCTGGGAGCGAAGCCCGGCCTGGCGGCGGCTGGCGCTGGCCGGGGCGGGCGCGGCCGCGGCGACGCTGGCCACGCCGATCGGCTTCGGGCTCGTTCGCTACCTCCGGCTGCACCTGGTCATTCCCGCGCTGCACCCCGTCGACGAGTTTCGGGCCCCGAGCTGGACCTCCGATGCGCCGCTCTTCGTCTACGCGGTCGCTGTCGCCGCGGGTGTCCTGGCGACCACGCTGGCGTCGCGGCGGCGGCCGTCGCTGGTGCCGCTGGCGACGCCGCTCGTGCTCGGGGCCCTCACTGTCCGCTCCGTGAGGTTCGCCGCGGACCTGGCGCTGGTCTCGGCGCCGTTGCTGGCGGCCGCGCTGACGGAGCTCGGCGCGCGCTGGCGCGCCCGGGCCCCCGCAGCGCTCGGCGGCCCGGCCCCGGCCGCCGCCGGCCTGGCGATTGTGGCGGGCCTCGCCGCCGGACCCCGCCTCGCGCGGGCGGAGGGCTGGAACATCGGCCTCGACGCGCGCGAGCTCCCGCTGGGGGCGATCGCCTTCGTCGACGCGAACGGCCTTCGTGACCGGATGTACAACGACTTCGAGATTGGGTCCTACCTCCTCTTCGATCCCGGCGGCGGCTACCCGCACCACCGCGTGTTCGTCGATCCGCGGCTCCCCGCCTACCCGCCCGAGCTCCACGCCCTGCTCGGCCGCGGCGATCTCTCCCGCGCCGAATGGTCGGCGGCGATGGACCGCTACGGCGTCGAGACCGCGCTCTGCGCCTACGCGGGGCTCAACCGTCGCGTCGCCTGGTGGGATCCGGAGGTCTGGGCGCTCGTCTACCGGCAGGGGGACGCGCGCGTGTTCGTCCGCCGCCTGCCCCGCTACGAGGCCGTGATCACGGCCAACGAGATCCCGGCCACGTTCTCGTTTGCGCCCGAGGAAGGGACGGCCACGCTGCCGCTCGCCGAGCGCCCGGCGCGCTCACCGGTGCCCGCGTGCGAGTGGCAGCGCCGGGTCGGGGACCTGCTGTTCGAGCTCGACGCCGGCGCCTCGGCCCGCACGCTGGCCGCGTACCACGGCGCGCTGGCTGCGCCCGCCGGCTGCCTCGCGCCCGCGGACGACGCGCGCCTCTCCGCCTGGCTCGGCGCCCTGGCCCTCGGGGCCCACCACGCCGACGAGGCGCTCGCCCTCTTCGACCGCGCCCGCGCGCGCGGCGACGGCGAGGTCGCCACGCTCTCGAACCGCGCCCTCGCGCTCGAGGCGCTCGGCAGGACGGGCGAGGCCGCGGAGGCCTGGGGCGAGATCGCGACGCGCGCCGCCGGCTCGGCGCTCGGGCTCAAGGCACGCGCCCGCGAGCGCGAGCTCAATTCCGCAAGGCGTTGAAGGAGGCGTCGAAGGTCGACCGGCCGAGCCGGGTGCGCAGGTCGACCGACCAATGGGCGACCTTCGAGCGGTCGCCGCTGTCGCCGAGCTCGTGGGTCATGCCCGTCCCAGTGGCGTCGATCAGCAAGGCGGAGCCGGCGAGGTGAAGGTCGATGCCCGGACCGTCGGCGGGGTCGAACGACGCGGCGAGCTGGGCGCCGAGCGCGGCGAGGCCGTCGGTGCAGGCGCTCAGCAGACAGCCGTTCGGCGCGCCCGCCAGGGGACAAAGCGTCTCGTCGAGGGCGGCGCAGTCCGTGTTGCCGTCGTCCGTCTGGGCCAGGGACGCGAGAAAGGCTGGGAAGCCAGCGAGGTTCCGCGGCAGCTTGCGTGAGTCGAGGGCGATCCATCCGAACGCCTCGCGCGCCGCGGTTCCGAGGCGGAACGTGAACCCGTGCTCGGCGATGAAGATCTGGCCGTCCGCCGTGGTGGCCGTCGTCTGCGCGTCGAGCACGGGCAGGCCGAGCGACTCGAGGGTGACGGCGTCGTGGGGAATGATGGCGTTGGGGTCCATCGTGAGGTTGTAGCCGGAGAAGTTCGCCGTCTCGAGCGTGTGGGTGATGAAGAAGCGGTCCGGGCGATCGCCGGCGCTCACGTCCAAGTTCGAGATCAACGTCACGACGTCGAGGATGTGGGCGGCGTCAGCGGCGATGGCCGGGAGCGCGACGATCGGCTGCGGCAGCGGGCTCCCGTAGAGGCCCATCGTGAGGGCGTCGACGCTGATGGCGCCTGCCACGTCGCGGACGTCGCGACAGCCGGCCGTCGTTCCGACGGGGCCCACGATCAGCGTCCCGCGCCGGGCGAGGAGCGCGTCGCCCACGGGGCCCTCCCCACCCGGGACGCCGGAGGGGACGCAGTCGAGTGGATCGTCGGGCGTCGCCGGCGAGAGCGCGTCGATGGTGCAATCCAACCAGAGCTGCGCCGGGTCGAGCGGGCAGTCGGAGAGGTCGCGCCACGCGGCGGCGATGGCCCCGGCCGCGGCGACCGTCGAAAACTCGAGCGATGAGGTGACGGTGAAGGTCCCGGTCGGATCGGGGACCGTATCGTAGAGGGCGAGCGACACCTGGACGAGGCCCTCGGGGAGCAGCGCCGAGCCGGGGAGGTCCACGCAGCCGGCGGCGACGGGCGCGCTGTTCCGGTCGAGCGCCCGGGCCAAGATGGCGCTCATGGCGTCGGTCGCCACGTCCTGGAACTCGACCGTTCCGCCGCTGGGGGAGAGCGGGAACTCCCGTCCGACGATGTGTTGACCGTTGGTCGGGTTTTCGAGCGGGACGTCTTTGCAGCGCATCCCGTCGAGGAGCAGGACGTCGATGTTCGTGGTCTCGGACGCCGCGTGGCTCGAGGGGGCGAAGAACGGCGCGACCTGGACGTCCCCCAGCGTGCCCACCCCGACCCGGGCCTCGGCCGTGGCGGCGCCCGAGGTGGCCTGGACCGTGAACATCGCCTCCACGTTCGCTTGGATGCTCGCGATGGCGATGCCGTCGACGTCCGTGATCGTCTCGTTGTCCGTCAGCATGACGCCGGTGGGGGCGTCGAGCAGCGCGAAGGTGACCTTCTGGTTGGGCACGGGCACGCCGTTGCTCGTGAGCACGAACGGCACGCTTCCGGTCTGACCGACACGGAAACCGACGGTCTCTTGCACCGCCGCCAGGACCTGATTGGTGCCGGTCACCGAGCCGGGGCCGTCGCCCGCGCAGGCGGCGCCGAGCACGGCGGCCACGACCGCCGCCGGCATGACGCGCGCGCGCGCACCTGTGGACAATCTGTTGATGCTTTTGCGCTGGATCGCTCCGGTCGCAAAGGCCAAGCTGCTTGGGCAAGTCCGGCCATGCCCGAGTTCACGCACCTGCATCTGCACACGCAGTATAGCCTTCTCGACGGCGCCATTCGTCTCGACCACCTGTTCCCGAAGGTGCTCGAGCGTGGGATGAAGTCGGTGGCGATCACCGACCACGGCAACCTGTTCGGCGCCCTGGACTTCTACCAGCGGGCCAAGGCTCACGGGGTCAAGCCGATCTTCGGCTGTGAGACCTACGTGGCGCCCGATCGCCTCGACAAGACCGAGCGGCGCTCGAACCACCTCATTCTCCTCGCGAAGAACGAGGTCGGCTGGAAGAACCTCTCCTACCTCAACTCGATGGGCTACCTCGAGGGGTTCTACTACAACCCGCGCATCGACAAGCCGCTCTTGCGGGCGCACAGCGAGGGGCTGGTGGGTCTCTCCGCGTGCCTCGGCGGCGAGGTGGCGCAGACCATCATGCGGCGGGGGGTCGAGGCCGCCGAGACGTCGGCCCGCGAGTTCGAGGACATCTTCGGCAAGGGGAACTTCTTCCTCGAGCTGCAGCCGAACGGCCTCGAGGAGCAGGAGCAGGTCAACGGCCACCTCCTCGAGCTGTCGAAGAAGACGGGCATCCCCGTGGTGGCGACAAACGACTGCCACTACCTCAACAAGGGGGACGCGCGCGCGCACGAGATCCTGATGTGCGTGCAGCAGAAGAAGACCATCCACGACGACAAGCGCCTCCACCACCGGAACGACGCCTTCTTCGTCAAGACGCCCGCCGAGATGGAGGCCTACTTCGCGCACATCCCCGAGGCGCTGGAGAACGCTGCAAGAATAGGCGCGCTCTGCAACGTCGAGTTCAAGTTAGGCGACACCTTCCTGCCCAAGTTCCAGGTCCCCGACGGCATGACCGCCGAGTCGTACCTCGCCGAGATCGCCGAGGAGGGGCTGAAGAAGCGGATCGAAGAGGCGAACCGGCGCAGCGAGAGGGTCGACGGCGACGCCTACGCCGCGCGCCTGGCCCTCGAGCTCGGCGTCATCCAGAAGATGCACTTCGCCGGCTACTTCCTCATCGTCTGGGACTTCATCCGCTACGCCAAGGAGCACGGCATCCCGGTGGGCCCCGGGCGCGGCTCGGGCGCGGGGTCGCTCGTCGCCTACTCGATGCGCATCACCGACATCGATCCCATCGCCAACAAGCTGCTGTTCGAGCGCTTCCTCAACCCGGAGCGCATCAGCATGCCGGACTTCGACATCGACTTCTGCATGAACCGGCGCGACGAGGTGATCTCCTACGTCACCGACAAGTACGGCAAGGACAACGTCGGCCAGATCGTGACCATGCACCAGATCAAGGCACGGTCCGGGGTGCGCGACATCGCGCGCGCGATGGCCATCCCGTTCGCCGAGGCCGACAAGGTCGCCAAGTTCGTCCCCGAGCCCATCCAGGGGAAGAGCCCGCCGATCGCAGAGGCCATCGAGAAAGAGCCGCGGCTCAAGGCGCTCTACGACGAGAACCCGACCTACCGCGAGCTGCTCGACGTCGCCAAGGGGCTCGAGGGGCTGAACCGCCACGCCGGCAAGCACGCCGCCGGCGTCGTCATCGGCGACCGCCCGCTCTGGGAGTACGTCCCCTGCTTCCGCCCCGCCGGCGAGGAGGCCGGCATCGTCACCCAGTACGACAAGGACATGGTCGAGAAGGCCGGGCTGGTGAAGTTCGACTTCCTCGGCCTCAAGACGCTGACTGTGATCCGGACCTGCCTCGAGCACGTCGATCGCGAGCGCGCGACGCGCGTCGAGCCGCCGCTCGACCTTTCGCTCATCCCGCAGGACGACGCCAGCGTCTACAAGATGATCTCCGACGCCGACGTCACCGGCGTGTTCCAGCTGGAGTCGTCGGGCTTCCGCGAGCTGCTCAAGAAGCTCCGCCCCGACTGCTTCGAGGACATCGTCGCCGCCGGCGCCCTCTACCGCCCCGGCCCGCTCGAAGGCGGCATGGTCGACGACTTCATCGAGCGCAAGCACGGGCGCAAGAAGGTCGAGTACGACCACCCGTCGCTCGAGCCGATCCTGAAGGACACCTACGGCGTCATCGTCTACCAAGAGCAGGTCATGCAGATCTCCTCGGCCCTGGCCGGCTACAGCCTGGGCAAGGCCGATCTCCTCCGCCGCGCGATGGGGAAGAAGAAGGCCGAAGTCATGGCCAAGGAGAAGGCCGGCTTCCTCGACGGCGCCAAGCAGAAGAAGGTCGACGGCAAGATCGCCGAGCGGGTCTTCGACCTGATGGAGAAGTTCGCCGGCTACGGCTTCAACCGCAGCCACTCGGCGGCCTACGGCCTCCTCACCTACCAGACGGCCTTCCTCAAGCGCTACTACCCGGTCGAGTTCTTCGCGGCGCTGCTCACCTGCGACAAGGACGACACCGACGCGGTGGTGAAGTTCATCGCCGAGGCCAAGGGGAGCGGCATCGCCGTCCTCCGCCCCGACGTCAACGAGTCGGACACCAACTTCAGCGTCGTCGAGCAGGTGGAGGGGGCCGAGCAGGTAGAGCCAGACAAGAGGAAGAAGGTGATCCGCTTCGGCCTCGGCGCCGTCAAAGGCGTCGGCGAGGGGGCCGTCGAGGTCATCAAGGCGGCGCGCGAGCAGGGGGGGCCGTTCCTGTCGATCTTCGACTTCTCGAAGCGCGTCGACGGCCGCAAGGTGAACCGCAAGGTGGTGGAGGCGCTGGTCAAGGCCGGCGCCTTCGACGGCGTCGCCCAGCAGAACGGCGTCAGCCGGGCGCGGATGTTCGCCGCCATCGGCCTCGCCGCCGAGCGCGCCGCCGAGGCGCAGCGCGAGCGCGAGAGCGGCCAGACCAACCTGCTGGCGCTCTTCGGCGGGGGCGGCGGCGACGGCAACGGCGCGGCGAGCGCCGGCGGGGCCGCGGCCTTCGAGGACAAGTACCCGGTGGCCGACGAGTGGCTCCCCAAGGAGATGCTCGCGTACGAGAAGGAGTCGCTGGGCTTCTACATCAGCGGCCACCCGCTCGATCGCTACGCGAGCGAGATTCGCCGCTACGCGAACGCCACCGCCGCCACGTCGATCGAGAAGGGGGAGCGCGCGGAGGTGATCCTGGGGGGCGTGGTCGCCGCCTATCAGGAACGGCCGATGAAGAACGGCCAGGGGAAGTACGCCTTCTTCACCCTCGAGGATCTGTCCGGGCAGATCGAGTTCATCGTGCAGGCCAAGAAGCTCGAGGAGTACCGCGAGCTGCTCTCGCGCGACGAGCCGCTGCTCGTCACCGGCGTCGTCGAGGCGCCGTGGGGCGAGGGGGAGACCGTGCGCGAGCGGCTCAAGTTCATCGACGCCAAGCTCTTGTCACGCGTGCGCGCCGAGAAGAGCTCGCTGCTCGACATCAAGCTCAACGCCGACGTTGTCAACGAGGACCAGATCCGCGCCCTCGAGAAGGTGCTGCGCGGCCACACGGGCGGCTGCAAGACCGTCCTGCGCATGGAGATCCCCAAGCGGAGCGAGACCATCCTCGACCTCGGCGACGAGTACAAGGTCGCCGCCAGCGACGATCTGCTCGCCCGCATCGAGCAGATCTTCGGCGCCCGCGTCGCCGTGCTGCGGTAGCGCGCGCGAAGGGGGTCAGCCGCCGTCTGTCGGGAGCGGTGGGCTACTGGCGCCGTCGGTGGTGACGCTGGTGGCGCCGTCGAGGGGGGGCGGCGGGCCGCCAGCGCCGCCGCCGGTGATACCGCCGCCGCCGTCCGAGCCGGGTGGCGGACCGCCGGCGCCGCCGCCGGTGATACCGCCGCCGCCGTCGATGGGCGGGCGGCCGCCCGCTCCGCCCGACATTCCGCCGGCGCCGCTGACGCCAGCTTTTCCGCCGGCGCCGCTGCCGGCCGTCCCGACGCTCCCGCCGACGCCGCCCGCCCCGCCGAAGCCGGTCATGAAGCCCCCGAAGAACCCCGGTGTCACGGAGCTCCCCGCGCAGCGGACCGGCCGCCCGAGGGAGACGCAGAAGAGGCCGGTCTGGCCGGCCACCGGCTCGCAGGTCAGCGTCGCACAGTCGCTGCTCTGGTTGCAGGGCGCGCCGGCGGGGAGCGTTCCGATCGGGCGGCAGACCGCTCCGTCGCACACCGCGGGGCTCTGGCAGGGGCCGTTGCAGGCCTCCCCCACCGCCGGCGCTGGCTGGCAGGTGCCGATGCCGTCGGCCTGCGTCGGCACGCATCCGAGATCCCAGCGACAGGGCGCCAGTGCCGAGCCGCCGCAGGCGTCTCCGGGACCGCCGGGGGCCGTGCAGAGGTTGGTGAACGAGACGCAGGAGAGGGCGAGCGTCGGGTCGGGATCGCACCCCGTCGGCAGCGAGAAGTTGCAGGTCTCGCCGGCAATCGGATCGCGACGGCAGTTGAGCGTGGCGCCGTCGCAGTGCAGCCCCTGCGCGGGGTCGCACAAGACCGTCTGGCCAGACGCATTGAACCCGCACGAGGCCCCCGGTCCCGCCGGTCCCACGCAGGTGAAGTCGAGCGTGCTGCAGGAGAGGTTGGCCTCCGGATCGCAGTCCGAGTTCTGGTTGCAAGGTTCGCCGAGCTTCTGCACGGCGACACAGACGCCCGGCGCGCCGGTCGCCGCCCCCGTTGTCCCGAAGCTCCCCGCGAAGCCCGTGTTGAACGTCGCGCCGCCGGCGCCCGTCGTCGAGAACACCGAGCTGCCGGCCGTGCAGCGCGTGCCCGGGGCGCATTCTTCGATCAGCGTGCAGACCGCCCCCTCGGGCAGCTGTCCGACGAGCAGGCCCGGGCAGCCGGCGAGCACGCTCGCCGCGTCGGGGTAGGGGAGGATCGCCGTCGTCGGCATGAGGGCGGTGTTGCAGGCGCTGCCCGCGTAGCTCGCGAAGCAGCTCTGGGCGGCGTCGTCGTCGACAGAAATGTGCCCGATGGCGAGCTCGTGCTCGAGCAGGGCGAGCTCGGAGCTCGCCGCCAGCTTCGCGTAGGGGAGGCAGTCCGTCTGGCTCAGGTAGCGGCCGGCGGCCAGCTCGGCGATCTCCGCTGGCGAGCAGCAGGAGAACTCGTGGGCGCAGAACGCCTGGGCCAGCTCCTCGTCGAGCGCCGGCGTGCTGAGCTGGCTTTGGTTGGTGCAGGTGGCGGCGGAGAAGCCGAGCGCCAGCGCGAAGGGGACGATGCGAAGCGATCTCATTGACTACCTCTCAATACGGCTCTAGGGGTGGTTCCGTTTCCCGCACAGCGGGGCGAAAGGAGTGGGGCCCCGCAGCGGCCCGGCGGTGAAGCCGTCGGCGGACAGTTGACCGAGATGCAGTCGGCGTTGCTCGTGCAAGGCGACCCGATGGGCGTCGCGCCCGGGGTGATGCAGACGAGGGCGTCCGGATCGCAGGCGGCGCTCCCCGCGCACAGGCCGCCCGCGCAGGCGGCGCCCACACCCGGGGCCGGGCCGCAGGTGCCGATGCCGTCGGCCTGCGTCGGGACACAGACGAGGCCGTTGGCGCAGCCGGGGAGGGCGGATCCCCCGCAGGCGTCGCCCATCCCGCCGGGGACCTGGCAAAGCCCCGGGGGGTTCACCGCGCCGCCCACGCAGGTGAGCGCCTTGGCCGGATCCAGATCGCAGGCGGGGACCGTGCTGCCCACCAGACAGGGCTCGTTCGCCTCGGCGAGGTGCCGGCAGACGAGCGCGGTCGGGTCGCAGACCAGGCCCTGGGTCGCGTCGCAGGCGATGGTCTGCATCGTGTTGGGCGTGGTCGGCGAGGGCCCGCACGGCTCGCCCGCCGCGACGGGCGCGTCGCAGGTGCGGTCGAGGTCGCGGCAATAAAGGCCGGCGGCGGGATCGCACTCGGACGAATCGTTGCACGATTCTCCCAGCGAGCGGTAGGGCTCGCAGACGCCGAACCCGGCTCCCGGGCCGCCGCCGAGCGCCGTTGATGCCACGCAGTGTGCGCCGGGCACGCACTCGGCGGTCATGTCGCAGCGGAGCCCGGCGGGGATCTGGCCCACGAACAGGCCTGGGCAGCCGGCGACGACGGCGGCGGCGTCCGGCTCGGCCGGGGGCGCCAACCCCTGCGGGCCGAAGCACGGCTGCTGGCGGTAGGCGTCGACGCAGGCGCTGGCGGCGGCGGGGTCGAGGGTCATGAGGCCGTTCGCGACGGCGTCGCCGGCGAGCGCCAGCTGGTCCCGGACGGCCACGGCCACCCCAGAGTCCGCGCAGGCGGCCTCCGTTCGGTACGCGTTGGCTTCGAGGGCCGTGATCTCGATGGCGGTGCAGCAGCGGAACTGCCAGGCGCAGAACGCGGCGGTGATGGCCGCGCCGAGGTCGTCGACGGAGCCGATCCCTCCGGGCGTGGTCGCGGGCGCGCCGCCGCTCGAGCAACCGGCGCCGACCTGCAGGGAGACCAGCAGGGAGATAGCGGCCAACGGGCCGGCGCGCATCATCGGCGCCATGATACAGCTACGGGCCGCCCCCGACGCGTCGAGCAAACCGCCTGTCTTCCGGGCGCCGTCGCCGAGTGCTTGAATCCGTTCCCTTACGCGCGCTGCGTCGGAATCGGCCCGCGGTCTTCGGGT
>Ga0306920_100003360_pt1 | contig 20275 bp, 20 predicted proteins | sample flu12Cox44000170_FD_204666 | JGI IMG/M metagenome (GOLD analysis project Ga0306920, IMG submission 204666) | Lab enrichment of tropical soil microbial communities from Luquillo Experimental Forest, Puerto Rico - flux4day.12C.oxic.44.000.170 (v2)... | ecosystem: Environmental > Terrestrial >... | reverse complement strand
GCGGCGGTGCTGGCCTTTGCGCTCGAGTCGCTCGGCAAAGGACCCAAAGGCGTTTACGACGGCTCCTGGGCGGAATGGGGCTCCCGGCCCGACCTGCCGGTCGAACACGACTGACTGGCGGACCCGGCCAGCATGTCGCGTTTATGTCGCGCCTAGGTCGCAAACAGCGCCGGGGAACAGGTGCCCGTAGCGGTCCAGCGTCATGACGATGCTGGAGTGTCCTAGCCGCGCCTGGACGTTCTTGGGCGGCAGCTCCGGCCCACCATCCTGTCGGCGATTGATGCAGCCGACTACACAATCCGGGAGCTGCGAAAAAAGGGCGTCTACGACGACGATCTGTCTCTAATGATGATCGTAAAGGATCGAGCGGGGCAGCCGGTTTTGTCCTTGCCGTTTTTCCCTGGCTGCTAAAAGTAGTCCTCGTTGCTAATAGGATGTAGCGCGGCGGATTGCGGCGAATATTGCCAAGCACCAGTAGACTTTATTGATGGCGTCCACGACCTTCTCGCATTCAGTTGAGCCTGACACAGCGAAGTGAAATATCTGGCTACTCACATGGCGAATATCGACATTGCGCCCCTGCGTCGATGTCGCTGTTAACGATTTCGGGTTTTGAGGAAAGTACGGGCGTTGCTGCGCGTGCGGGTCGCGGCGAAGGCGCGGGCACTACGGCGCGTGGTGGATGTCGCGGCCGATGCGCGGGCATGGCCGCCGCCGAGCGTGCTTGAGCAGTGTTTGTCGCGCTGTCACTCCAGCAGTTTTTGCGAATATAAAGATGCATCGCATTAGGAAATTTAGCGCGCGCCTCGCGTTCCGTCATGCAAGCTGGCGAGCCATAAGCCAGTGACGGGCCGATCGTGATGACGACGGAAAGGATGGAGATAATGCGTACCGTCATTTGCCATTATCCTGCTGAATAAAAGAAGCCCCGGCCACCTTCGGCCGGGGCCAATCGGCGCGTTTTCGGTCGTGTTGTTTAGGGAACAAACGACCGTGTGTCAGACGCGCTCAGGTTTTAGAACGCGAACGATGCACGACCCCCGATGCCCAGAATGTGACGCAAGCCAGGAAATCCTGCGAAGTTCCGAGTTTTCCAAGTTTTCCACAGGTTCCGAAGGAACGGCCAGCGATTTAATTTTTTGGCGGTGCGCGCATCGGCCGGACGCTCGCTGCCAGCCCCTGGGAGCTTTTGTAAACGCGGGTGTAAATACCAGACCGCCCCGGCGTACTCCGGGGCCGTTCTCTTATTTGCTTTCTGAGGCCATAATCCAGATCAGCTCAATTTGGTTGAGGCCGACGCTGACGTGCATCCGGCCAACGCCGGCCTCTAGATGCGCCAGGTGATGAGCGGCACCGAGGCGATAGCCGAAACGAAAAAAGCTAATTAATTCGTCCAGCCTCGCCACCGGACCAAAGACATCGCTATTAATTTATCTACTTTGATTCAGATCGAGGATTTGGCCAGCCATAAGTTGCCGCCTAGAAATTTCTAGCAGGGGTGTTTCCAATGATTGAGGCTGCCCGCAATCGCATCAACTCTCAATCCGCTGTCTTGTATTCGGCAATCGGCATCGGCGCCGCCATCCTCGTAAGTGGCCTAATCGTCGTGGCCGCGGGGAAGCCGGCGACCGCGCTGCCAGCCTACGCAGCGTACGAAGTAGGAGATAGTTCAACTGGGAAAACAACTGCCCGAATTCGTCGTTCTGAGTAACATCTTTGAGCAAGTTGACCTAAATTCACCTAATGGTCGAGAAATCGATTTAATAATCCAGAGCCTCAATCAATCCTGTCCGGAATAACAGCAATCGTACAAGCATCGCCGACGAAATGCGGGAAGAACATCGTCGCCACGATACTTCCCGCTCCTGTCCGTCTACACATTGCTGCGACGGGTGGGCTCTCTAATTTTCGTTGAAACGGGCAGCAAAGCTACTCAGCGAAAATGAGGCGCGACGGATTGCCACCAATATTGCCAAGCTGCCGGAGCTGTTGACGCCTAGTCGGCGTCTGCCAATTCGCCGGCCGATAAATAAGCCGCATGTTCAAACTGGTATCCGCAGGCCTCGCAGAACCACACGTTGCGAACACAGCACTCCGATCGATGCTCAGACCATTCTGGTGCAATGATAGTGGCACCGCACTGCGCACACTCCGCGACCGGCCCTTTACGCATGGGGACCCCTCGCTGTCCCCGACACCAATGGAAGCATGTTATTTCCAAAACCAAGCCGGTTCAGAATAGTGCGGATTGCGATTGTCGTAGAAATCGTTGGGCGATTGCATAAGCCGTCGTTGGGGATTCATTTAAGCCGCAAGGTCTCCCCGGTCCTTAGTCATCGTGGCTTCATCTAACTCGTCGGCCGCGTGGCGGAATAAGGCAGCAATTTCGTTGTCCGCGAGACCCTCCACGCGCATCTTCCGTATACAATCCACAATCGGCGCGACGCGGCGATGAAGCCGATCACGTTCTTCGACTTCGGCCAACCGCCTGGTTAGAGTATCGCGGACTTCTACCCCATTATTGGACATCTTACTTCCTCGCCTAATGCCGCTCCGATTCGAGCGTACCGGGTGCACGATGGTAGGTCGGCGAGAGTATTAGTACGAAGTTTCAATTGTCCTAATTTTGGTGAGCTGTCCCCGGCGTACATCCGGCCGAGGCGCGGTCGCGCTGCCGTTACGAGAGATAAACTAGCGGCAGAAGAAGGTTGACTGTCTTAAAGAACCACGCAGCGCCTGTAATAGGGATGCCAGCGATAACCAACGCCGCAAACCATTGGCGGGCGTACGACTGGTGCGGGCGCCACAACAACCGGCGCCGCCGGGTAGACCACGGGTCCATTTGGTCTGCACGCTCCATAGGGTCCGCGGTGGAATCCGGGACCACAGCCGCCCGCAGCACTGGCGCTCTGGACGCAGGCGAGTGAGAGCAAAATTGCCGCCACCGACGTTAGCTTGAAGCCCATAAGCCGATCCTCCTTGAAATAGCGCGATATCGCCCCAACACGAGACAGTCAGTAAGAACGTGTTGCATGAATGCGACTTGAACGGCGCGTTCACTCTCATTGGCGACGAACTCGGTAGAAAACCAGTTTTTGTGCCACCCACGAAGCCCTAGCAAGCTCGGGCTGTCACTTTGTTCGTAACGCGTTTCTGAGCACGAAGTGGGTATCGAAGGGGGCCTCACTCAACTTCCCGGTCCAGGAACTCAGTGTCCTGTCCGGCCGGATCCGCGAAAATAGATTACGCGTTCTCGTGACGATGCAGGTCGTTGGTTTCTTGTCGCCATGGTCGCGGACCCATGGGTGCTTGAATATCGTGCCAACGTCGTATTTCACCTTGGTACGCATTTTTTGATCATCAATAGGCCAACCCTCTTTTATCCACAGGGTTATCCATAGGTTATCTACAGGGACGTCAAATCCAAAGATCAAGGTCGTCTGGGCCGATTGAAATTGTTTGGAGGGTTGCACCGCAATCACCTGCTCAAATTGGGAAATCGAGTAACCTCATTCTCGGCGCCCAAGTTGCTCAGCAAAGATGAGGCGCGACGGATCGCGGTGACATCGCCAAGCTGTCGGAGCTTTTGCGGAAGCCGTAATCAGATCAGCTCAATTTAATCGAGGCCGCGCCCGGCGTACATCCGGCCAAGGCGCGGCCTCTACTGCGCCAAGTGATGAGCGGCACCCGTCGCAGTAATTATTGAACGAGCGGGAGGCCGGACCGCATCACGCCCGCCGCGGCCTCCGCCGTTCTGCGGTGTAAGGACAACGCCGCAAAACTCATGTTGCTCAACTGTCACACGAGGTCGATTTTATTAAGAGAACCGCCAGGTACCTCTGGACACTTCCGAAAAAGGGTGCCCACAATTCCATCGCGGCCAGATGAAGAAAGCTGGTCTGGCGGACTCGCGAACTTCAAATGGTCTTCCCTCTGATCTGTCCCGCAGAACCGGCAGATCGGACGCCAAGGGAATCATTGTTGGCGTGCATGACCGCCAATCATGAGCTGTCTAATCAAAGCTTTGAAATTGACAGGGAGGCGACGGTTTGCAATGCGAGCCGTCGCTTCTTGTTTTAGGAACGCCGCAAAACTCAGTATTTTAGTGACGGATAGAAATCACCCGGAACGGACATCAGGCCTCGGCATCATATCGGCGGGTTATACGGGGAATGCCGGTCGAAATAACATCGGTGCGGCGCCGCTTGCAGCCCGCTCGGCAAAGCTGCAACGTTCACACCCGCTCAACAGGAAGACACGCATGGCCGCCCCCGAAGAGATTAACGCCGACATGCTCGCCTTCTGGAACGGCAAGGGCGGCCACACCTGGGTGGCTCGGCAGGAGCACACCGACATCACGCTCACACCGGTGACGGATGCCTTGCTCGGCTTTGCTGCACCACGCGCCGGCGAGCGGGTGGTGGATATCGGCTGCGGCTGCGGCGCGCCCACGCTGGAGTTTGCGCGCGCCGTCGGTCCGTCCGGCCGCGTGGTGGGATTCGACATTTCCGGGCCGATGCTGGCTGAGGGTGAGAGGCGCGCCAGTGCCGCCAGCCTCGCCAATGTCGATTGGCGGCAGGTCGATCCTGCGACCGCCGCGCTGGATGAATACGATTTGCTGACTTCGGCCTTCGGCACGATGTTCTTCGGCGACAGGGTGGCGGCCTTCACCAATATGCGCCGCGCCGCCACTCCAGATGCCCGCATGGCGATCGTGTGCTGGTGTACGCTCGCCGAAAACCCGTGGATGGAGGTGCCGATGGCTGCCGTCGCTCAACACCTGCCACCGCGGCCGAAGCCGGTCCCGAACGCACCCGGAATGTTCGCCTTCGCCGATCCCGAGCACGTCACTGAGGTTCTCACCGCGGCCGGCTGGGCGCCGCCGCGCTTCGAGAAGCTCGACATGGACCTCGATATCGCCGCCGGCCGCGGGCTGGAGGAAGCTGTCGTTCAGTCAACCGAAATCGGCGCCGTGAACAGTTGGCTGCGCAACCAGCCGGCACAGGTCATCTCAACCGCCGTCGCCTCTCTCCGCGAGGCGCTGGCGCCCTATGCGGACGGTGTGAGCGTACGCCTGCGCGGTGCGATGTGGTTGATCAGCAGCGCGCCGGCCTGAACGAGCACTCCTCCAAACAGTTTTTTGCCGCGCATAATTCCGAAAATGGCACAAAGCGGACATCATGAATCGTGCTGAACGATGTCCGCTTTTGGGGGTAAAGCAGACATGACGCAACCCTCCGAGAATGTCCGCTAATGACCCAAAGCGGACATCGGCACTTAGTGCGCGGTTGCCGGTCATCACAAGCATCCACGATTTTGTCAAAGACGGAGCGCTCATGTCCTACGGACCGAGCTATCCCGATTTGTTCCGGCACTCGGCAGACTTTGTGGACAAGATTCTGCGCGGGATGAAGCCGAACGACATACCGAATTTTTCCTCCAAGCTGATTTTGTTCATGTCCGATTACTGCTCGCTTGCCCGCTGTCGCATTCTCTCCTTCATTTTACCATATGGTGTATAGTGCGAGCGAGGACCCGCCCATGATCTTTCGCCAGCTTTTTGACAGCACGTCCGGAACTTACACTTATCTGCTCGCCAGCCGCGCCGGCGGCGAAGCGCTGATCATCGATCCGGTCCTGGAAAAAGTGGAGCGCTATCTCCAGCTCGTGCGCGAACTTGATCTCAAACTGGTCAAGGCCGTCGATACCCATCTGCATGCCGACCACATCACCGGGCTTGGCGCGCTGCGCGACCGTACCCATTGCATTACCGTGATGGGAGAGCAGACCCATGCCGACGTTGTTTCGATGCGGGTCACCGAAGGCGATCGCGTCGAGATTGAAGGTTTGCGTCTCGATGTGCTGTACACGCCCGGGCACACCGACGATTCGTATTCGTTCCTGCTGCCGGATCGTGTCTTCACTGGCGACACGCTTTTGATCCGCGGCACCGGCCGCACCGACTTCCAGAACGGCGATCCGCGCGCGCAATATGACTCCATTTTCAACAAGCTGTTGAAATTGCCCGAGGCCACGCTGGTCTATCCCGCGCACGATTACAAAGGCGACACTGTCTCCACCATCGGCGAGGAGAAGCTGTTCAACCCCCGACTCAAAGTAAAGTCGATGGATGAATACGCCGCGCTGATGAACAATCTGAAATTGCCGAACCCGAAAATGATGGATGTGGCGGTGCCGGCGAACATACGGGTTGGCCTGCATCAGGAAGAAGTGGCGCGTAAGGGCTGGGCATTGTCAGCGGCCGAAGCGCTGACGCTGCGCGGCCGTTCCGATATCGCTTTGATCGACTTGCGCGAGAAAGCCGAGCGTGAAAAGCATGGCGTGATTGCCGGCTCGCTGCACCTGCCCTACCCGCAGCTGCCGACCGAAGTCGGCCCCGGGGGCATTCTGCACGAACTGGCAACGCTTTCGGGAAAGCGGATCATTTTCTATTGCGCCTTCGGCGAACGCTCGGCCATGGCCGTCCAGGCAGCGCAGGACGCCGGGTTGAAAACCGCATGCCACATCGCGGGCGGCATCGACGCCTGGAAGAAGGCCAACGGACCGCTCGGATCGCAAGGTTTGCTTTAGCGCTCAAGCGTGCAGCGCGAGCTACGCGCTCGGCACAAGTGAAACGTCGCTCTCTTTAATATCCGCTACCCTAAACGCATAGCGACCATGCGCGGCGTCTTCATGAACATCGTCGCCGCAGCACCTATAATTTCACGATTAAATCCATGAGGTCATGCAATGGCACATTACAAAGTTCCTCATCGTCGCGCGCTCCTTGCGGCTGGCGGCTCTTTCTTGGTTGGCGCTGCGCTTCAACCCGCGCAACTGCGTGCCCAATCCAACGCAAAGGCCCCGATTGCCACGATCGGCGCCGGCCACATCGGCGGCACGATCGGCGGACTGTGGGTCAAGAATGGTCACAAGGTCTTCTTCTCTTCGCGCCATCCTGAGGAACTAAAAGACTTGGTCGCAAGTCTTGGCCCGCTGGCCCAAGCGGGGAATGTCGATCAGGCGATCATATTCGCCAATGTCGTGTTGTTGACCGTGCCCTACGGAGCGATACCGCAGATTGGAAAGGATCATGCGTCTGCTCTCAAAGGCAAGATCGTCCTCGACACCTGCAATGCCGTTGCAGCGCGCGATGGCGCGGTCGCCGATGAGGTCGAAGCCAACGGCATCGGTGTGACCTCGCAGAAATACTTGCCGGGAACGCGGCTCGTTCGCGCCTTCAACACGATGTCCTACAGGATATTCGCCGGCGAAGCGAACCGGCCCGATCCAAAACTCGCGGTGCCGATTGCCGGTGACGATCAGGACGGCGTGCAGGTCGCGGCGGGACTGGTTCGCGATGCCGGTTTCGATCCGGTCGTCGTCGGCAAGCTTGCGGACGCCAAGTTGTTTCAGCGCGGCGGTCTCGGCTACGGGCAGCAGGTCAGCGCAGCCGAACTGAAGCAGAAACTGTCGCTGCCGCAATGACGTTTGAAACGACTGGCGGGGGTAGCGGCGCGTCGGCAGTGCTGCAAGGCTGGATGACGCGCGCGTTACCGGCTACGCCGCAGGAACGTGCGGCCGCTTTGTGGTCTTTCGCCTATTTTTTCACGCTGCTCGCGGGATATTACGTGCTCCGCCCGTTACGCGATCAGATGGCGATCACCGGCGGCATACGTAATCTGCCCTGGCTATTCACGGCCACGTTCGTGACGCTGCTCGTAGCTCAGCCGCTCTATGGCATGCTGGTGGCAAAGCTGCCGCGCGTCCGTTTCATCCCGATCGTCAATCATTTCTTCGTCGTCAACCTCGCCATGTTCTGGTTACTTCTCACATTGCAGGTCGAAACCGCCCTGGTCGCACGGATGTTCTACGTATGGGTGGCTGCGTTCAGTCTGTTTGCGGTCGCGGTGTTCTGGTCGTTCATGGCTGATCTGTTCACTGCCGATCAGGGCAAAAGGCTGTTCGGCTTCATTGGCGCCGGGGGCACCGCCGGCGCCCTCCTTGGACCGGCCCTGACCATTTGGCTCTCGGTACCGCTCGGGCCGGTGAATCTTTTGATCCCCGCAATGGTTCTAATCGAGGCGGCGGTGTTTTGCGTTTGGCGGCTGGAACATGCGGCGACCGCTCACCAACCCGGCCACGCGCATGAGGAACGGCTCGGGGGCAGCGCTTTCGCGGCACTGCCGGAGCTGATCCGTTCACCTTATTTGCTCGGCATCGCCGCATGGATCAGCCTGCAATCGTTCTGCGCGACGATCCTTTATTTCCAGCAGATCCACATGGTCGCGGCCGGAATCCAGGGCGCGGGCGCGCAAACGCGCACCTTTGCCGAGATCGATCTCGCGGTGAATTTGCTCACGCTGGTGACGCAGCTCGTTGCGACCGGTCAACTGCTCAAGCGATTCGGCACAGGCATTGCTGCGGGCATCCTACCAGCGGTTTATGTCGTGGCATTTCTTGCGGTATTTTTCGTGCCGACGCTTGCAGTCGTTTTGGCGGCCCAAATAGTGCAGCGTTGGATACACTTCGCCTTTGCCAATCCGGCCCGCCAGGTGTTCTATACGGTGTTGGGCCGGGAAGAGAAATATAAAGCCAAGAATTTGATCGACGTCGTCATCTATCGCGGTTCCGACGCGCTCTACGGCTGGGTTTTCGATAGTTTACAGGTGCTCGGCCTCAAGCTCGGTACGATAGCGCTCGTGGCCGCACCGGTCGCGGGAGCGTGGCTGATCTTGTCGGCGGCATTAGGACGCGCACAGGAAAAACGTGCCCAGCCCGGAGCGCCGGCGACACCTGGATAAGGCTATGACCGTTTTCACCCGGCGCCAATTTGCGCTTCTTCCGGTGGCCACTTTCGCCGCGGAAACGACCGACCTGACCTTGCCTACTTTCGCGCAATCCGTTTCAGCGCTGCTAACGCGCCCGATTCCTTCAAGCGGCGAGCCCCTGCCCGCGGTCGGACTCGGCACCGCAGCCGTTTTCGAGGTTGCCGATGCCACGATGCTGCAAAGCGCAAGAGCAGTGGTGCGCGCGCTGATCGATAACGGCGGCAAGCTGATCGATACGGCCTCAACCTATGGCGATGCTGAGCGCATCCTTGGCGATACGATCGTACCGTCTGGACTGCGCGACAAAGTGTTCATCGCAACCAAGCTTGAAGCGCCGGACATCGAAGAGCTTAAACGCTCTTTGAACCGGCTGCGCACGGCGAAGCTCGATCTTCTGCAACTCCACAATGTGAGAAATCCAGGGCAGTCACTCGCCGCCTTCAAGGAATGGAAAGCGCAGAATGTCTGCCGCTACATTGGAATCACATCAACGTCACACGGGGCCTTCCCTGCTGTCGAAGCCGTCCTCGGACGTGAGAAGCCGGATTTTGTGCAGATCGACTATTCCCTTGACGACCGCGAAGCCGAGAAGCGCATTCTGCCCCTTGCCGCCGACATCAAAGCCGCCGTCCTTACCGCACTGCCTTTTGGTCGCGGGCGACTGTTCCGCGCTGTGCGCGGTCAAACTTTGCCGGATTGGGCGCAAAACTTCGCTGCAAGCTGGGCGCAGTTTTTCCTTAAATATCTCTTGGCCGATCCCCGGGTGACTGCGGTCATTCCCGGTACCGCCGATCCGGCCCATGTGACCGATAATCTCGGTGCGTTGCGCGGCCCTCTGCCCGATCCAGATCAGCGGCAGCGCATGGTGCGACTCGTCGATAGCCTCTAGTGCAATCACGCCACAAAACGCGAAAGCCGCAGGGGGGTCTGCGGCTCCCGTTGCGCTCGCTGGGCAGGGAGGTCGGGGGGAACCAGCGAGCACGGGCAATTTAGAGAAGCGCCCGACTAACCGTTGCGCCAACCCTGTTCGTGATCGCCGCGCATGCCGTGGTGCGGTCGCAGCATACGGGCAAGGATCACGAAGCGGTTTTTCTGATCGTCATTGAGGCTCTGATAAAGCGGGGTACCGGCGTCTGCGATCTTTTTTAACGCGGTGCTGGCTTTCGCCATGTTATCGGCACGCTGCGACAGCCGCTCAAATGGCGTACCCGGCTGCTGTTGAGCGTCGGCCTGGCGCGCCTGTACGCGCGCGATGCGCAACTCAACCATATCGCGCAGGGCCTGCTCGAACGGCGGCCAATTCTTGGCCTGATCGGGGGTGAGCTGCAGCCCGGCTTTCAATGCTGCAATTCGCGCATCGGCGAAGGCCGTCATATCCGTGGTGCTCAGACGATGGCGGTGCTCGGCACGCGGACGTCCGTCACCAAATCCGCGGTCGTCGCCAAAACCGTGTTGTGCAATAGCAAACGAAGAGCCGGCGAGCGCAACTAGCGCCGTCGCAGCGAGCACTGGTTTCAACATGTCGATTTCCTCCACTTCGAACCTGCATCAAATAGATGGCGCGGCGAACATCCGCGCAAGTTAAAGTTTTGAAATGTCACCGGAACCCAAGATTACGGCACCGTAATCTTTGCCGCGCTGGACCGGCTGATTCCGGGGATTAGTGCAAGATCTGCTGCAGAAAGAGCCTGGTGCGTTCGTGTTGCGGATGCTCGAAGAACGCTTTCGGTTCGTTGATCTCAACGATCTGCCCGTCCGCCATAAAGATGATGCGGTCTGCCACTTGCCGCGCAAACCCCATTTCATGCGTCACAACCAGCATCGTGATTCCATCACCCGCAAGTTCGACCATCGTATCGAGCACTTCCTTGACCATTTCCGGATCAAGCGCGGAGGTCGGCTCATCGAACAACATGATATGCGGGCTCATGCACAGAGCGCGCGCAATGGCGACGCGTTGCTGCTGGCCCCCTGACAGCAGCGCCGGATATTTCGCCGCCTGCTCCGGTATCTTGACGCGCCGCAGGTAGCGCATGGCCAGTTCTTCGGCATCTTTCTTCGGCATATGCCGCACCCAGATCGGCGCCAAAGTGCAGTTTTCCAAAACCGTGAGATGCGGAAAGAGATTGAATTGCTGAAAAACCATGCCGACGTCACGGCGGACCGCGAGGATCTGCTTGGGGTCGTCGGTCAATTCCTTGCCAGCAACGATGACTCGCCCACCTTGCCAATCCTCAAGGCGATTGATGCAGCGAAGCATGGTGGACTTGCCGCCGCCTGACGGGCCGCAGATGACGATGCGCTCGCCCCGAACGACGGTTAGATTGATATCGCGCAGGACGTGAAAATCGCCATACCACTTGTTCAGGGCCGCGATTTCGATGGCCCACTTGCCCTGCTCGCCGCCTGCCGTTGCGCTCGCCGATGGATCACTCATGCCGCGCCTTTCAACGACGGTGCGCGCGCGCCAGCCGCGTCTCGACATTTCGTGCATACCGCGACATGCCATAACAGCAGATGAAGTAGAACACTGCCGCGAAAGAGTAGCCAGTGACGCTGGTGACCGGCGTTGCCCAGTGCGGATCGCCGCGCGCAGCTTCGATGGTGCGCAGAAAATCGAAGATTCCGACAATAAAGACCAGCGTCGTGTCCTTGAACAGTCCGATAAACGTGTTGACGATGTTCGGCAGCGTCACCCGCAAGGCTTGGGGCAGGATTACCAGCGCCATCATACGCCAAAAGGAAAGCCCTAAAGCCCCAGCGGCTTCATATTGGCCGCGCGGAATTGAAACCAGTCCGCCGCGCACCACCTCGGCCATATAAGCCGACGCGAACAAGGCAACGCCGATCAACGCCCGCAATAGCTTGTCCGGCGCCAGGCGCTCGGGCACGAAGAGCGGCAGCATGACGCTCGCCATGAACAGTACCGTGATCAATGGCACGCCACGAACGAATTCTATGAAGGTGACCGACAGCAGACGTACCGCCGGCATTGCCGAACGTCGGCCAAGTGCCAACAAGATACCGAGCGGCAGCGAACCCACGATTCCAACGGTCGCGACCACAATCGTCACCAGAATGCCGCCCCACAGCGAGGTCGGCACTTCCGGCAGCCCAAGCAGCGGCACGCCGCTCAAGAGAGCGTAGGACATGATCGGCAGCGCAATGAAGAAATAGAGCGCGCCGATATCGCGGCGCGGTGCGCCCAGCCAGGCCAGCCAGGCGATCCCGAACGCGAGCAGAATGAAGAATAAATCGACGCGCCAGCGTTCGCTCACTGGATAGAAGCCATAAACAAAATACGAGGACCATACGCGAACGAACGCCCAGCACGCACCCGGTTCAGGGACCTGAGCGGTGGGCAAACAAGCCTCGCGATCGGCGCCAGACCAGACCGCATCGAAGATGAAAAACCGTAGCAAAGGCGGAATGATCCATATGCTCAACGCCACGCAGATCACGGTAAGTGCGATATTTCCCGGCGACGAAAACAGGTTCGTCCGCAACCAGCCGAGGAGGCCCGTGCTCGCCACGGGCGCAGGTAGCGCGCTCGCCGGCGCCTCGCGCAGATAAATCCGGTCTGCCACGGCCATGCTTAGCGCTCCACGATGCTGACCGCACGGCCGTACCAGTTCATCAGCAGTGACGTGACCAGGCTGATGAAAAGGTAAACCGACATCGTGATGGCGATCACCTCGACCGCCTGGCCGGTGATATTGAGCACGCTGCCGGCAAAGACCTGAACGAGATCAGGATAACCGATGGCAACCGCGAGCGAGGAGTTCTTGGTCAGATTGAGATATTGACTGGTTAAGGGCGGCACCATCACGCGCATCGCCTGCGGCACGACCACCAGTCGGAGCGTGCTGCCGACCCGCAATCCGAGTGCCTGCGCTGCTTCGGTCTGGCCGTGTGGTACGGCCAAGATTCCGGCGCGGACGACTTCGGCGATGAAGGCCGCCGTGTAGATTGTCAGCGCAACCAGAAGTGCGGCGAACTCCGGCAAGATTTCGGTGCCACCTCTGATATTGAAGCGACCCATTTCGGGATAACTGAACGAGAGCGGGGCGCCCATGGCAAAGAACACCAGGACGGGCAAAATGACGATCAGGACAAAAGCGTAGGAAAGTGTCCGCGGCGGAGCGCCGGTTCGCTCTTGGCGCCGGCGCTCCCAGATGTGAACGGCCACGGTGCCGGCAACACCGATCGCAAAAGCTGCCGCAACGTAAAGGAATTTCTCGCCCAATTCCGGACGCGGCAGAAACAGCCCACGATTGTTCAGATAGGCGGCGCCCGGAAGCGCAATACTGTCGCGTAGCTCCGGAAGCGCCTTAAGTACAGCGTTGTACCAGAACAGGAGCTGAAGCAAGAGCGGGATATTGCGAACCAATTCTACATAGCCGCCGGCAAGTCGGGCCACCAGCCAATTGCGCGACAGTCGCGCGATCCCGATGGCGAAGCCGAGCACGGTGGCAAGTACGATACCGAGTGAAGCGACAAGAAGCGTATTGAGAAGACCGACCCAGAACGCGCGGCCGAAAGTCGACGTGCTCGAGGAATAATCGATCAGCGTCTGGCTGATGTCGAAGCCGGCTGTGTTGTCCCAGAAGCGAAAACCCGAGGCGATGTGCGCTTTCGCCAGATTGTCGGCAGCATTAACAAAGGCGGCGTAGGCCAACCCGCCGATGACGACGACAAGCGCTGCCTGAAGCGCAACGCCCGCCCATTGTCGTCTGCTCCGAAGGGGGAATTGCAGCACCTTCGACATTGGGCGGCGTCGAAGCGGAAACCGGGCCGCCTAGCGCACGGGGAGCCCGTATTGGAGGCCGCCTTTGGTCCACAGCGCATTGAGGCCGCGTGCAATCTTCAATGGCGAGCCCTGCCCCACATTGCGTTCGAAGATTTCGCCGTAATTGCCGACGGCTTTGATGATCCGATAGGCCCAATCGTTCGTCAGGCCAAGCGACTGGCCGAACTGACCTTCGGCGCCGAGTAGACGCCGGATATCGGGCGAATTCGACTTCACCATGTCATCGACATTTTGCTGCGTAACCCCGAGCTCCTCTGCATCGAGCATCGCCTGGTGCGTCCAGCGCGCCAGATCCTCCCACGCATTGTCGCCCTGGCGAACGGCCGGAGCGAGCGGCTCCTTCGAGATGATCTCGGGCAGCACGATGTGAGCGTTCGGATCGGTGAGCCGCAGCCGCTCGCCATAAAGTCCCGATGAATCGGTCGTGTACGCATCGCAGCGGCCGGTGTCATAAGCCCGGACCGCTTCGGTGGCCGTTGCAAAGGTCACCGTCTTGAGGGTCATATTATTGGAGCGGAAATAATCGGCGAGATTGAGCTCGGTTGTGGTTCCCTGCTGCACGCATACCGCAGCATCGTTGAGTTCAAGCGCTGAATTCACCTTCAGCGATTTGCGGACCATGAAACCCTGGCCGTCGTAATAGGTCACGCTCGCGAAATCGATCCCGAGACTTGTGTCGCGCGACATGGTCCAGGTCGTGTTGCGCGCCAGGACGTCGATTTCACCGGACTGTAAAGCGGTAAACCGGTTCGCAGGCGTCAATGGAACAAACTTCACCTTGGTCGGATCGTTGAAAATCGCGGCCGCGATTGCGCGACAAAAATCGACGTCAAATCCGATCCAATTGCCTTGCGGATCGGGTGCACCGAAGCCGGCCAGAGTGCCGTTGGCGCCGCACACCAGCTGGCCGCGATCTTGAACCGCCTTCAGCGTCTGTGCAGATGCCGCTTGCGCACCAAGCGCAAGCACCATTGCAATGGCGAAAGCCGTAGCTAAACGTTGCATGATCAACCCTTTCAAGATGAGGCGCGCAAACCCTCTGATCGCCAGCGCGCATGGCTCGTTCCCATCCGCGATCATCTGAGAACGATCGCCATGTGAGGTCAAGGGGTTGACGCGACCACAGAATACCCGGAAATGGCAATTAAGGCACCGAACCTAGCCAAGCCGACCGGCTATCAAGCATTTGAACCGCTAAGAGCCGCGAAACGACGCGCATGAACGAGAAATCCAAAGACGAGACTACGCGCACCCGTCGACCGGAAACCAAGCTTGTTACCGGCGGCCGCGATCCCAGGTCCTATCACGGCTTCGTCAATCCGCCGGTTTATCACGCCTCTACCGTTCTTTACCCCAACGCCGAGGATTTTCTAGCGCATCGGGCGCGCTACCAATATGGACGGCGCGGCACGCCGACCACCGAAGCTCTCGAAAGTGCGCTTCAGGAACTGGAGGGGCCGCAATGCGCGGGGGTGGCGCTTCTGCCGTCCGGCCTCGCTGCGATCTCGACCGCCTTTGTCGCGGTTGTGCATGCTGGCGATCATGCCTTGGTCACCGACAGCGCCTATGGACCGACCCGCATTTTTTGTGACCAGGTTCTCAGCCGCCTCGGTGTGACCGTCACCTACTATGATCCGCTGATCGGCGCCGCGATCGCCGGCCTGCTCAAACCGAACACGCGCGTCGTTTACCTGGAATCGCCGGGGTCCTTGAGTTTCGAAATGCAGGACACGGCCGCGATCGCCAACGCGGTCCATGATAAAGCAGCCCATGAAAAAGGGACGCTCGTGCTCATGGACAATACTTGGGCAACCCCCTTCTTTTTTCGCCCGCTCGAGCACGGCGTCGACATGGCCATTCAGGCCGGCACGAAATATATCGGCGGTCATTCCGACCTGATGCTGGGGACAGTGTCGGCGAATTCCGCCACCATCACGCCGCTCAAGACCACGGTTCGCTATACCGGCCAGTGCGAAGGACCCGACGACGTTTATCTCGGATTGCGCGGTTTGCGAACGCTGGCCGTCCGGCTTGAGCGGCACCAGCAATCCGGCCTTGCGATTGCACGCTGGCTCGAACAGCGGCCGGAGGTCTTGCGGCTTCTGCATCCCGGCTTGCCGAGCCATCCCGGCCACGGCATCTGGAAGCGCGATTTCGCCGGCGCGTCGGGACTGTTCAGCATGGTGCTCAAGCCGGTGCGCAAAGAAGCGTATCACGCGTTTCTCGATGTGCTGGAATTGTTCGGCATCGGCGCGTCATGGGGCGGCTACGAAAGCCTGGCTATTCCGTTCGACTGTGCACCGCTGCGCACCGCGACGCGCTGGCAGCCCGGCGGACCGACCGTGCGGTTTCATATCGGGCTCGAAGCGGTGGATGATCTGATCTCGGATCTCGAGCGCGGTTTCGCGGCGCTCGCTGCGGCTTCACGCTAGCAGGGCACCGTTCACGCAACCGATGCAGCGACTTTGCGATCGCGCATCACGAAATAAAGATTGCGTAGATAAACGAAAACTCCAAATGCCTGCCCGGCGATGAAGACCGGATCCTTGCGGTAGAGCGCATAGACCAGGAGCAAAAGTCCACCCCCGATCGAGAACATCCAGAACGCCACAGGTATCACGCTATGCCCGGCGCGTTCCGACGCGATCCATTGCACCAGAAAGCGCATGGTGAACAGCGCCTGGGCGGCAAACCCGAGCAGAACCCACCAATCCAGCCCTGTGACGAAAACGTCGGTAAGATACGCGCCGACCGCGTGCGACATCTCAACGAGCAAGCGTGACCTCCACCGGTTGGGCAATGCGCTTTTTGCGGCGAATGAGCCACCACACGCCAAAGAGATCGATAATGCCGATCCACAGTCGATCCCAGAATCCGTAATTGGACGCGCCGTAGCGGCGCGGCCGGTCCAGCACCTCGACATAGCCGATTTCGAAGCCTTCGCGGCGAACGAGCGCCGGCAGAAAACGATGCAGGCCGTCGAAATAAGGTAGCGACAGAAACAAATCGCGGCGGAAGGCTTTCAGCCCGCAGCCGGTATCTTGCGTACCGTCTTTGAGCACGGTGGCGCGAACGGCATTGGCGACGCGCGACTGCAACTGCTTAAACCGGCTCGCCTTGCGACCCTTGCGTTGGCCAGCGACGAGCCCGACGCGCGGCGCGCCCACCTCGAAGGCCGTAACCAGTGCGGGAATAAATGCCGGATCGTTTTGCCCATCGCCGTCGATCGTCACCACCAACTCCCCTCGCGCCATGGCGACACCGCTGCGAATCGCGGCTGACTGGCCGCAAGACTTGTCGTGCCGGATTTGCCGCAGCCAGGGACGCTGCGCCATCAGTTCACGAAGTTCCTGTTCAGTCGCATCGGTCGATCCGTCATTGACGTAGACCACTTCGAACGAGCCGTTTTGCAGCGCGGCACTGATCTCCGTGACCAGGGGCGCGATATTGCCGGACTCATTTTTCACCGGCACGACGACGGATACCGCCGGGCGGTCACGCCTGTCCTGTTGCGCCCCGATCTCGGGCAACATCCCCTCTGGGAACATGGGCAAGGCTTCTAAAGCCCATCGCCGCCCGGTTCAATCACGGGAAAAAACATTCGGATTCAGGCACTCATGGCTATCGCGCCGCCAGCGTTTGCCGCAAAGCGGCCTTGATGCGCGACAGCGACGGCCCCGGATTAGCCCGCATGTCGCTTGAGCGAAATACCAGGCCGCGCGTGGCGAACCAGCGCCTGAGCCAGTGGGTCCCTAGAAGCGCCACTAACGCGCCAGCAAGGACGTCGCTCGGATGATGGGCGAGCACGGCCACGCGGCTGAACATGATCGTCACTGCGTAAAGCCACATGACTATCCGCGTGCGCGGCCAGATCGTGCCAATGGCAATCGCAGCCGCAACCGCGGTCGTGGCGTGGCCGGACGGCATGCTGGCAAATGCAGGACGCCAGATGAGCGGCATATAGGCAAACGGGTCCTCGTGACCGCCGACATAGGGGCGAGCACGGCCGATCAAGTGCTTGGCAATGGAGACGAACAGACCCGGCAATGCCACCGCGAAAAACACAAAGCCGAAGCGTGCTGCAAGTGCAGCGAACACGCCTTGAGCCGAGCTTGTCAGTTGCGGCGAGCTTACCGCGGCCAAGAACAGCAGAATGAAGCCGCAGGGAAACAAGAACCAGCCGGAGAGCCCAAGGTCGGTAATTTTTTCAAACGCGCCTCTAAACCAATGCGCCTCATTTCGCGCCCAGCCGACGGCCATGGCGTCGAAGAAGAACATCGACGCTGCTGCGGCAAGTACAAGAGCAATGCTCAAAGCCACTGTCGTATTGGATGCAGGCAGGATGGTGGAGCGCCGCGACTTGGCCAGCGCGTTAAACCCCAGAGCAATATTGGTCGCGACGTTGCGCACAAGCTGGCGGACCGCTGCGTCCGTGCGGGTTCCCAGGCCTGCCGGCGTAGTCGTCTTATCCAGATGTGCGTTCGGCGCGCTCACGGTGCGCTCACTGTTTCAAACACCGCGATCGAGACCGGCTTGCCGATACTGACGTCGTAACCCTCGACGAGCGGACCGCGATCATAGCGCAGTCCGATCGCTTCCGCGCGCAAGGCGAAGGCTCGTTGTTGACGCGCTTCGACGAAAGCGAATCGGCAGCTACCGGCAAGAAGAAAATCGGCGGCGCCTGCAGCATCGGTCGAGTGTGTTTTGGTGCCGGCGAGAAACACCAGGCTCGGCTCTTCGTAGCCCGCGCTTGCCGCCACCGGATTCGGACACGGTGCCTCCCGCAACACTTGAGCTAATGCGACGCTGGGGAAGACCGGCTCGAGCGAAGGAACGACGATCGCATAGAGCGCAATCGCCATAGCAACGACGCCTTCTACCGCCCGCGTGAACGCGCGTTCGGCGCCTTCCTGGTCATACAATTGCCAAGCAAATAGGCCGCAAACGACTGACGCGGAAAAGAACGGCCAAGCCAGCAAAACAAGATCGTGTTGGATGATGATAGCGGCAACGACAGCAAGAATGCTGATGATCACCGGGGCGAGGAACCACCACATGACACCGCGCACCAACCATGGTCGCCGCGATAAAACCCGGGACTCCACTGCGCCCGCGGTCAGAATCGCAATCGCAGGATAGAGCGGAAGCACATAGTGCGGCAGTTTGGTGATAATTGCTTCGAACACGATCCAAGACGGCACCAGCCAAGCGAGGAGGAAGCACGCGGCCGCTTCGCGGCGCACCGCCCAAACCGCGGGCGCCGCCAGTCCGGTCAAGATCGACGCAGGAAAGAACGTGGCGAAAAAGAGGACCAGATATAGACCAGGCGGCGCGCCGTGCGATTCCTGCGCGCCTGCCACTTTAGAAAGCATGTCCTCGCCAACGGAAGCGACAAGGAATTGACTGCCGACGCGTGCGTAAATCGCGATGAACCAGGGCAGCGCGAGCAGGACAAGCCATAGCAAGCCAGGCACAGGCTGCAACGCCAAGAGCCAGCGTGCCGAGCGGTCGATAATAACGAGAGTTGCGGCCGCCAGCCCGACAACCATGAGAATGAGCGGGCCCTTGATGAGAATGCCGAAACCGAGCGCGGTCCAGAAAATAGCGGCTTGCCCTGCACCTGGCTGTGGCTCGCCGCGTCGTGGTGCGAGATAAACGCGCGCCAAAACCGCCATGGCGAGAACGACGGTGCACAACAAGACGGCATCAGTCTTGGCGAGGCGGGCCTCGACGCCAAGAATTGCCGACGACATCAGCATCAAGCCCGCAAGGAGCGCACCGCGCCGACCGACAAAAGCGAGCGCACACCAATAGGTGGCGAGCACAGCGCCAATCGCAGCAATCAGCGACGGCAAGCGATAGAGCCATATAGTCGTGCGCGCATTCGGCAGACCGAGCGCAGAGGCTGTGTTCACGACCGCCGCTTGCAGCCAGTAGATGCCGACGGGTTTGCGGTAGCGCACATCGTCCTGATAACGAATATCGACATAGTCGCCGGTTTCGATCATCTGCTTGGTAGCCTGGGCGAAATAAGCCTCGTCACGATCGACCGGCGGAATTTGAAAGAAGCCGGGCAGAAATGTGATCAGCGACACCACGACCAGCACAATGGCGGCACGCCGGTTCGACCCGGCGGCATAATCGAAAAGCGCGGCAGAGCCCTTGGTGGGCCAGTATGACCGGGACGTCCAACTGCTGGTCGTACTCATACCGCTAGCACTTTGCTGCCCGTTGCAGTGGTGATAACGGAAAACCGAAGCCCGCCTCGGCGGCCAGCGCAACGGAGCGCCTGCAAAGCCGCGCCGCACAATAGTAAAATCACCTATGGTAGGAAAGCTCTGCTGGGCGGCTAAGTGCGCCTTCATTGCGGGCCGGTTCCGCCGGCTCGCTCAATCGTTTACTGGGCGTTTTTGCCTTCGATTCTATATAGAGTCGTTTCGTCGGCGTGCCGTGACTGCCCACGGTCGCCCGCATCTGGGGCCCCGTAGCTCAGGGGATAGAGCAACAGCCTTCTAAGCTGAAGGTCGCAGGTTCGAATCCTGCCGGGGTCGCCAACAAAATCAAATACTTATATCAATTTTCTCAGGTCGAGTATGTCGCGTATGTTGCAGCTTTTTTCCTTTTATTTTCAATG
>Ga0306920_100003358_pt1 | contig 20288 bp, 17 predicted proteins | sample flu12Cox44000170_FD_204666 | JGI IMG/M metagenome (GOLD analysis project Ga0306920, IMG submission 204666) | Lab enrichment of tropical soil microbial communities from Luquillo Experimental Forest, Puerto Rico - flux4day.12C.oxic.44.000.170 (v2)... | ecosystem: Environmental > Terrestrial >... | reverse complement strand
ACCCGCGTTCGAAGTATTTCGGCCGCAGGCGCCTCATCAAGAATTCCTGGAGGATCACATGGCACATGGGATTATCTGGTGGATCGTCGTTGGTTTGATCGCTGGCTGGGCAGCAGGAAGGATCATGAAAGGCGGCGGATACGGCATGATCGCCGATATCCTGCTGGGAATTGTCGGTGGCATTGTCGGAGGGTGGATCATCGGCCTGGTCGGCTTGGGTGCCGGCGGCTTCATCTGGAGCATCCTGGTCGCAATTCTAGGCGCGGTCATCCTCATCTGGATTACACGGCTCATCAAAAAAGAAGTGTGAAGCCAGAGAATCCGCCAAGTCTGAACTCCGTTTTGCTTTGAATGGGCTCTGCTCCAGTCGAGCGAAAGATTTACAGATAGCTGCGCAGTTTCATTTGCCCCGTGCCCCAGGTTCGCGTCTCCGTTCTTTGGGCGCTAAACCTGGGGCGCCTCCCTTTTCCAGCATGCCATCCCGAGCGCAGTGAGCCGACAGGCGAGCGAAGTCGAGGGACCCTGTGTCCTTCCACCCCACCGATCATCTTGAACAGGTTCTCTAGACAGAATCATCACGATCCCACCGGTGCGGGATGATACCCTGTACCTACCGCCCGCGTCCGCCGAACCGCCGTCACGGTTTACATCCCCATTTCTTGCAATCGGGCTATGAGTGATCAGAGCGATCAGGATCGAGAACCAGAAATCCGGGAGCGAATCGCGGGCCTGATCCAGTCCAACACCCAAGCGACTCCCAAAAAGCTCACCGATGAAGAACGGCAGACGTTCCACACCGCCGCCACACGCCTTGACCAACTGTTGAAGTCGGCTGCCGACGCCGACCGCGAAGCCCTCAAGACCGCCGCCGCCCGGCTCGATCAGCTATTGGCAGATATCGACAAGGGGAAAGATGTCACAGCACGGTTCAATCGCCGTCGAGATCCCCAAGAGCAAGGCGGATGAGCTGCCGCTCTTTGATTTGTGGCAACTCTGCAACAAGTCTTGGAACTCCTGGCGGCCTGAAACCACTCCGCCAATCTGCTACTCTAATTCCCAGGCAATTCCCGGTTCCACCCACAAATTCTGAAATCCATTAGGAGAAGATTCCGTATGAAACTGCGTTCCCAACTATTCGGCCTCTTTTTGGCACTGTCCCTCATCACGGGGATTGCCTTCGGGGGCGGTAAGGCCCAGTCCTACACCGGCAAGGTCAGCGACGCCATGTGTGGCGCCCACCATATGATGGAAGGCCCGGAGGCCGACTGCGCCCGCGCCTGCGTCAGCAAAGGCTCCAAGTACGCCCTGGTCTCCGGGGAAAAGGTCTACATCCTCGCCGGCGACAAGGCCGCTCTTGCCAGCCTCGACAAGCTCGTCGGCTCTGACGCCAAGGTCACCGGCACGCTCGACGGCAACACCATCCAGGTCGCCTCAGTCGCTGCGGCAAAATAGCTCCGCCGGAAATCCGGTGAATACGGAGCCCCGCGCGGGCTCCCGTATTTTTCCTGGGTCCCTGCCACGTTTTTCACCCAACGTTCACAATTCGCTATGTTAGATTTGCGTTTTCTGGGAGAACCGCCACTACTCTGGAGGCAAATGAATTGGGCAAGGACATGGTCCCGAAGCAGATCTTCTTCACCAAGGGGGTAGGCAAACACCGCGAACGTCTCACATCTTTCGAACTGGCCCTGCGCGATGCTGGAATCGCCGCGCAAAATCTGGTTCGCGTCTCCTCCATCTTCCCGCCGAATTGCAAGCTTGTACCGCGCGCCACGGGATTGAAATTTCTCCATCCTGGCGAAGTCGTCTTCGCCGTCGTCGCCGAAAACAGCACCCGTGAGCCGCATCGACTGCTGGCCTCGAGCATCGGAGTCGCCATCCCTTCAGACCGCAACACCTACGGCTACCTCAGCGAGCACCATTCTTTTGGCGAATCCGAAGATGCCGCCGGGGACTACGCCGAGGAACTCGCCGCCGAAATGCTGGCCACCACGCTCAACGTCGACTTCGACCCCGACCGCTCCTGGGACGAAAAGAAGCAGATCTACCGCCTCTCCAACAAAATCGTCCGCACCGCCAACGTCACCCAATCCGCCGTCGGCGACAAACGCGGCCTCTGGACGACGGTGATCGCATCCGCTGTGCTGATCTTCGACTAGAAACGAAACTACACGAGCGAAGGGGACGCGCTAGCGTCCCCTCTTCTCTGACCAATTTCCTTACCTCTGTCATCCTGAGCGAATTGAGGCGCCAGCCGAGCGCAGTCGAAGTTGAGGCGCATGGCGGGCGTCTGAGCCCGCCGCCGAAATCCCGAGCGAAGTCGAGGGAACTTGGGTCCCGTGCCCCTTAACATCACCGCTGGCCGTGGAGGGAATTCTCTCCACGGATCCTCTTCGCGTCATTTGCGGCCTTTCTTCGTGAACTTTGTGGTTAAAGGCTTCTAAAAACCGCGGACCACCGCAAAAGGAAAAGGGACCACCTTGGCCGTAGCTCTTGATTTCTCCTGAGATTCTTTTCTCTCTGTGTCTCCGTGCCTCCGCGGTCAAGGATTTTCGGTTTTGCCGCAGACCGACGTCCGACGCCCCACGCTACTTCGCCGCCATTTTCTTCTTCGCCTTCCCCTTCAAAGCCTTGTCTTTGTCCAGCCGCTCGAACACGGCCGCGACGATGATCGGCAAACCCACCGTTGCATCCACAAATACCTCGCCAAACTTCCCACCCTCCGCCGGTGGCACAAACTTCCCCCACGAAATCGCTTCGCTATAAGGGCTCCCGGAAAGCCCGCCCCAATACACCGGCTCCGGGCAAATCCGCACCCCATAGTGATACCGCTTCAGCGGAACGTTCTCTCCCAGCCTCCGGTGCCGCAACTCCAGAAACGGCCCGAACTGCTGCGACCAGTTCCGCGGCACTCCTCCGCCGATGGTCAAAATCCCCAGCCGCTTCTGCCGCAGGAGCGTCGCCGCAAAGTGCTCCAGATCGAGGAACGGATCAAACGCGATCCGGTGATGTCCCGTCGACTCCCGCAGCCGGTTGTTCAGCGCTACATCCAGCCCCAACTCCGAATCTGTAAACGCGGGCACAAACACCGGCACGCCCTGCTCAAACGCCGACTTCAAGATCCCCCGTTGTCCCTTCGCCGTCCGCGCCAGATGCGCCCCAATCGCGTGGTTCAACTTGTAGGAGCACATCGCGTCGTTGTGGTCCCACCCCTCGAGAATCTCCGACATCACTTCTTCCACGTGGTCCAGATTCTGCTCCGGCTCCAGCGTGTCGTACACGCGGTTGTAACCTTGCTCGTAAAGCTCCTCATCCGAGACTTCCGGATTCACCCGGAAATGCGCCCGCCCGGTCGCCTCCACCAGCCCATGCGCCATCAGCGCTCCGGTCGAAACCGCGGCGTTCACGATCCCGCGATCGATGAGGTCCGAGATAATCAGCCCCTGCTTCGCCACTGTCATCGCGCCCGCGAGCGTCATCACCACGAAACACTCTTCGTCGCGCGCCATGGCCTCGAGCACGTCGGCAGCCTCGCCCAGCTGACGCCCGGTGAATGCCGTCTTCGCCATCGCCCGCACCAAGTCGTCAATCGACCGCACTTGGCTCAAGTCCAGAGGCTCCAGGGGAATCAACCGGTCTTCCATCGGATTGTGCAAATTCCGATCAATTCCCGAGCCATCGTTGTGGCTTCCATTCCCGGCCTTCGGATGATGCTTGTCATGATTTCCGTGCTTCACCACACACCCCCATAAACGAATCCGAAAAAGTCACCGCAATACTCTACTAGAACTTGTTTGAAAATTGGTGTCAGAAGGCACCACCACAAGCGCCAGAAAACGCAACCGCGACATCAAAACGTAGCGCCCGCAGCCTGCCTGAGCAAAGCCGAAGGGGTTCCCGTCGGCTGTTGCGAGGACTGGGGTCCCCAACCAAGCTCGGTTTTGGCGTGCGGGGGTGGGAGAGCTTGCCCTAAGACGGTCGAAGGGGCGTCCTCGCCCTCGCCTCGGGTAAACACGAGACTTCCCACAGTGCTGCAGAGTGTTTGTATCAGGGTGCTCCTTCAGGCGCGCTTTATTGTCTAATCAACTCGCCTTTAGGCTCTGTTAACCGGAGGCTGAAGGCCTATCCACCACGAATCCTTTTGCCCTGTTATGCTATCGAATTCTTCCGTCGGAGGTCGCAAGCGTGGCGCCAGAAAAATTCACCGCTGCCCTAATCCAGATGTCCTGCGGCCCGGACCCGGACAAGAATCTCCACAAGGCCCTCACCCGTATCGCCGAAGCCGCCGCCAAGGGCGCTCACGTCGTCTCCCTCCCCGAACTTTTCCAGACCCAATACTTCTGTCAGCGCGAAGACCACGCCCTGTTCGATCTAGCCGAACCCATCCCCGGTCCCACCACAGAAAAACTCGCCGCTGCCGCCAGAAAATCCGGCGTCGTGCTGGTCGCGTCGCTCTTTGAAAAACGTGCTCCTGGCGTCTACCACAACACCGCCGCCATCTTCGACAAGGACGGCACGCTGCGCGGCATCTACCGCAAGATGCACATTCCCGATGACCCGCTGTACTACGAAAAGTTCTACTTCACCCCCGGCGACCTCGGCTATCGCAGTTTCGACACCGGCGCCGGAAAAATCGGCACTCTCGTCTGCTGGGACCAGTGGTACCCCGAGGGCGCCCGCCTCACCGCCCTGCAAGGCGCCACGCTCCTTTTCTATCCGACCGCGATCGGCTGGCATCCCGCCGAGAAAGCCGAGTTCGGCGAAGCCCAATACGACGCCTGGCGCACCATCCAGCGCTCCCACGCCATCGCCAACGGAGTCTACGTCGGCGTCGTCAACCGCGTCGGCGTCGAAACCGGCAACATTCGCGGCAACGAAGCCAGAGGCGCCGGTCTCGAATTCTGGGGAGGCTCCTTCATCGCCGACCCCTTCGGCCGCATCCTCGCCCAGGGTTCGCACGATAAAGAAGAAATCCTCACTGCAGAAGTCGACCTGCACAAACTCGAAGACATCCGCCGCAACTGGCCCTTTCTGCGCGATCGTCGCATCGACAGCTACGCCCCCATCACCAGCCGCTTGATTGACTGAGAACCGACCTTGACGAATAAGCCCTCGCGAAAGCCCACGTCAGGCACTTCGAGTGACCCTTTAAGTGCTCCGCAACATCTCCGCATGCCTGCCGAATGGGCCCCTCACGTCGCCACCTGGCTCGCCTGGCCTCACTTCCGTGGAGACTGGCCGGGGAAATTCGAGCCGATCCCCTGGGTCTACGCCGAAATCATCCGCAATCTTTCCCGCTACGAGCGAGTTGAGTTGATCGTCAACAACGCCGCTTCCGAAAAACTTGCCGGCAAGACGTTAAAGCTCGCGGGAGGCCTCAACAAGAACGTCCGCTTCCACCGCTGGCCGACCAACCGCGTCTGGACCCGCGACAGCGCCTGCACGTTCGTATGTGGTGCGGGCACCCCCGCTCGCGAAGCCGAGCGAAGCTCGGCAGCTCTGCAAACCGTCAAATGGCGCTTCAATGCCTGGGCCAAATATTCGAACTACGGGCTCGACGATAAAATCGGCTCTCTCATGGCTGCCGCCACCAAAGTCCCCGAAATCCGTGCCAAGCACAACGGCCGCCGCGTCGTCCTCGAAGGCGGCTCGATCGACGTCAACGGAGAAGGGACCCTCCTCACCACCGAAGAATGTCTGCTCAGCCGCATCCAGCAACGCAACCCCGGCTTCCGACGCGAGGACTACGAGTCCGTCTTCGCCACTTATCTTGGCATCCGCAAAGTCATCTGGCTCGGCAACGGCATCGCCGGAGACGACACGCATGGCCACGTGGACGACATCACCCGCTTCGTTGCCCCGCGCACGATCGTCACCATGGTCGAGTCCAATTCCAGAGACAAGAACTACGCGCCCCTGGAGGAGAATCTGCGCCGCGTCCACACCGCCACCGACCAGGACGGCCTCACCTTCGACGTCGTCGAACTCCCCATGCCCGCACCCGTCATCTTCGAAGGTCGCCGGCTCCCTGCCAGCTACGGCAACTTCTATATCGCAAATGGCTGCGTGCTCGTCCCCGTCTTCAATGACCCCAACGACCGGATCGCGCTCAATACCCTGGCCCATATCTTTCCCACTCGCGATATCATCCCCATTTACTCCGGAGACCTCATCTGGGGCTTCGGAGCCCTGCATTGCATGACCCAGCAGCAACCCGCGGTTTTGATGGTGCCGCAGAGCCTGCCCTGAACGAAGGCGAAGGGTTTGCGCCTGTTCTTTGGACGCTAACCTGGGCTAGCGCCTCACAATCCGCTTCTTCGCTACCATATTCACCCATGTCCACCACTCAAATGACCACCGGACGCATCGAAGCCTTCAGCGACGGCGTCATCGCTATCATCGTCACCATCATGGTGCTGCAACTGACGGCGCCGAAGCAGCCAACCTGGGCCGCGCTCCTCCAGCAGCGCGCGATCTTTCTTAGCTACGGACTCAGCTTTCTGGTCGTCGCCATCATGTGGGTGAACCATCATCACCTCATCCATGCGGTGCACGAAGTGAATGCCCGCCTGCTCTGGTCGAATCTCAATCTTCTTTTCTGGATGTCCCTTATCCCGTTCGTGACCGACTTTCTCGGGCGCAACCCGCGCGCGTCGCTGCCTGTCTCTCTCTACGGACTCGATCTCAGCCTCTGCGGCGCCGCGTTCTGGATCCTCCGCATCGAGCTCGCCGCCCAGCACAGCCATGATCCCGAAATGAGCGAATACCACTCCCGCATTCAACTCAAGAACCTATTCTCAGCCCTGCTCTATCTCGCCGCGGCAGCTCTGGCCCACGTCTCCATCTACATTTCGTACTTCGTGTATGTGTTGATCCCCGCACTCTACTTCCTGCCCGAAAAAAAACTGGTCACCGGTTCCGAGCCCTAGTTTGCTTGCATACGAAGGGTCCTTCCCCTCAATGAATTTGTGACTTACACTTACAGCCCCTCCCTCTTTAATGCGTGGAACGGGCATGGACTTATAGGCCAAGTTCGCGCAGGGGGAGTCGTAAGACAATGTCCCGTAAGTGGCGATTACCTTTGGTATTGGCTCTATTTGGATTCCTTCAGGGTAGATCGACAGCCGAGAAGCATCCTGCCTGGGTCGAGGTACGCAGCCCCAACTTCATCGTGGTCACCAACGCGACCGAAGACCAGGGGCGTCGTGCCGCTTACCAATTCGAAATGATTCGAGCCGTGTTCCGGGAATTTTTTGGCCTGACGGGGAAATCTCTGGAACCGCCCATCACGATCGTTGCTGCCAAGGACGAGCAGACGCTGAAAGCGTTGCTGCCTGAGTTTTGGGAGAGAAAGGGCTCGGCACATCCTGCTGGCGTTTACCTGGACGCGGCCGATACCGGCGCAAACTATATCGCACTTCAGCTGGACGTGAGTTTGGATCAGAACGACTACGAGCCATTCGAGCCTGTGTATCATGAATACGTTCACTATCTGACCAGACGGTCGGTTGCTCATTGGCCAACGTGGTTAGTGGAAGGCGTCGCTGAGTTCTACGGCAACATTCGCCCTGAGAGCAACCGGGTTCTCATCGGCGCGCCCAGCAAGAGTCACCTCTTATTCTTGCAACAGACATCGCTGCTGCCATTAAGTACGCTTTTCGCCGCAGATCATTCCTCCCCTTACTACAACGAAAAAAACAAAGCATCGATTTTTTACGCTGAGTCCTGGACTCTCACTCACTATTTGATAATGCGCGATGCGCAAGAGAAGACCAACCGATTCAAGGAATTCCTCGTCCTGCTCGCAAAGGGCGTCGACCAGAGTGACGCCGCCCTTCGAACCATCGGGGATGCCAAATCCCTGGAGCCGGGACTACGCAAATATGTGCAGAACTCCCGTTTCGCGGCAATACCAATGGATCTTCCCAGGCTCGACGAGAAAGGTTTCCAGACTCACGGCCTTCCCGATGCCGAGTCGCTAGCAATGCGCGCCGATTTGATGGCCCATGACCACCACAATTCTGAAGCCCGGGCGCTGCTGGAAGAGACTCTCAAGATGGACCCGAAGCTGGCGGCCGCTTGCGAAAGCATGAGCTTCCTTTCCCTTCACGAGGGAAAACGGGATGAGGCAGAAAAGTGGGCACGGCAAGCCGTCGAACTGAACCCGCAAAGCTATTGGGGAAACTACTATTACGCGCGGAGTCTACTCCTGTCGAGCCCGGATGATGACTCTATCGGTAAGGCCCAGGCGAGTTTGCGGACAGTCGTGAAGATCAACCCGGCCTTCGGTCCCGCCTACGACAATCTTGCTTACGCGTTGGCCTTGCCGGGGCCGCATCAGGACCTGAAGGAAGCTTATTCGATGACCTTGTGGTCGGTGGAATGCGAACCGGGCAACCTTCAATACCGGCTCCGTGCAATCGCGGTCCTGGAGCAGATGGGAGAAGCCGACTATGCGGTACGGGTCGCGACACTGGCTGCCAAGATGGCGAACACCCCGGAGGAGAAAACCACGGCATCGCAAGCTCTAGAGAATGCCCAGAAGTTTCAAGCGTACAAGCAGGACAATAAGAAACTATCGGAAAGCCAGCGCTCAGAGGTTATCCAAGCAAACACGCGCCCGGGTCACGGAGCAACCGGAAGCGAAGCTGCCGTTCCGATCACAGTTTCGGCGGAAATTATGGTGCTCAGCGACACGAACGGCTTCGACTTTGGCCCTTATTTGAACAAGGAGGTGCTCCTCCCACTGCAGAAAGCATGGTTGCGGCTCCCGCCCTCGGCCCTCAGCCCCGCGGCCGCGAAAAAGAAGACCAGGGCTGTCATCGAATTTGCCATACAGAAGGATGGCACGCTCGGGGAAACGAAACTAAAGGAATCTTCGAATGACACAAGCCTCGATGCGGCAGTCATCAACAGCTTAAAGGCGCCAGTCTCTTCCAGTCTCTCCCCAAGCAGTTCAGGGGAACTTCGTTGGCTTTGCGCTTCGACTTGTCGTTCAATCCCGTTGCGGGCAGCCAGTAATCAGGCACTTCCCCGGTGTCCACCCTTGGCTAGCGCACTTCTACAGGCACGCCGCGTGGCTGGTTTCTAATCCATACTTAATCGGGGATGGACGCTACTTCTTGTACACCGTGGGCCGCGGACCCTTCTCCAGGGCCTCGCGGTCCCAGATCATGTCTTCGCGCGAATAGTTTGCCAGCTCGAAGTCCTGGGTCAACTCGAGAGCATCCGTCGGGCAGGCGTCTTCGCACAATCCGCAGAACATGCAGCGGCTCAGATCGTAGGTGAAGTTGGTGAGTTCCTTGCGGCGAGTCTTCTCGTTGCGTTCGCTCGAGACCACGATCAGATGCTCGGGGCAAGCCAGGGCGCACAGGTCGCAGGCAATGCACATGGTCTCGTCCGTGTCGGGATTGACGTTCAGCCGCGGCGCCCCCCGATACCGCTCCGCCACCTGCGGCCGCTCCAGCGGATACTGCTCGGTGTAGTTCTGCTTGGGATCCTGGTAGAGGAACGTGACTTTCAACCCCTGCAGCAAATCCAGGAGAAGAACCTTGCGGAGCAGATTGGGCATCCCCATAACGCGGCTAGAATACCCTAAACTCGGCACGGGACGCCAACCGCCGGTGCCAGTGAGGGGCGGACACTCCTGTCCGCCCCTCGCCTCGCGACGACACGGAGGTGCGGGCTTTCTCGAGGACAAAACCAGATTCCTCCTTAACAAAACAACTTCGACCCGTCTTTCCTGACCCCTGATACCGGCTCTCGGGAACTTTTCCCGCTCCTCCTCCGTACTTACTGCCAGGAGGCAGCCATGAAAGCCTTCTTTCCATCTCGGACTGACCTTCGCTGGATGGCCATCGCGATCCCCTCCCTCTTTGCAGGCCACTGGGTGCTGACTGCGCTCTTTCCCCGCCTTGTCGCCGTACTTCCTTACAGCCTGCGGGCTGTGCTGCATCTGCTCTGATCGGCAACGCCACCTGAGCCGCAGTCGCCGTTTACAATGTCGGAAGAACTACCGGAACCGAGGATCCGGTGCCGTGCTGACGACCAACGACTCACGACCGACGACTAAAGCCAACGACCAACGACGAACGACCAATGACTCCAGCGACGAACTCCATATGGAGGAAGCCCTCCGCGCTGGCCAGCGTGCCCTTGAAGCCGGAGAAGTGCCCGTCGGAGCGGTCGTCGTCTGCGATGGCCGCGTCATCGCCCGCGGCTGGAACCGCAACCTCACCGACAACGACCCCACTGCCCACGCCGAGATCATCGCCCTGCGCGAGGCGAGTGCTATCGTTGGTAACCACCGTCTCGGCGACTGCGAGCTGTTTGCTACAATTGAACCGTGTGCGATGTGTGCCGGAGCATTGGTTCACGCGCGTATCCGTCGATTGGTCTACGGTGCGGATGACCCTAAAGCGGGAGCGGTTCACTCGGTCATGCAGGTTCTGAACCACCCGCAATTAAATCACCGCATGGAAGTCAAAGGCGGGGTCTTAGCCGGCCGTTCCGCGGAGTTGTTGCAGTCCTTCTTCCGCGAACGACGTGAGAAAAGCGGCGGCTAGCTCATGTGGGTTCGAACTGACGACTCGCGACTGAAGACTGACGACTACTTCTGTCCGACGCGGGGAGTGCGTGAGTGGTCGAAGTCCCGAGCGTAGTCGAGGGATCCGCCTCCAAAGTTGAGGTGTTTAGCGGGCGTGAACGAAGCGGGAGCCCGCTGACGAAATCCTGAGCGTCCTTTGTGAAGGACCTCATACTTAGCTAGCTGCTTCTGTCCGACGCGGAGAGGTGCGTGAGTGGTTGAAACGATCCGCCTCGAAAGCGGACATACCTTGACGGGTATCGGGGGTTCGAATCCCTCCCTCTCCGCCATTACGTTCGTTATCTAGTACTTGCAAGCCGGTGATACCTACACTGAGTCCTCGGAAGATACCTTTTCAGGCCTTCCGCAAAAGGAGAAAGTGCAGGTTATGGCCGAGCAATGGCGCGATGTCGTCGGGTACAGCGGCATTTATCAGGTTTCAGATCAAGGGCAGGTTCGCAACACCCAGACCAGCAAGATTCTTCAACCCATCAAGATGAAAAATGGGCGACTCTACGTCACCCTGTCCAGCGATGGGTTCTCCCGAAAGTTCACCGTTCACAGCTTGGTTGCCACGGTGTTCCTCGGGGACCGTCCATCCGAACGCGAAATCACCCACAAAGACGGCGACTACACCCACAACCAGGTTTCCAATCTCGAGTACGTCACACGCCAACAAAATCAGAAGCGGTTCGTCGTCAGGTCGGGAGGGTATTCTGTCCATCTCACAAAACGAGTGCAGACCGCACAAGGTCCCCGCTATTGCCCTGTGGTGACGTCTGCCAATGGTCGCATCAAGCCGGATGTCGTGGTGGTCGATGGCCGGCACGAGCGGCATCCTGAAGGTGCGTACTATCTCGAATGGCGTGAAGGCGGGAAAAGGATTCGCTTGTCGCTGGGCAAGAATGCCGCCGACGCGGGCGCACTACGCCAACGTAAGGAAGCGGAGCTAAACGCCGTGAACAATGGGGTGGCCGTGCTGCCCGAGGGTCAGAACGGGCACAGGTCGATCGCGGCCACGGTCGAGGCCTTCCTGGAGGAAACGGGGCTAACGAAGAAGCCCAAGACTCTCGCGGCTTATACGACGGCACTGCGCTACTTCACTGAATCCTGCCCAAAACTCCGTCTCGAAGATGTTGAGCGCCGTGACCTGCTCAAGTTCGCGGCATTCCTGAGAGACGAGAAGGACCAATCGCCGCGGAGCACCTACAACAAGTTTGAGGTCGTAATGACCTTTCTGAAGGCTCACGGCATCCGTGGCCTGGCTGGCAAGAACGATTGGCCGCGCTTCACTGAGGAAGAGCCCGAGATCTACGAGCAGGAAGACCTGGACAAGTTGTTTTCGGTTTGTAGTGCCGAAGAGCGTCTGTGGTTCGAGTTCTTTCTCATGACCGGCATGCGAGAGCAGGAAGTCATGCATGCATATTGGTCGGACGTGAGTTTCTCCCACGCTACCGTTCGCGTTACACACAAGCCCGACCGCGGCTGGACGCCAAAGGCCTATAGGGAACGCGAAATCCCCATTCCGGCAAAGCTGGCGGCCAGCCTAAAGGCGTGGAAATCCAAGACCGACAGGGCCTGCCCGTTGATCTTCCCTACGGCCGGCTGCAATCCCAAATTGGACTTTCTAGACTGCCTGAAGGCCGCGGCGGAGCGCGCCAAGCTGAAGAAAGAGAACTTCTGGCTTCACAAATTCCGCGCGACGTTCGCCACATGGTCGCTCTGGGCCGGCGTGGATTTGCGCACCGTACAGCTGTGGCTCGGTCACTCCGACATTGAGAGCACGATGCGGTACCTGAAACCGTCGCGAAGCCCGCAGGTGCGCGACAAGGTCAACGAAATCTTCGGCTAGTAAAACAAATGCGCGCGATCGACAGGCCGGCGGAAACGCTGGAATTCGCGTGGGCGAGCTTCGAGTGCATGAGAGCTAGCAGCGCCTAAGAATGCACGGGCGTGGTAGGGAGATCGTCGCAATATTACAGGCGGTTGAAAAACGGGGTCAATGCATGAAGGGGGTAGTGGATACGCTCGGAAAAACGGGGCCACCCCGTAACGAACTAGTTAACTCTATTAACTTATGAGTAAACGAGCGATCCATGAGCGGCGTGCGAACTCTGGCGAGCTTACGCGCGACGAGCGGCGTGCGGGGGGCGACGAGCGGAAGGGCAAGTAGCTTCGCTCAAGGGGTCTGAGCGCAATTACCCTTTGAACAATTGGGAATTCCTTCCCCTTCCGGCGAACCGGAAGTAGAGATTTATTGCAGCCTCGCATACTCCGCCTTGGCTTCTTTCAGGATCGGAATGTCGGGGTCGGCATCCTTCTAGAGGTCGAAACGTCGGTCACTGCGGCAACCCCATGCGCTTCAGCAGGTCAGCGTAGCGCGGATCAGAGTGAAACGGCTCAAACGCTTCTTCGGCCTTTACGTACACCAAACCCGCCCGCTCCGCGTAGGCTTTTTCCAGCCACTCGAAGGTATGTTCGCGGTCTCCTAATCGTGCGTAGTTAACCGCTATCCAGTAGGGTGATACGTACTCCCGTTGCGACCGGTTTTTCAATACCTCAATCAGCGCGGTGCACGCACCCTTTAGCTTCGCCTTCTGATATCCAACTGCAAATGCCTCTGCGTCTTCGGGATGCCCACCCTTCTTCATCATCATGACCTGGTCTGCTGCGAACGCGTCCTGATTTCCCTGGCGCCAGTACAAGCGGCTGCGATTTCCGTAGGAGACCGGAAAGTCTGGATTGGAGGCAATTAGCTTATTCAACTCCGCCATGGCCTCATCATGACGTCCCAGGTCAATGAGAATCCCTGCGTGGTTCGCGTTAAGCTGGGGAGAAGCTGGATCCAGAGCCAGAGCCTTCTCATTTTCCACCAATGCCTCGTTGTGTCGACCCACGAACCCTAGCAGGTTCGCATACCAATGGTGGGATGTAACATCGTTTGGGTTCAGTTCAATCGCCTTGCGATACTCGGCTTCTGCTCCCGCCCAGTCCCAATCCGACTCCTTTAAGCTCGCCAACGCGGCATGCGCTTCAGCCAACGTTGGATCGAGTTCGATTGCAAGTTCTGCTGCGCTACGGATCTTCGGCGAAGACTCATCACGAGAAACGATCCCGCGATCAAAGAGAAGGATGTACGCCTTCGCAAGACCCGCAAATGCTTGCGCATAATTTGGATCGTCGGCAATGGCTCGATTGAACTGATCAACCGCATTGTGGAGACTCTCAGGCGTGCGCTGCTCCAGGTAGTAACGACCTTTCACATAGAGCTGATAAGCCTCACTGCTCTGTGTCCCATGTCCTAACAGTTGCTTCTTCTCCTCACCCGTCAGCTTCACCCGCAACTGGCCGGAAATGTCAGAGGCGATGTCGTCCTGCACCGTCGCGATGTCAGAGGCCTTGCGCCGGTATTGCTCACCCCAAATCTGCGAGCCGTTGCTCACGTCCACCATCTCTGTTTCCACGTTGAGGGTGTCTCCGTGTTGAGACAGTCGGCCCACGACCACTGCTCCCACCTTCAGCTCTCGCCCGATCTGCAGTGGATCCTGCTGCGCCTGCCGGTAACGGAAGACTGTGCTACGCGCCATCACCCGCAGCCTTGGGAGCCGCGATAGGTGATTAATGATTCCCTCAGTGATGCCATCCGCGAGATAGTCCATTTCTGCGTTCGAGCTAGTATTCGCCAACGGCAACACAGCCACCGAATCAATTGCAGTTGGGTTTCGGTGGATGAAGTAATACCCACCTGCCGTTATCGCTGCGAGCAGAAGTGCAACCCCCACTCCAATCACCGCCCATGGCTTCCGCCTAGCTGGTTCAGCAGCCACTACACCAGAACTCGAAGCTGCAGCTGCTACTGACCCGCTTCCGGACGACGCTAGAGGAGCGGCCACGCCCGACGTCGCCGGGATGAATCCAGGAGCTGCGGTAGCTGCTACTTGTGTGCCGCTGCCCACTGGAATGCCTGGTTCCGGAGTCGCCACTATAGAACTGCGACCGGAGTCGGTATCACGCCGCAATCGCTGCAGCTCGGCACGCATGTCTCGTGCACTCTGGTAGCGAAGCTCCCGATCCTTCTCTAGCGCGCGATTGATGATGTCTTCCAGCTTGGACGGAAGGTCGGGGTTGAGGCGGATAGGAGGGGTCGCAGGACGTTCCAGGATGGCGTGGATTATCAGCCCCGACGTGTCGCCTCGAAAAGGCATCCTTCCTGTGGCCATCTCATAGAGGACTGACCCAAAAGAAAAAAGGTCTGTACGACAGTCAAGTTCCTTACCTTTAATCTGCTCAGGCGACATGTATGCAACGGTTCCTAGCGTCGAACCTGGGCTGGTTAGGTGTTCCTCGCTGATCGCTGTCGGTAGAGATGATCCGGCTGGCTCCATCATGCGGCCAGAAGAGGGCGTTACTTTTGCCAACCCGAAGTCGAGAATCTTTGCGTGTCTCCGATCGGTTACGAAGATATTTGCAGGTTTGATGTCACGGTGGATAATACCTTTCCCATGCGCCGCATCGAGGGCATCGGCAATCTCGATTGTCAGTGACAGAACTGTCTCCACCTCCATCGGGCGATTACCGATGAAGTGCTTCAGCGTCATACCTTCCAGAAACTCCATAACGATGAAGGCATGACCGTCCTGCTCATCGATCTCATGAATTGTGCAGATGTTCGGATGATTCAGCGCGGAAGCCGCTTTCGCTTCTCGCTGGAACCGTGCCAACGCTAGTGGGTCTTTGGCTACATCGTCGGGCAGGAATTTCAGCGCAACAAAGCGACTGAGCTTGACATCCTCGGCCTTGTAGACCACACCCATCCCGCCACCACCCAGCTTTTCGATGATGCGGTAATGCGAGATGGTCTGCCCGATCATTGGGCCGAAATCTTAGGTCTGGGGGTGCGGCAAGTCAATCACTCCTTCGGCAATAGCTGCACCGTGTGCCGGGCGAGCTGTAGCCGCTGTTATAGCAATACGGGCATACCTGGGACGCGAGCATCCCGATGGGAAAAGACCGCGCCAGTTCCAACGCTGTAGGGGTGCTCCCCGCACCCTTTCGAGAGAACCCGGTCCTCAGGTGCGTGGGCTGCGGACTCGCTCTTTGTACATGCGACGCGGGCGCACCCACCTGTGCCACACGCTTCCGCCTGCGGTATTCCCGCATCCACGCTGCTCTCTGTGCGGGATCGCGATAAGGCATACAGTTGCTTAGATGCGTGCACCGTGCACCCTTCAACAATCTAATGTCTAGTGAGTGTTACAAGAGCTTCATTTGTTCAAAATTCTCTTGAGGAGTTCTCGGTTCTTGCGATGCGGTTTGCTGCGACCGGCTCTCATATCGATTAGCGCCCTGCGTGAGATTTTGCCCTCACATTGTCGTACAAGCTTATTGAGCTCTGCTTCGCGCAGCGCAGGCAAAATCTTGGTTTGCCACTCATCCCGTCGCGGATCCGGGTATTCTGTGTAGACGTTCTCCTGTGAGTGCTCCAGGCCCGACTCTACCTCTTCCAAGCTATTCGATTCTTTGCCAATGTACTTGATCTGGTCAATCCACACGTGTCGCCGTTCCAGCAGACCAATTGTTTGCCTGTCGCATACTTTGCCATTCGCATCCGCACATTTCGCTTCAGGGTGATACTCGTACTCCTCCAGAACATCTCCGGAGGTCTTCACTCTTGCCGTGCGTCGGTCCCCGTGCTGACCTGCCGTTGTGATTCGAAATTCTTGGCAGGAATACTTATCGATCCAAACCTTTTTCAGCCACTGGCGTGAATCTGTCTCGTACGGGGAGACCAGCTGGAACTTCAGATTGCACTCGCCCTCGCCAAACGAGAACCGTTTGACGTGGGGGCCGATCCCTACCAGTCTGCATTGGCATTAATTGAACTCAGGAACGCCATAGCACATCCCAAAGAGCTGACCGAGAGTGAACGCCAGCAGAAGAAGCTAGAGGCAAGGCTGCGTGGGATGTACACGTTCAATCCTCGGCGACAATATTACAAGGAGTTTTTCCCGGATCGATGTCTAAGCGCCGATTGTGCGTTTTGGGCTGTGCACAGCGCGGGGAGGTTGGTCTTGGAGTTTAGGCGAAGGATGCCGCCTACCGCATTTTGGCTTTCACCTGTCCACTCCTCGTTGATTCAGAGGTGGCTGCGAGAAGTTCAGGAGTTACGCCTTGCAAAAGCAAGCCCGGCCAATGACGCCACTGCCCAAAAGTCTTGAAGTCCCCGGTATGCCGGTATTGCTACGGCACCGGCTACAGTTCACTCAGCACAAAGTGCAGATATTGCCGAAGTGGCAGAAGGAGATGAGAAGGGCGGGAAGCGTGAACGTAATTACGAGATCGCGCCAACTACGATCTCAGTTTTCCAAAGACCTCTCATTTGAAATCGTCAAACGCGTGTCAACTCGCTTGTCCCACACTATAATGACGCGCACAGATGGGGCTCACCTCTGGCACGAAACTCGGACCTTACGAAATCCTGTCCGCGCTGGGTGCCGGCGGGATGGGCGAAGTATATCGCGCCCGGGACACACGCCTCGAACGCACCGTTGCCATCAAGATTCTCCCTGCGCATCTTTCTGCGGACCCTGTGCGCAAACAGCGCTTCGAGCGTGAAGCCAAAACCATTTCCAGCCTAAATCATCCCCACATCTGCGTTCTTTACGACGTAGGCCATCAAGAGGGGATCGACTATCTGGTGATGGAGTGTGTGGAAGGAGAAACACTTGCCAAACGCCTGGAGAAAGGGCCGCTACCCTTGGAACAGGTGCTGAAATACGGGGCGCAAATCGCTGAGGCGCTCGATAAGGCACATCACAGCGGCGTGGTGCACCGAGACTTGAAGCCGGGGAACATCATGTTGGCGGCGACGGGAGCGAAGCTGCTGGATTTCGGATTGGCGAAGCCGGTGGGCCCATTGGCGAGTGGCATGACGCTGACGGCGGACGTGCCGGGAGCGGCGATGACGGAGGAAGGGATGATCGTTGGGACCTTTCAGTATATGTCGCCGGAGCAGGTCGAAGGCAAAGAAGTGGACGGCCGCAGCGACATCTTCTCCCTGGGTACAGTACTGTACGAAATGGTGACTGGCAAGCGCGCATTTGAGGGTAAGAGCCGGTTGAGTGTGGCGAGCGCGATCCTTGAGAAGGAACCTGATCCAATCACCTCCACCAAACCGCTTACACCTCCCGCACTAAGCCACGTGATAAGAAAATGCCTTGAAAAATTTCCCGACGAGCGTTGGCAAAGCGCAAGTGACCTTGCGAGCGAATTGAGGTGGATTACAGAGGGCGGCTCTCAACTCTCGCCACCATCCACCGCCCCAGGGAAGGAGTTCGGAGCGCCGTGGCGCACAGCCGCTCTTTGGAGTACCTTGGCTCTACTTCTCGCGATGGTTACTGGACTTGCGGTTTGGCACACGCAACCTGTTTCCCCACGTCCTGTCAGTCGCGCTGCGATTATTCTCCCACCCGGACAGAGGCTTGCTGGACTGAATCAAGCAGCCCTAGCTCTCTCCCCCGATGGCACGCAACTCGCGTACGTTGCCGTTCAGGGCGGCGTCCAACAGATTTATCTACGGCCAATGGATAGCCTGGAAGCCCGCCCGGTTCCCGGCACAGAAGGGGCTGTTAATCCTTTTTTTTCTCCCGACAGTCAGTGGCTTGGCTTTTTTGCGGGCCAAAAACTAAAGAAGGTTTCAATAGGCGGAGGGGCAGCGGTGTCCCTCAGCGATGCAGCGCAATCCTTTGGGGCTAGTTGGAGCAGTTCGGGAACAATTGCCTTTTCGCCGTTGCAAGTATCGACTATCGAGCAGGTGTCGGAAGCTGGGGGGGTGACGCGGCCCTTGACGAAGCTGGAAAAAGGGGAAATCAGTCATCGCCGGCCGGAGTTCATGCCTGGTGGCAAAGTCCTGCTGTTCACCTCTGGCCCAAACACCTTTAATTGGAATACCGGACAGATTGTTGTTCAAGCGGTAGGCACCGCCGAACGCCAAACCCTTGTGAAAGGTGTCATTCACCCTCACTATTCAGCCCCTGGTCACTTGCTCTATGTGCAAGGTGGAAACTTGATGGCCGCGCCTTTCGATCCAAAGCGCCTGACCATAACGGGGGCAGCAGTCCCAGTTATCGAGGGCCTCCTGCATTCCACGACTAGCGGCACCGCTCAGTACACCATTTCCGATACGGGAACACTCGCATACATTTCCGGCGCCGCATACTCAGATCAACGCAAGCTGGTCTGGGTCAATCGCCGTGGAGAAGAGCAAGTGTTGTCTGCTCCCGCGCGCTCATATGTGTTCCCTCGACTTTCCCCGAATGGCAAACAGGTAGCAGTCTCAATTACCGAGCAAGAGTCGCAGGTTTGGCTATACGATTTGTCCCGGGAAACCCTGAGTCGCTTCACATTCGAAGGGACTCTTAACCTCAATCCGGTTTGGACTCCGGATGGCAAGCGCATCGCTTTTCAATCCAACGAAGGTGGACCGCCAAATATCTATTGGCAAAACGCCGATGGCAGCGGCGGGCTGGAGCGCTTAACCAACAGTGAGTTCGTCCATTTTCCACTGTCTATGTCACCCGATGGCCAGCTCTTGGCCTATGGCGAAATAAATCCAACCACCGGATACGACCTCTGGGTCCAGCAGCTGAAGGACCGCCATCCGCAGCCTTTTCTCCGGACGCCATTCACGGAAAGCGTCCCACAGTTCTCTCCGGACGCGCACTGGATGGCCTACATCTCAAATGAATCGGGTCGCTACGAAGTTTACGTCCAGCCTTATCCCGGCCCAGGCGGGAAGTGGCAAATTTCCACGAACGGCGGCACCGAGCCAGTTTGGAATCCCAACGGGCGAGAGCTTTTCTATCGGGACGGAGGCAAAATGATGTCCGTTGGAATTTCCACGCAAACGGGTTTCGCGACGGGTAAACCTCGCATGCTGTTCGAGGGCCCATACCAGCCGACCCCTGCAACTACTCCGAACTATGATGTCTCGCGCGATGGCCAGCGCTTCTTGATGCTCAAATCCAGCGAGATGGGAGAGGTGGCACCTACCCAAATCAACATTGTCTTCAACTGGAGTGAAGAGTTGAAGCGCCGCGTTCCGACAAGCCAAAAATAAAATAAAGGGACAAGAGACTGATATTGCAGCCTCTTTTTGAGCTGGCAAATAGGTGCGACGCTCTCTTCGTGGATCGCGCCATTAACTCTTGAAAACATGCGACTATAATCATCGACCACCCAGGTTGCTCTAGCGAAGGGATTTGAGTCTAACCGTAATCTATACGAAGCCGCCCGTCGCTCGCCCGCCCGCCGCTCTCCCGCTCGTCCGCGCCAGGGTTGGAGGGACCGTGCTCCACAAGCCCGTCCCGCTCACGCACCCGGAATCCCCGCCGCTCTCCTCGGCACCGATCACCGCAGCTCGCACCTCGCTCGGACCCGCATGAATACTGGTCGAAATGAGCGCGATGTGCGCGCACCCGCATGAATATTGGCGATGCACGATGGGTGCACGACGACCGAGTGGCCCAATTTTTCCGCGCAAGTAGCTAACCCCGTCAGATGTTTGACGGGGTAATCCACATGACGGGAAAAACGGGGCTACCATAACGAACGAGTTAATACTGTTAACTGACCGGGTAATCGACGTTCGGCGGGGCGGGCGAGCGGGCGGGCGGAGCGGGAGGGCTGGGGGCGGGGGGGTGCG